>Ga0209515_10004571_pt1 | contig 18605 bp, 18 predicted proteins | sample Subgroupgradi54m_FD_187454 | JGI IMG/M metagenome (GOLD analysis project Ga0209515, IMG submission 187454) | Subsurface groundwater microbial communities from S. Glens Falls, New York, USA - GMW60B uncontaminated upgradient, 5.4 m (SPAdes)... ...
CCCCGCCGGTGCCGCAAGGCGTCGCCGACCTGGCGGCTCGCCAGGAGGGCGACGCCGTCGTGCTCACCTTCACGCTGCCGCGCAAGACCGTGGACAACAACCCGCTCGCTGAGCCGCCCGCGGTGGAAATTTACCGCGGCTTCCTCCCGGCCGGCGCAGCGCCCGGCCGGCTTTCCGCCCGGCTGGTCTATACGATTCCCTCGGCGTTGGTGGACACCTATCTCACCGAGGGCCGCGTGCGGTTTCTCGACCCGCTGACGGCGGAAGAACTGGCCAAAGTTGCCGGCGGCCAGAGGGTCTATATGGTGCGCACGCGCGCCTCCAAGCGCCGCGCCTCGGCGGACTCCAACCACGTCGCCGTGCGCGTCTATCCGCCGCCCGAGCGCATCGGCGAGGTGCGCGCGGTGGTCACCGAAACGGCGGTGGAGCTTTCCTGGTCGGCGCCGCAGCGCACCACCGCCGGCGCCGCGCTCGCCGGGCTGGCGGGCTACCGCGTTTATCGCGCCGAGGTGGAACCCGGCGCGGAGGCGGCTGCCGCGCGGGACCCCTCGAAGGCGAAACTAAAGACGCCGCTCGAGCTTCTGGCGCCGACACCCGCGCCGGCGTTTCGCGATACGCAATTTGAATTCAGCCATACCTATCTCTATAGCGTGCGCAGCGTGGCGCAGTACCAGGCCGATGAGGTGGAATCGAGCGATTCGCAGCCGCTGGTGGTGACCCCGCGGGACACCTTCCCGCCGGCGGCGCCGCAGGGGCTGGTGGCGGTAGTGGTTCCGGCCACGCCCGCCGCTCCGGCGCACATCGAACTCTCCTGGGCCATCAGCCCGGAACCCGATTGGGCGGGCTATCACGTCTATCGCAGCGTGGAGGGTCCCGAAGCCGGAAGGCCGGGCGAACGGCTGACCCGCGAATTATTGCTTGCGCCCACGTTTCGTGATATGTCGGTCGTGACCGGCCGGCGCTACACCTACCGGGTCACCGCGGTGGACCGCGCCGGCAACGAAAGCCCTTTCAGCGCCGGAGTTTCGGCGGAAGTCCCGCCCGCTGCGGCGGGTCAGCCGTAACAGCACGCCCCAAGGGAACTGATTTCCCCGAGCCATGGCCGGCGCCGCCGAAACAATTCCCATTCCCGTGAGCGCAAGCAAGGCAAACAGCGTGAGTAGGAACGAACGATTGATGCCGAGTGCGAGCGCCGCATGAAACTTTGCCGGTTCCAGCCGTTGGTGTTCCGCGTCGAAGAGGTCGGTCGACCCGGCCAGGGCGCCCGCCCGGAGCCGCGCTGGGGTCTGATCGCCGGAGAAACCGTGCGGGAGATTGCCGGCGACATCTTCGGCGAGTGGCGCGCCGGCGAGCGCGCCTCGCCGCTCGCCGAAGTCAAGCTGCTTCCCCCCACGACCCCCAGCAAGATTGTCTGCCTGGGACGCAACTACCGCGAGCACGCCGCCGAGCTGGGCAACGACGTCCCCCCAGAGCCACTGATCTTCCTCAAGCCGCCCTCCGCCATCATTGGCCCCGAGGAGCCCATCGTGCTTCCGCCGGTTTCGCAACGCGTGGACTACGAGGCCGAGCTGGCCGTAGTGATGGGCCGCACGTGCGCGCAGCTCCGGCCGGGCGACGACGTGCGCCCGTATCTCCTGGGCTTCACTTGCCTCAACGACGTCACCGCCCGCGACCTGCAAAAGGCCGATGGGCAGTGGACCCGCGCGAAGAGTTTCGACACCTTTTGCCCGTTGGGTCCGGTGATCGAGACCCAACTCGACTGGAAAACGAGTTCAGTGGAGACCTACGTGAACGGCCAGCGTCGCCAGTCCGCCCGCGCCTCGGAGATGATCTTCCCGGTTGATGATATAATTCGTTGGGTTTCGCGCATGATGACGCTGGTTCCCGGCGACGTCGTGGCCACCGGGACCCCGTCCGGCATCGGGCCGTTGCGCGACGGCGACGTAGTGGAAGTGGTGGTGGGCGGCGTGGGCACCCTGCGGAACCCGGTGGTGGCCCAGGCATCGTGAAGCCCCGGGGTTCCCCTGCATGGACAGGCGAGGAGAGCATCGGCCATGAAATTTTTCCTGGATACCGCCAACCTCGAGGAGATCCGCCAGGGCGTCTCGCTCGGTGTGCTCGACGGCATCACCACCAATCCGACGCTGGTGGCCAAGGAAAAGAAGCCCTTCCGCGAGCACATCCTGGAGATTTGCGAAATCGTGAAGCCGGGCGTGGTGAACGCCGAAGTGGTCTCCACCGACACCCCGGGCATGCTGCGCGAAGGGCGCGAATTCGCGAGCTGGCACCCCAGCATCGTGGTGAAGGTGCCCATGACGCCCGAGGGCGTGCGCGCGCTCAACGTGCTCACCCGCGAGGGCATCCGCGTCAACGTCACGCTGGTGTTTTCGCCGGCGCAGGCGCTGATCGTGGCCAAGGCGGGCGCGTACTTCGTCAGCCCGTTCCTCGGCCGGCTGGACGATATCGCGCAGGACGGTCTGGGCCTGCTGCGCGAAATCCTCACCATTTACCGCGCCTATAATTTCCCCACGCAAGTGCTGGCGGCCAGCCTGCGTCACCCCATCCACGTGGTCGAGGCGGCGAAGATGGGCGCGCACATCGGCACGATGCCCTTCAAGGTGTTCGAGCAACTCTTCAAGCACCCGCTTACCGACCGGGGCCTCGAAGGGTTCTTGAAAGATTGGGAGAAGGCGCGCGAGGTGCTCGGCGAAATTGTCGAGCCCGACGTCGCGCGCAAAGGCGGGCGTTGAGGCACGCCGGACTCGATTGGCGGTGGCTGCTCGGAGTGGCCGGGGCCGCGGCGGTGGCCGCGGGCGGCGCGCTCTACCGCTGGCGCCGTCGTCCTCACGATCCGGAAGAAGCCGAACGCCAGCGGCGCTCCCACCTCAACCTGGTCGGCCGCATCGTCGAGGGCCAGGTGATCGAAATCCTCGACGCGCCCGCGCTGACGGCACCGCCGGGAAGCGGCCGCGGATTCTTCGGCAAACGCGACGCGCCCCCTTCAGGCACTCCCGCGAACGGCGGGCGCAAGCTGGTCTGTTACAGCTATTCCATCTCCGGCGTCAGCTACGAGACCGCTCAGGACATCACCGGACTCGAAGAGCGCGCGTGTCTGGATCGGCTGGTGGCCGGTCAGCCCGCCAGCGTGAAATACGATCCGGCCAATCCCAGCAATTCCATCCTGATTGCCGAGGATTGGTCCGGCCTGGACTGATCCCGCCCCGCAGCGCCATCTTCCACCAGACCGTTCCCGTTTGCCTCGCTCTGGGCTATCCTTGCCCCGCTCGCGCGACGCCGAGGACGCGCCCGTGAAACACCCATGAAACGATTCGTCGCCGTGGTGCTGACGACGCTGCTGATCGTGGCCATGACGCTGGGCGCCATGCTGGTGCTGGTGAGCGCCACGCTGGAGGTCGCGCAGATGAGCAATCCGCTGCTGCGCGCCGTGGCCGTGGCCGCGGAGCTGGTTCTGGGCGTGGTGCTGCTGGTGGGCACCGTATATCTGGCCACGCATCTGGCCGTGCGCATCTTCGGCGGCCGGCCGACGCCGCCAAGCTGAATGGCGCCACAGCGGCCCGCTCGGGCACTTGCCCGCTGCGGCGGGCTGTGCGAAGCTCTCCCGCAAGCGCGCCGGGCGAATACATCGGACGGAAACGATGGCCATCAACCAGAAACTCCACGAGCGCATGGAGGAGCTCCGCCGGCGCTCCGCCGAGGCCGAAGCCGGCGGCGGAACCGAGCGGCGCGAGCGGGAACACAAGGCCGGCAAGCTCACCGCCCGCGAGCGCATCGCGCTGCTGCTCGACGAGGGCAGCTTTGAGGAGCTGGACAAGTTCGTTACGCACCGCTGCGTGGATTTCGGGATGGAGGAGCAGCGGCCGTCAGGCGACGGCTTCGTCACCGGCTACGGCCGCATTGACGGCCGGCTCGCGTACGTCTTCGCGCAGGACTTCACCGTGTTTGGCGGCTCGCTCTCGGAGGCCAATGCCTCAAAAATTTGCAAGATTATGGACCTGGCCATGCGCGTCGGCGCGCCGGTCGTCGGTCTGAACGATTCGGGCGGCGCGCGCATTCAGGAGGGCGTGATGTCGCTGGCCGGCTATGCCGACATCTTCCTGCGCAACACGCTGGCCAGCGGCGTCGTGCCGCAGATCAGCGCGATTCTGGGGCCGTGCGCCGGCGGCGCCGTCTATTCCCCGGCCATCACCGACTTCATCTTCATGACCCGCGACACCTCCTACATGTTCGTCACCGGGCCGGACGTGATCAAGACGGTGACGCACGAGGAGGTCAGCAAGCAGGACCTGGGCGGGGCCATGACCCACAACGCCACCAGCGGCGTCGCCCACTTTGTCGCCCGCGACGATGCCGAATGCCTGGCCATGATCCGCGAGCTGATGAGCTTCCTGCCGTCCAATAACCTCGAAGACCCGCCGCGGCGCTCCTCGAGCGACCCCTGGGACCGCGCCGACGCCGCGCTCGACCGCATCGTGCCCGCCGACCCCATGCAGGCTTACGACATCAAGGAGGTCATCCAGGCGGTGGTGGACGAGAATTACTTTTTCGAGCTGCACGAACACTTCGCCAAAAACATTGTCGTGGGCTTCGCGCGGCTCGACGGCCGCCCGGTGGGCGTGGTGGCCAACCAGCCCGCCGTGCTCGCCGGCGTGCTGGATATCAACGCCTCGGTGAAAGGCGCGCGGTTCGTGCGCTTCTGCGACGCCTTCAATCTTCCCCTCATCACCTTCGAGGATGTGCCCGGCTTCTTGCCCGGCACGCAGCAGGAGTTCGGCGGGATCATCAAGCACGGCGCCAAGCTGCTGTTTGCCTTCGCCGAGGCCACCGTGCCGAAGATCACCGTCATCACGCGCAAGGCCTACGGCGGCGCCTACTGCGTCATGGCCAGCAAGCACATCCGCACCGACGCGAACTTCGCCTGGCCTACCGCCGAAATCGCGGTGATGGGGCCGGAAGGCGCGGTCAATATCGTTTATCGGCGCGAGTTCGAGCGCGCCCCCGAGGCCGAGCGCGAGCGCCTGCGGCGGGAGAAAATCGCTGAATTCCGCGAGCGCTTTGCCAATCCCTACATCGCCGCCGAGCGCGGCTACATCGACGCGGTCATCGAGCCTTCCCAGACCCGCCCCAAGATCATCACCGCTTTGCGGGCGCTAGAAACCAAACGCGATTCCAATCCAAAGAAAAAGCATGGAAACATTCCGTTGTAGCCCGCCTCTTTCGCGTTGTTTGCGTCCCGACGGTTTGTGTCGGGAAGAGGCGGGGCCTCAGGATGACCATCAGCGGCCTTGGCCCTTCCACTGAAAACGGGGCGTGCTAGAATGCCTGGCGCGCCAGTCCCCCCAGGCTGCCATGTTCAAAAAGATCCTGATTGCGAACCGCGGCGAGATCGCCGTGCGCGTCCTGCGCGCTTGCCGCGAGATGGGCATCGGCGCAGTGACCGTCTATAGCGAGGCCGACCGCGCCTCACTGCACGTCCGCCTGGCGGAGGAGGCCTACCCGATCGGCCCCGCGCCCTCCCGCGAAAGTTACCTGCGCATGGACAAGCTGATGGAAGTCGCCCGGCGCGCCGGCTGCGACGCGCTGCATCCCGGCTACGGCTTTCTGGCCGAAAATCCGGCGCTGGCGCGCGCCTGCGCCGCTGCGGGTGTGACGTTCATCGGCCCATCGGCCGAGGCCATGGAGCAACTGGGCTCGAAGACCGCGGCGCGGCAACTGGCGCGGCGCTCCGGCGTGCCCGAGGTTCCAGGCGCGGTGGACCCGGTCGAGCGGCTCGATGATGCGCGCGCGCTGGCCCGCCAGATGGGTTTCCCGGTGCTGCTCAAGGCCGTTGCCGGAGGCGGCGGCAAGGGCATGCGCCTGGTGGCCGGCGAAGCCGAACTCCCCGCGGCGTGGCGCGATGCCGGCTCCGAGGCGCTCAATGCCTTTGGCGACGCGCGGCTGTACCTGGAAAAATTTCTCCAGCGGCCGCGGCACATCGAGGTGCAAATCCTCGCCGACGCGCATGGCCACGTCGTTTACCTCGGCGAGCGCGAGTGCTCGGTGCAGCGGCGCCACCAGAAGGTGATTGAAGAGGCGCCCTCGCCCGTCGTGGATCCGCCGCTGCGCCGCGCCATGGGCCTGGCGGCGGTGAAGCTTGCCGCCGCTGGCGGCTACACCAATGCCGGCACGGTCGAATTCCTGGTGGATGCCCAGCGCAACTTCTATTTCCTCGAAGTGAACACGCGCCTTCAGGTGGAGCATCCGGTGACCGAAGCGATCACCGGCCTCGACCTGGTGAAACTCCAGGTCCGCATCGCCGCGGGTGAGCCGCTGCCCTTTGCGCAGGAGGAAGTGGTTCTTCGCGGCCACGCTATCGAGTGCCGCCTCTACGCCGAAGACCCCGACAATAACTTCTTTCCCTCGCCGGGGAAAATTCTGGCGCAGCGCGCGCCCTCCGGCCCGGGCATTCGCCTCGACGACGGCGTCTACCCCGGCTGGACGGTGCCCACGGAATACGACCCGCTGCTCGGCAAACTGATTGCCTGGGGCAGCGACCGCGCAGAAGCCCTGGCGCGCATGCGCCGGGCGCTGGAGGAGTATTACGTCAGCGGCATCAAGACCAATGTGGGGCTGTTTCGGCGCATCCTGGCCGACCCGGAATTCGTTCGCGGCGAAACGCACACGCGCTGGCTCGACGACTGGCTGAAGGCTTCGCCGGCGCGCGCCTCCGCACCACCGGCCGCTGTCGAGGACGCGGCGCTGCTCGCCGCCGTGCTCTGGCACCTCAGCAGCAACGGGACCTCAGACGCAGCGACGCGGCCCGCGGAGACTCCCTCGCGCTGGAAGCTCGAAGGGCGCCGCGAGCAGCTCGAGCGCGCGCCGCGGGGATGAGTCGCGACGCGTGGCGCCCCGGGGAGGATGCCGGGGAAATATGGGGTTCATAGTTGGCTGTGTTTCGTTTTGACTTGGCCTTTTCGGAGGTCAACTGCGCAGCAGCGGAGCTTCTCCATGAAATGGATCACCCGCCAAAACGTGAAAGTGGACCGCGTGGCGTGTCCCTGGCTGATCCGGCGCTTCATTGACCCGCCGGCCGAGTTCTTGTTTGCGCCTGAAAGCGAAGTACTGGCCATCGCCGCGCGCGAAGAAGCAGTGCCGTTCGATATGCCCCACAACCCGGAGCTGAAGTTCACCCACCACAACGGCCTGTGCACGTTCGAAGTGCTCCTGCGCGAATTCAACCTGCATGAGCCGGCGCTGGCGCACCTGGCGAAGATTGTGCACGGAGCCGACATCCAGGGCGAGGAGCACACCGCGCCCGAGGCCGCCGGGCTCAAGGCCATCGCCGAGGGCTTTGCCGCGCTCAACCTCAGTGACGAGCAGCGCCTGGCCCGCGGCTTCCCCATTTACGACGCGCTGTACGCCTGGTGCGAGAAGCACGCCAAGAAGTGAACGCCGCGGAACACGAGCGATGAAGCTGGAAGTGCGCATCAGCGGCGCCGGCGGCCGCGGTCAAAAGACGCGCCGCGTGGAGTTCGAGCGCGAAGGCCTCGAGGGCTCGGGCCCGGCGAGGCTGCGCCTGGTGCTCGACGGCCGTACGGTGGAAGCCGACGCCGTCGAAGTCGCTCCGGGCACCTATTCCATCCTGCTCGGCGGGCAAGCGTTTGAAGTGCGCGTGCAGGGCGTCGCGGCCGGCGTGCGCGTGCACGCGGGCGGCGAAGAATTCGCCGCCGAGGTGCTCGACCCGCGAGCCTGGCGCGGCAAGCGCGGCGGCGTGCTCGAAGTCGAGGGCCGCCAGCAGATCACCGCGCCGATGCCGGGGAAGGTGGTGCGGCTGCTGGTCAAGGCTGGCGACGCGGTCGAGGCGGGCCAGGGGCTGCTCGTGGTCGAGGCCATGAAGATGCAGAACGAAATTCGCTCGCCGAAGACCGGCAAGGTCGAGCGGCTGATGGTCGCCGAGGGCCAGGCCGTCAACGCCGGCGAAGTCCTGGCTGTCGTGGCCTGACGCCTCCCGGCTGCGTCAGTCGGCGATTTCTTCGAGTACGGTGCCGGCGGCAAGCGCCGTGGGGCTGACTTCCGGAAGCAGCAGGCGGACTTCCTCGCCCGCCTTGGCCTGCGTGACCAACGCGCGGTCGGCGGCGCGCTCGATGGTGACCACACAGGCCTGCACCGGGCGCTGCGCCGTGCTCCGGAAGGCGACCGGCTGGCCTTCGCGCACCGCGCCGGCCTCCACGCGGCCCGCCACCACGGCTCCGCCCTCGGCCAGGGGGAACACTTCTCGCACCACAAACCGAAGCGGCATACGCGCAAGATAGCCCAGAAAGCCGGGAATGAAAAGCAGCAGAGGCAGGGCATGCCGCGACCCCACAAATTTTTCTGATGGCGAGGAGAGTGCGCGAGCGGCGGCTATTTTTTTGTCGGCGCGCCCCCGGCAGGCGCGGGCTTGGCGGCTTCAGGCAGCTTGCCGGCGGAATCCACCACCAGACGGGCCAGGTAGTTGGTCACCTTGGTGGCATCCCGCGCCGTGGCCAGGTAGGCGGCGCGCAGCAACTGCTCCTTGCGGCTGCGCAGGGCATCGCGAATGGACTGCTGCACCTGCGGGTCGGCCAGCTCGCGCTGGCCCGGGGCCTCGCGGGCGATGAGCTTGAGGATACGGTAGCTGTCGCGCAGCGTGATCACGCCGCTGATCTGGCCGGGTTTCAGAGCCAGCACGGCCTTTTTCAGCGCCGGATCGGACTGGTTGAGCGCCGATTCGGAGATGAAGCCGAGGTCGCCGCCGGTTGCCGCGGTCACCGGGTCTTCCGAATAGTCCATGGCCAGCTGGGCGAAGTCGGCGCCGTGGTTGAGCCGGTTCATCAGCGAGGCGCACTTGCTGCGCGCCTCGGCGTCGTTGGTGGCGTCGTCGTTTTTGCGGTTGCGCACCTGCGGGTCCTTCCGCGGGGTCACCACGATCTGCGCGATGCGATATTGCGTCTCGGCGACGTTGAACTGCGCCCGATTCTGATTGTAGAAGTCGGAGACATCCTGGTCGGTGATGGAGATCTTGGCCACCACTTCCTTGTTGATCAGCTTCTGAATGGAAAGCTGCCGGCGGATGTCGCGCTTCAAATCATCCACGGTTCCGCCGGATTCCTTCAATTTGCGCTGGAACTCTTCCTCGGTGAAGGGGCTCTTGGCCTCGGTGAACTTGTCTTCCACCTCGCCATCGGAGGCTTCCAGGCCCAGGCTCTTGGCGCGTTCGAGCAGGATTTCCTGGTTGACCAGCTCGTCGAGGATGTTCAACTTGAGCGAAAGGGCTTCCTCTTGCGAGGGCTCTTGCCCCTCGGGGTTAACGCGGCTGCGGTAATACTTCTCCACTTCGTCGCGCTTGATCTCCTTGCCGTTGACCGTGGCCCACACGTCGGGCGAGGGCGCGGCTTGCTTCTTGCACGCCCCCGCGCACACCAGCGCCGCCAGAATCCCCAGGGTTGCCGCAGCACGCTTCAACACGCAGGCTCCTTTTCGGATGCGATGCGGGGAATGATCCTTCAGGCGGCCTTCTTCACTCGGCCGGAACGCAGGCAGGCGGTGCAGACACGCACCTTCTTGGACACGCCGTTGACGATGGCCCGAACGCGGCGCAGGTTTGGGTTCCAGCGCCGCCGGCGGACGTTGTTGGCGTGGCTGATGATGTTGCCGTAGCGCGGCCCCTTGCCGCACAGCGCGCATTTCTGGGCCATCGTTGTTGCTCCTGGCGGGAAAAATTGCCGGCCGACAGAGACGCCATCCTATCAGAGATTGGCGAGCGTCGGAAGCTATTTGTCCCTGCGGCGCAGAGCGGCCATCTGCGCGTCGTCGTCGGGCAAAAAGTAGCCCACCACAATGCCCATGGCGCCGTCGGGCAGAGGCTGCGCGGCGCGGCTGTCGTAGGTGGCGGTCACGCGCACGCGCTCGCCGCGGTCCAGGCGAAAACCGCCGCGGTCGTAAAAGCTCACCACCGGCATCGAGAGGATGCGCCCAGCGGGGTCGAGCGTCGAGGGGAGCGCGGCAATCTGCTCGTTGCGCGTCAAGTCTTCGAGCACCAGCCCCTGGCCGTAGTCGTGCAAATGCCCGCCCACGCCCAGCAACATGCCGCCGTAACGCAGCGTGACCTCGCCCGAGGTGACGCTCTGCCCGGGCATCAGCTCGTAGCCGGAAGGCCCGCACTTCATCACGTCGAACCAGGCGGGATAGACGCTCTTGACTTGCGCGGCCGGCGCGCCGCCGGCGCTGCCCGTGCGGTATTCGATGCGCACCTCGAAGTAAGTCTTCGGGTAGGCCGTGCCGGTGGGGTTGTGGAACATCGTTTCGATGCGGATGCGCTCGCCCTTGGCCACGCGATAGCCGTAGCCGGGCACGCCGGGCCAGTCGTTCATCTCCCCGCCCGCGCCGAACACATGTTCTTCCTTATTGGGGCAGAGGAAATCGGAGCGGCGCGTGTTCCAGAAGGCCACATGGTGCAGCAGGCGGCCGGGCTCGGCGTTGCCCGCGGCGTCCACCAGGCGCGGATGATAGGCGATCAGCCAGCCGTCAAACGGCACCATCCAGATCAGGTCGGGCGGCTGCGCCACGCTCATGTGCTCGGAGTGGGCCGGAAGGTTGACCGGGCCCAACCGCAGCGTCGTCACCTGCGCCGCTGCGTCGGTCTTGGCCTCGAGCTTCACGTCGGCGGCGATCTTGTGCGCCATGTGGTGCTGCTCGTGCTGCGGGCGAGTGGCGCCGGTAGCTCCAGCCAGCAAAACCGCAGCAAAAACGTAGCGGGTGAAGCGCTTCATCAGAGTCCCCTGCGCACTCGTTGTGACATTCCGGGCCGCGCGTTGCCCACCATCATACGCCAGCCGCGCTCGGGCTTCCAGAATGCCTCGCCACCAGCGAAAGAACGCCCCTGCGTCATCCTTTCTTGACCCCGCCGCTGAACCTGCCCCACAATGTTGCATCCGCCGGTGGGCGTGTAGCTCAGTTGGGAGAGCATCTGCTTTGCAAGCAGGGGGTCGGGGGTTCGAATCCCCCCACGTCCACCAACTTCCCCCTTGCCTGTCAGTTGGTTAGCAGCTTCTGAGGCTCTGCCTGCAATTGCGGCCCTTCGGCAGTGTGCCCAGAATTGTGCCCACCCAGCCGCGACATGGCCGCGAGAACGGCATCTTCGGAGGGGTGAACGTAGCGTGCAGAGATACCGATGGCGCTATGCCCGGCGATCCGCGCCAGCGTCCACACGTCGCAGCCAGACTCGCCCAGGCGGGTCAAAAAGGTGTGTCGTAGGCTGTAGAGTACAAACGGGCGCACTTTGCTGCCCTTGAGAGCCTTTCTGTGCTGCTTTTTGAGGCTGGAAGATTCGACGTGGCCGCTACGAGTTGGCGCGAACCATACCCAGCCCTCACTGGGCTTCCCAGCGCGTTCCCAGCGGTTTTCTAAGATGGTCCTAGCTCGCGGAGCCATAGGGAGCACACGTCGCGCCGCCGCCGTCTTGCCGTGCGTTACGAGTAGCGTGCCGTAGCGACCGTTCAACCAAGTAATCGCTTCCCAGCGCAGTCGGAAACACTCCTCGGGGCGCAGACCCGTATCGGCGAGCACGGCAGCAATCGAAGCGACAGGCTCAGACGCAGCCGCCAGATACCGCGCTTCCTCTTCGGGGCTAACAACCCGTTCCCTGTGCCGCTCGCCAGGAAGTAGCTTGATTCTCGGCACCGCTGCCAGGGCGCCCCACTCCACCGCCAACCGCAGGACGCGGCGTAGCACTCTGAGCGAGCTATTGACCGTGCTCACCTGCAAGCCTTCGGCCTGCCGATGGGCCGCGAAGTCCGCTACTCGTTCGCCGTTGATTTCGTCCAGCTTCGAGTCGGCCAGCGGCTTGTACCGTTTAATGGCCCGCAAGCCCACGCGATACCAGTCAAACCAGGTCTTCGGGGACGCTTTCTCGAAGGTAGACTTGGCCCACGGCTCAAACCGCTGGTCCATGAACTCAGCCAAGGTGGGCACAGGTCTCTTCTCGCGGATGCCCACTTCACCCTTAACAAGTGAGGTGCGGTGCGCGGCTTCCATCTGCCGCGCTACTTTGTCGTTTCCTTGCTTAGTGGACTCACGGACCAGCTTCCCATGCCACATGAATTTGTACCAGTAGATGCTTCCCCTCTTATAAATCATTGACCTACCCTCCGTGATTGTACCCGTCGCTTGGTTAGGCCAGGTCTACCGCCCTTCCTGCCATTTTGGCGGGCGATCTGCCGAAGTCGCTCAATGCCAAGCCGCTCCAGCCTGGCCTGATAGCTTCGACGACCTAGCCAGCTTGTGAACCGCCGCAACTCGGCCTTGGTCATGCCGCCATATCCTAAGCAGTTTCGGTTCTATTGTAAACTTTTTTCTCATAGCCTGTTTTTTTGCTTGACAGAAAAAGACCGTCCTGCTAGACAATAAACGTTAGTCATGTGACCCCTTCGGAAGTGAAGGCGGTCACATCCCACCCGGTAGTGGCTCCCCCGTTCGTGGGGACGGTCGCAATCCAGGAAGAATTTGGCCGCGCGGGACGCTGTCGTAGCGATCTCGACCGGCGAGGAGGCGACCGTGAGTCGTTTACTGACTGTCCCACAATTCGCTGAGGGTCTGGGCGTTACAGTTTCTTGCATCCGGCGATGGCTCCTAGAAGGCAAGGTAGCGAAGGTTAAGCTGGGTCGGCTCGTGCGCATTCCAGCTGAGGAACTTCAACGCCTAGTGGTCGAGGGGCTTTGCCCAGCCCGGCAGCAGGGCAGGAGTGCCCACAGGAACCGCACCACGCGCGTCGTGGGAGGCGAGTGACCCGATGCGAATGCTCAAAGCCGCGCTCGGATTTGCAAACCAAGGCTGGCCTGTGTTGCCGCTCCACTCTGTAAAAGACGGCCGTTGCTCATGCGGTGACCAAGAGTGCCCCAGTGCCGGGAAGCATCTCAGCCTTCACCTGTCGGGGATGCCGCTTGATAAGTTGGAGCAAGAGGCAGGGGACCTAACTCAAAGTGCCGAGGCCGTAGCAGCCCAGGGAAAGGCAGACCTTATTGCCGAGCTGGAAGCCAAGGCGTTTGACTGGATCGCACGGGGCCGCGAGGCCAATATCGAATTGGGCCGCGTGTTCAACCAAATCAAGGACATTCTCGAACACGGTAGTTGGGAAGCGTACTTTGCCGAAAAGTTCGCTCCGCGTGGTGTCGCCCTGCGAACGGCACAGCTATATATGAAGATGGCCAGCGAAGCCGACGCAGTTTCAAAAAACGCAAATTCTGCGCTTTTCCCGCCAGCAACTGACCCGCAGGCTCAGGCAATCAACGACGCCACCGAAAAGGCGCAAGCAGCAGTCGCCATAGCGGGCGGGCAATCACCCGAGACATCAAAATCAGAACCCGATAAGAAAAGCAAGAAGGTCCGCAAGGAACGTGTTCGGCTTGCTGGCATTTACAGGCTCCCGCTGTACATGACGGCGGACCAGAAGGATGCGACGGATGAATTGCGGGAGTCACAGAACTGGCATTGCGCGGAAATGGAAATCATGGCGCTGTTGAAGCGGCTGCACATTAAGTATGGCATCGTTAATGATCCGGCAGCTCCTGAGGTCCAGGCTGCTCCTCAGGTTTGTAAGCGTCTGGAGATCATTCGCGAGGAGCCCGAAGCCGATCCATATCCGGGAGTCGCAGCAGACCCCGCCCATACGGGACACGAGCCCGAGGAGGAACCGGAATATGGAGACGCGCTTGCTTAGGCACGACTACAAAGAAGCGACGGCGGAACTGAAGGGGAAGCACCCTGCCCCTTCGCACGCCGACCAGACCATCGACCAGGACACCGTGGTGATTGCGCCGGACGGGAACATTCCCGCCGTGCTCATTACACAGCAGATTGACCCGAAGCTTTACAACCCGGCCTACGAACTTTGGAAGACGGTAGACGAACTACCGAGCAATCGAGCGACAGCAGTGGGCTCACCATCACTACCCCGACATAGAAAGGATGGGACTTTATCGGAGCGCCGGGGAGTTCCCCAGACCGTGCTGGAAATCCTGGAAGAGCAGGGCGTGCGGCACGGCGTGCTCGGCTATCTGGATGCAACACCCGATCAACCCTGTCACAAGACCCCGCTGAGTATTAATCGGCCCGAAATGTTAGACCGGAATGAACTGCTAATCAAACGGCTGGACGAACTCTACGCGCAACACATGCCGAGTCTTCACGCTATCCAGCGGGCAGAGGTAGAGAAGGCTCCGCGCTGGCGGCTTGGGCACACGGCGTTCACTACGGTCTACATCGTCAAGAGATTACGGTCGGCCTATCACGCCGATCGTGGCAACTTGCGAAGAGTGATGAGTGCCATGATACCGATGGGGAAATTCACGGGCGGCGAACTGATACTCGCCCGTTGGCGGATCGCTATTGCCTACAAACCCGGTGATCTCTCGCTGTTCGATCCGCAACAGTTACACGGCAATCTTCCCTTCGAAGGCGAACGGCTTGCAGCGATTTTTTACTGCGAGCGCCGGATTGCCGATTGCAGCAAGTAGGGACGCGGGCGTGAGTGCAACACGCCACCTAAGCGTCTCAGATTGCAATGCGGCGCGAGCGACGCACCATTTCCCACCGCGCGCTCGCCCTGTTGGCACCGCATGCGCCGCAGGATACCCCTCTTAGCTATGCGAAGGACCAAGTGCGCCCAAGCCGACAAGCTTTTGTGTCTTTGGGCGGTGCCAAACGCCCCTCTATATAGAGGTTGCTCTGACGCGTCCACGAGGATTTTGTCGCGCGGCAACACCTCGAATTCCGCGTACCAACTCTTGGGCTTGTCACTCTCCTTGATCACCTTCGCCGGCATGGCTTGCCCCCTCAAAACCTGAGTCCACAGAACTGCGAGACAAGGGACCTACTTTAAGCTGCTGCACGTAATGTTCGCAATCTCTGCCTTCAGATTCTCTGTTTTCGGTTACATAAACACCTGTGGACCATATGGTCCCAACTGGCGCGGGCCAGCCCAAAGCGGCAAGCACCAACATACAGGCACATGTTCCTCCAGGGCTGTCGCCGAAGTTTTGAGGCGACGATGCACATGTGCGGGCGTTCTTAAGGAAAGGCCCCATAGGTCGAGGAAAGTCGTTTCGAGGCCACGACCCAAACCGTTGGGGGATCGAGAGCCGGCTTGTTTGTGCGGCCCCCCTACGCGCGTCGAAACTTGACGCGTTGTAGGGCATCTGAGAGCCGATTTCGGGGTGATCGAGGGGCGATTTATGGGGCTTGTGGGCATTGAAAAGAGTGCCAGCTGGCACGATCCGCAAGGAACGGCCGTGAGAACTGCCGTGCTGCAAGTGCTCTCCACATGTACGTCGCACATGTGTGCTCCAAAGCTGTGCATGTGGCCGCACATGCATGTAATGAATGTAAATGAATGCATGCATGTCATGTGCAGGGGGCACCCTTGCCCCCTGCACACATGCAGCATGATATGGGAGGATCAGCAATTCACGATTCTGGGCAGCCCTCGTCTTAAACGCTCAAGACCTGCTTCGTCGACGCCTTTCCTCCACAGGCGACCGGTTGCCATTTACGGCTCCGCAACGCATTGAGTTCTACGAAGCGATTAGAGCAGCTCCCCGGCAGGTGGTACTGAATATGTCGGAACGACAACTCGCCACGTCCAAGCGTTCTCGCGCGCGATGGCTTCTTCCGCATCGACAGTAAATACATTCAGGACCCAAGCGACGCTCGGCAGTGCTGCAGTCTGCTCATCCTCTGAGTCCTGCACGCTGCCGGGTGTCGCGTTAAAGACTCAGAGGAGGAACATTCGTGAGCAAAGAACCGAGAGTAGATCTCAAAAGGAAGCTCGTGTCCCTTCACGGAACGGGCTACTCCTGGGAATACGATCAGTACGGTGAGAAACGCTTTTGGTCTGGACCGAGTAAGAAATATGTGATTGACGAAGATTCAGGCGAGCGTGTTCGGGTGGAGGATTTGGGCGATATCGACCTGGAGCTTGAAGGCTTCAGTACAGCGTGGGTACGGGTCAACGACCCAAGGGTGATCAAAATCCTGGACAAAGCCGTGCGCAGAGCCAGGGCCCGCCGACATAGAGAGAGGGAACAGAAGCGACGCCGCGCCAAACATCGCGATCCGGTTCCTGCGAATGCTGAAACTGCAGAAGCCGAGCCCACCGAACAGGATCAGGGTGTCAAAACAACGCAGGGTACAAAAACTACGGTGAACGCGAGATTGCGCAGTGAGGTTTCGGATTATGAGTTAAATTTTCGTGCCGCGCCATCAAAGAAGAATGCCGCCCTCTGCAATTTTTCAGTGCATCTGGGTTCGAAGCTGCTTGGGTACGTTGAAATAAAGCGCGAGGCGATAGTTCAATTTGGGAGGGATCTGCAGCAACTCGGTTAGGGCTCAGAGGCCAGGCTAGACTATTGCGGGGCTGGCGCCCCTACGCTAGAGACTTCCAGGTTCTGACACGAAATTTGCGTACGAAAAACTGCCCGCGCAAACATCCCAAGTTAGGGGGGGCCTGGAGGACGTCTGGGGCAGCGCTCCTAAGCCGAACCTTCTGCTCAACTCCTGACAAAAATTGGCGATTTGGCGGCCCGTTTTTATTCAGTATCCAAATGGACGTATGGACTGGGGAGTTCATGTGGGTAGCGGGCTTAAGGTACTCTTCTCGTTTTTCGGAAAGTTTTTCACATACAAGCTCGCGTCCACACCGTTCTCAACAAGATAGTTTCGGTACCCTGTTTCCGAAAAATCCTTGCCAACCGCCGCCAGCAGCCGAGGGGACAGACCAAGTTTTGCGGAGACTAAACAGATATTCCCGCCCCTTCCACCAAAATAGACTCCCCTTTTCTCGACGAGCGCGCCCCTGTGCTTTAAGGGCAGCGTGACATTCTCCCCGTTTTTGGTGCAGTCATAATGTAGCACTCGGGGCAAGATGGTCCCCTGGGTCTCGACTCTCGGCTGGCGCGGGGGGAGGCGCCAGCCGCGCCGTTACGGCCTGGCGGTGGGCCATTTGGCGCAACGGCCCTCGGAACCTGGGCGCTCCGCCACTCTAGGTTGAGATTTGAAAGTACACTTCTCGTTTAAGTTTTCCAACATCAGCAAGTTAGACTCGAGGCTGAGGACGTTGATTTGGAACTGTGCGTGCCCTAGCCAAGGCCGAGGGTAGAGTTGCTTCGCATTGGAAACCAAGCCCTCCACAGGTCTAAGTAGCGGGCGAAACGCGGCGCACCAACGCGCCGCCTTAAGAGGTGAATGCCGATGAAGCGTCTTTACAATAAGGTTTCAGTTCCCAGTGACGGCAAGCCCATCGAGTACATTGGCGGCGACTTCCGTGTGCCGGAGCGCCCCATCATCCCGTTCATCGAAGGCGACGGCACGGGCCGCGACATCTGGAAAGCCTCGCGGCGCGTTTTCGACGCGGCGGTCGAGGGCGCCTACAACGGGCGCCGGCAGGTGGCCTGGTTTGAAGTCTTCGCCGGCGAGAAAGCCTTCAACCAGTTCCAGAAGTGGTTGCCGGAAGATACCATCGAAGCCATCCGGGACTTCCGAGTGGCCATCAAGGGCCCGCTGACGACTCCGGTGGGCGGGGGCATCCGCTCACTCAACGTGGCCCTGCGGCAGATCCTCGACCTGTACGCCTGCGTGCGCCCGGTGCGCTACATCCCCGGGGTGCCTTCACCCGTGAAGCATCCGGAGCGGATGAACGTGATGATTTTCCGCGAAAACACCGAAGACGTTTACGCCGGCATCGAGTGGAAGGCCGGCACACCCGAGGTAAAGAAGCTGATCGAGTTCCTGAACAACGAAATGTTGAAGGACACCGGGAAGCAGGTCCGTGGGGATTCTGGCGTGGGTATCAAGCCCATCTCGTCAACCGGCACCAAGCGCCTAGTGCGGCGCGCGATCCGGTATGCCCTGGAAAACAAGCGGCGCCTGGTCACCCTGGTGCACAAGGGCAACATCCAGAAGTTTACCGAGGGAGCCTTCCGCGATTGGGGCTACGAACTGGCCAAGGTAGAATTCCGGCCGCACATCATCACCGAGCGGGAGAGCTGGATCGTGGATAACAAGGACCGCAACCCCGCGCTGACCGTGGAACAGAACGCTGCCATGGTCGAACCGGGCCTGGAAAGGGCGACCGAGACGTTCAAGAATGAAATCTACGCCGAGGTCAAGCAGGCGCTCGATTCCATTTACGCGACCCACGGCAAAGGGCAGTGGAAGCAGAAGCTGATGGTGAACGACCGCATCGCCGATTCCATCTTCCAGCAGGTGGTGACCCGCGCCGACGAATACGACGTGCTGGCCACGCCCAACCTGAACGGCGACTACCTCTCGGACGCCTGCGCCGCGCAGATCGGCGGGCTGGGTATGGCCCCCGGGGCGAATATCGGCGACGGCTACGGCTGCTTCGAGGCCACGCACGGCACCGCACCAAAGTACGCCGATAAAGACGTCATCAACCCCAGCTCGGTGATGCTCTCGGGTGCGATGATGTTCGACTTCCTCGGCTGGGGCGAGGCGGCGCGGCTGATCGAAGAGGGCATCGCCCGCACCATCCAGCAGAAGCGCGTGACCTACGACCTGGAGCGGCTGATGGAGGG
>Ga0209515_10004572_pt1 | contig 18605 bp, 14 predicted proteins | sample Subgroupgradi54m_FD_187454 | JGI IMG/M metagenome (GOLD analysis project Ga0209515, IMG submission 187454) | Subsurface groundwater microbial communities from S. Glens Falls, New York, USA - GMW60B uncontaminated upgradient, 5.4 m (SPAdes)... ...
GCCAAGTTGGCCTGCGGGCCGAACGGCTGGGTGCGACGCATAAAGACTTGCAGCTGGCAGTTTCGGGAGTGGCCAATGATATCGCCAGCACAATCTCTGATAGTGATTTTGATGTAGTGATTGTCGATTCTATCCAAGCCGTAGCCCTCAATGAGCTGGCTAGCGCGGCAGGCACAGTCAGCCAAATCACCGGCAGCACGCAGTTGCTAAGTACTGCTGCTAAAGCCTCCAATACAGCTCTAATACTGGTCGGCCACGTTACCAAAGAAGGCTCAATTGCCGGGCCTAAAGTTCTAGAACATGTGGTTGACGTGGTGCTGCAGCTGGAAGGTGATCGCTACGGCGGCTTTAAGATCCTGCGGGCTAGCAAAAACCGTTATGGTGCTACCACTGAGGCCGGCATTTTTGAGATGACCGACAAGGGGATGACACCGGTTGATAACCCATCCGAAGCCTTACTGGCTGAGCGCCAAGTTAGCGACGGCTCGATTGTCCATGCCACCATGGAGGGCAGCCGGCCGCTGCTAGTCGAAGTCCAAGCCCTGGTCAATCCCACCAGCTATGGTTACCCTAAGCGCACCGCCAGCGGCATCGACCTTAACCGGGTCAATTTATTAATCGCTATGCTGGAGCGCCGCACCAAACTCAAGCTGGCCGACCGCGATATTTACGTCAACATTGTTGGCGGCATCCGCCTAAGCGAGCCAGCCGCCGATCTGGCTGTCTGTATGGCCATTGCCAGTGCCGCCAAAGGTATGCAGCTCAAGAAAAACGCTGTGGTGTTTGGCGAGGTCGGACTTAGTGGCGAAGTGCGTCACGTGCCATATCTGGAAAAACGTCTGGCCGAAGCCAAAAAACTAGGTTTTGAAGCCGCCATCGGGCCAGTTGTCCGGTCTGGCAAGAAACCAGCTTACTTACTCGCCGTTAATAATATCCGGACGGCGCTGAATACTTTCCTGGAAAAAGATTAACTAAAACTAATTGACTGAACCCGATACCGAGTTGCCGGCGTCATCAGTTATGGTAACAGTGGAGTTTTTTGGCGCAATCGCCGAAAGGCCGGAGCAACTACTGGCGCCAGCCGGAGCGGTACAAAGTGTTACGGCACCGTTTTTGACAGTATAAGCGCCCGAGCCGCCACTCCATTTAACGGTCGTGCTGCTGCCTGTGGCCTTGGCCGACTGGAAGGTGAGAGGCGGTGTTACAGCTGGAGCGCTATATACGACCGTCGCCGGATCGCTGGTAGCATCATAAAGCACACTGTCAATCACCTGGGCGGTTGCGCTGTGGCTGCCGGCCGCAACGGTGTAACTATATGAGCGGGTGCTAGGCGAATCGGTTAAGTCGCTATAGGTTTTGACTACCTGCCCGTCAACGGTAAAATTGATCGTGCCAGGAAACTGCGAATAGCTTGAGTCGTTGAAGGGATGTGTGCCGGCCGTTGCTGTAGCCGTTAGGCTGAAGGTGCCGTCTTTGTTATCAGTTGTCGTCAGGGTTATGGCCGGTTTTTGATCGCTACACATATGAACATCATCGCTTTGGGTGTTACCAGAGCTGGCTGCGCCGGCACCAAAGAAAATATCGGTCGAAAACTTTTCGGCCGAGCTGTTAGCATCGGTGGTTTGTTTGGCCAGAGGTGGGGTGCAGTCAGTAGCTAACTTGTTGCTGACTTTATCAGTGCTCGAGTTTGAAGACGGCGTGCCTCTAGGTTTGTACCAGGATGGAAATATCTCGGTGCTGGGACTGGGCTCGACCGAGCCAATACCAACATGGCTGGTAACCACAAAACCGGGCAGATGCTGGATACCTGGCGGTTCTTGCCAGTTAACGGCCGGACCTTTGACGGTGTCAAGGGCGGCGAACATCATGTTGCGTGTCAATGGTGTAGTCATGTATTCCATGAACCCCGAGAGTGCCCGCTCGCGGTTATGGTAGCCGACCCAACTGCCGACGGCAAACTGAGTGTTCCAGCCCATCATCAGACCGTCGAAACCGTTGTTGGTCGTGCCAGTCTTAACAGCATTGTTCCAGCCGTTATAGCGGTGCCACTTATAAAAACCGGCCGGTAAATAGCTGGCGTTGGGGTCGGAGGCCATGTTGTCGACAATGTAAGCAGTCTCGGCCCTGATAACTTGCTGGGGCTTGGGTTGCTTCCACTCATAAATCGTTTTATGAGCGGCATCCTCAATTTTTAAAATATAGGTCGCCGGGATGGCCCCGCCCATACGGGCCAGCGAAGCGACGCCATTAACATGCTGGTCCAAGTGCAGGAAGGAGCCATCACCTATAGCCGCCGCGCCGTAGCACTGGGCCTTTTGGGTCAACGGTGTGTCACTGTAACAGTTGTAGGCACCCGGCGCATTCATCAGGCTATCGGCCAGATTAATCGTTTTATCGACACCGACTATCAGCATGGCTTTAACAGCTGGGATGTTACGTGAGCCACCCAGGGCGTAGCGCAAGCTCAGTGGGCCGGGGTTACGAAAATCATAGTCCTGCAAGCAGTTGCTATTACCTTTAGGCGGCGGTGAGCCTTTGATGGTGCAGGGGTAGCCGGGTATTGGGCTCTGCTGGTCGTAGAGTACCGAGCCGGCGCCGGCGGTAGTCGTATTTTCGATCAGTGAAGCGTAGTCATAAGGCTTAAAACTGGAACCAGGCGCAATTTTAACTTCGTGGGCATAATTCAACTGGCCGTGGTCGGGGTTGGTAAAATCAACACCGCCAACTAAGGCGACCATTTGGCCGGTTTTGACATCTTCTGTCACCAGGGCCTGCTCATCAGCACCGTAGCGTTGGACATTTGACTGGTTATCAGCCACGATTTTCTCGGCCTTGTTTTGCAGGTTCATATCTAAAGTAGTCAGAACTTTCCAACCGCCGATCTTAGTCGAGCCGCTACCTCCGGTCGGCACGAACTTATTGCGCAGCTCATCCTTGGCGGCTAGCACAAAATAAGGCGACTTAATGCCGGCATATTTGGTCGTTTGGGGCTGGATTTCGACTAGTACATCAACCTTTTTAGTAGCTTCGGCCTGGGCTTTGATGATTTTATGTGACTGCTCGAGTATATCCAATATGTAATGCTGCCGGCCCAGCATGGCTTGCTTGTCAAAATCAGGACTGTAGGGCGAATAAACGGCCGGCGATTTAGGGATAGCCGCCAAAAAAGTCGCCTCGGCCAATGTCAAATCCTTGGCTGGCTTACGGAAGTAGTCCGCCGCCGCTGTCTGGGCACCATAGTCAACACCGCCGTAAGGTGCGGCGTTAAGATAGCCGGTTAAAATCTCATCTTTGGTGTAACTGCGTTCTAGCTCAACGGCCAAGATAATCTCTTTAATTTTGCGGGCGATGCTGCGTTGGTTGGTCCAGTTTTCGTTAAGCTTGACCAGTTGCTGGGTAATCGTCGAACCGCCCTGGGTGCCGCCCTTTTTAAAAGCATCATTAAAGGCTGCCCGGACAATGCCCTTAACATCAAACCCGCGATGCTTGTAAAAATCACGGTCCTCAATCGAGACGGTGGCGTCTTTAAGATATTGGGATATGTCACCGCTGGCAACTGGCACACGTTTAATGGCGTCATAATCCTGCCACAGCAGAGTCTGGCCGCTGCGGTCGTAATAACTAATGCTGCCGCCAAGTTTGCTACCGGAAATGTCTTTAATATTCGGCAGGTCTTTGCGAAAATAGGCAAAAACACCGAGTGTCAGGACAAAAATCGCCACAATCGCGATACCCAGAACTTTGAGCGAAGTAATCGCACCATCGCGGCTAAACCAATACTCGGCCCAGTGGCGCGGGTCCAAATGCCAAAAAAGTCTCTTAGTCCTGGACTTAGGTAACCCGCGCAGGCGACTGACTTTACGCAGTGATTTACCTTCTCTCATGGCTGTCCAGCGTTCGCTTAAGCTACGGTGGACTTTTAAAACCCGGCCGCTGCGGGTGGTAACGTACTTGCCAGGACTGCGGCGGGCGCGGCCACGGCTATACTTGCCCAAATCTTTTTTAGCCATAAATTCTAGTTAGCTATTATACCAAATTAACATCAGCCTTATAGCGTGCTATATACTATATTTAAGTATGATAATTAAACTGAGAAACACCTTATGAAGGTCGCTTCGCTCCATTTACCATTGATTGATCATTGGTCATTGATCATTGTTAATTCATTGAAAATTGATAATTGTGAATTGATAATTGTCGCTGCCGGGGACGTCCTATGAGTTTAAGCAGCGACCTGGCCTGGCGCGGCCTGATCAAAGATAAGACCTTCACCAACAACAGCTGGCTGGATAAACCCCAAGTTTTTTACCACGGCGTTGATGCCTCGTCCGACAGTCTGACTATCGGTAATCTGGCTGCGCTGCTGCTGGCCCGCCGGCTGATCGATGCCGGCTGGAAAGCGGTTTTGCTGGTCGGCGGCGCCACCAGTCTGATTGGCGACCCGGGCGGCAAAACCGCCGAGCGTGAACTGCAAAATCGCGAAGAAATTTCACGCAATGTTGAGGCCATCAAAAAACAGGTGTCGCAGCTGTTTGCCGGCCAGCCGTTCATCCCGGCCGACAATTACAATTGGTTTTCTAATGTTAAATATCTGGATTTTTTGCGCGACGTCGGTAAGCATTATTCCATGACCGAACTGATGCAGCGCGATTTCGTTACCGAGCGTATGGGTGAGGGCGGCAGCGGCATCAGCTATGCTGAGTTCAGCTACTCGCTCATCCAAGGCTATGACTACTGGCAATTATACAAACGGTACGCTGTGGTGCTGCAGATTGGCGGCTCGGACCAGTGGGGCAATATGCTTTCTGGCGTGCCCCTGATCCGTAAAAAGGAAAGTGCTGAAGTTCACGCTCTTAGCATGCCGCTTGTGGTCAACAAAGAAACCGGCCAGAAGTTCGGTAAAAGCGAAGCCGGTGCTGTTTGGCTGGATCCGGCCAAGACCAGTCCAACCCAGTTCTACCAGTTTTGGATTAATGTCGATGATGCTGATGTGGAAAATTATTTGAAAGTCTTTACGTTACTGCCAAAAGATAAAATAGAGCAGGTGATGGCCGAACATAAGTCCGATCCATCGGCTAGGAAAGCCCAGAAAATTCTGGCCGAAGAAGTTACGAAGCTAGTCCACGGCGAAGGCCAAAGCGGTTCAGCTACTAGTGTTACGAAGTACTTAACAAGTCAAGTATCTTTGGCCGAAGCAAGTGAGGAAGAGTTGGCAGAAATTAGAAAAGAACTGGCTTCGGCCAAATCGGCTGCCGGCGGCTCGGTCATTGTCGCCTTAGTAAAAACCAGCTTGGCTAGTTCTAATTCCGACGCCCGTCGGCTGCTGGCCAGCGGCGCAGTTTATATCAACGGCCAAACCACCGACCGTGAAAAATTCGAAGGATCAGATTTCCAAAACGGCCGCTTGTTACTACGCCGCGGTAAAGCCTACAAAGATTCAGCCTTGGTAGAGCTGGAATAACAAAGGAGGACAATATGATACCAGAAAGATTATCGAACAACCCGGAAGCCGAAAAAGGAGCGAGAATTTCTCGTTTGCTAAGTCACTTACGGGAACATTTGAGTTCTCGACCCGAACAAACAAGAGCTGGTAGAGTCGGCGAAATTGTGCGTAGTGGTGGGATGCTACTAGTGCTTGATGATGAGCAGTATTATGGCCAAGAATCTCAGAGATGACAGAATCAAAAACCAAAAAAACTGTCCGCAAGGCAGATCAATACGATGACCCAAAGTATAACTATCAGGATTATTGGGCCGGACGGGAATACGAGCACGCGGCTGAAGAGCTGGCTATCAAACGGCTGCTGCGCGGCCGGTACTTTGAACACGCGGTTGATGTCGGCGGTGGCTATGGCCGGCTGAGCAAATTTCTACTCAAATTTGCAGATAAAGTAATCTTGGCCGAACCTAGCCAGCAACAGTTAGACATTGCCAAGATGTATCTAAAAGACACACCAGAAGTTGAACAAAAACTTCTTCAAGCGGCAGACTTAAAAATGAAAGATAAATCGGTCGATTTAGTTTTAGTAGTCCGAGTACTACATCACTTGCCAGATCCGATGCCAGAGTTTAAGGAAATCGCGCGTGTTCTAAAACCGGGGGGTACCTTTATTTTAGAGTTTGCCAATGACGCCCATTTTCTCAATCGTGTCCGTTATGGCTTGCGCGGCAAATCGGTGCCCAGAACGCCTGTCGATATAACCACAAAAAAAGATAGCACTATTCCATTCGTTAATCATCACCCCAAAACGATTATTAAACTTCTTCATGAAGCTGGTTTTGAGGTTGAAACGGCCCTATCTGGATCCAATCTCCGCTCTCCAACCCTAAAGAGAATTTTCGGCAAGAACATTTTATTGGGCGTTGAAAAAGTCCTCCAGCCAATACTCGCCCCCTTATATTTTGGTCCATCGGTCTGGTTACGTCTCAAGAGAAAATAACAACACATTTTTTATCTGTTAAATGCTATAATTAGGTCATGAAAATACAAGACAAAGATCTGAAAAATGGCGTGATTTTGGAAGAAATTCGTGATCAAAACAAAGCTATAATCGAAGGCCTCAAAGGTTTTAGTGGTGTGCCGGTTAAAGTTAATAAACTCTCGGATGATATGGAAATTGTGAAGTCGGACCTTAAAGCTATAAAATCAGTTATGAAAGTCCATAGCCACCAACTTGATGAGCACGAAGATCGAATTACCGTGCTAGAAACAACCTAGTTGCTACACTTGTAGCAGTGACTTTATCAAGCCCAATTACCGAGCTAAAAGGTGTGGGGGATGAACTGGCTAAGAAGCTGGCTGTTCTTGGCGTCAGAACAATTGGTGATTTAATCGAAAATTATCCGCGGCGCTATGAAGATTATTCAAACGTCGTGGCGCTCAACCAAATTCGACCCGGGATAGTGACACTTGAAGCCAAAATATCTAATGTCACCGGTCGGTACGTGCGCCGCGGCATGCACATTACCGAAGCTATTGCATCAGATAAGACCGGCAGCGTGCGGCTGGTTTGGTTCAACCAACCCTACCGCGCCGGTGCCATTAAAGCTGGCCAGACTTATTACATTTCCGGCGAGTATGCTCTGCGGCGCGGCCGTTTTAGCATTGCCAACCCTAGTGTCGAGCTAATCAGTGATTTTCCAGTTAATACAGCGCGCATTATCCCGATTTACCGCGAAACCAAGGGTCTAAAATCCTTCCAAATTAGAAAACTGGTTCGTGAAGCCGCCGATATCGTAAAAGACCTGCCGGAGCACCTGCCCAATTGGTTATTAAAAAAACAAAAGCTAATGGACTATAAAACGGCAGCGCTACAAATGCATTTCCCATCCAGCGCCGAAATGCTAGAGAAAGCCCAGCGCCGTCTGGGATTTGAAGAAGTTTTTCAGCTCACTCTGGCAGCCCTGCTTAATAAAAGTGAATTATATAAAGACAAATCCATCGCCATACGATTCAAAGAGCAACTAGCTAAGGATTTTGTGGCTAAACTGCCATTCAAACTTACCGACGCCCAGCGCAAGGCCGTTTGGAAAATTTATCAGGATATGGACAGGACCCAACCCATGAATCGTCTACTGGAAGGTGACGTCGGTTCGGGCAAGACGGTTGTGAGCGCTATGGCGGCGCTAATGGCTATGGAACAAGGCTTTCAAGCAGCACTTATGGCACCGACAGAAATTTTGGCTCGCCAGCACGCCGACACACTCTGCAAGCTTCTCAATAATGTCGATTACGGTGGCCAAGTAGGGCTGCTGATCGGGGGCTTAAAGCCGCCGCAAAAACAAGAAGCCCGCAATCGCATAAAATCAGGCGACATAAAACTAATGGTTGGCACCCACGCCTTGATCGCCGAAAAAGTCGATATGCATAAATTAGGCTTAATTATCATCGATGAGCAGCACCGCTTTGGCGTTGAGCAGCGTAAGAAACTTCAGGCCAAGGCCGGCCACATGCCGCATGTGCTGCATATGAGTGCTACCCCTATTCCAAGAAGTATCGCGCTGACCCTGTACGGTGAACTGGACATATCGATTTTGGATGAAATGCCGCCCGGTCGGAAAGCGATTGCTACTAAGATCTGTTCACCAAATTCGCGGGCCCAGCTCAACGCTCAAGTCGATAAACAGCTAGAGGCTGGCCGGCAAATGTTTATTGTTTGTCCGCTGATTTTAGATACCGATTTGAGTCGAGGGCTGTCGGTCGAAGAAGTTTTTGAGCGGGTCAGTAAAAAAGAATTTAAGCATCGGCGAGTAAGCCTACTGCACGGCAAGCTTAAATCGGTCGAAAAAGACAAAGTCATGCAGGCATTTCTAAACCATGAATATGACATTTTGGTCAGCACCACAGTTATAGAAGTGGGCGTTGATATACCCAATGCGACGATAATGCTGATCGAAGGCGCCGAGCGCTTTGGCTTAGCCCAAATCCACCAGCTGCGCGGCCGGGTCGGCCGTGGCGCCCACCAAAGCTACGCTTTTTTGATGCTCAGCGATAGCAAAGCGCCCAGCCAGAGATTAAGAACTCTAGAAAATACCACCGACGGTTTCAAGCTGGCCGAACTCGACCTGCAGCTGCGCGGTCCCGGCGCCATTTACGGCACTATGCAGCACGGGGCGCTGGATCTGCGAGTAGCTAAATTAACAGATACAAAACTAATCGCCACGGCGCGGAATGCGGCCCAAACATTCATCGACAAAAAAGAAAATTTAAAGAAGTATCTGCATCTGGCCGAAAAAGTCTCGGCTTTGCGCGCCATTACTAATCTAAACTAGAATAGTAGGATGAGAATAATTGCTGGGAAACTGGGAGGCCGGACCTTTGACTCACCGCGCGGTCGAACAACACGGCCAATGAGCGAAAAGGTTCGCGGCGCTTTGTTCAATACTTTGGGAGACATCGAGGGCTTAAGTGTTTTGGACGCCTTTGCCGGTAGCGGCGCACTGGCATACGAGGCCGTCAGCCGCGGTGCTAAAGACGTTATTGCAATCGAAATCGACAAAAATGCCCATTCTCAAATTCTTAAGAATTTGAGAATGTTAAAGATGGAAAACGTTGTTAAGGCGCTTAAGGCCAATGTCAGCGGCTGGAGCAATAACAATTCAGCTAAGCAGTTTGACATTGTCCTGTTGGATCCGCCGTATAACAATCTGGACCGACGGCTGCTCCAAAAACTAACTAAACATGCTATAGCTGGCGGGCTGGTTGTGCTTTCTTGGCCCGGCAAAGAACCAGCACCGCCTTTTGAAGGCCTAGAACAAATTGCCGATAAAAACCACGGCGACATTCAGCTAGTCTTTTATCGCAAAAAATGAATAATTTGGTGGGCAGGAGGTCCAACTTTTATAGTTTTTTGATATGATGGGCACTAAGGAGTAAGTAATGGAAAAAGATCAAAAAGGATTTAGCGGAGTACAAGCAATCATGGCGCTGGTTATTGTTGGTTTAATTGGTTTTGTTGGTTGGAATGTGAATCACAATCGGGCAAACAAGAGCACTTCTAGCAACAGCTCCTCTAAAACATCTACCACGGTCAAACAGGCTCCATCAGACAATACGCCCTCTAGCTTGTCTAAATACGAAGATGACTTTGTAAGTTTTAGCTATCCATCGGACTGGAAAGTAGAAAAACAGCATACATTTACTGATGATTACGGTGCTTATTGGCTTTTTATGATTGCGCCCATAGACTCAAGCTTAAAAGCTTCTGATCCAGGCTTAACCAAACTTTATCTAAGTACAAAAATTTTGATTGCAAAAAATGATCGTTTTGGTGCTGGGGGGGTGGTCTGTCATGTTGATTGTACTATCTACCATATTGACAAGATATCGCCAAAATCTCCCAGCTCACCTGGATCGTTAGTAATAAGTGATTGGAACTCCCAGGGCTATGCTCGAGTCGTCGAATACACAAAATCGGATGTGGCACTAGGACAAAAAACATATGACCTAGGACTATATGTCACTAGTTCGTACTATGCTAGGATTTACGGTAGTTATTTGTCTGGTGATTTGATACCAGACGTAAAATTAGCCACAGATAGTGATTTCCAAAACTCTCAATCCTATAAACAACTGAAAGAACTTATTCCTACACTTACCGTCAAAACGTCGAGACTTCCTTAGTTAATACTGCTAATGATTTAAGCGTGTGCAAGTGGCCGCTAACAAAAACCACGGCGACATCCAGCTAGTCTTTTACCGCAAAACCTGACATATCAGGACAGTCCTGATATGTTGCAAACTACAACACAAATCCACAAAAGCTAAGCGTATGCTTAATGTATGACAATACGAAACTGTGATAATTGCGGCAAGAAAATTACAGACCAGCCAGTTACGGCTGGATTCGGCTTGTTCTATCATGTCGATCTTTGTCAGGTTTGCGGTAAACCAATCATACAATTTCTTAACAGAAACAATCTTCTACAGGACAAAATGATAAGGCTGGGGCTTAAAAAAGAAACTGAACACAAACCAATCTAATTTTTACCGATGGTGGGGATGAAAGGACAGCGCTCTGGCTTCGCGCAGGGCTGACCTTCCCGTTCGCTACGCTCACTACTGAAGGTTCAAGATCCACTACCGCCCAGACCAAGAAAAAAGTCAGTCGCAAGGACTGACCTTTTTCTTGGTGGGGATGAAAGGACTTGAACCTTCACACCTTTCGGCACTAGTTCCTAAAACTAGCGTGTATACCAATTTCACCACATCCCCTCGTCGGAATCGACGTTTGGCTTCCGTAAGCACGTTAAACTTGCTTACTTACAGCCTCAGGTCGCTTCCTCCTCTTCAATTTTGCAAAGCTCTGCTAAAGCACGATTTTGCAAAATTGGTAAGTCGCAACGACCACTGTTATTCTATCTTGATTTAGCTGTAAAAACTAGGACGCTTTTTTGAGTTCTTGGTAGCGCAGGGCTGGGGCGGCGGCGTAGGCGGTGCCCAACGCAAAGGCGATTAGACCGCCGACGATCGGGACTAAGCCTGTGATGCCCAGCAGAAAGCTAAAACCTATAATGCTGTAAATCGGCCAGGCATAACCTTTGGTCATGTTCCAGCTTTCGCTCAAAGCATCCATAATCTTGCCATTTTTATCTATCAATATGTATGGGGCCAGAAACAGTCGCCAGACAAATATGACACCCGGAATGATTATGAGCACAAAGCCGACTAAAATAATCAAAAGACTTAAAACTGTCAGACCAACCAGCTTAAGCCAGAGCAAATTGCGCTTATATTCTTGCCAAACACTTCCCAGTGTCGGGCTCCCGGCTTGGGCCACCCGCAAGTTAAGAATTATTGCCATAAAATAAGCGATAAATGCTCCGAGGAATAACGCAACAGACAAAATCAAACTTGCAACATGGACCGAAGAGTCGCTGCCCAAATTTGGCCCAAAGATGGATGAGCTAAAAGTATGGCTCCAGCTCCAGCCCTTGCGTTGATTATCGGCGATCAGTTGGGCTACGCCTGCAATAACTAGGGCTGCCGGCAGAGCGTAGACCAGGGCATAAACGTTGAGATTTTTGCGCACCAAAGCGTAACTTTTACCGAACAAATCTACGGCACTGGTGAGGTTGGTGTGTTTCATTGCTGTAAATATCTCACGCTTAACGTCGTCTATCAAGTATAATAAGCGAAGTTATGGCACTATCGACTCAACCATACAAAGGCGCACGCGATTTCTATCCAGAAGATAAACGCCTCCAAAAGTGGATGTTCGGCAAAACCCGCGAAATTGTGGAAAGCTTTGGTTACCAGGAGTACGACGCGCCAATTCTTGAACCAATTGATATTTATTTAGCCAAAACCGGGGAAGAAATTGTCAACGAGCAGCTGTATAGCTTCACTGACCGCGGCGACCGTAAAGTAGCCATCCGGCCGGAAATGACGCCCAGCGTCAGTCGTATGGTGGCCGCTCGCCGCCAGGAACTTGCCTATCCGTTGCGTTGGTATTCCATCCCCAATTTGTGGCGTTATGAGCGCCCACAGCACGGCCGCCTGCGCGAGCACTACCAGCTTAATGTCGATATTTTTGGCGTGACTGATATCAGCGCCGACCACGAGATTATCTTAGTTGCCGATTCAATTTTAAAGGCTTTCGGGGCGCCGAAGGGCAGTTACAAAGTGCGGATTAGCAGCCGTAAATTGGTCGACTATTTTTTTCGCGATCAACTAAAACTCAGCGACGAACAATTTCATGCCGCCAGCAAGCTCATAGACCGCTGGCACAAGCTAGATAAAGTTGATTTCGCCGCCCAAGCCAAGGAAATATTAGCTAGCGAGGACCATTATCAGCGGCTATTGGCGGTGCTGAATTGCGAGACCGTAGATGAATTACCGCCTGAGCTCAAAAGTCAGGGTTCAGTTCAAGAGCTCCGAAAATTGATGAGCCTGCTCAAAGAATCTGGAGTTGACAGCGCCGGCTTTGACTTCTCGGTCATCCGCGGCATGGATTATTACGACGACATTATTTTCGAAGTCTTTGACACCAGTCCAGAGAATAACCGTTCAATGCTCGGCGGCGGCCGCTATGACGGGTTGGTTGGTGATTTTGGAGTGGAACCCCTGCCTACGGTCGGTTTTGGCATGGGCGACGTAACTTTGCAGAACTTTTTGGAACTACATAAACTTGTACCCAAACTTGAACCAGAGACTAACGTGGCAGTCATTTTAATTGGCGATATTTACGAAAAGGCCCAAACTGCCTTGAAAGACATGCGTAATAAAGGCCTCAACGTATCTGTAGATAGTACCGACCGGAAACTTGACGCTAAGATCAAAAGCGCCGCCAAGTCGGGGCTGGAATATGCCGTATTTATTGGTGAAGAAGAGCTAAAAACCGATAAACTCAAACTCAAAAATCTCGAGTCGGGCGAAGAAAAAGAGCTCGTACTCGGCGAGTTGGTTACGGAAATTTCTTGAGCCTAGGCTATAATCGGGCGGTATGAAAATAACCAGAAAAGACAAGTCGCCGACACAGGTAAGCCTGGTAATTTCGGCCGATCAGCACGACTTGACGCCAATTAAAAACCACGTGCTGGGGCACTTTGCTGACAAGATTAAGGTACCTGGCTTCCGTGTAGGCACAGCGCCCGCCGCGCTGGTTGAAAAACAGGTTGACCAGCGGGCGTTGGCCGATGAGTTTATCGAACACGCCCTCAACCAGCTCTATACCAAAACTGTCGACCAGGAAAAATTACGCACGGCATCTAAACCCCAGGTCAGTGTTAAGAAATTTGTGCCTTTCACAGACCTAGAATTCGAAGTTGAGGTCGAAGTCATCGGCCCCATCAAACTACCCGATTATAAAAAGATTACATTGGCCAAAAAATCGGTTGAAATCACAGCCTCCGAAATCAGCGGTGTTATTAAATCTCTCCAGCAGCGCATGGCCGAGCGTAAAGAAGTAGAGCGCTCGGCCAAAACTGGCGATGAGCTAATTATTGATTTTGCCGGCAAAGACAAAAGCGGTAAGCCGGTCGCTGGCGCAGAAGGCAAAGATTACCCATTGTTGCTTGGCAGCAGCGCTTTTATACCTGGTTTTGAAGACAAGCTAATTGGCGCCAAGAGCGATGACAAAAAGCAGTTTACGATTAACTTTCCCGACGACTATGGCGTTGCTGGATTGCGCGGCCAGCCGGTTTCTTTCACTGTGGAAGTCAAAAAAATCAGCGAAGTCATACAGCCTAAAGTCGATGATACCTTTGCCGCCAAAGCCGGGCCAGTTAAAACAGTTGCGGAGCTTAAAGCCGATATTAAAAAACAATTGAAAGCCGAAAAGCAAAATACGGTCGACCGTCAATATGAAAACGAGCTGGTCAAGAAAATTGTCGATAAGTCTGACGTAGATGTGCCGCCCGGCTTGGTCGATGAGCAAATTGCCCAGGCCGAGGAAAATGAGAAACGTGATCTTTTGGCCCGGGGCGAGACTTGGCAGAAGCATCTGAAGGCGGAGGGCATTACTGAAGATCAACATCGTCGCCGCCAACGGCCGGACGCCGAGTTCCGGGTTAAAGCCAGCCTTGTGTTAAGTGAAGTCGCCGAGCAAGAAGACGTCACTATTACTCCTGAAGAACTGGAAATACGGATTCAAATTCTCAAAGGTCAATACCAGGACCCGCAAATGCAGGCCGAACTTGATAAGCCCGAAAACCAACGCGGCCTGGCCGGCCAGCTGATGACCGAAAAAACCGTCGCCAAACTCGTGGGCTTCGCCTCGAAATAACAAAAAGCTTTTGCTTGCAAATCATTAAAAAAAGAGTTTAATGATCTCCTAAGGAGATTTTATGTCAGAAACATTAGGCACAAGCAGGGATTACGAAGTAGCCTGGGAGATAGCCCGCGTAACCAATGATGCGTATGATAGAAAAGAAGAGCTAGAATCAGACGCAAGCGCAATTGAGCGGATTCATGACTTGAGAGGCATATCAATAGAAGGCGATGTTGAATCCGACATTCTTGACCAGGCAGATAGGGAGCAAGATGTCATCGATGAATTAAACGAAATTGCTGAAGTAGCATTACCCGACCAAGAAGGCTACGACGGCACAACCGACATCCATCTATAATTAATTTGCTCTAAAATTAGCACTCTTGACATGAGAGTGCTAATTTTTTATCATTAGCTCATGAGCACAAAGTCCCAGATCTTAGTTCCAACTGTTATTGAGCAAGAAGGCCGTTTTGAGCGAGCTTATGACATCTATAGCCGATTATTAAAAGATCGAATTATTTTCTTGGGCGATGAAGTTAACCAACACACCGCTAACCTAGTAGTCGCCCAGATGCTTTTTTTGGAAAATCAGGATCAAGACAAAGACATCATTTTTTACATAAACAGCCCTGGCGGCAGTGTCTACGACGCCTTTGCTATCTATGACACTATGCAGTTTGTCAAAAGCGATATTCAAACCGTAGGAGTTGGCGTCCAAGCCAGTGCAGCGGCTTTTTTGCTAAGCTCCGGGGCTAAGGGCAAGCGGCTGCTGCTGCCGCACGCCACAGTTATGATCCACCAGCCTCACGCTGGTACCAAAGGTCGGGTTTCTGATATGGAGATCGACCTCAAGGAAGGCCTACGTATGAAAAAGTTGTTAAACGAAATCATGGCCAAAAACACTGGCCAGGCGGTCAAGAAAATTGAAGCTGACATGGAGCGTGATTTTTGGATGAGTGCCGAAGAAGCCAAAAAATACGGCTTAGTCGATAAAGTCATCACCCGCCGCTGACTTTTTTGTAAAAAAGTCTTGATTCACCAAACAATATTATGTATGATACTACCTAAGAAGTAGTGTACTTTGGCGTTGCTGTATGTAGATTTCATTTTTAGCACGCCTGACGTAGTGGGCTTCGTGCGCGGCAAACTATAAAATTAGGTAGGGAGCATAGCTTTTGACGGCCAAAAAAGCAGGTGTTTTATCTGGACGCCAGTACTTTACACAACTCGATGATACTTTAAGCCCACCAAATCTGGTAGACCACCAAAATTCTTCGTTTGAGTGGTTTGTTAAAGAGGGCCTGGGCGAATTGCTTGAGGAAGTTAGCCCAATCGAGGACTATACCGGTACCAAGCTGTCTTTGCGTTTCAAAAAATACCACTTTGAGCCGCCCAAGCTGACCGAAGAAGAGGCGCGTGAGAACAACGTCAGCTTTGAAGCGCCGCTTAAAGCAGTTGTTGAACTGACCAATAAAATTACTGGTGAGATTAAAGAACAAGAAATTTACCTTGGCGACTACCCGTGGATGACGTCTCGGGGTACTTTTGTAATTAATGGTGCCGAGCGGGTAGTGGTTAGTCAATTGATCCGCTCTAGCGGTGTGTTCTTTACGGCCGACCCACACAGCGGCCGCAATTTGTATGGCGCCAAAGTTATCCCGGTCCGCGGCGCCTGGTTAGAGTTTGAAACGGCTGCCGCCGGTGCCCTGTATGTAAAAATTGACCGTAAGCGAAAAATTCCGGTCACCACCTTGCTGCGGGCTCTCGGCCTAAGCCAAGAGCAAGTTAAAGATGCCTTCAAACACGTCGACCAGGGCGAAACTAGCTATATTGACGCCACGCTGAAAAAAGACCCGGCCAAGGGCACTAGCGAGGCTTTGATCGAAGTTTATCGCCACTTGCGCCCTGGCGACCTGGCAACTGTCGAGAATGCCCGCTCACTAATTGAAAATATGCTTTATAACTTCAAGCGCTTTGACTTTGGCAAAGTTGGCCGCTACAAAATTAACAAGCGCCTGGACTTGAAAGCTCCTAACAACAATCAAAACCGGGTGATGCGGATCGAAGACTTGACGGCCATTATCAGCGAAATCATCCGTCTCAATAATACTCAAGATCCAGCTGACGAGATTGACTCGCTGGCCAACCGCCGCGTCAAATTAGTTGGCGAGCTGGTCCAGCGGCAGTTCCGCATTGGGCTGCTGCGCATGGAGCGAAACGCCAAGGACCGCATGAGCATGAGCGAAATCGAAACCGTGACGCCGGCCCAGCTTATTAATGCCCGTCCGGTAGTGGCGGCGGTACGTGAATTCTTTGCCAGCTCACAACTTTCACAGTTCATGGACCAGATCAACCCACTTTCCGAGCTGGCCCATAAACGGCGCCTCAGTTCTATGGGTCCCGGCGGCCTGTCACGCGAGCGCGCCGGCTTTGAAGTTCGCGATGCCCATGCCACCCACTACGGCCGCATCTGCCCGGTCGAAACACCCGAGGGCGCCAATATCGGCTTGGTACTTAACCTAGCTAGTTATGCCCGGATTAATGAGTACGGTTTTATTGAAACTCCTTACCGCAAAGTTATTAACGCTGTTACACCTAAAGAAGCGCCTGGGCATATCGCGGCAGTTAATCTCGAGAACGAAAAGGGCAGGGTTATCGTTAAAAAAGGTGCTGTAATTACCCCGTCGGCAGCTAAGCGCCTAGCTGCCGTCAAGAGCCGCGCCACCTGGCCAGTTAAAGCCAAAGTTACTAACCAAATCGTCTATCTGGATGCCGCCGAAGAGCTGCAGGCTGTTATCGCCGGCGCCGGTATCCCCGTCGACGCTAACGGCTACTTTTTAGAAGACCGGATTTCTGTGCGTAACCGGCTTGAACCTGGTGAGGTTGACGCTCAAGAAGTCACCCACATGGACTCCAGCCGCAGCCAGTCAATTGGCTCTAGTGCTGGACTTATTCCATTTGTCGAAAAAAACTACGTGCTTCGAAGCCTGATGGGCTCTAACCAGCAGCGCCAAGCCGTGCCGCTGATTAAGCCCGAAAGTCCAATTGTTGGCACTGGCATGGAATCAATTGTGGCTGCCAATACCGGCCAGTTGATCGTGGCCGAAGCTGATGGCCAAGTTATCAAGGCGTCGGCCGATGAAGTCGTCGTTAAATATAAGACGGGCAAGAAGGTTACCTATAACCCAGTGCACTTTATGCGCAGCAACGAAGGTAGTTCAATTAACCAGGTTGTAGTGATCAACAGCGGTGATCGTGTCAAAGCCGGCCAGCCGCTAATCGAGGGTATGAGTATTGCCGGCGGCGAGTTGGCGCTAGGCAAGGACCTGCTGGTAGCCTTCATGCCCTGGGCCGGCTATAACTTCGAAGATGCCATTATTATTTCGCGCAAGCTGGTCGAAGACGACACACTGACTTCTATCCACATCGTTGATTATATGACCGAAGTCCGTGAGACCAAGCTAGGTCCCGAAATCGTCACCCGCGACATCCCTAATGTTTCCGAGGAATCACTGCGCCACCTGGATGAAGACGGCATTGTACGGATTGGCGCCGAAGTCCACCCAGGCGATATCTTGGTCGGCAAGATTACGCCAAAGGGCGAGCAGGAACTTTCTAGTGAGGAACGCCTGCTGCGGGCTATCTTCGGCGAAAAGGCTAAAGAAGTTCGCGATACCTCCCAGCGCATGAGCACCGGTCGCCACGGTAAAGTTGTTGGCGTTAAGGTCTTTTCACGGGCTTCGGGCCATGAACTCAAAGCCGGCGTTATTATGCAGATCCAGGTCTTTGTGGCCCAGATGCGTAAAATCAGCGTTGGCGACAAACTGGGCGGTCGCCACGGCAATAAGGGCGTTATTGCCCGTATCTTGCCGGTTGAAGATATGCCGTTTAACGCCGGCGGCACGCCAATTGACATCGTACTTAACCCGCTGGGCGTGCCTTCACGTATGAACATCGGCCAGTTGTTTGAAACTCACCTGGGTATGGCCGCCAGAGCTCTAGGTATTAAAGTCGCCAGCCCAGCCTTTAATGGTGTACCGATTCAGAAAATTAAGGATCTGTTAAAAGAAGGCGGTTTATCGCAGGACGGTAAACAGCAGCTTTATGACGGCCGTACCGGCGAAGCCTTCATCGAGCTTACAACTGTCGGTAGTATGTATATCATCAAGCTTAACCATATGGTTAGCGATAAGATCCACGCCCGTTCGACTGGACCATACACCATGGTCACCCAGCAGCCGCTGGGTGGTAAAGCCCAAAACGGTGGCCAGCGCTTTGGCGAAATGGAAGTCTGGGCGCTGGAAGCTTATGGCGCGGCCCACACTTTGCAAGAAATGCTAACCATTAAGTCCGATGATGTTTATGGCCGGGCTAAAGCCTATGAGTCAATTA
>Ga0209515_10004576_pt1 | contig 18598 bp, 21 predicted proteins | sample Subgroupgradi54m_FD_187454 | JGI IMG/M metagenome (GOLD analysis project Ga0209515, IMG submission 187454) | Subsurface groundwater microbial communities from S. Glens Falls, New York, USA - GMW60B uncontaminated upgradient, 5.4 m (SPAdes)... ...
CGTCTCGATTCGCTTTTCCAATCTCCAGTCAATCAACTTCTCAAGGCGCTCATTCTGGGAATCCGTAAAGACCTCCCCGAAGAAATCCGGGACGATTTTGTTAAAACCGGCACCGCCCATATTCTGCCGACAGCTAGCAGGAAATGGGGTTACCATCCGCTTGCAGGCTACGTTGCCTTCAAAGAAATTACGTATCTCTTCTAAACGCAAGGGAATTAAGAGAAATTTAGGGTCTCATAGGACTGTTGTAAATGCCTATATAGGGTTACCCCAGGAGATATGCAAAAGGCTCGAAAACAGGGCTAAAAGCACCAAGGAAACACGTTCCCATATTGCAAAAGAGGCCCTGGATGCATATTTTTTGAAGGTTAATAAAGAACCCCTTAAAATCCACCAAATATGCGAGAAAGATCCCGTAATTGGCCTTAAAACAATCCCTGTGACTATTCGACAGGACCAAGGAGATTGGCTCCGGATAATGGCAGAAAAAACTGGGAAGAAGCTTAGTCGGCTTGGTCGAGAAGCTATAGAATACTACCTATCCACCTAAGACGTCGTAAATCCCTTCATTTATCAGTTGCAAAGAGCGGCTTCTCGTTATAACCTTTTGTAATGTTTTAGGAGGTTAGAGTAAATGGAAAATTTGCAGAGTTATATCACGATTAAAGAAGCAGCAGCTTTCCTTGGCGTAAATCCCATGACTCTTCGCAACTGGGATAAACAAGGTAAACTCAAGTCACGAAGGCATCCGATTAATAGGTATCGTTTATACAAGAAAGATGATTTAAAAAAACTATTAAAAACACTAGAGCAACATCGTTCATAGATGATTTTAAAAATTGATAACACACATGACCAAGCCTCTCAAGCCGTGAAATCCAAGCTAGCTCCCCCCTCCCTGAAATATAGTACGAACTCCTTCTGCATTTTAGGATTACCCGCAACAGCGCCCGCGTCAGTCATTTTGCAGCGCGTAAACGAAACTAAAATTTATGCAAAGTTAGGCTCAACTCCTAAATTTAATAATGACATTAATTTTATTCTCAATTCATCACGCACAGAAGAAATGATACGTATTTCACAACACGCTTTGGAGAATTCAAAAACAAGACTGCAAGAGGAATTGTTTTGGTTTTGGGATGAAGGAATAGGGAATCAGAATGCTTTTCACTGTCTGGCTCAGGGAAAACCCGAGGAAGCGGAAATGCTTTGGATCCAAATTGCGCTTAACGGCGCAACTTCAAATGAAAAAATTGTCGCTAAACATAATGAAGTAATCTTACGTCATGCTTGTTTGCTGAAACAAGAGTCAGACGGATATGAGCTTGATGATGCGCATTGGAATAAATGGCATCAGACTTTGAAGGATTGGATGGATCTAATAGCCAAAGACGATCTCTGGAATTATGTTGCTTACAGGGCACGGGAAATTGATGGCGCATTGAGACCTGATCTGGTCGAGAGCCTTCGAAAAGAAATATTTGAAGAAGTTCTACAAATAAATGAAGACTTGATTCGGTTTTACTCAAAAAATGCTGATTTCGATTTAGTAACGAAGCATGCTGGCGTAATAGCCAATCTAAATATTCCGCACATCTATCGCAAAAAGCTTCTAGATTCTCTCTTACAGCCAGTTGAACAGGAACTTTTCCTCGCTATATCAAGATGGCGTAAAGAGCTTAACAATTGGGCTGCAACAATAGCTGATAAAAACGACATCATATACTGCTGGCGTCAAATATACGACCAACTCAAACAGCGTATTACAGACGGCCTATATCTTATTTCAATCCTGGATCAAGAGAGGTCCTCGGACGCAGCTTTAGCAGCCGAAGAGTACGCAACATTTTTGCGCTCCTTGGCTATTAAGATATCGAATGAAGTAAATTTGCATTCTGATGCAAAACGGTTAATCAAGGAAGCTCGACAACTTGCTATTAATGCACTGTTCAAAAAACAACTTGATGGAGATCTGCAGGCATTAGACCGATTAACAATCGCGGAGGATATCAAGACGGGTTCAGACAATGAACTTCTTGGTCAAAGTGCGGAGAAATGTGGTGAATCGGAAGATCAAACGCATCCAGATACCAAAGCGCAAGATGGCAAAAAAGCTAAGCCATTAGACCCAAAGAAGCATTATCGAGTCACTGTTTCCGGGAAACAGGTTATGATACCTCCCGAATGTAATTGCTGTTTAGGCAAGGCTGACACAAAAGATTACACTTCTTACGAATACCAAACCGGCAACACAAAGCACACAATTTCATTGGCTTTGCCTATATGCAGGGTATGTGCGAATCATAGACTCCGCCTTAACTATAAAATCGTAACCCTTATACTTTTAACTGTGGGCGCTGGCGCTAGCTGGGCATGCTGGTTGTTTAAAGTGTGGCCCTTTATTCCCGTCGAATATTTTAGCATTAGCACTGCAATTATTGCGTGCATCTCATACTTTCTTTCAAATCTAATCTTGCCATTCAAGGGCGTAGACGATGCTCACGGTAGCAGTGAGGATTCCGCCAAGATGGCAAGTGCATACGGGGGAACGGTCACTTTTGAATTCTCGAATGCAGGCTACGCTGCTTTATTTGCTATCTCAAACGGTGCGCAAGCTAAGCCTTTCAGTAAATGGCGACACTCTCGCAAACGCTGTTTTCCCTTATTTTCAAAATCTGGGTTCGTGTCGCTAATTTGGGCTGCAATAATTCTGGCACTCGGACTTTGGTTCTATTGGGCAGGCATGTCTCGCGCGACTCTCTATGCTGATAATGGTTACAAACACCCTATAATCCTCAATCTCGGAAAAGGGTCTCTTGTTTATAAGATCCCCCCTGGAATTTCAACCATAACTGTACCAGCAGCAACAATGTACGCAACCGTGGAGGATGGACGCGGAACCGATGAAGCCACTACAAAGCTATTAAATGATCTGGAGGCTGTCCCTGTACCTCTGGGTGAATATACTTTGAATATTACCTCTTCCGGCGATTGGCTATTCAACCCCGGTCGTTTGAATTCCTATATTTTAAAAGAGGTTAAATATGGGTATACCTCTCGTGCCCCTCAGGATAAATCATTAGGGAACCCACTTCTTATGAAAATCTATGCTGATTATATCTTTACCCAACCGCCAAAAAGTATCAGTACAAAAAGTGGGGGCGAGATGAAAAGTATCCTTATTCATGATCAAGATGTCGAAACCTTTGATGTACCAAAGGAATTGCACAGTTTAAAAGCAGGTTTGGAAAGCAAGCAGCAATGGTTGGAACAGGAAAAAAAGCAATTGTCTGAAATGGAAACACGCATTGAAAATTACAAGAAACGGACAGATGAGATAATCGTTGGCGGATATGTGCCGGACCATATGAAAAATGAATACAATTGGCTTGTGGATCGAAGTAATCAGGAAATCGACGAATACAACGATCGTCTCAACAAGTTGAAAAAAACGCAGGACGAATATAACTCTCAGGTGAAGCAATATAATTCAAAATTATAATTACTAGGAGGATATGATGCTATTTGGAAAAAAACCAACACCAGAAAATAACCAAGGACGGGCGATCCCGATTCCGATCCCAGTCAAAATAAAAGACCCTGATTTTTTGCGCATATTAGAATCCGGCGATGCGGAAGATTTTTTTGCCCAATCAAAAGCTTTTCGGGAAACTTGTTTGGAGCTTATTTATGATTATTGGAGGCTTTCGAAAGTGCTCTCCAAACAGCCTGATATTATAAACAGCCCCGATATTTCAGAAGCGATGCAACGATTTTTAGACACACTGAAAAAACATGGATTTTTGGTTAAAGATATGACCGGAAATAATTATAACGAAGGATTGGTCGTAGATGTGATTCATGTTGAAAAAACGCGAGATGAGCAAATTAAAACGGCTATTATTTCTGAAACTATACGCCCAGCAATTCTTTTTAATAATCGGCAGATACAAAAAAGTGAAGTTGTCGTGACTAAGCCTGTGGAAGACTAAAGGAGGTATGCTATGGCAAAGCGAACCATTAATATTGGGATTGACCTTGGAACCACAAATTCAGCAATAGCTGCTTTTGAAAACGATAAAGTTGTCATTTGCCTCAATTCTACTGACGAACAGTTGACGCCATCTGTCGTTCGAATCGATGAGTCTAAATCAATTGTGGTGGGCCGAAATGCATACCAAAGATTGTTGGACGATTCTGAAAATACTGTCGGCGGTTTTAAACGATGGATGGGAACGCAGCAAAAAAAAACATTTCTACGCTCTGGCAGGACTATGTCTCCAGAAGAATTATCTGCAGAGGTGCTTAAGGAACTCAGAACGGCGGCAAAGGAAAATAAAGATTTAGATGTCGCAACGGCTGTTATTACGGTTCCGGCAAGCTTTGAATCGTTGCAATGTGATGCGACCGTCCGCGCCGCAAGGCTCGCTGGCATTACACACTCACCATTGCTTCAAGAACCCATTGCTGCGGCAATTGCTTACGGTCTTCACAAGAAAGGCACAAAGGCAAGATGGCTTGTCTATGATCTTGGCGGCGGCACCTTCGATGCGGCGCTTATCGCATTAGATAACGGACGATTGAGTGTTCTTGATCACAGTGGTGACAATTACTTGGGTGGTAGCAATTTCGATGAGCGAATTGTGGATTCGATTATCATCCCTGCACTTAAACAAGAATTTGATGTTGCTGATTTGGCTCTCGAAAATAAAAATCGTTATAAACACTTACTTGCCAGGGCGACACATGCTGCGGAAAGGGCAAAGATTGAATTGACCAGGCGTGATGATGCCGTTATTGAGATACAATTCTTCGACAAACCTGTGACGGATAATGCCGGTAAGCCAATAAATGCACGCATTCCTATAGCCCGCTCTCAATATGAAAATCTAATCGCCAGATATATTGAAAAAACGATTCATTTATGTCAGGAGCTATTCAAACGGCAACACCTTGAGAAATCTGACTTAGAGAATATTATTCTGGTCGGTGGGCCCACAAAAACACCCTTCCTTCGCAAGTTATTGAAGGATTCCTTTGGAATTCCACTCGAATTTTCTTTAAATCCAATGACGGTAGTTGCAGAAGGCGCAGCCATATTTGCAACCGCCCAATTTATCCCCGATAACCTTGTTGCATTTGACACCTCGAAAATTCAGATGAGTCTCCAGTATGAGCCATTGACTACGATGATTGAGCCGCTCATAGGTGGTCGGATTAGCGACTATGGAGCTTTGACGAAACAATATGGACAAATGTATGTCCAAATCAAGCGAGGTGGCGGCGATTGGCAATCGGGAAAAATACCCCTGCAAGCGGAAGGCATTTTTGCCACACAAATTCATCTCAATGAGGGGAAGTCGAACACCTTTTATTTAACTCTCTTCGATCAACAAGGGACTGCTTTACCTGCCGAACCAGATTCATTTCAAATCATGCATGGTTTGTCTGTTGCCGAAGCCCCGCTTATAAGGTCAATTGGTATAGGTTTAGAAGACGGTTCTTTCATTAAACTTTTAGAAAAAGGTGAGCCCTTACCGGCGCGGGGACGGGGTGATTATCGTACAACTCACGCATTGAAAGCGGGGGATGATCAAGCTGAAGGTCTTAACATATTGGTGTATGAAGGTGAATATGATGGGGCTCACAATAATCGATATGTTGGTCGGTTAAGGATTACTGGCAAAGATATTCAGCGCGACGTTTTAGAAAATGCGAGGATTGATGTATTGCTTAAAGTCGATGAGCAACGCCATGTCAGCGTCCAAGCGGAAGTTGCTGGTCAGAAGATAGAAGGTATTATTTGCGACGAGTCAGGTTCAAAAGAGATTCGTCTCTCACCAAAACCGGATGTGGAAACATTGGAAACAGAATTAAGAGAACAGAAACGAAGAGTAGAGCAACTGAAGGAGGCCGTGGATGACGGTGAGCCAGGTGAGGAGTTGAAACAGCAGATCGGCTTAGTTGAACGAGATCTCGAAAATTCTGATTACAGCCGAGATATACAAGCTGCTAAGGGCGGCGATCAAACTGCCTGTGAAAAATTGGAACGAGAAGTCAAAGATTTAAGAGCGAAAATTGACGCCGCAGAGTATTTCAATAGATGGCCAAGCATGTGCAAAAATTACAACGATGCTTTGAAGAGCTGTCGATGGGCCGTGGAAAATCATGGCAATCCAGCGGATAAAGAGAATTTTGCGACCATAACAACTGATGCGGAAAGTATCCTTTCGCATAAGGATCAGAAACGTCTTTCCAAACTCACTGAAGCGCTACACAGCCTTTATTGGGCAGTGCTCATGCGGCTTGATGATTGGTGGATAGCGCAATTTCAGAATTTGCAGAAAAACAAGACTCAATTTAAAGATGCCGCTAGGGCTAAACAACTTATTCAGGAGGGATCTGTTTCTCTAAAACGAAATGATATTGAATCACTTAAAACAGTTATGTGGGAGCTATGGCAGCTAATGACGGATGAAGAACGTATGGAAGCAAGCAGAAAATTGGAGCATTCAGGTTTACGAAGATAATCGCATCGCTCGAAGTTCCCATGGAAAAGAAATATGACAATATGTTTACGATGTAACACCCCTCATGATAATACTCTGACCGCCTGCTCTGTTTGTGGTGCTGCTCTTAGTGAAGATGCTCAGGCGTATCAAGCTGAGATAGTATCAAAAGAAACAGCGGCTCCCGATATTTTGGGGAAGTTTGTCAGTGCTTCGATGGTGCCCATCATGGTAATGAATTTCCTCAGCGGAATCGTTGGCGGAGCTTGGTTATTGCTGTTGGGACAATGGCGGGTTGTTTTATTAGGATTCTTAACTGGCATGATGTTTCCTTGGGCCTATAGCATCATAGCCCTAGTTCAGGGTGTGCTTTTTATAGTCCCGACGACTTTTTTATTAAAAAAAGTGCGACCGGTTGGTATGGTGATGGCGTTTTTAAATAGTTTCTTTGGACATGCTGTTGGAATTTTTTGGGGGGTTGTAGTTTTCATTCACGCATTTTCGCTCGCTCATCGTACTGATAATATTTCCCTGCCATTTTTTCTTTACGGATGGACAGTCGCAATTGGACCGTTCCAATATATGGCCTCAAAAGAGCCACCTGATGCATTAGGGACCTATCTTGCTCTTTATTTATTTCAACTTTCGTATCTTTTATTAATCGCTGCCTATTTCATGCATATTGCTTGGCTTTGGCTGCCCAGCATTCTTATTTTGACGATATGCTTTGAGATCTACTTATTGAAAACAATTTCCCGATTTAATGATGAAATGCTGTAAGGGTTTATTTTAAAAACGGAGAAACGACAGCGTGCCCTCTAACGAAAACTCTCTTTTATTCAAAGACTGGGATGTGGTTCGCGACACATACACGGTTGTAGATTTTCTGGGTCAGGGCGCATTTGGGCAGGTGTACAAGACGAGACATCGATTTCTTGGCCTTCAGGCCATGAAAATATTTTATGCGGGTATTTTCACAGAGGAAGAAAGCGCTGATTTATTTAACGAAGCATGGGTACTGTCTGAGATCACCCATCCGAACGTTGTTAGAGTTTTTGATGCTAATTCCATCAAGATAGGCGCTAAGGATTTTTATTACATAACAATGGAATTCGTAAACGGACAGAGCTTGGCTGATTTTTATCTTGGCAATTCCATACCTCTTTCGACAACTCTTAAGCTCATGTGCGACATTTGTGATGGCCTGAGCCAAGCACATTCGAAAAAATCGCCCATTATACATAGGGACATTAAACCTCAGAATATTTTGATCAAAAAGGATACTGATGCCTATGTTGCAAAAGTTTCCGATTTTGGATTAGCTCAGCACGTTAACCCGGAAATTAATTTACTTAATGCCGCAGGCACACTACCCTTCATGGCTCCGGAAGGATTTTGGAACTACGCTTCTCCAGCTAGTGATATTTTTTCGGTAGGCATTGTCTTCTATTTGATGGCTACGAAAGCCTTTCCTTTTTACATCCCCGAAAATACAACCACAAACACACAAGCTAATCTGCAAAATGTGTTAATACAGTCTCGCCGCACATTGCCAAAACCACCATCGCAACGAAATAAGGAAATCGCTCTGGATCTTGATGGGATCATTCTAAAGTCCCTCGCCTTTGATGCTAAAGATCGATATCAATCAGCCATGGAGTTGGGGGAAGCCATTCGGCAAGTGTGCCAGAAAACCTCGGTTAGGAAGAAAGAAAAGGAGGATGCCGAGAAACTACTAAAGGAAGCGCTCGAGTTGGGACAACAATATTCAAGTTTGTCTGCAGCGATTCTAAAAATGGAATCGGCATTCGGCAGGGATGCTTCACTTATCCCGAAATATGGCAAGATTGTGGACCAATGGCGAAAAGGAATTTTGATGTGATGATTCTCTGTTTTCGTATGCGTGAAGGGCCAATGAAAGGGCATAGATTTATTGTTAAGTTAAATTCTTCGCGGCATTTTGCAATAGGGCGCTCGAAAAATTCAACCATTTGCGTTCACGATGACCCTTCCGTTTCTCGGAATCACGCCAAAATTTATATTATGTCCCAATATTTAGTTATCGAGGATGCTAACAGCAAAAATGGAACTTATGTTAGCGGTCATCGAATTCGAGAACGCCAGAGACTTGACGTAGGGGCGCAAATATTGATTGGAAAATCTATTCTTCAATACGATGGGTTGAGAAATGCATAAGAGCGCTCTCAAAACATCATTTTTTGTTATCGTCACAGTGCTTCTTGTTCATATCATAAGTTTGTCGGCACTGCCAGCAACAGGGAGAGTCTTTACGAAAGATGCTAACATCTTTTTTGATAATGGAACGAAAGTAACTCAGCTCACATTCAAAAGTCATAACAGATCCCCTCTTTTGTCGGCCGATGGTCAGAACGTTTATTTTTTGAGAAAATCCACACAGGAAGCCTACCTTTCTGTTGGCTCTCCAGAGGATTATCCAGGGGAACAAATCCTCGCTGATCAACTATGGCGTTACGATTTGCATTCCGGTAAAGAAATATTGCTTGTCTCGGATAAGAAATCGGCGAATTTGGAAGATGTGGTAGCACATATCCATGATGATTTCATAAAGGAATCAACGGATGGTAAGCGAATTTATTTTATTACTTCTGCATGGGTTGTTTCGGGCGCTATTCATGTTGTTAATGTCGATGGCTCCGGGCATAAATTTCTAATGCCTGGTAATGAAATACATATAGTGCAAGAAGGGGAATATAAAGGGCACCTTTTGGTTCAGCAACATCGTTATTTTGTAGGTGCTGGAAGCTATGATTGGTTTTGGCTTTTTACCTCAGAGGGCAAGGAAATCGGACCCGTCGGGCAAGAGATAACCGAAGCGCAGGGCGAAGTTCTAGGAAAGGTTGTTTAACCAGGCTCATTCTCTCGTTAATTATGATTACACAAGAACAAGTGACTAAGATTGCCGAAGAATATCACGGTCCGGGTTTTGAATTATACGGGATTACTCACGGCATTCCTGATAATTGCGCCATATACCGAACAGGAGATTGGAACCCAGATCAAGTATGGTGTGTCCTCTGTAATGCTCATCCCGGGGAATTAATGCTGGCATCCAGCCGTGCCATTATTATCTGCAAAGATACTGGGAAAATTATTTATGATGGTTCGGCGAATGACGAAGGTTAAGGATATGGCGTCCAGGATCGAATCCATTCAGAAAATATTCAGGAGAAAATTATTGTCGAAAATGTTTGCTCTTGTTTTACTTTTGTTAATCGGGACCCCTCAAAATATTTCTTATGCCAAATCTAAACTCCCAACAGAAACCCAAGAACCAGCTCAGTTTTTTAAAGTTCAACGGATAATTGATGGGGATACTTTCGTACTTTCAAACGGTGAAAAAATCCGTCTGATTGGCATTGATACCCCTGAATCAAGACCAAATCCAAAATTATATAGGGATGTTAAAAGAACCGGACAGGATAGCAATGCGATTATCGCGATGGGCAAAGAAGCTACGAAATTTACTCGGCAACTGCTCGAAGGGAAAAATGTGAAGGTTGAGTTTGATGTCGTTCCCAGAGACAGATATGGGAGGCTCTTGGCGTACGCTTACCTAGAAGATGGAACATTTATTAACGCGGAGATCATTAAGGCTGGATATGCCCAAGTAATGACGGTGCCGCCTAATGTTAAATTTCAGGATTTATTTTTACAATTGCAGAAGGCAGCGAGAGAAGAGCGAAAAGGGTTATGGAAATAGAACAGTTACGAAAGCAGAAGCGAATCACCATGATCGAATTGCAGATTATGCTTATGTTCCTGTTGTTGGTGTCTCCTGCATATGCGGAGTATGTTTCATTCAAAGAAGCGAAAGCGTATTTGGAGACTACCATTCAGTTACATGAGCTCGCGGATAAGACCATCAAAAGCGAAGCGTATGATTATCCGGCTGTAAATATTGTTCCGCTATGGCAAAAATTGGGAATAGAGTTTGAGCCTTTGCGTGAAGCAGATGATTCATATGTGTTTGGCTGTAAGTCTGGGCAGAAAGAGTGTTTTGTCCCTTACCCAGAGGTGGATGTTACGGAAATTGGAGAAATTAAGATAATTCGGATCACAAAATCTATCCCATGGGACTTTCAGTATTTATTTTTTAAACGTGTAGGTGATGAATATTTTTACTCAGATCATCTCGAATATAACTTGCAGAAATACGAAGAACCCGAACTTTCTTTTTTCGGGAATGATCTGTTCGCAATAAAGGTTTTGAGCGGCACAGGAACGGATACTATTTCTTATACAACCGAATTATTTCAGGTTGCTAATGGAAAGCTTAAAAAGCTTTTGTCATTCACGACAAGGCATGAGCGACAAGGGTGGGGTTTGTGTTTTGATGAGACGATAAATTCCAGCTATAAATATTCGAGGGGCATTCTAGCGATTAATTTCGATGTCAAGGTCAGGATGAATGACAATAATTATGAACCAAAAGTGAAGGGCGAATTATCGAAACGGCCCATAATTCATGCCAAGAAAAAGGTTATCTTAATTCGTAAACCAGAAGGGTTCGTTCTTGCTAGAGAAAAATCGAAAACCACGCTCGAGGATATAGAGAAATTACGCTGGGGCGGATATTCTGCTTATTATGAGGCGTTTAAAAACAATTTCGACGCATTGGAGCGAAGCAATTTAAAAACTAAGGAATGGTTCGAATTTTTTAAAAAAGAATTGGCCGATGAAAAAAATACTGGTAGTGGATGATCAGTTAGAAATACGCGAAATGATAGTCGATCATTTTTCCTTGCGAGGATATCATGTCTTATCCGCAGCTAGTGTTGAAGAGGGGATAATGCTGGCAACCAAAGAGGAGCCGGATGCGATCTTGCTTGATTTGGGGTTTCCTCAAGGGATTCAAGGCGATGAGCTTTTAATGCAGGTGAAAAGAAATTTCCCTTACATCAAAATTGTAATGATTACCGGAGAAAGCCGGGAGCATGTAAGGAGTCGCATGCTGAATCTCGGCGCCGATGCTTTTTTTGATAAGGGTTCTTCGCTTAAAGAAATTCAAGCGGAAGTTGAAAAATTGATTGCTTCAGCTCCCGAAAACTAGCATTAAGGAGCCGAAGACTGTCCGCTATTCATTTTCTGGAACCTTCTTCAGCAGTTCCCATCGTGCAAGACCAAGCGCTTTTGCAATCAGGCCAATCTTATGAAGGGTGACGGAGGTTTCTCCACGTTCGATGCGGCCTTGGTAACTCCGGTCAATCCCGAGATGATCCGCAAAGGCTTCCTGGGTAAACCCTTTAGCCAAACGTAACTTTCTTACTACCATCCCGAATTTTCTCTCATCTTCACCTACCTGTGCTTGCCCCATGGCCGTTATGCTCGGCCAATAAGGACTATCAGTCCACGGACTATAATCCGTTGATTATTTTACATATTAAAATATAATCTTAACGCAATTAACTTTAAGAATCTAACTGGGGAAGGTAGATAAGGTTCGCACTTCATATGAGTGAACTGAAGAAAGCATCCGAAACGTTCCGACCGAAATCTGGACTTCGCAATGGTTATGGACATGTCCGTTGTCCCAATTCAGGATGCGAGCATATCCTTTTCGAAGCGTCAAAGAGGTTTTGGTTTACGAATCGCATTGAACAGATGGTGTGTGTCCAGTGCGACCGGCCGGCATCGTTAATTGCCTGCGTGCAAGCCGATACCGACGCCGGTGAACTCATAGCCCGTTATTGGTGTCACAGATGCGGAGACGGTTTTGAAAGGGCAATGATCGGTATCCGCGAGTACTGTAAAGGCTGCAAGTCGTACCAAAATGTGTATTTCACTTTATCTATGGCGCTCCCACCTATACCGCCAGCCAACGCCGAAATACATCCGGTAAGTTAAAATCCTTATCCTGCATCCGGGCATGCCTCCTGAATCCGCCCCCACACTATATTGCGGGGCTACCTTCGGCTCGACTACGCTCTCTCGTCATAAAATTTGACCTCGAGACCGTAGTCGAGCCGAAGAGTCCGGCATACCCGGATGCAGGTTCTCCCTCACAAAACATTCAATTCCAGATGTAGAAAAAAATATTTTCAGTATAAAAACGTCCAGTTTCAGTGAACACCCATGTCGTAAACCCATCTCCCATGAGAGAACATATAAAAAAATCAAAAGCCCAGTCCAAAACCTGGGACTATCACAGCGCTAAAGCTGAAGGAAGGGGAGATTAAGATGAAGGTACTGGAAATAAGAAATGGACGCAAGATTACTCCAAACGTCAGAGTGGTTTCCAGAGGAGTTTTGAGTCAATTCGCATCGTGGTTTAGGGCGGGATTGGGACTCGGTGTGATGCTTTTCGTGGCATTCACCACCCTTTCAGCACTGGGTCATAGCGCGGATTGGATTCAAGGGGCTGCGAAACAAAGCCGGCATGTGAAGCAGGGACAAGTACGCGACCTTGTTATTCCGAAAGCGTCCCATGTTGTTTTGCCGGCCACTGTTTTACGGCCCGCAGTCGTTGTTGAGAAGGACCGGGATGACTACAGGGTGATCCGGGAACAGAACCGATTTGTAACGGACCTTGTGGGTAATTTGTCACGGACTGTAAGCAGGATAGTCAGGTAGTGTTGCGAAACAGGGGAGAGACAGCTTCGTCTCTCCCCTGGGGCCAGGCTCCTTCGTGGAGAAGGATCTTGGCGAGAAATTCGAGGAGAACTGTTTTGGCGGAAGAAAACTTAAAAGACGGAAAAGATCAAACAAATGAAGAAGTGGATACGGGAACCGAACCGATTGTTTTAACGGACCGGGACATTGCAGTTTTCAAGCTGACGCATGAACAGAGATTTATCTGCTACAACCAGATCGCCACAGGTTTTTGGAAGGAGAGATCTGAAATGGCCAAGACCTGCTGGCACAGGGTGGAAAGGCTTGAGAAGGCAGGGTATTTGCACAAGGAATATTCTGGAAGAAAGAAGCTTCATGTGTACTTCGCCACAGAAAAGGCGGTTGAGGAGCTTAAGACAAGGTCGCTTGATTCGGGCATTCCGACTTTCAAGATGCGGCCGTATTATGACCGGAACATTGGACATGATCTGAATGTGACCAATATCCGGCTCCTTTTCCGTGAGTTTGGACTGCATCAATGGACAAGCGAAAGGATTTTGTGGGAAAGAGAGCATCTTTTCAACAAACCGGACGGGGTTTTAACGATTCGCGGCCGGAAAATAGCAATTGAATATGAAAATGGCCTCACCAAAAGCCACGCGAGATATCAGGAGATGCTTGAGTATTACAATGACCATGAAGGGTACCGGTTGCTTTTTGTGATCATCAAAGGGGATACGCGGGACTGGCTCATTGATTTGAAATACGACGCAAGAAAGATTTGGTTCGCGGGGTACAAGGAACTCATGAACGAAAGGGAAAATACGTTATTCGAAAATAAAAGAGCGCGGTTTGAATTAAGCCGCCTGCTTTAGAGAGTGGAAAATGCGCTATGCCAAAGATTCAACCCAAACCCGAACCGATCATGGTCCGTCTGCTTGCAGGCGTTTTTACAGGCGTTCCGCTTGCGCTAGCGGGATCGCTTTTAACCCTGCTGGCAAAGACAAAAAGGCCGTGGGTTCGAAAGCTTTTTCTGGGGATATCGGTTCTTCTTTCGGTGGCAAGCGCACTTTTTCTCAAGCGCTTTCTTGATTTCCTTCACCTTCTATTCCTGAATGAAGCACGAAGCCCAGCAGGCGAAGGGGCGGTTAAGTTCGGGCTGTTTTATCTGATGTTTCTCGTGATTACGATGCCCCTTTTTCTGGCTCTTTCATATTTGAGTAGCCAGTCAAAGTTTTTCAAGGGAGAGACAAGAAGTCAGGAGCCTGATCCGGTCCGAATGCGTAGGCAGCGTCTTAAATCGACCTACTACCGGGCTTATCTTGGCGAAAGCTTCACTAGGACGAAGTCCCTTTTTCTCACAAATGATCAGCGTGAGATGCACATGCAGGTTGTGGGATCCACGGGAACGGGAAAGACGGAGTCGGTTCTGTTGCCCCTTCTTGCCCATGACATCGCTCATGGCAAGGGCGCGCTTGTGATTGACGGGAAAGGAGATCTTGAGCTCCTTGACCGGATTCACTACCTCGTTAAAAGTGAAGGGCGGCGTAAGGATTTCTACTTCTTCTCGCTTGCTCATCCGGATAAATCCAATACCTATAACCCTCTCCTGCGTGGCAACGCCACAGAACTAAAGGACAAGCTTGTGGGGAGCATGGTCTGGAGCGAGGAATTTTACCGCCGGATGGCCGAGCAGGCTGCTCTGGCGATACTCAATGCGCTGTTGATTACGAAAAAAAAGGTAAGATTCCGCACCCTTCATGCCTGCCTTACGGACATCGAATCCTTAAAAACACTTTCGGACAAGACAAAGGAAAAAAGTCTGGTGCTGCATGAGGATCTTGTGAAGATGGTGAATAATTTCAAGGACAATCAGAAATTCCTCTCGGGGCTTATGGCAGACCTTTACCTTTCATCCCGGAGTGAATTCTCGGAACTTCTGGATGTTGAAAGACCCGAGATTGATCTCCTGAAGCTTTACGAGGAAAACAAAATTGCTTACTTCGCGCTGGATCTTCAGGGTTATGGGGATACGGCAAAGCGGATGGGCCGGATGATCCTTCAGGATCTGAAGACCGTCTCAAGCCATATTCAGTCCCAAACGCAGGCTTCAAAACGGCATTTCTTCCCGGTGTTTGTGGATGATGCCTCCAGCTTTCTTGACCTTAATTTCATAGATTTTCTCAATAAATCCCGGGCTGCGAGAATCGCCATAGCAATCTTTCACCAGTCGCTTGCCGATCTTTCCTTTCGTTTGGCTCCAAATTTTCAGCAGCAGGTGATTGAGAATACGAACATCAAAATTGTTTTAAGGCAGGATGATCCCTGGGCGGTTGAAAAATTCACCAAAATTGCGGGGACACGAAGGACCATGATCCCGACCTATCAGACCGAAGACCGCATTACGGGAAAGGGTTTTACCGGTACCGGATCCATCCGTGAGGGGCAGACTTTCCGGATTGAGCCGGATCTGATAAGGGCACTCAAAAGAGGAGAAGCCGTGGTTATCTGGAAAAGCCCGGGCTTGCTTACCGAGCATATCAAACTTGATTTCTTCGGGCATCCTCCGTATCCGGGTCTCTTCAAGGTTCTGCGAGGCAAGGAGCTTGAAAAAGAGGAAGCTGCGGCAAAGAAAGAAACTGATGCCCAGGAATCGACCGAGGTAAAAGAAGGAGACATGCCACCGGATGTCGCTGAGCCGCTTTCCATCATTAAGGACATGGAGACCAAGACGCATCTAAAAGAGAAGTAAGCCTCATACTAATTCTAAATCGTATCCGAGGGGAAGGTTCCGGGTTTGCGCCTGGGGCTTTCCCCTTTTTTATTTCCAAAATTCTTTAAAGGAGGTGATTGCCCGAAGAAAAAGCAAGTCAGTGAGTGTCAAATTAATCAAAAAATCAAACAAGGAGAAATGAAAATGAAAGACACAGAGATAAAGGAAAGTCAGGACATCAAAACAGAGGCGGTTTGCGACATCCCGAGATCGGAAAACGAGGTCTATCGGATTGCCAGGAAAGAATACAAAGACCGGCATTTCGTGGATCTTAGGATTTTCTTCAAATCGAAGGATGACGGAGATCGCCTGATTCCCTCCCATAAGGGGATCTGGATCGAGGAAGCGTATCGCCAGGAACTCATTGCGGGACTGGTGAAAGCAAGAAACGCCTCTCCGGTCACGAAACCTGAGGGTGAGGGATTTAACAGTGTCGCGGTCTGCGACATTCCTGTTTCCGAAAATGAGATCTTGAGGATCTCAAAAGGAAGCGGGAGCAAGAACGCGTTTGTGGACGTCCGTCGCTTTTTCGAAAAGGACGGGAAGTTTGTTCCCTACAAACGCAAAGGGGTTTCGATCACGGAGTCCTCGCTTGATGATGTGATTACGGGACTCATGGGTATGGAACCCGGCCGCAGTTCCTAAAAGACTCGGCAATCTGAGCTTCAACAGGGGGAAGTGGATGCTATTCAATCCGCTTCTCCCTGTTTCATTTTCGGAGGAAATCGTCATGAACCAGAAGTATTTGAAAAGGATTATCGCAAGTTACGTGCGCGATAAGGATGTGCCTTACTCTGAAAGCCTCAAGAGTCCTGAAGAGGTCGCACGGAGTTTTGAGTATCTCAGGACCCGGGATAGGGAGGAATTTGTCACCCTTCACCTGGATAAAGGCAATCATCCGCTTTGCTGGGACCGGGTATCAGTCGGGACTTTAAGTGAAGCGATTGTCCATCCGCGGGAAGTTTTCAAGACGGCCCTCCTCTCGAATGCCTCAGCGGTGATCTTTATCCACAACCATCCCTCCGGCCGGAGCGAACCTTCGGCTGAAGACAGGAATCTCACGAGAAAACTTCAGGAAGCGGCAAAGCTTCTTGAGATTCAGGTTCTGGATCACTTGATCATTTGCGGTGATGAGGGCGGGATCTTTTCCTTCCGGGAGCATGGGCTTCTGTAAGAGCAGCTTCAAAGCAAACAATAAAAACTTAGACACGGGAGAGGCGGTGCAAAAACACTGCCTCTCCCTTTCTGCATTAAGGAGGTGATTTCCATGAAGTTAATCGTCAACAAAAAGGATCTTCAAAAGCACGAACAACTCATCCGCGGCTTCCAAAAGCACGGCTGGGAAATTGTGATCCGGTAAGTCAGCACAAAAAAAGGCGGGAAAATAGGAAGATCTTTTCCCGCCTTTTTTAAATTCGCAGAAATCATCATGGGAGGAAAAGCGATGAGAAAGATTCTCAAAAAAAGGTTTCATCTGAAACTCTTGAAACTTCACTGGCTCGTTGGCGTGGAGATCCGGTCAAGACACCGTTTCCGGTTTAGCCGTGCCTGTAACCTGCTGGAAATAATGAGCGATCTGATAATCAAAAGAGATTCCTGGGAGAGGAGTGGAAAAGAAAAATGAAGGCATACACCGTTACGGAGTTAATGCAGTTTCTTTACAGCCTGCACAAGCAGGGAAGCATTCAAGGAGATTCCGAAGTCTGGCTGTCCTCGGATGAAGAAGGCAACAGCTTCAGTCCTCTGTTAAACAATCCGGAAATCAGCGTTGGGATCGAAGGTGGCAAGATTATTTTCTATCCGTCAACGCTTCACACGGTCACGGAGATATGAGAAAGGGGGTATCGAAATGTTATCGCGAAATCAACTGCTGGAAGCGGTGAATGCTCTGAATCATGCCTATGCCGGCCGGCAGGTCGGATATGTGAACGGCTACAGGGATCAGTGGTTCATCGGATGCTCAATCCACCTTGATGAGCCCTTCCGGAAAGTTCTTGAGCTTCACTTCTGCCAAGGCAGAAACACCGGAAGGATCAATTCTAACGGCGGATATCTTGTGGAACTGGAGGTGGGGCACTGTGAAAGTGTCCAGGATATTTTTAAGGAGTTTGAGCTTCTGGATCACCATAAGCGGCGCGAGAAAGAGAAGGCCGATGCCTTGCAGGCTCGTCTTGATGCACGGTGCCCGAATTGCGTGAATTATATCGGGCGCATTACAGGCAACTGCATCCCTTCACTCTCCTGCGGCTACAAAAGGACTCGAAGAAAAAAGCAGACGACGGGTGTGCAGACAATTCTGCAGAAAGGGGAGCGATATGGAATATCCGAAACGTGAAGCACTTGAGAAAAAATTATTCGGAAATTTTGAACGAAAGGTATCGGAAAAATTCGGAAGCGAGAAGAAAAGCAAAGACATCAGGGAAATTATCCGGAAGATTTATCTTGAACCCCAGGATGGTTGTCTTCCGGATGAATTTGTGGGCGAGGATCTTCTTTGCAGTATTCAATCCAAGTTCTACGAGTTTTTCATAAGCATCACGCAGGCTCTTGAAAAGGATTTGCTTGAGCCGCAGGGCGTGGGCAGGACATGGATCTCGATCTGGATTGACCCGAGCTATGACGACGAGACCTATGTGATCGTGACGTTTCAGTCGGTAGTACTTCTGCTTTACGGAAGAAAAGCATGGAACTTCTCATGGCCGTCGGTGGGAGATCTGAAAAAGGA
>Ga0209515_10004577_pt1 | contig 18594 bp, 17 predicted proteins | sample Subgroupgradi54m_FD_187454 | JGI IMG/M metagenome (GOLD analysis project Ga0209515, IMG submission 187454) | Subsurface groundwater microbial communities from S. Glens Falls, New York, USA - GMW60B uncontaminated upgradient, 5.4 m (SPAdes)... ...
GATCACGGCGCCGGCGACCGGTAACAGCCAGATGAATAGTGCCTGATATATCTTTTGTGAACGGGTATAGACGCTGCTGCGAAACACCGCGTACGTTACGCCAATGTCGGCGATCGCCAAACCTGTGAGGAGCGATGCGACAACCCTCTCTAACATTTTGTCCTCCCGCATTGGCCGACCGGCGTGGTTTTTATTTCCGCTATTCTGCCATCGTGTGACAACGATCGATGGCAGCCCGAACTGCTATAGTCTATGCGTGCGTACAACAATAACGGCCAGGAGCCGAAACGTGAATCTTCGAAAATATGTTATTCCCGGTGGCGCTTGGGGGTCCCTGATCCTCGGGTTGCTTTATCTGTTGGTATTTTTCGTGCTCGGCGGCCACGCCAACCTGGCCATTGGCATTTCCTTTTTTGCCTTATCCCTGTCGATCAAGGCATACGGCAATTCGAGCGCGAAAGCGCTGCCACGGCGTAAACGGGCCTGATCGGCCGGCGCGCCCCGCGCCGCCGTCATGCCATCGCGCCTTGATTGGCCTGCGACCGTAATTTCTCGATAATAGGTATTCGATATTAGACACGGTGTGGGTGTTCAGCATGGCCGTTTGCCGCGTACTCAAAATGGGTGATCCACTGCTGTACCGCAAGGCCGATCCGGTCACGGCGTTCAATACGCCCGAGCTCGATGCGTTGATCACCGATATGTTCGATACCATGGTGGCACTAAACGGCGCCGGCTTGGCCGCGCCGCAAATCGGTGTGTCGCAGCGCATAGTGATTTTCGAGGTGCAGTCCAATCCGCGCTATCCGGATGCGGAGCCGGTGCCGCGAACCATTCTGATCAACCCGGTGCTGGAGCCGATCGGTGAAGAACGGCAGGAAGCGTGGGAGGGTTGCCTCAGCGTTCCCGGTATGCGCGGACTCGTCAGTCGTTACATGAAGCTGCGCTACACTGGTTACGACCCGGCTGGTGTGCCGATCGATCGCACTGTCTCGGGCTTCCACGCGCGCGTGGTGCAGCATGAGTGCGATCATATTGAAGGAATTTTGTATCCGATGCGTCTCAAAGACGTTCGGCTGTTTGGTTTTGAAGACAGCCTGTTTCCCGGACTATAGCGCCGCCGACGTCATGCAGTAGTTCCCCGTACACCGCCCCCCACGCTTGCGCCGGCGCTTGTCGGTTCGATTTGTCCGCTGATCTCCGGGCGGCGTTTGCGCTACGCCGCCCAACGCAGGAGTGATCGGCCGCGGCGGCGCGGATGCGAAAAAAAGAAGCGGATCATTTCGCGCGTGGCATCGGGCCCGTCGGGGTCGGTGTACGAGCCGCGGAAACTTCCGCCCGACCAGGCATGACCGGCACCGTGGACTTGCCACTGTTCCAGGATCGGGCGTTTGCGGGAATCCCGGTAAACGGCGCGCGTGTAGCCGTGACCGCCTTCTACCCAGCCGCGCTCCACCGTGGCACGCGCGTCGAGTCCGTGTGCGTGCAAATAATCGCCATTGCGAGGGTGTACCGTGGTATCCGAATCACCGTGGAACACGATGGTGGGAACGATGTGCGGCACGCGTTTGGCGCTGGCAACGCCGTCATCGAGTCCTCGGCCGAATGGTACGGAACCTTGTTTCATCAATTCGAGCGCAGACGAGAGATCGTGGGCGACGCCGTAAGGAAGTCCGGAGTGAATACCGACGGCGGCATAGAGATCGGGGTAGGTTGCGCCCATCACCGCCGCCATGGCCCCGCCGGCGGAAAGCCCCGCGACGTAGACGCGCCGCGTATCGATTGGATAGCCCTTAATGACTTGCCGAGTAATGCCGGCGATCAGCGATGGTTCGCCTTTGCCACGTCGTTGATGCGCGGCCTCAAACCAGTTCCAGCACCGCGATCGATTGGCGGTATACGCCTGTTCGGGATAGACCACGAAGCACGCCGCCTGGTCGGCGAATCCATTCATGCGCGTGCCGGCGGCGAAATCGTCCGGATTTTGCTTACAGCCATGCAGCATGACGACCAGCGGAAGTGCCTGACCGTGATAGCTGGTGGGGATATACAACTGGTAGGCACGCGTTCCGGAGCCATTGGTATAGGCGCCGCTGAGAAAGGCCCCGCGGTGTTCCCGCTCGATCGCTCGCGACAAGCCAGGCGCGGCGGGCAGTGCCTGCGAGTGTCTTAACCACCGACGAATGACTGACGCGCGCCGGTGCGAAGCGGGGAATCCGTGGCCGCGCGCCAGCGCGCTAGCGCTACTCGTTCGGACAGTGTCGGCGTCGGAGGCGACATCTGTGCGACGGCGCGCATGTGTCGCGCGACGGGGGGCGAGAACGGTTTGAAGCAGGCGTTGAATCACGACGCTCGCTCCCAGGAGCCCGCCTATGCGTAGCAGGCCGAGCGCCACGCGCATTAGCTTACTTCGGTTCACGCCGGATTCCCTTCCTTGTCCCGACTGCTGTTTAGTTCTACTGAGACGAGACGTCGCTTCATGAGAGAAGTTCCCGCTTGCCACACCTATTTCCATCCGTTAATCGCGATCATTAACGTTTCATAGTGGCGGCGATGGAAAGCATGCCCGATACGATCAGCGGCGCGGAAATGAACACGAATAATACTGGAAGGCTTTATCCGCGTGCGTGACGCGATGAGGGTCTGTTTATGAATTGTTCAGCAACCCCCGCTCAAACAACAAACAGACTGAGGAAAATAATTCCCCGCACTCCTGTCTAATCACCACAGGCGAAGCGCTCTTGGGGGAAATAGTCATGTGGAAGCAATGGACGTTGTCGGTGGCGGTCACCTTACTTTTTCTCGGTATCGCGTCCTTCCGAAGCGATGCAACGGATACCGTTGAGGTGGATGCGATGGGACAAACCGTGCCGGGTACACAGCCGGATACCGATCGGTACGTCGATCGAGTCACCGCCGACGTAACCGTAGCAACGTTGACCTTGCCGCGTACCGCCAGTGGAGAGGTGAATGTCGCGCGCGTTCTCGACGCAGTGGAATCGAGCCTGTCACAGAAAATCACGCGTATCAGGTTCAACGATGGCGCGTTGACACAGAGCGAAGTCGAGAACCTGTTCCTGAGTGTGGACTACCGGAGCAATCTGCTTCGCCGTATCGGCGACCTCCTGCCCGGAGACGGTATCGGACGCAGTGTGCGTTTCCACGGCGGCGTCGATGCGCGCGTGCAGCGCAAGGAAGAGGGGACGTTGGGAATACGGATCGAGGATACCAGCCTTGCCGGTGTGAATGCCGAACAACGCGCGCAGATGGTGCGGGATTTATACGCGCTTGGTTTCGACCACGTGCGCATCCGGGGTAACGACGCCGCTGGCGGTCTCGTGCGTGTGGAACTGCGGGAAGACAAAGGCGTGCTGAAAAACGGTCACGACGGCGACGACGACGGGACCAAGCCGACGCTGTCCGCGAGCGACGATCACGGCCAGAACGAGCGCATTGAACGTATCGAGCGTCCAGCGCTCGTTCAGCGCGTCGACAGGAGCGGAAGTTCATCGTCGTCAAGAACGACGCAGAGCGCGGCGACGCCGGCGATTGCTGCCAGCCCCGATTCGCCCACGGCCACGGTAACACCGGCGGCGCCGGAGACGATACCGCGCACGCAGAAAGCAGAGACAGCGCGTCCGGTGAAGGAGAACGTAGAGACCGCTGCGCCACCTGCCAAAGCTGAAACCGCCGTGCGGCCGGAGCAGGCAGAGAAGACAGTAAAACCGGAAACCGTTAAGCGCCCACAGATAGTGGAAAAGCTGCAGATAGTGGAAAAGGTAGAGACGGTGCGTCCGGAGAAGACCGAGAAAGCCGAAACCGTGGTGCGTCCAGAAAAAGTCGAGAAGCCGGAAACAGTGGCGCGTCCGGAAAAGACCGAGAAACCGGAAATAGTTACTCGTCCCGAAAAAATCGAGAAACCTGAAAAAATCACGCGTCCGGAAAAAGTCGAGCGCGTGGACCGTCCGGATTCCTCGGCCAAGAAATGATGCCCCGGCGGCGCCCCCACGCATAACGAACCCGAAGTTTTTGATTCGTATTTGCAGGGTGCGCTGCGCACATCGCCCTTGGCGCGTGGAACGCACCCTACAACTACTTTTTCAGCAAGCTGTTAGAAGCTGGTGCTTACCACCACGCCTGCGCCCCAGTCGGGGCTGGCGTCGGAAAAGCCTTTCACCAGGTAGCCTTGCAGTTTACTGGTTGGCGTAAGTTTGTAGCTGACAAAGCCTGTGACTTCGCTGACGGCCGACGCGGAGGTCAAGACGCGCTCCCGATAGTCGTAGGACAGGCCGCTCGTCATGGCAGCAGAGATTTTGTAGGCGGCGCCCAGCGTCGCATACCATGGGTTTCGAAAATCCACGCCCGGCGGGTCACCGTACTTTCTGCGTCCGAGCGTTCCAAACACGGAGTACTGACCCAGACTCTTTGTGATATCCGCTTGAAGCGCGTAATCGTTTTCACCGGTTCCCAGCCCCTTGGCCTCATCGGCAGTCGCGAATTTTATTTTGGCTGTCAGATCGATCAATAGACCGGCGCTGCGATGGTCGAAGACGTTGTACGACGCCGCGGCGAGCACATCGCCGGCGCCTGATTCGCTGCGGCGCGTTGCGTTGGTACCGACCTGAATCGGTTGCCCCGCGGCAGCCACGACGTTGCTCGGGCCGGTAATCTTCAGGTAGGGCACGGAGAGCTTCAGCGTCAGGGCGTCCGATTCATATTTTGCCATGAACGGGTAATACCAGATGCGGGTATCGCTGCTGCTGCCATAGTTGCCGGTGCTGTAGTCGAGCCCGGCGGAAACGCTGAACGTGGAATCAGCAAACGCCGTCTGGCTTCCCAGAGCGAGCGCGACGGGGAGTACGAGCATAGCTGTCGGGTTGTGCATGAAAACCTCCTTGTTGAACACGCGTCGACAGTTGGACATCGAAAAGCGGTGAGAGATTTATTTCCCTACAAAAAATATCCGCGGCGCGGCGTTCGTGCCGGACGGACCAGGTCATTTCACGCGCGTTGCGATAATGACCGGCCGGATGATTGTGATGGGCGCTTTGTGGCGTCGACGGCGCTGTCATGGGGCCGCGTACAGCAAGCTAGGTGTCCCGGCGCCGGACGGTCAAAATCTGTCACGCATCGCGCCAGCGCCGATACGTGGCGGCCTGCCCGTGGCGTATGCCGCGCTCGTCAATGAGGTTCCATACAGTCACGTCCTCGATCCAGAAACGTCGCCCGAATTTCGCGATCCGCAGCCCGCGGTAGCCGCTCGCGTAGCCGTCGCGGGCGACGGCGTTCAGCACGCGTTGGCGTTCGTTTTGATCCGGGGTATCCGCCGACAGGCGCGAAGGAAAGCCGACGAACTCCTCCCACGAATATTCAAAACAGCGCTGCGCCATCTTGTTGGCGTACACGAACAGTGGATCGGGATCGGTGTTGTGGGCGAGCACGCAGAAGCTCGCCTCGTCGTACAGCCAGTGCGCTGCCTGTTGCGGGGTTAGATCGACCGCCACCAGTGGCGACCCGACAAGCCGCAGATGGCTGGCAAGCAGCAGTTCGATGAAGTCTGGCTCGAACGGTGATTGCATTCTATATAAAGGGTTTGCCATGCTGGTCGAATCAAGGGTAGACAAACTCCGACAACTTCTCTACCCACCGGTCTTTCATTTACAGCGTACGTCATCGCGCGTGTCATCGGCGCTATTGAATTCGCGATCAGGCGAGCTGGTCGGGGATCAGTTGGTTTTCGAGGTGGGCCATGATGTCTTTTAGCACGAGCTTGCGCTTCTTCAGGCGCCGCAGTTGCAGATGATCCATCAGCGGGTCGATTACCAGACGTGCAATGGCGGCGTCGAGTGCGCGATGTTCCAGGCGGTGCTCCTCCAGCTCCGCGCGCAGAGCGCGTTCTTGATCGGGTGTCATGGGCTAATGACGGGCATGGCGAACGCGATAGAGTGGGTTGGTTTACGGCGCTTGTATCCGGCCGTGTTTAGCCGGACCGGGTTTCGTCGATGCCGCACGTAGAGGTGGCGGCGCTGAATTTCCAGTTCGAAATTTTGTGGCGGTGTGTGGCGACCCACCCGTAAATACGGCGGCCGAAAAAACGGCTTAGCAGCGGCACGTAGAACAGGGGGATCTGCCACCACAGTCCCGGTACACGCAGCACGACGTGCCGGTACGCATCGAAGCCAGGCAGGGCGCGGGCGTCGGGTAGTACGACATACAACGCCTTGTCTGCCAGCTCGCTCGATACGATAGGTGAAGGAGTATTGCGATAGTTGCGTATCGAAATCTGATTCAGTCCGTCGAACGCGAGCAGCCATGCTACCGAGCGCTTGCAGAATCCGCAGTTGCCGTCATAGATCATTTCCATCGATCCGATCCGGGCGCTCCAGCGCTGGCCCCAGTCGTGCAGCCATTCGTGGCGCAGGAAGGCGAGATGGCCGACCGCCATGACGAACGAGAACAGGTACAAGCCCATCAGTACGGCGATACCGAGATGTAGCAATAACGCGGCAACAAGATAATACGGCCGCGTGCGCCGACCCCAGATGAGGAACGGATACGACAGTTCCACCAGCAGGGTGAAGTAGCTCATCACGTTGACGAGCCAGTAATGTTCTGCCAGCCAATCGAGAGGGATATTGGTGTATTCGACATTCGTCAGCGCAAACCAGAGTGCATCGCCGTTCCACCAGGTATCGCCGCGCAGCTTTTCAATGCCGGCAAAAAAATAAAACACGGCCATCTGCAGTTGTATCAGTCGTGTGCATGCAAACCCCCATCCGCTGCGTGCCGGCGGTAGCTGTGCGTGCAGGTCCCGTTGTTTGGCGCGCCGAACGTCGCGCACATGGTCGAGCGAAAGCGCGCGACCGACGGGCGCGAGGCAGAGAATCAGCGTCAAGCTCGCGAGAATGTTGTCCACGCCATAGTAGATCGCGGGGTTGCGGTGCAGGTAGGAGATATGGCCGACGAGCACCAGCCACTTCACCCAGTTCGTGCGCCAACCGACGGCGAGCAGTGTACAGGCGCAGAGAAACGCGGCGTGAAAGACATAGAGCTGCCACGGTTCGCTGACGTAGTAGAGCAGCGACTGAAGCCACGGGTTTTCGCGCCGGCCGGCGAGTGCGTCGAGGGAGATCCAGCCGACGTCGCCAAAAAAATCGAGCAGGTGCGAGGTCATCCCGCCGTAGCTGACGAGCAAGCCCAGGCCGACGCCGATGCGAATGATTTCGAGCGGCGTCGTGGACTGCGGCCGGAACCAGACCGAGTGCCAGCGGTTGGCGAGGTCGCGCAGAGTGGCGGAGAGATTCATGCGCGACAGGAAATCGGGTCCTGATAGACAACTTCCATGTAGTCGTCATCCAGCGGTCGTTTGCCATCGAGCCAGGCTTGGCGCGGTAAACGAAGTTGTTGGCCGGTGATGAAGACGATGGAGGCGGGTTTTAATCCGGCATGTCGCTGGCACAGATAGCGTGCCGCGCTCGCGGTATATCCCGGATCCTTGTGGTCGCTGATGGCGGTGTAGAACGTGGTGTGGCGCAGATACGCCGGTTCGCTGCGCCGATGGTCCTCAGTGAGTTTGAAAATATGTTGCTGGCCATATTCGTCGCGCACCGCATAACGCAGCAAATTTCCGGATGCCGGATTCGGCGCGAAGAAGGCCCAATAGTTTTCAAGATGAAAAAAAGAAAGATACGGATCGAAAACCCGATAGACGCGCCCGAGCAGGTACGATCCCGGTGCCGGGCCGATCACGATGACGAGACTGTGCCAGATCAGGAACAGCGAGGCGGCGAGTGTCAGCCAAGGTGAGCGGAACGGTTTGGTGACCGGTTCGCTAGGTGAATTGCCTGGGGTCATGTGAGTTACCGTCTATGTAAAAACCGGCGGGGGACACAGTGTCCCCGCCGTTGTTCTCGGTCTAACGTCCCGGCGGTTCAAAGCGGCCGCCAGCGCCTTCGCGACCGGGCTGTCCGCCGGGCGATCCGGGGATGCTGATGCCACCGCGGTCGCCACCGCCGAGCGCATTGCCGCCACGTGTGCCGCCCGCGCCACTTGGGCCGAATTGGCCGCCGGCTCCGCCGCCTGTACCGCCGACGTCGCCAACGCCGGGCATCGAGAGTGATCCGGCCTTACCGCCTTTACCGCCGCCGTCACCACCACCTTTGCCACCGCCATCGCCGCCCTTGCCGCCGCCGTCTCCTTTACCGCCACCGGAGCCGCCGTCTTTCTTTCCGCCATCGCCGCCACTCCCACCTTTGGTGCCGCCATCGGTTTTGCCACCGCCACTACCGCCACCACTTCCACCGTCTTTTTTCCCGCCGCCGCTGCCACCACCGGCGCCGCTTACACCGCCACCCTTGCCGGCATCTTTACCACCACCAAAACCACCACCGGACTTCTCGCCGCCACCAAAGCCGCCGCCTTTGCCTCCATCTTTGCCGCCGTCCTTACCGCCGCCGTCTTTGCCACCACCGATGCCGAATCCGCCGCCTTTCCCCCCATCTTTGCCGCCGTCCTTACCGCCAGTGATCCCAAAGCCACCGCCCTTGCCAGCGTCTTTGCCTCCACCCTTGCCGCCATCAATGCCAAAGCCGCCGCCTTTTCCTCCATCTTTGCCGCCGTCCTTACCGCCGCCATCCTTGCCACCGCCAATGCCGAAACCACCACCTCCCTTTTGACCGTCCTTCCCACCACCAATACCAAAGCCGCCATCCTTGCCACCGCCTTGTTTGCCGCCATCGATACCGAATCCGCCATCCTTGCCACCGGATTTCTCACCGCCGCCAATGCCAAAGCCACCGTCCTTACCGCCACCTTGTTTGCCACCATCGATACCGAAACCGCCTTCCTTGCCACCGCCTTGCTTACCACCGTCGATGCCAAAACCACCACCGGGATTTTTGCCGCCCATACCACCGGACTGTGCCGGATCTTTTCCGAAGCCGGGACCCGCGGCCCCGGGTTGTTTGCCCATGCCTTCCACGTTGTGCGGGTCGAATCCGCTGATGCCACCGGACTTGCCGGCGATACCGCCGCCCGCGCCGGGCTGACCGGCACCGTGTATCGGGCCGCCCGTGCCCATTTGCGAGCCTGGCGTATTGCTGCCTTGAGGAGCGGGGGCAACCGGGGCATTGCTCGACGTGCCGATCTTCGAGGGCGTGCCGGGCGTGCCGGTGTTGGAGGCTTTGTTCTCCGCCAACGCCAGTCCGGCGCCTGTCATCAGCAGCATGGCCGCTGTCAGCGCGGAGGGGATTCGATGCTTATGCATGGTTGCTTCCTCAGGTTCTACTTAGTGGTATACAGCGCAAACGCGGGACCAGAGGTTCAGCCCCGGTCGGCACTATACATATTAGGTCGAATTCGCCGCGCCAACGGTTCAGCGCAACACGACAGAAATATGGGCGACGACTATTTCGATGCGGCAGAGAGTCGGCATCCGGATGACTGAACCAGTCCCCACCCGAATGTCGGATCTTTGCCCGGTGCGCCTAAATCGCGCGCCTTCGATTGCAATTGTTTGACGATCGCCGGCCACGGCATCTTGCCATTCGATTGACGCGCGCTCGCAAGCGCAGCCGTAACGTACGGCACCGCATAAGATGTTCCCGAAACAAAAACGCCGTCGCGTTCCGGTGCCGCGGTCCACACATCAACACCCGGCGCAGCAAACGTAATGTAGTCGCCGCGATTCGCGCGCTTGTAGGGATCAAGGTTCGCATCGACGGCGGTAACGGCTACGACGCCGGGCTGCGCCGCGGGGAAGACGGGTGGGGCGCTGTCGCCGCCATTGCCGGCGGCCGCGACGATGGCGACGTGATTGTCGAGCAGTCGCTGCACCGCCGCCTCAATCATCAAATTACGCGGGCCGCCGAGCGAGAGGTTGATTACCGATACGCGATTCTCGGCCAGCCAGTTAAGCGCCTGCACCACCCATTCGGCGGTGGTATCGGTTTCCTTGTCGCGCGTGCGAAAAATATTGGCCGCAAAGACGGTCGCGCCCGGCACCAATCCCATGTCGCGTCCGACCAGCAACGCCGAGGTTGCGGTTCCGTGATCGGCGATGGCTGCTGCGCCACCGTTCGGAATGAAGTCGTTCGTCTGAATCTTGTGCCCGCGGAGTTGCGGGTGGTTGACGTCAATTGCCGTATCGATCAGGCCGATGCGAATTCCTGATCCGCAGTTACTGGTGTTGCTCCAGCCGATCAGGCGTTGCCCGTAGGTTTTGGTGTCGTCGCCCATCAGTTGATAGCGGTGATTGGCGTCGGCCCATGCATTCGGTATCGTCTGTCGCAGCGCGAGCAGCGCATCGCCGACGCTGGTTTGTTTAGGCACACGAAAGACCGTCACCACGAAACCCAGTCCGGACAGATTGCTACGTCGCTTGATAGCCAGCCCGAGCCCTTGTGCCTGCGACGCCAATTGCTGCGCATCGCTCATGTTGGCGCTTACGACCACGAGTTCGGCGGGTTCGATGGCCTGGCTTTCTTTAGGCGGTGCGGGTGGCAGATCTTTGGGTGGTGGCGGTAATTGCGCGCTGAGCAAACTGCCGCCGCTGGTGGGTGGCATCGGTCCACTGGGCGGCGCCGTACCGAAGCCGGACGGCGCGGGTTCGCCAGCCGGTTCCGTCGAATCTCCGCCCTTGGTGGGATCCGTGCTCTTTCCCGTGGACACGCGGCCGCCCACCGTGAGCGGATTAAGCGTTGTCGTCGAGGCACTGCAGATCGTAATGGTCTTGTCGATATTACTCAGCCACTGCGCGTGGTCTGACTTCTCGATACCCAGGTAGTACCACTGACCATTCTGAATCTGCGGAACATTCGGAATCGTGACGCTGATGCCGGTGCTGCTCCAGGACGTTGCCACCAGATCCACGTGGATGCCACTGCCGCCGAGCGCGATGCCCTTGCCGCTTTGGGTGCCGAAGTTGGCGCCCTGGACGACAACGCTGCCGCCTTTACTGACACATCCGCCGGACGACACAAGTCCGGAAATCTTGGGCGGCATTGCCACCATCATCGGCGTCACGAGCGGCGTTGTATCTTTGAGCGCACTCGATCCGATCGGCGCGAGCTTGATGTCCATGGCATACGCGATGTGCGACGCCAGCAAACCGATCAGCGTCAGAAAGTATTTTCTATTCTGCCGCGACATATTTCACCACGTCTTTGTGTTCACGCAGCTGCATGAGTGCGGGGTCGGTCTTTTCGAGACGAATGCGATACAGCCCGATGGCGCCCGGCCCGTCGATGAGCGTGGCACCGTTCTTCTGCAGCAAGGCGCGTATCTGAGCCTCGGTCGCATTCGGCTGAAACACGATTTGCGCGACCGCGCCGAAAGGTTTCGGCCCGCCGAGCGGCGTGACCGGTGACTCGTGCGGCCAGAAGCTGGCGAGCAATGCGCCCTGCACGATGATGACCACTGCCGCGGCGGCCAGCGTCGGTTTCCACCATAGGCGCACGCGGCTTCCCTGTGCCCGCACGTCGCGCAGCAAACGTTTCAAGCCGAGGTCTCCCGGTGTCGCGGTATCGGTAAGTGTTTTCACGCCGTGTCGCAGCGTTTTCAGAAATGCCACTTCGTCGCGGCAGCGTGCGCAACCGTGCAGATGGTTTTCCACGGTCTTGCGCTCGGAAGCACCGAGTGTGCCGTTGACGTACCACGCCAGATGGTCGTCAGGATGTGCGTCAGGTTTCATGGATGGTTGTTTCGCCGCCGGAGTATCTTGATTGTAAGTCGTTTCGATGGGCGCTTCGGTTTAGGGGCTGCGGGCGAGCTGGCTCGACAGACATTCTTTGAGCAGGCGCTTGGCATGAAACACGCGCGTTTTCACGGTGCCGAGCGGGCACTCGACGATTTCCGCGATCTCGGGGTAGGGCAGGTCTTCGAAGAAGGCGAGATGCATGACCATGCGGTAGGCATCGCTGAGCCGATCCAGGCAGTGGCGCAGGAAGGCGGCGTTCTGCGCCGCGTTCATCAGGTCCGACGCGCTCGGCGCGTCCTCGTCCGCCAACGATTCATCAAGCTCTTCCGTTTGGCGCCGGCCGCGGCGGCGCAACGCGTCGAGCACCTTGTGGTGCGCGATGCCGAGCACCCATGTCAGCGGTTGCGAACGGCTCTCGAAGCGACTGGCCGAACGCCAGACTTCCAGCATGACTTCGTTCAGGATGTCCGACGCCTCGGCCGGATCGTTCAACCGCCGCAGCACAAACGCATACACGCGCGCGTGAAACGATTTGTAAAAGTGCGCGAGCGCCTGCTCGCTGCCGTCGGCGATGCGTGCCAGCAGAACGGCTGCATCGGGGACCGGTTCCGCCAATTCTGCTGCCACGCGTTTCTCCGCTGACTACGGCACGCGCATTTCGCGCACCGGGCTTTCACCGACGACGTTACCGTCTTTGCCGACGGCGAGTACACGCCACAGGTACGAGCGCCCGGGGACAAGATGCGACCGCGCAGTGGCCGAGAGGCCGATGCGCGTCTGGTTGCCGGCGACGACCATGCCCGTGATGGCGGGCGTGACCGGCAACACCGGTGGTGTCGCGTTGGGATCGCTGCCGCCGAGATCCGGTAGGGTGTCGCCGGGTGTGCGGGGCTTGGCGTAGAGCTCGAGCTGGTAGGCGCGTGCACCTGGAATCGGTTCCCACGCGAACAACGTGTCGGGCGCGAGCATCACCCGGTTCGGCGGCGAGACCAGTCCCAGCGGCAACGCCGGTATCTGCGAGCGGGTATTCGCGTCCGAGACGAAGTAGCGAATCACCGGCGTGTCGAAACTGATCGTTGGATCGGATACGCGCAGGCGCAGGAGATACAGACCGGTCATGTCGGTCGGCAGCGCCGGGCTTTCGAGCCGCTGCGTATCGCCGCCCATCAAATACTGCTGTACCCCACCGATCGGACGGAACGTCGGATTGCCCGCCGTGCTCGTCGGTCCGGCGAGTTCCCAAGTGCCGCGGAACAAGCCGTTGCCGTTGAAGTTGATCTCGGCGTTGGCGCGCAGTGGCTGCCCGCGTTCAATCACACGCACCGGTGCGCCGCCGTCGAACATTAGCGCCATACGCGAGATACCGAACGTCGCAGCGGAGGAGGACGTGACATTGAGCGTGACGTTGGTGTTATTCGTTGACTGCGTGCACTGCGGACTCTGGTTGAAAACACGGTTCAGACGTAACGTTGCATTTGCGCGGGTCGCGCGCAAAACAACATCATTCGGTACCAGTACGGTTTCGGTAAAGGTCGTAAAAGCGGGTACGCTGTTGTTGTTCGGATATGACGTGGTCATGGGCGAACCAATGGCAATGCTGGTTGACCCGAAGTTGAGTGTGGCGTTGTTCGAGCTAAAGGTTTGTACTCCGGCTAAGCAGCTCGTCGTTGTTAGTCGCCAGACGACGGTAACCGGCGTAGGGCGGTCGATCGCGACATTCGCCGATGACGGTGTCGCGCTGACGCCAGTGATATCGGCGCGCGCGAACGGCATGCCGACCAGCATCAGTACCGCCCAAAGCGCTACCGGAGTACGTCGCAGGATGGCCATCGGCATGTTCCTCAAGATATTCTTTTTCGAAGGGTGCATTGTGGTTTAGTTCTTCTTTTCAATGACGCTGTAGTGAACGATCGGCGTTTCAAAGGCAAACGCTGGTTCCGTGATGCGCAGGCGCACGAGATACGTGCCGGTCGACGTCGTCGGCAGCAGCGGGCTGATGACCTTGTCGGGATCGCCGGCGAGACCTTGCGTCACCGCGGCGAGCGTGCGCCATTGTGGTTTTTGTCCATTCGGATTCGGTCCGGCAATTTCCCAGCTCGCCCGCAGCAGACCCGTGCCCGTGTGCGAGATCTCGGCCGCGACGCGCAGCTTCTCGTCGCGCGCCGCCAGTCGCAGCGCTTCGCCGTTGTCGAACGTGAGGGCCAGTCGTGAAATACCAAAGCCCGCGGAGCTTGTCGTGGTGATGTGCACCGTCACCGCTCCGGCAGCGGCACCACCGCCGTCGTTGAAGCTGCGTTCGTACAGAAAATTGGCCAGCCCCATTTTATGCGCGCGATAGGCGACGTCGGTCGGTACCTGGATGGTTTCGGAGAAGGTCGCCACGCCTGGGCCGACGATGGATTTGTTTATCGGTTGATTAACCGTTCCGAGCACCTCGCCGCCACTGCCGCGGAACACGCCTTGTACCGAGCCGACGTTGCCGCCGGCACTGCTGACGACATTCCAGCCAACCGCAATCGATGTGGTGTTCGTCAGCGCCGCCTGCGCACTCGTGGGAGAGGGCGAAACGGACGTCACCGCCGCCTGCGCCGTACCGCTCGCCAAGGCCGCCACGGCGACCAGAGACAAAAGAACTTTAAGAGCGTCTACCAAAATAAACGTCGGCACGTTAACTCCCTCTCGCGTAAGGAGAAGGTTGGGGGTGAGGCGGGCCATACGGCTACGAAAATATCTCCTCACCCCGGCCCTCTCCCGGAGGGAGAGGGGATGCCGATATAAGCTCGGCATTATTCTGTTGGGCGTTCTAAGCGAAGCGTTCATGTCTTGTCTCCGTTAGAAGATCGGCAGCCACGACAGCGACGCCTTCAGGAATACCTGATAGTTGGTCACGGTGTTTGCCGTGTTGACGCGATCGTCGCTGTCGTGATGCTGGCCTTCGAGCGAGAGCGTGAAGCCGGGCCGGTTGTTCTGCGCCGGCGTGACGATCCAGTTCACTGCGCCGATCAAATCGTTGGTGCGCGCATTAACAGTGCCGTCGTCGGTCTGCTGGCGACTCACGCTGTAGCTCAGGTTCGTGTTCACGCGCGGCGTGAAGGTGTAGCCGAGGTTCAGGATCGCCGTCAGCGTTTCGCTGTCCCTGCTGGTCTGCGTGCGATCGCGAATGGTGCTCCACTGCACGGCCGGGCCGAACGTCAGTTTATTTTCGAACGCACGCATGTTGAGGCTGAGCTGCGTCATGTGCGAGGTCGTATCGTCGGCGACGTTGCTGAGGTCGTCGTCCTTGCCGATGGTGTGGCTCAGGCCCCACATCAGCGTCGGATAATTGAAGTTCGCCATCGCCGTAATCATGCGCGTGGCGTGCAACGGTCCGGCGCCAAGACCGGTGGAGGATTTGGTCACCTCTTGATCGAGGTTGACGTAGGTGAGGTTAAACATCGGCTGGCCGAACCATGGCAGCGCCGGCGGTTTGCTCGGATCGGTTTGCGGCGCCAGCGTGAGCGTCGGCGTATACGTCAGCGTCAGCAGCTGCTGCGTCGTCTCGGTGCGCGGCAACAGCGCGAGGTCGTTGACGTTGTCGCGCTCCTGTCCGAGCGAGGCCTGCATGTTGAAGCCGCCCAGATTAAATCCGGTAAAGCCGCGTGTGCCCTGGCGGTCGCTGACGCCAATCGGGTTCGCCGGACTCTTGAAGAAGGTACCAATCTTCTTGTTCTCGAGGCCGAACTGCAGCGCCATCGGTTGCCCGCTGTCGCTCATCTTGTTTTGCCACGGGGAGTACGTCGAGAGCGCCGAGTAAGCGTGGTCTTTTTCTGCGCTATTGCCGGTATTCAGGCCGTCGAAATCGTAATTCGAGACCGCATATTCGCCGCGCAGGCGCAATTTACGCTCGAACAAACGACTGTCGGCCACGACGCTGCCGGCGCTGCCGCCGGTCGAGGTGGTGTCGCCGACGATGCCAGTGCCGACGGCACCGGTGTAGCTCGGGCCTTCGCCTTTCAGGTATGTTCCCGAGAGCACCAGCGCATCGCGATTGCCACCGATCGGTCGGCCGACAACGGTAGCGCCGTCGACGTGGTTGTCGGGTTGCGAAACGCCGAGTCCGTGTTGAAAGCCGGTGATGTCCTGTGTGTGCAGACGGAAAACCTGACCACTCGCGGAATCGGTTTCGTGACCGACGCCGACCGACACGCCGCGGCGGTTGAAGGCCTGCATGACCATGCTATCGGTGTTGATCGATTGATGTCCGACCGCGGCGCTCATTAAGCCGGCATCGGCACGCAACAGATACTGCCCGCCATCGAGCTCGCTCTTCTGACGCGGCATCAGATTCGACTGGCTGTTATAAAGAATGTCCATGTAGCCCTGAACGCGCCAGTCGCCATCGGCGACCACGCCGTTCAGACGCGCGGCGCCATTGCCTTGGGTTTTTGTCGGTGCATTGGCGGGCAGATTATTATCGGCGATACGTTGCGTGACATTCAGCGTCGAGGCCACACGCATTTCAGCTTCGCGGAAGGAGGCGGTCTTGCGGATCTCGATGGCCCAGACGCCGCGTTCGATGACCGAACCATCGGCAGCGTATTCGACCAGACGTAATTGATGCGGCCCGTAGGGCAGCGGCGTCGGCGGCGTGAACACGGCATCGGCGCCGTCGCGCGAGACCAGCGCGGTGACGTCGAAGTCATCCAGCTCCAGCACCAGACGCTCCAGCACTGAAGCGGGCAGTTTGGGCAGGTTGATGCGAATCGCTTCGCTCGGACCACGCGACTTGGTCGGCAACAGCGTCGGCGTCCAGTTAGGGGTGGCCGCCTGTGCGACAGCCATGTGCAATGCCACGTGTAATACACAAGCGCTCAGAACGGATTGCGCGAGCAATTTCTTCTTCATTCTCTCCTCCACTCGGTGCGGACTCGTGCCACTGAGTCGTCCCGATCCCCTTGCTGGTTCAGTTAAAAATCGTTTCGGCGGTAATACCGCAGGCTCTACTGCAATCCCCGCAATTCCGTTCGGGGCCATTGGCAGTGATGTTCCGTGCGCAACGTTTCGCAGCGGTGCATCAATAGTAGACGAATGTCCCGCGCGGGTCATAACGACTTGGGCAGGGCACGCGCTCCACCGATTTACTGGCCACATATAGGGAGGCCCCGACAAATACCGCTTATCTCGACGCAAAAAGAGTCGCACGAGACCCGAAAGAAACAGCACGCCGGTCGATTGGCTTGGACCCAGTCAAAATAATTCTCCCTCTCCCTCGCAGGGGGAGGACGGGGGCGGGGGCGCAATGCCCCGGGTCTACTCCGTTGCTCAACTGAACCAACGTATAAATGTATACGACTCAACTGACACATAACGCCTCTCGGTTGCCAGACCGCCGGCTTTTTGGTCTAGTGTGAGCCGCCACCGTAATTAAGGAATAACGTCGATGCGCTTTGCCGTCCTGCTGTGCTCCCTGCTCCTCGCGCCGATGGCGTATGCCGACTCCATCGGCGTGTTTTCGGTCACCAGCGGCGAGGTGCGGGTGTTGCGGGCACAGAACTACCTCGCGGCGGCGCCCGGCGTGGAAATCCTCCGCGAGGACATCGTCGAAACCGCCAAGGAATCGGCGGCTCAGCTCGACATGGAAGACGGCTCCTCGCTCAAGCTGGGCCCGGACACGCGCATGGTGCTCTCCGACTATCGCCTCGATTCCAAAAAGAACGTCGTCTCCGCCTCGCTCGACGTGCTCTCCGGATGGTTGCGCTTCGCGGTTGCCAAACTCAAGCCCACGGGCAATTATAAATTCAACACGCCGGTGATCGTCGTCGGTATCCGCGGCACCGAAGGCACCATCGAAGCCGATAACGAGAAGGGCGGCATGCATTTGAGTGAAGGTGTGGTCGATGTCACGCCGTTCGGCAAAGACAGCACGGGCCTGCCGCCGCTGCGCGTCAACGCCGGTGAATTCGTGCAGCGTTCATTCGGTCAGCCGCTCACCAAACTTCCACAACCGCCAACCGCGTTCCGCGACCGTCTGCCACCCGTCATGCAACAGAAACTCGTGCGGCGCGTAGACGAACTCAAGCAACGCAACGTGACGCCGAAAATCATCCGCCCCGTCACACTCGAAGACGCCAGGCACCTGATCGAAAAACATCCGCACATGAATGAAAAGCTGCGCGAGCGCTTCAAACCGCTCGGCGTGAGCGGCCCGTTGGCACCTGGAAAAGAACCGAAAGGAAAAGAAGACCAGAAGGACGCGCAAAAAGAACAACCGCGCGGTGGCTTCGGTGGCCAGGTGCTGCGCGAACGTCAACTGAAGACTGGCGAACCGAGCGATCCAAAAGAAGTCGCCGAAGCCTTGCGCAAGCGCTTCCAGACGCAGCAAGGCCTGCCGCCCGCTGCCACCACGCAACGCAGCTTAGGCACATTGCAACAAAAACCAGTCGACGGCCCGTCACCGGTCGGCACACTGCAACCGACCGAAACACCGAAGCTACCGTTGGAAAAGACGCGCATGCCCGGTGTAACGCCGAGCCTCATCGTGCCTGCTGGCACGCCCCAAACCACGCCGGCCGTCAAACCACAGGAAGAGACCAAAGAGTCTGACGACAAATCAAAGATGCTACTGCGCACACCGGTTACCACCGTGCCGCTTCGTACGGTGCCATTAGAGCGCTGATGACTAGCTCATAGGGTTCCGCGCGGTTGAACAGTAGGTGCCCTAAAAAATGCTATCGTCTTGATATAACAGAAATCAATTTTTATTAACGCCTAAATGATGTGTCTAAACACATAATTTAGGACGTCGAATTTGAGTTAGCGCCCAAACCAATGGCGCCGATGGCTTTCTTAATTTTCATCTTAATCTTTTGCGTCTTATATGCCGCGTTAGATAACGGCCTTGTCTTTCCAACGGCAGTTAG
>Ga0209515_10004578_pt1 | contig 18593 bp, 23 predicted proteins | sample Subgroupgradi54m_FD_187454 | JGI IMG/M metagenome (GOLD analysis project Ga0209515, IMG submission 187454) | Subsurface groundwater microbial communities from S. Glens Falls, New York, USA - GMW60B uncontaminated upgradient, 5.4 m (SPAdes)... ...
CCGGCAGCATGCAGACGCGAGAGGATACTGTCGAGATCGCCCGGCGCGCATCCGACAATTTCAATGCTGCTTTTTGTTGCCGCTGCCGCTGCTGCAAACGTCCCGACTTCCAGTTGATCCGGAATAATGCGATGATCGGCACGACCCAGCGGCGCTCCGCCTTCAATACGAATGGCGTGGGTTCCCTCGCCGGTGATGCGCGCCCCGAGTGCTTGGAGAAAGCGGACAAGATCAACGACGTGCGGTTCTGCAGCAGCAAGATGAATTTCAGTCACACCATCTGCGGCAACTGCTGCCATGATGAGGTTCTCCGTCGCGGTCACGGAAAACTCCGGTAAGACGATCCGTGTACCAACGAGACGATCGCGTCGTAACCAGATCGTGCCATTTTCCCGCTCAACGCGCACACCCAAAGCACGAAATGCATCAAAATGCGTATCGAGCGGTCGGTTCCCAATGATGCACCCACCGGGCTCGAGAAATGCCACCTCGGGAAACCGAGCAAGCAGCGGACCCAACAGCAACACGGAAGAACGCATCGCTTTGATTCCTCGGCCAACCGGATGCTGACGCATGCTGCCACGCTTGGCTTCGGCGAGCACCAAGCTGATATCAGCACCGCTTGGATCAACGGTGACGGCATGATCCCCACTCCACTGTGCTTTGGCCCCCAAGGCATTCAAGAGCTCAATCATGCGTTCGACGTCCGTAATCCGTGGAATGTTGCTGATGGTACAGGGCCCTGACGCCAAAAGCGTCGCGGCCAAGATTGGCGTCGCGGCGTTTTTCATGCCCGAAACTTCAATGCGCCCACTGAGCTTCCGAGCGCCGGTAATGACAAATCGTGACACAGTATCTATACTCTAGACGAAGTCTTGAATTTTCACTATACCACAACTAAATAGGCTTTCCAATACCGGTATGAGCAAGAATGCCCGCCGCCTCCTGTACTGGGGTTTTGTTAGTATCTTCGTCATCGTTGCCCCCATTCTGCTGCTGTTAAGCGCAGGATGGAGGCTGAACTTTGCCCGATGGAGCATCCAGCGCACCGGACTGCTCCTCGTGACCACAGACGACCGCGATGTTCGCGTGTCATTGAATGGCGGCCGTGCCAATGGGACATATCGCGATCATCGCCTCTGGTTTTCACAACTGTTCCCCGGCGCGGTGACGGTGAATGTCCAAAAAGACGGATTCCACGCGTGGGAAAAAAGTTACGTCATCAACGAAGGCCTTGCGACATTTTCCTCCCCGGTCGTGCTCTTCCCTGATACTAGTCCTCGAAAGATTGCATCAGGATCATTTCAATTCGTCCCCCAGACAAGGCTCGACGATGCGCCGATCCTTACATCAAACAATCCAACAGGCGGTCAATGGGTGCTCAATCGCGATCAAGCGGATCTTATCGCGCTCACGAACGATACCAACAGCGCAAAACCTCATGAGCCACCATTCGCACTCGTGCCAAGCCCCAACGGCGTCCTGCTCACGAAAGCGGCATCACGCCGCGCCGAGCACCCGACCACACTTGCAACACTTCCGACCGGCAGCTGGATGTTTACCGCAGCCCCGGAGGGATTTGTGAGTGCCTACGATAATCACGCACGACGCTTTTTTTTCTACGATGAACGCCGCGCGTCAGAATGGATGCGATCTCCAATCGTCGATGCGCAGTGGAACACCGATGGCATCCTTGCGACCATCGGAGACAACGAACTCAATGTGCTCCACACCAAGGATGGCACCACCGAGACAAGCGCGCTCGGTCTCCCGGGGGTACGACTGGCACTTCCACGCCACATTCCGATCATCCTTCTTGCGGATCACACCACCGTGCACGCACGGGAGCGCGATGTTGCTGACCCGCTCGACACAACATTGTTCGAACTCACGTCGATTGATGCGATGGCACTCTCCCAAGATGAAAAAAACCTCATCGTGATCGGTGCTGATGAAAACGGTCCAGGCGTTTTTCTCTACCCGCTCCCAAGTTAACGAGCGCGCGTGCGTACGAGATTACCCGCACGCAACAGGGTCTCGAATGTTCCGGCGTCGGTCCATGACCCCTTCAGAACCGCATGGGTCATGGTGCCCTGGTTCACATAAAAATTATTGACGTCCGTAATCTCGAGCTCGCCGCGTGCAGATCGTTTGAGCCCGCGAATGGCATCCCATACTTGCCCATCGTAGAGGTAGAGGCCGGTCACCGCATACCGACTCTTCGGCACCGTTGGCTTTTCTTCGATACTGATAATTTTCCCATTCACAATCTCCGGCACGCCGAAGCGCTCGGGGTCCTCGACCTCTTTAAGAAAAATTTTTGCTCCGCGCTCTTGAACGGCGAACGCTTCAACCTCGGCGCGAATCGAATCTTCAAAAATATTATCGCCCAAAATGACGGCGATGTTTTCGTGACTTGAAAAATCTTCAGCAAGGGCGAGCGCTTCGGCGATCCCGCCTTCTTTGTCTTGATAGGCAAATTCAAGATGCTTCAAGCCCAGTTCTTTCCCATTCCGTAACACGCGCAAAAAATGTCCGGCATGCGGGCCACCGACAATGATGAGCAACTCGGTGATCCCGGCTTCGACGAGCGTCTGAATAGGATAGAACACCATCGGCTTATCGTAGATGGGGAGCAAGTGCTTATTCGTTGCGTAGGTGAGGGGGTAGAGGCGTGTGCCAAGGCCCCCTGCCGTAATAATGCCTTTCATAAACAGAGCCTACCATGAACCCCAAAAAAGGCAAGAAAAAAAATTGAACGCGCTAAGTACGTCCACTAGATTTTCGCAACTTCTTCCACAACTCAATTGTTGTCTTCGTCATCCCGACGCGGGAATAAAATTGTTGCGACACATCATTTTCAACATCGGTATGTGTGACGAGGTGATCGCAACCCTGTTTTTTCAACTCTTTTTCAAGGGCTAAAAAAAGATTTTTCGCCACTCCTTCTCCGCGATATTCCTCTTTTACAAAAAGTTCATCAATGTACCCTAGCACGTGGAAGACGTGATTTTTTCTTTCATCAATCGTGCCGTGAATAAATCCGATCACGTTCTTGTCGCCATTGATTGCAACAAAGAAAAGGCCCTCATTAAAGATTTTATCTTTACCGTGAGGTTGAGGGCCCGTTCTTTCGTGAAATTCTTTATTCTCCGAACGAAACATCTTTTTTCTATACACATTCAGCTCGTCCGTGAGTGCCTGAATTTCATCCTTGTCGGTCTTACCCGCTTTTCTAACTTTCATACTAGCTCGAGCTCAAGAATATACACGAGTGTACCCCGGGGCGAGGTCGAAAGGCAAGAAAAGGAATTGATCGCCGGCGTCTCTCCTCAATCGGCGTTCATGCCTATTTCAATTTTTTAGGCGATGTTCTCTTTGGCAAAAAATTATCTCTTGAAACGAGCGGTCTACCAATTTCTTTCTCCAATTGTTCTTTGGCAATACCGGCAATCCTCCCGCCACGCTTGGCGTCTTGCGCGAGTTTTGGAACCCCTTGGGAATGTTCAGTTTTATGAATTTCCGTGGTGGAGCGTTCGCCAAGCATGGTAAAAATCAGCTCAAAATCATCCATGTGGTCGCGCAAATTTTCTCGTTTTAAGCCTTTTATTTTCCTGTATTCACTGGGGGTAACGCCAAAAGTGGCTTTGGATATTTCCGCCGTTAAAATCTCATAGTCCCTCTGTTTTTTTGCGCCTCGCTTTTGCCACTCATCCGTCAGCTCTTCCCTGATGGCGATACCGCGCATTCTTTTTTCTATCCAATCTTCTGAATACCCCTTGAGTTTGTACAGTATTCTTGTCCGCTTCGTTGCCAATTCCGGATTTTCTATTTCTTGCACTCGTTCATAGCCGACTTTTGCTAGCCAGCGCTTAAACGGCTCGGCTTTCGGCGATGGAACCGACTGAATAATGCGAAAAATCCCTTCGGTATCGGCACAATCGGTTTCGCGCATTTTGCCGTCCAGTGCTTCCAATTTCAACTGTCTACATACTGTAGATAGTTCAAATTCTCCTTCATTTTTCACTCTCGCCTTCATTGCTGTCCAATAAACACTCGGGCGATCACTATCCGTAAGCGCCTCTATTACATCAATAACCGAAAACCACCACTCATTTTTGTAAAGTTTTTTGCGAATTTTCTTGCCTTTGAATAAAGCAATTTTTGTTGTTTCCATACCGATCAATCTTTATATTTTCATAGTCTCTAAGAGACTATGAAAAGCCAAAAGCTCAGGAATATACACGAGTGTACCCCAGGGCGAGGTCGAAGGGCAAGAAAAAAGAGATGCGTTGACACGAGAGGCAAAAATATACCGCAACGGGACTCTTCTTACCCTCCTTAATTCTTGTGAGGGCTGAGTACGTTTGATGATCTCGCGATCGTGGATTGTCACTGTCACCGCCCTCGGGCGGTATTTTTGTTCATTGACAATCGAAACATCACCGAGAGAAAGGCAGGATCCTGATGAGCAAACTCTCAGCAATCGAACGGCCATGGTGGCAACGCAAACGGACCCTTGACGTCGCTTACCAGGAGGAGGGCATCACACCGGCAGATCAGGTGGCGATGGCGACCGATATTCGACTGATGTGGAAGATCGTTGCATTGATTCACCGAGAGCGACGATTCACACCAGTGGAGGAACAGCCCGAGCGACTTCTCGAAATCAATGAACGGGTCTGGAAAAACGGGAGATCACCGCGCGCGCAATCCATGCGCTGGGAGATCCCCCGATCGTCCCAGAAAAAATCGAACGGAATGGATGTGGGCAGTTACATATCGAATACTGCGCGACGCTCATCCCCTATGCAAACGACCCAGTCGCGACATTCGTGAGAGGTTGGCAGGCATGTGAATTCGTTCATGCTCAAAAACCCATCGCGCTGGGACCACATTTCCGAGACACTGATCACCAACCACGATGGTTGATGGGTTTGCGTCCAGGTGCCATGCCGCGGCCGGTTGGGTTACGCTGGGTCGTAACGGAAATGGGAGCACAGTTCAACGAACGGCCCGCACTCTGGGAGCTCAACGAGATGACCCGCGACCAGCGAGTTGGTATCGGACCAGAACTCACGATGCTTGCGGCCATGCACCCCCGATGGGCAACGACACTCAAACAGAATCAGTTTCCATTCCTCTATGTGACGGACATGCAGCTCAAAGACGAACACGGACAGTGGGTCGATTGCCTTGTCTCCATTCGAGTGGAGCCAGCACGAGGCGTGACGATCATAGACGAGCTGAAGGTACGAGAGCTTCATGCGACTGGGCTTGACAACCGATCGCGGCCGACTGGACTGCGCGAAGTGGTGAACTCGGAAAGCTGGTTCAGCCCCGGATCAATCCTCAACTGGTCACCAGCACATGTGGTCCGTGAAAGAAATGCCCCATTCCAAATTTCTTGGGACCGCTATTGCGGAGTTTCGAATGGTAATCAAGTACTCCTTCGAGTGATCCAAGGAGGCAAGCGCTAATCTCACGCGAGCGTAAACAAAAACCCCGGACGAACGCTTTCACGTTTCCGTCCGGGGCCATTTTTTCACTTGCAAAGCATGCTTATTTTGTAGCTCCACCTTCTCTCTTCTTCAGGACTTTATCAAACGTTAAAATACCACACCCGTGGGTCGTGGCCCAGGATGCCAAGTATGCATCAACAAAATGGAGTCCCTTTCGATACACAGGCCAAAGACGCTGCAACACAATACGCTCATCAATCTGAAGCCAGCGCTGGCTCACAAACACCTCCAGCGCTCCTGCGATGTGCTCACGAGACTGGCGATAGAATGATTCCAGCACAAAGCTGGTCTCCGCAATCACCACGGGGGTCACCGCGATACGACGCGTTCCCGCTTCGGCCTCCCGGAACCATTGTGCCGCGCGTTCATGCTGGGCGCGCTCATCGCCAACCAAAAAACGAAGGAGCACGTTGGTGTCGAGCACGGAAGATTTCATAGCGCTCGCGCCCAATCCTTCGCAAATGCCTGACGCGCACGCTTGAGTTGCGCTTGCGAAAGTTTGACATTGGATTTCAGAGAACCCGAAAGCGACCAAAAATCCTTTTGTGGTTCAACCATGATGATGTCGCGATCCATGGTCACCATTGCTTTCGTGGATCCTCGAATACCAAAATGTTTGCGGATATGACGAGGGATGGTGAGCTGACCTTGACGAGTAATCGTAGCAATATTTTTCATAAAAATAATGAAAGACTTACTTCCATTATTTTATAGATAATCATTACTTTTGTCAAATTAACCATTATTCATTCCTCAATACCTCCCACCAGTCACGATGGGTGCGATACCACTCAACCGTCGCCGCGAGGTGCTCATCGAAGCTGCCGCTCGGTGCCCAACCGAGCGCGCGGATTTTTTCAGAGTTCAAGGCGTAGCGACGGTCATGGCCGAGACGGTCGATGACGGGCTCGATCATATCTTCACCAGCGCCAAGGCCTGCAAGAATTTTTCTGGTGAGCTCACGGTTCGAGATGCGCCACCCCGTGCCGATGTTGTAGACCTCGCCGGGGCTTCCTTTTTCAAGAATGCTCACGATCGCTCGACTGTGATCGCGCACAAAAATCCATTCGCGTTCGTTGAGACCATCTCCATACAGCGGCACTTTTTTACCCTGCAGCAGATTGGTGATGAACAACGGGATCACTTTTTCAGGATATTGGTGCGGGCCAAAATTGTTGACTGCATGAGTCACGATCACCGGCGTGTTGTACGTTTTTGCGTAGGCTCGACACAGCAGATCCCCCCCAGCCTTGCTTGCTGCATAGGGCGAATTGGGTTCAAATGGACTGTGTTCGGTTGCTTCTCCACCATCAAGTGAACCAAACACCTCATCGGTTGAGATGTGAATAGAGCGAGGCACGCGATATTTCCGTACTGCCTCAAGGAGCGTATGCGTGCCGAGCACATCGGTTTTTACAAACGATGCGGCATCGGCAATCGAGCGATCCACATGTGTTTCGGCGGCAAAGTTCACAATCGCATCAAACCGCCCATCAGCAAGCACCCCTTCAACCGCACTGCGATCCGTAATATCGCCCTTGATAAATCGATACCGCGGGTTTCCCACAAGTTCGGTAAGATTCTCAAGATTGCCCGCGTACGTCAACGCGTCGTAATTGACAATCTCGACCCCGGGAAAGGTCGAGATCATATATCGGATAAAATCCGATCCCATGAAGCCAGCACCACCGGTGACCAAAATCCTCATATCCCGCCCACCTCACGAATTACTAATTTCTAATTACTATTTTCTCACTATGGCAGTAACTCATACGTCACCGTCGCAAACGCCTCGATGTCTTGACGACCGGGCTCGAGTGTCGGTGCGGGCGGGGCTGCGGCAACATCCGTGCCCATGGCAAACTTCTGCACTTCGGGACGATACGGCATATATCCGCCACCCTCGCTAAACGTGATCATCCGACCCAGACGAACCCCACCCGCGCGTGCAAGAGCCGATGCTTTCGCCCGGGCAGCCATAATCGCTTTCTCTAAGGCTTGCTGTTGAATCTGATCTGGTTTGTCGACTCCAAAAGAAAAGTCTCCGACTTGATTGAGGTTGTGCGCGCCCACGGCGGCAATCACGTCACCAAGCTTGTCAAAATTCCGCACCTTGAGTTCCACCGATTGCGACACGACGTAGCCCACCAAGACGGGTCGGACATAGATGCCGGTGCCTTGCGTTCGACGATCTTCGTATTTTGGCATGATGGTGTACGAGACCGTTTTTCGGTCGTCGTCTTTCACACCAAGTTTTTTTACATCCGCGAGAAAGGCATTCATTTCATCAGTGTTCTTGCGTTGCGCTTCGGCAACGGTTGGCGAGGTCACATCAAGCCCCGCACGCACCGTGGCAATATCCGGAATGGCAACAATGTCTCCATGACCACTGATCGTAATGGAATCACGGACATTGTCCGGCTTGCCCACGAACTGTGATTGCCGATAGCTCTTCAACGCCAATGCTCCGAATAGCGCAATGAGCGTTGCGAGCATCACACCAAAAAGCACCCGCAGACTCTTAAATTGGAACGGCGTGACAATGGTTGGTTGGTTGTCCATAGTGTTAATGTTTCTTTAGTAACGGAATAATCCCTGGTAATTTTTTTCCTTCGAGAAACTCTAACATCGCACCTCCCCCGGTTGAACAAAAGTCAAACTTTTTATAGAGCTTTAACTGCTCCACCACATCCATGGTCTCGCCTCCACCCACAATCGTCAAGGCCGATTTCTTTCTGCCTGCAATGACACGGGCAATGGCAAATGTCCCTTGCTGAAAGGCCTTCACCTCCTGAATGCCGACGGGACCATTCCACAGAATCGTCTTTGCTTGTTTCAAAACGTCACTGTAGGCGCGGACCGTGCGCGGACCGAGATCAACAATCCACTCATTCGCCTCGATACGCTCACCACGATCGAGAGAAACCACTCGCATCCCTTTCGATTTTTTTGGATCTTGGGAAACGACGACATCCCAACGCGGCAGCAGTAGTTTACCATCCGTCATCCAATCGCGAGTACGCATCGGTTCTGCTAACGAGGCACCAATACCAACACCGCGCGCGCGCAGCAAGGTGTTTGCAATAGCGCCCCCCACCAACAGCTGGTCGCATACCCCAAGCATGGCGCGAATGAGTTTTATTTTGGTCGAAATTTTTGCCCCGCTCAACACCACGACAAAAGGACGCTGTGGGGAACGCGTGAGCTCCGAGAGCGTGTTGAACTCTTCCTCGAGCCGGCGACCTGCAACCGACGGTAAAAGTCGCAGCAGTCGAGTAAACGAAGCATGCGTGTTGTACGAGGCGCCAAAGCTTTCGTTCACGGTATAGTCTCCGTACCGAGCCAACGCGCGGGCAAAGGCGACATCGTTTCCCTCTTCACGCGGATCGAAGCGGATATTCTCGAAGAGAAAAAGACGGCGGTAATTGGTAATTGGTAATTGGTAATTAGCGTTGGTGCGCGGCAACGGCAGCAGCGTGATCGGCGCACGAAGAAGCCGTCGGGCTGCAGGAAGAATTTTTCGCATTGACAACGCGACGACGGGCTTGCCTCCGGGCCTGCCAAGATGAGAAAAAAGCACCAATACTGCACCGCGCGCCCGAAGCTCCCGAATGGTCGGCAGGGATGCCTTCATTTTAAAAAGGCTTGCCGGCCGACCCTGGCCGTCAAGCGGAACATTCCAATCCACGTGCACCAACACGCGCTTCCCCTTCAAATTTTTCGGCAGGTCGTCGAGGGTACGCAAGAGCATACGGAGCAGGAAATTAGTAACTGGTAACTAGAAATTATTGGACAAACCGACGTCCACCTCACGAATTACTAATTTCTAATTACTATTTTCTCGTTGTTACTCACCCCGCCCAATAAGCATTGCCAACTCCACCAACCGATTCGAGTAGCCCCATTCGTTGTCGTACCAGGCCACCACTTTGACAAGATCGCCGTCAATGACGCGCGTGAGTGGCAGATCGACAATGGCCGAGTGCGTATTGCCGATAAAATCGGAACTCACGAGTTCCTCGTGACTCACATCGAGAATTCCCTTCCACGCGCGATCTTTTGCCGCTTTCACGAACGCGGCATTCACCTCCTCAACCGAGGTACGGCGCTTCAACACGCAGGTGATGTCAGAAAGTGAGACCACCTGCACCGGTACCCGAATAGACAAGCCATCAAAGCGACCCTTGAGTTGGGGCAACACCTCACCGGTCGCAATCGCGGCACCCGTCGTCGTCGGCACCACATTGGCTGCCGCCGCTCGCGCACGGCGCAGATCGCTGTGCGGCGCATCGTGCAAGCGCTGATCAGCGGTGTAGGCATGAATCGTCGTCATCACCGCCTTGCTGATGCCAAAGGATTTTTCCAAAACCGCAGCAACCGGAGAAAGGCAGTTCGTCGTGCACGAAGCATTGTTCACCACGCGCTCACCGGCGTAGTTTTTTGCATTGACCCCCAAAATAAAGGTGGGCATGCCTGCATCTTTTGACGGAGCCGAAAGCACGACACGACCAGCACCTGCGTCAATATGCTGCCGCGCATCCGCTTCGGTCGTAAAACGACCGGTGCACTCGAGCACCACATCCACGTTGAGTTTTTTCCAGGGAAGTTTGGTCGGTTCTTTTTCCGAAAGCACGCGGATGGTTTTGGTTCCAACCTTCAGATCAGAACCCATCACCCCCACCGGGTGGCCATAACGGCCATAAATACTGTCATAGCGCAACAGATGCGCCAACGTTGGCGCATCGGTGATGTCATTGATCGCAACAATATCAATGCCTTTTTTCTCAAAGGCTACTTTGAACGCTGCGCGTCCAATCCGGCCAAAACCGTTGATGGCAATGCGGAGCATACTCGATGCTACTATACTAATGAATACGAATCATACGAATCACGCAACGATATTGGTATCATTCGCATGGATTCGTATATTGGCATCGCGTTAAATTGAAAACCGCACAAAACGCCTTAACTCCAGCTTCTCACCCAACTGTGTCTGCGCCTCGTTCAAGAGATCGCTGATCGTCTTGGTTTCATCTTTAATGAATGGTTGGGAGAGCAGGCAGACTTCAGTGTACCATTTCTCCAACTTCCCTGCCACAATTTTATCCACCATGGCCTCGGGTTTGCCTTGGGCCAACGCTTGGGTGCGGCCGATATCGCTTTCTTCGGCAATGACCTCGCTTGGAATCTCTTCTTTCACTCGATAGCGGGGATTGGCCGCCGCAACATGGAGCGCCAACTCTTTGACCAAATCTTGAAACGGTTGAGATCGGGCCACAAAATCCGTTTCGCACCGCAACTCAACAAGCACGCCAACTTTGCCGGTTTGGTGCACATACGATCCAACCCAGCCCTCACCCGTAGTACGGTCGGCCCGTGATTGCGAAACCTTGGCCCCGCGTTCGCGGAGCTTCTTCAATGCTCCCGCAACATCCCCGCTCGATTCTTCGAGCGCGCGCTTCACATCCGCAACCCCCGCGCCACTTTTATCCCGAAGATCTTTAATTTGTTCCAACGTAATTTCCATACTCTCTTATTTTATATTCCTCGTAGAATACACGAACAGCAAGGCGTGAGCCCTTACCCGATTCTGCAAGAGTCGTTTGGCACGGAGCCCATCGGGTCTGAGACCCTCAGGGTCGAATGACGTGCAAGGGAGCGGTAAGGGCAAACGCCTTGATTACGTCGTTTTCACTTCAGCCGCTGCTTGGGCCGCCGCCGCTTTCGCCACTGCCTCTGCTTCAGCCGCCTGCTTGCCTTCGAGGACCGCCTCTGCAATCATCGTCGTCACTAATGCAACGGAACGCGACGCATCATCATTTGCCGGAATCACATGTAAAATCCCAGAGGGGTTTGCATTCGTATCTGCCATGGCGACAATCGGAATGCCTTTACGAAGTGCTTCGTGCACGGCAGTGCGCTCATGCTTCACATCAACCACAAAGAGTGCCTCCGGAATGCGTTCAAGCGTTTGAATGCCGCCCACGAGCTTTTCCATGCGCTCGATATCGCGACGAATTTCCACCTGTTCCTTTTTGGTATACTTTGAAAGCTCGCCTTTTGCTTCTTGCGATTTCAAACTCAAGTACCGCTCAATCACCCGACGAATCACGGCGAAGTTCGTAATCGTACCTCCAAGCCAGCGTGAATCAACGTACGGCATGCCACAGCGCATCGCTTCACTGCGAATCACCGGGTTCACCTGGCGCTTTGTTCCCACAAAGACAATCGTGCCCCCGCGCTCGACAAGGGAGCGAACAAAATCGCAGGCGGCCGCGAGCTGGCTTTGGGTTTTTTCCAAGTCAATAATATGCACACCGCTGCGCTCCGCAAAGATATACGGAGCCATCTTGGGGTGCCACTTCCCTTTCCGGTGCCCAAAGTGGGTCCCGGCTTTCAAAAGCTCAACAAGGGTGGGTGCTGCAGTCGGCATATTTCAGAGTTCCAGTATACCGACTTGCCAAAAAAAACACAAGGGGGCGCAGAATAGTGTATGGACTATGCGATGAAAATATGCTATGATTGTGGTATGAACATCCACGAATTTGCCAGATCGCGTAAAGAACTTTTCTGGTCAACCAACAACTACGACGGGCTCAACAACGAGGCTGTTGTTGAGGCGATCCTGAACTACGGAGACTTCGACGATGTCAAACAACTCATTGCAATCATTGGCATGAAAGAGACTGCCCGTATTTTTCGTGAGCAGACCAACCGAACGCGGGTGAACTACAGTAAAAAAAATGTACATTACTTTTCTCTCTTCTTTCAGAAATATGCACCGAGAGATACTCACCAAAGAGCAAGAAGCCCTTCTCCCGCTCGTCAAGTCGTTCAGTAAGGACTTCGGCCTCGTTGGAGGCACTGCGGTTGCGCCCCACATTGGTCACCGAGAATCACTTGACTTCGACCTGTTCAGTGACGAAGACTTCGATACCGCTTCCATCAAAAGAACAATTGAAAAACTTTCTCCAAGGAAATTTTTGGGAATGAATATAACGAAAAATTGATACGTACACAGCTCTCCTACTTTGACGATATCAACTATTCGGAAGAAGTTGTCTACAAAGATGGGTTCGCGGTCGATGACCAGGAAGTCAAGAATTTTCTCACAGAGAAAAGTTTAGAGATGACCGCGTGATCTGATCGATCACCCGCCCCCCCCATATCACTGCAATGGACGCTGTCGCAGTCTGCCCACCTCAATCGTTGTAATCACGCTCTCAAATGTAGTGGGGGGAAGTGCAGTGATGAGCACATCGAGTTGCCGTACTCGCTCGGCGAGCGATAGTATCTCTGGTAAACGATTCAGGAGAACCCCGCGAAGACGACTAAGCTCAAATCGTATTGGACTCACAAACGCGAGGTCGGCGGTAATCAAGAGCGCATCCTGTTCAACCGCAAACTCAAAAACAGCTTCATCGGGCGCGCTCCGAAGGCCAATGTCACGAACATCGAGGACGACATATCCATGCCTTCCAAAAACATCTCCCAACGCACGCGGGATATCCTCGTCAACGACGAGCACCATAGACTACACAACGGCGAATGTTTCATTAGAGACACGATCCGCCGCATACTGAAGGACAGCACGGACCTGGATTTCAGCGAGATCGTACTCACGACAAAGTTCGGAGATACCCATTCCGCCAGCGAGCTCTCGAATAACAACATCAACAGGAACCCGCGTCCCTTTCACCACGGGTTTTCCGAAACGAACCGCCGGATCAATCATGATTCCTGGGGCAATTTCTTGCATAGTTTCTTATTGAAAAATAGCACAGACTTCAGTTCATTTCAAGATATGTTTCCCCTATTACCGTTTACACGCCTGATTCAACAGATTGATCTGATCGGTCATTCGGTCGTAGGCGGTGGATGCGAGTGATTTGAAGTTGCCCTTGTCATCCAGGGGGTGATCGGCCATCTCATTGGCAAAGGTCGGAACAAAGCCGGGCTTGTCTTTGGTGCCGAGGAAGTACCGAGAGAACTCTTGAGAATTAAAGATGTCCTCAAACTTCTTCGTCAGGTCTTGGGTCTTATCCTTCTCGTCACAGCGGACTGCAGCGCCACACTTTGCATCGATGAATGCAATGGCGAGACGAAAAGCTTGCCAGTACAGGGCGGCGGTGTAGGCGTTGAGGTATTTTAAATCTTTCACAAATGCCTCGTTTTCTTGAGCAGTGTAGCCAACGAAGGATTCGGGAGCTAAATCTGCAGCGTCATCAACATAGCGTGTATAAAAATTCGTGAAACCGTCGCCTTGCGATGTAAAGAGACTATGTAATCCCGCAAGATCCTTCTTTTTCAAATAATCAGTTACCGTGTCACGAAGACCATAGGCCCTAAAATTTAAACTCGACAAGAGATGAGCCAGTTTGACGTTATGCTGACGCACTTCCGAGACGAGCAAAAAACGATCAGAAAAGGTACGGATCGGACTGTGCTCGGCATTAAATTTCGTTTTATACAGACCCTGATCCTCCATCGCTTTATCCAGCTGACCGTCGGCAGCCCGAATGACACGTACCCTCGCGTCAATTTTGTCAAAAAAGTAATGAAGCAATTCGTGGGTGAGCGTTTCTTGAACTGGAAACAAGGCGCGTAGAGGATCAGTTGTTTGAACGAGAATACGACCAGCCGTAGAATACCGCCCCAAAATAATATCGCTCGAGGACGGTATGGGTAACCGAGTTTCCTCCAGCCGGAAAGCATCACGATCCAAAAACCATCGCGCGATGAGGTTCATGGAGGAATCTCCGGCGACTTTCCCGAGCGCATCACGGATAGCCCCAGTGCTATCAACGATCTGGAATTTGTAGCTTGCGGGATCACGAGCTTTGTCAACAAACGCCGTCCCATTCTCCCCCAGCGGATCAACAAACAATCCGAGCTTGTAGGTGATGTCTTGGAGCGGGATGCACTCGTTGTCGGTGTCGTCACTCCCTCGGGTGCCAAGCAGGGAGCAGCGGTGCTTGCTGCCAAGCGTGACGTGGTCATTGGGGTCAACCGGGTAGACGTGTTGGAAGAGCGTTTCGGGTAATCCGGTGTACTTCCCTGATGGTTCATAATCTCCACTCGGGCCCACTCCGGACGATGGAGTGGTTTGCGCGGCGACGCTTTGGACCAAGACGGGAGCAGTATTCCACCGTTGCGGTAAAAGTACGGCGAACGCCAAAAGACCTCCGACAGTGAGGCCGAGGATGATGCCAAGATGCGACGCCTTGGACTTCATCAATTTTATCCGCAACACACAATGTACTTATCTACAGCTTTGAGTATAGCATATCACTCGATATGTTGGGGCTTCAACGATGCTTTGCGCCTACCGTGCGCACCACAATCATCACGTTCTTGCTCGATGATGGTGCTGGGACCACATTCGATGTTGGATAATCACGGATTGCCGCTTCGAGTACCGCCGCCGGATAGCGAAAGCCCTGCCCACGTCGGGTTCCGGGATCATTCGTGATAAATTCCTTCTTTATCGCATCGTAGCCGCGCACCAGCAGCATGTGATGTTCGGGGCCTGGTTGTGTATAAAAAGGATTATGGAGCTTTCGACCATTCATCGGAACGATCACAATCGCGCCATCAGCAAGTGCTGCAATAATATCGGAGTTTCCAATGCCTTGTTTCACCTCGACATTCTTGTAATGAAAATATGATTTAAAAATACGCTCCACCGTGTCAGCAGCAGAGGTATCGAGATAGCTTCCGTAGTGTTGTTGCTCAAAAGCCGCGAGTGAAAGGATTGCCTGAAGCGCTTCGCTTTTCGACGAGAACGACTGACCGGTCGCCCACCGCACCGCCATCAACGCCGATGCTTCTTCGCAGGCGTTCTCTTGGCGCGGATCGTTCCACTGCCCAAATGGCGCTTGCGCGGTAAAGGGAACATCCTGAAAAATCGTTGCGGCATGCACTGGCAATCCAAAGCACACCGTCACAATGAGAGACAACAAAAAACAAAAATGCCTCATTGAAGCAACTCGGTCATCATGGTCTGATGAAAGCGTTTATTTGCCGCGACAATATCACCCGGGTGAGTTTGCCAGTTCCAGGGATTGCCGCCAAGATCGGTCACAAGGCCACCTGCTTCTTCAATCATGAGTATACCCGCAGCGACATCCCATACACAGGCCCCCAGGTACACAAGCCCGTCATATTTCCCAGCCGCAACGTAGCAGAGCGGCAGCACGAGATTTCCTAGGTTCAAATCCCAGGCATCGTGTGTGCGCAAGCGCTCGTCAATACGATGCACGAGTGCCATGTCGATCCCCTGTTGGTAGATCGCAGCGACGGAAACCATTGCTTGATCAAGCGACGACTCGCTGTTGACCGACAGCCGCTTTCCATTCCCATACGCTCCCATGCCACGCTCGGCCCAATAGAGGTGGTCGAAAACCGGAAAGTAGATCATCCCAAATTTCGCTTCGTTGTGCTCGATAAGGCCAATGGAAATCCCAAACAGCGGAACACCCAACACAAAGTTCCTGCTACCATCCAGCGAATCCACAATCCAGATGCGACCGTTCTCTCCTGGGCGTGCATCCGGATGCTCTTCGGTCATGATCGCGTCGTCGGGAAATGCAGCGCGGAGGCCATCGACAATAATGCGTTCCGATCCCCGATCAGCCTCGCTCTCCACATCGCCTTTCACCGTCTTATCGCGCCAGGTCGCAATCGAGCCAAAGTGCTCCATCAAAAATCTCCCAGCACTCCGAATAATCGGCTCAACAGCACCACGGTGATCGTCAGCCATATACCAAGCAATAATTACTAATTACCAGTTACTAATTACTCGTGATCTTCTCAAGATCGGCCAACACCTCTCCCGCATGCGTTGGCGGCTTCACCTGCTCATAGATCTTTGCAATGCGGCCTTTGGGATCAATAAGAAACGAGGTCCGCAATATGCCCAGATACTCCCGCCCCATAAATTTTTTCTTTGCCCACACGCCGTAGGCCTCGAGCACGGTATGCGCTTCATCCGAAAGCAACAAAAATGGTAATGCGTATTTGTCCGCAAATTTCTTGTGACTCGCGACGGAATCGGCCGAGATGCCCAAGACCACCGCCGTGAGCTTGCCAAATTTCGGAAACCCATCGCGGATACTACACGCCTCAATCGTGCACCCGGTCGTATCATCTTTCGGGTAAAAATAGACCAACACCCATTGTCCTTTGTATTTCGCAAGGTCTTGCGGTTTCCCGTGTTGATCCAAAAGCGTAATCTTTGGGGCGATGTCACCGATATTGAGTTTCATAATTATATATTTATTATTCTTTGAGCCAGGTCGAGAAGTGCCTTTTAGATCTCCCCTCATACTATACAAAAACCAGAGATAAAAAAAGAGCGGGTCAGCAGCGCGAGACGTGTTGCGCAACTGACCCTATTCGAGGCCTCCATCGACTTTGGCGGTCACAACCCCACCGGCAGGAAGAATACATGGGGCTCGTGCGCTTCGTCCACCACCTGATGGTATGCCATGCAGGTCTGGATGTCCGGCGAAAATTCTGTGGCTTCCACTCCCCGGAACAGCGTCCAGAGGGCACCACAAGCAGCGGTCGGCTTTGAGACGACCAAGAACAGACGCCCGGAATGGTAGGCTTCCTTGGCCCTGTGGACTCCAACAGGTTCCCACTGCACCCCCACCATCAACAACTCCCGCGCCACCTCTCCGAGGGAGGGCGGCTGTTCTGCGCGCATCAGTGCTTCACCTCTTCTTCCGGAGTCGGCACTGGCAACTGATCTTTGCCAGTATCACGACACCTCTTGCAGTACCAGTGTCCATTACGCTCCTTCAGGCCATTGCGCATATCGATCTTCTTGCAGTATGCGCACCTCAAAGTGTACGTGTGCAAAGTTATATCTGACAAGAGAAATCCTCCTTTTCATCTCTATCTCCGTAAAAACCCTCACGTTCTCAAAAAACACTGAATCACTACTCTGGCAAAGAAAAACAATCTTGTCAAACGTAACGCAGAAAAAGCCTCTCGTAAAGGACCCTTCGATGAGCGTACCGAACTCTACTCTACGAACTAAATATTAATACCCCAAAGCTGTCGCGTAATACTGCCAATCGTATAGGTGAGCAAGACTGCAACCGCGATCATGATGAGGTTGGTCGCGACGCGCCGTTCGGCGTTCATGCCAGAAAGAAATGCGAGCAGATACGACACGACAATGGTCACTGCCGCGGTTGCAAGCAGAGGGCCAAACAAGTTGCTACTCCCCAACGCCACCGGAAGCAGCGGAACCAACGCGCCAAAAAAATACGATACACCCACCACGGCAGCGGAACGGAGCGGATCCACTACTCCATCATGCTCGACTGGTTCGCCTAAAAATTGTTTTCTTTTTGTCGTCATGGTCTCCACTTCATGCAGCGAGCTCGCCGCAGCAAATGCGCTTGCCGCCATGGAGATGGAGCCCGCAACCGCAACGGTAAGCCCGGCAACGATCACGGCGCTCATCGTTTGAAATGCCGCAAAAAATCCGCTGACGGCGCCCAACATTTCGACGAGGCCGTCATTGAGCCCCAGAAAAACATCGCGAATTCTTTGGGGGTGAATTTTTTTAACGCGAGTGCGAGAAACAATCTCTTCCTCATGCTTGAGTTCATCGCGCAAAATAGTGTCGAGCGCCTTGCCGAGCGGCTCGTTCCCATAGGAATCCAGCAGCGTAAGATAGTGTCGAATGCCGTGAATCTCGATCGCTTCCAAAATAATGTGAATGCCCTGCTCGCCAAAGATCCGCCCGACTGCAAGCAAAAGCACGAGCTTGATCGTCCGCTTGAGGCCAAGACCGGAAAAACGAACGTCAAAAAATTTCTCCCAAAACTCGAGGTGACCAGTTTCAATAGCGATCAGCTCGTCCAACAACTCCGCAGTATCGGCACGAGCAAATGAACGAAGCTTGGTATAGAGCACGACATCGAAGCGCTCGTTTAAAATAAGCCGTCGCGCTAAGCGCCGATCGTACGACTGTTTCGCTTTTGGATGCATACGGTTAGCTGCTCGCACCAAAAAGATGCGCCGCAATCTCGGGGAAAGTATCGACCACCACAT
>Ga0209515_10004582_pt1 | contig 18573 bp, 23 predicted proteins | sample Subgroupgradi54m_FD_187454 | JGI IMG/M metagenome (GOLD analysis project Ga0209515, IMG submission 187454) | Subsurface groundwater microbial communities from S. Glens Falls, New York, USA - GMW60B uncontaminated upgradient, 5.4 m (SPAdes)... ...
TGAACGTAATCGAATATTGTTCCAACCCCGGAATCTCGCGATATTCCGGCTCACTCCCTAAAGCGATAATTAAATAGTCGTAGTTTAATGTGTAGTCTTTCAGTTGAACTTCTTTTTTTTCTTTGTCTATTTTTTGGATTTCACCTTTTACAACTTCAGCCCCTTTGAGAATTTCAGAAAGAGGAATACAGACATTCTTCTGCGGTTCTTCCGAAGCGGCGACTTCGTATAAAGAGGAAGTAAACAAGTGATATGAGTTTTTATCAATAAGCGTAATAAGAACTTTCGATCGATCTGTTCTTTTAAGAAGCGTCTTTGCAGCAGAAACCCCTGCGAATCCCCCGCCCAGAATTACAACCTCAGTCATAGATTCATGATAACATAAAAATTGTGAGGGAACGGGAACCTCGTAAACAAAAATTACGGCTTTGGCCTATTCAAGCAGTTTTGGCAATTGTAATTGCAGCATGCGGCAGCCCCGCGCCAACCGAAGCTTCACACACTTTCGAACCAACACGAAACCCTGAACAATCTTCACAGGTAAAACAGGGTATCGAACTGGGCTTTCCCCTTTCCGACGATTTATGGATAATCAAAGGTCCTCACTTTATTAAAGATAAAGAAGGAACGCTATATGCCCTTGATGTATCGTCGAGTAAAGTCGAATCCTGCAAACCGGGCGACAAGAAATCAATAACCGATGTCCTTGTTGTTGCACCCAAAACAGGGACCATAAAGGTCGCCGGCGAAAGCAAAGAAGTTCATAGCATTGTAGAATTGGACTTGGAAAATGGTTATTCTTTACAGCTTATTCATCTTGATAATATTCAAGTTTCAGTCGGACAAAGAGTAACAGAAGGCAAAACCATTATTGGAGAAATGTCATGTGAATTCCCGCCCGGTGGAGAAACAGACGCGATCCACCTTCACATGGGTTTAAAAAAAGACGGGCAACCTGTTTCGATTACAGGCTCATCCATAACTGGTCTTCAGGTAAAAGAAGACGGGACTATGAAAAACAGAGACCCTTATGCAATTCCCAACTGGACTGTGAATCCTGATCCCAGGCGTTGCGGACCTTCGAAAGAGTCTATCGCTCTTTGCGACGGAAAAATAAACTATATTCCTCACCCGAAAAATGCCAAACCGGGAGTTATTGGACCGGGCAAAAGTCCTTAAACCTTTTTGACAACTGTGGCTCCATCGTCGTCGTGCACTTCATAACCCATTTTTAAGATTTTGTTTCGCAGCTGGTCCGCCAGATGAAATCTTCTCTTTTTTCTTAACTCGTCTCTTTCTTTAACTAATTCTTGAACATCTTCCGGAATTTCTGCTTCTTTTCTTGATTTAAATAAACCTAATCCCAGCACCTCATCAAATTTTTGTAAACTTTGCGCTTTTGCGGGCGTTGGATAATCGGATTTTATAAGTTCCCAGACAATTGCTAAGGCCTCCGGCATGTTCAAATCATTATTTATTACACTTTCAAACCTTTGTTCGTACTCCGCACAACCAATTTCGGGTTTGTCATAAGTCGAAACCTCTTTCCTAAGCTTTTCTAGAGCATTCTGTGAAGCCTGAAGAGCCTTCCATGTAAAATTCATCTCCTGTTTATAATGAGTCTGTAAATATAAGTATCGAAGGGAAATCGGGTCGAATCCTTTTTTCTCAACATCCTGTACAGTTATAAAATTTCCAAGACTTTTGCTCATTTTCGCACCATTTACCAGTAAAAACGCGTGATGAACCCAGTATTTTACAAAAGGTTTTCCGGATGCTGCTTCGGACTGTGCGATTTCGTTTGTGTGGTGGATTGCAATATGATCTATTCCTCCTGTATGGATATCAAAAGTCGGCCCCAGTTCTTTCATGCTCATAGCCGAGCACTCTACATGCCACCCGGGGAATCCTTTACCCCACGGACTGTCCCACTCCATCTGCCTTTTCGCTTCACCCGAGAACTTCCACAAAGCAAAGTCTGTTGGGTGTTTTTTCTCTCCCATTTCGACGCGGGCTCCTGCTTTTAGTTCTTTTGAGCTTTGTCCGGTTAATTTTCCATAGTCTTTGATTTTTGAAGTATCAAAATAGACTCCGTCCGAGGTTTTATATGTAAATTCCTTTTCTTCAAGAATTTTTACAAGCTCTATCTGGTCATCGATTGCATCTGTTGCCTTTATAACTTTATTAGGTCGCACAATATTTAGAGCATCCGAACTTTGGAAAAACTGCGCCTCGAATTTTTTCGCCAAATCCCAGACCGAAAGATTTTTTTCTTTCGCGCCTTTTTCCATCTTATCCTCGCCCGTATCTGCGTCTGATGTTAAGTGCCCCACATCGGTTATGTTCATAACATGCTTAACATCAAAGTTATTAAACTTTAAAACTCGAACCAAAATATCGTCTCCGACATACCTTCGCATGTGTCCAATGTGCTGGAAATCGTAAACAGTTGGCCCGCAGGCGTACATTCCGACATTTGGAGGGTTTATAGCCTTAAATTCTTCAACAGATCTTGATAAAGTATTAAAAATTTTCAACATGTAAATTTTTGCGTCCTTCCGACTAAAAGATTTTCATTATCCGCTGGCGCCGGGGTATTTTTCGGCTTTTTGCGCACCTCTCTGGACTGCAAGAGGCGGCGGCTTTTTCTTTTCCTTTTCCTGAAGCTCCCACCTTTCTTCTTCTTTTTCTCTTTCGACCTTTTCAGCCGGCTTTTCCTCGGGTGCTTTCGCTGGATTAGTCAGGTTTTGATAGTAATTCGCGTGCAATTCCTGTCTTAGTTTCTCAATCTTCTGCTCTTCTGTTTCCTCCGGTTTTTTCTCCTGAACCTTGTCTTTTGAACTTGCTTTTTCAGACGGTTTATACAAATCTTTTACAAATTCTTCGGTTTTTGCTTTCTCATCGATCTTTTCCTGAGGAGATTGAGTCTGATCCGTAGGCTTAACCTGCTTCCCTGCTGCTTTGGCCAAATCAGTAGGCGTTTTTGCTACTTGCTTTACTGTCTGCTTAACAACGTTTGTTCCTTGTTCAAGAATTTCACCAAAAATTCCGCTGCTGTCACTCATAATCTTGTCTTCCTTCCATTGCACGCTGCAGCGTTACCTCATCGGCGTATTCGATGTCCGACCCGATAGGAAGTCCCCTCCCGATTCTGGTTATTTTGAGTTCTGGATTTCTGCCTTTAAGATGTTTTGTTATATACATTGCCGTTGCTTCCCCCTCCATTGTCGGGTTTGTTGCAAGAATTAGCTCTTTAACTAAATCTTTTGAACCATTAGATAGCCTTTCGAATAACTGCCTGATGTAAATTTCATCAGGACCTATGTTATTTAACGGGTCTATTTTCCCGTGCAAAACATGGTAAATGCCATTGTACTTTCCGTTTTTCTCCAGTGCGATTACATCCAAAGCTTGCTCAACTACACAGATTATTGAATTATCTCTTTTTGTATCCGAGCAGATTTCGCAAGGGTCTGTTTCCCCAATCATAAAACATACCGAACAAATTTTGGTTCCAGATTTTAACTCTTGAACTGATTTTGCAAATTTATCAAGCTCGCCTTGAGGTACATGAAGTAAATAAAAAGTCAAGCGCTGAGCAGATTTTGGACCAACTCCGGGCAATTTTTCGAATGACTCAATTAAACTTTGTATTGCGTGTGGTATTTTCATCTTATGTTTTTTGCTATTAAATCTGCTACCGAAATTACTTCGAGCTTTTTGAAAAATTTTTCCGGTGGAACATTAATTGTATCAGTAACAAAAACTTTTTCAACGGGTGAATTTTGCAAAGTAGTCTTTGCAGACTCCGAAAAAACAGGATGAGTCGCAAAAACAAAAACTTTTGCGGCTCCTCTTTCCAAAAGCAATTTTGAAGCCTCAACAATTGTATTTCCTGTCGAAATCATGTCGTCGATAATAATCGCGGTCTTCCCCTTAACATTTCCCTCTAAATCGACTGCCTCAACTTCACCTGTTGCTAAATCTCTGTCTTTATCAACAACAGCAAAAGGCATATTGCCTTTTAATGCTGACGCTTCCTTAATCCGTCTTATTCCTCCCATATCAGGCGAAACGAGAATCGAATCGTCTTTTTCAATTTTTTTTGCAAAAAGAGAAAGAGCCGAAAGATGGACCAACTGAATTTTAAAAAGCTCAGGAATTTTTATTGAGTGCAAATCAAAAGTTATAATTTTCGAAACCCCTGTTGACTGCAAAGTCTCAACGACAACTTCAAGAGACACTGCTTCCCCATCGCGAAAGATGTGGTCCTGCCGCTGGTAGCCAAGATATGGAATAACAGCAGTAATTTTCCCGGCACCAGACCTCTTCAGTGCATCAATAATAAAGAAAAGCTCCATGTAATTGCTGTCTGCAGGAGGAGAAGTCGGCTGGACAACAACGCAATCCTCCCCTACCACCCTATCTATAACCCTTACTCTTTTTTCTCCGTCGGCAAAAACGTGAATTTCGAGCCCTGAAACTTTTAAATTGAGTTTATCCGCGATCTTTTCGGCGAGGGGGCGGTTTGAACTTCCACTAAAAACCTTCACTTTAGACTATTATATCAAACAACTTATCTATCAGTAGAATCTTTTAGATCTTTTATAAATTCGTAAGAAGGACCTACCCAAAGTCCAATGAAAAAGGCCCACAAAATTTCTTCAAAAGGAAGACCAAGCACAAAAACCCCAGAAGTCTTGTTGAGTATCCAAAATTTATGAATTATGCCAACAGATAGAGGACTGAGCAATAAATAAGACACAAAAAAGAAAATTGCGCTAAGCATACCACTCACCAAAGAGTGCATTAATAAGTCTCTACGAAACCACCAAATAAAAATTGATGCTAATAAATATGCTAAGTACTCTCCATAGATTATGTTTATTGCTCCCGTTGACTTGGTTATTAATAAAGAGACGAATACGAAAAGCGGAAAAATTATTAAAAATTTTAAGTTTTTTGAACGTCCTTTTTTAAGATGCTTTTTGCCTAATATTTCCTCATAAAGAACTGCGACAATTCCGGAATAAGAAAATAGAAAAAGTGTATCCTCTACTCCTTTAATTTTTAACCCTATTGTTTTAAAAAAAGATCCTAACCCCAAAATCCCCGCATATTGAGGATTCCAGTAAGTTTCAAGATAAGTGTTTACGAACCATATTCCAGAAATAAACAACCAAATCGTAGCCAAAATACTCATAGTTAACATTTCGATTCTTAGATCTTTTCTTCTTATAAAAAGAATTAACCAGAGGATAAAAAGAAGTAAACACCCAACTAAATATGAGTATTGGTAATCTATAAACATCTTTATATCTTTAGTCTAAGATTGATAAAGAGTCCTTGTCAATAATACAAATGGGCTGTCAACGGTAAGGATAAGCACTAAAAACCTTCACTAAAATATTATAGCAAAACTGTGTGAAAATGGGGGCTTGACAAGAATATTTTTTTCACATACGATTTAATCAGTGAAGACTAAATTAATTCTTTTGCCTCTTATTTTGCTTATTGTTTTGGTTTTAGGTGCCTCAACCGTAAACGCTCAAACTAAGCCCAAAACAACTCCAAAAAAACCAGAAGTAAACCTTCCAAAACCTGCCATACCTTCGAAGCAAGAGGCTAAGAAACAGGAAGTAAAACAAAATCCTCAACCAAATAAACCAGAGACCAAAGCTACAGACATTAGAAAACCAGTAGTTAAAGTTCAAGAACCAAATAAACAGGAAGTAAAACAAAATCCTCAACCAAATAAACCAGAGACCAAAGCTACAGACATTAGAAAACCAGTAGTTAAAAAGCCGGGAACTAAGGCGAAATCACCAATCAAAACCCCACCAAAACCGAAGCCAGCTCCAAAAAAGAAGTAAAAATTTTAACGTTGTCCCCCAAGTAGTCCTGCGAGACCTCCCTGCATTTGTGCTAGTTTTTTGGCTGCTTCCTGCTGGGATTTTTTAATTGCTTCGTTAATTGCTTCTCTTATATCGTCGTTCGATCTATTGTTTGTCTGTATGAATTTTACATTTTGAGACCCGTCTATAACAATGACAACTCCATTTTTTTCAACTGTCATTTCAACCAGAGAAAGTTCGCGCTGAATTTGCATTGCCTGGTCACGCATTTTTTTAAGTTCGCCTAATTGCTGAAATGGATTCATTTACTATCACCTCCCAACATAAACGTTATTGTAACATTTTTTCCTAAGATCTCGGACGCCATTTTTTCTATTAAATCTATAGCGTTTCGCTCCTCGAGTTTTTCCTTGTGGAACTTGTATTTAGTTTCCATTACAACCTTTTTCCCAGTTGTTTCCTTAAGACTTACTCCTCTTAAAAGCCCGGCAATTGAACGATTTTCTAAGTTAACTTTTAAAATTAACTCTTGCAAAAAACCATTTTCTGAGGCGCGGGGAGACTTGGCGTTAGGGGGTGGCGAGGTGGAAGGGTTCCCGACAGCGCGCAGATTTTCGTTCGAACTTGAGAGACTAGAAAATTGAGCACTGGCGGGAGGGAGAACCGAGACAGGACCCCCCATAGTAGTGAACTCAACTATTGCCAGCTCCAGCGGCAACTGGGGCAAAACTACATATTTTGTTTGAGACGAAGCGACCATTAAAAGCTCCAGCAGCTTCTTCAACTCTTCCAGACTCATTCCTGACTCAGATTTACCTTCGATTTGCAAAAGAAGAAGTGAGTGGAGCTCCTCTGTCAATTTTTCCATAAAAAACTTAATTTCTACTCCCTCTTCAACCAATTTCTGGATAAGCTCCAGAGATTTTTTAATGTCTTTTTCCTTAATAAGTGAAATTAAGTTTGTGACTTTTGAGGAAAGACCGGAAACTTTATACTCTTTCTCAATCAAATCTTCTGTAATCTTTTTATTTCCTGCTTTTACCGACAACTCCTGCAGAATCTTTGACCCGTCCCTGAAACTTCCATCCGAAAGAAGGGCTACCTTTGCTAAAGCCTCCTTTTCTATATTTAATTTTTCCCCTGCCACTATTCTTTTCAATGACCTTAGAAGCTCTTCCTGTGTTGCTAACGAGAATGGAATGTGCAGACACCTGGAAATAATCGTTGCAGGAACTTTTTGCGGTTCTGTTGTACATAAAACAAAAACTGTATGGCTTGGTGGCTCTTCCAAAGTCTTAAGCAAAGCATTGAAAGCTTCTGCTGTTAACATGTGAACCTCATCTATTATGTAAACTTTATATTTTGCTGCAATTGTCGAAAGGTTTATTTTCTCCCGCAGGTCTCTTATTTCGTCTATTCCCCTGTTTGACGCGGCATCTATTTCCACAATGTCCAAACTGGAGCCGTTTGTTATTGACGTACACTGATAACACCTGTTGCAAGGCTCCAAATCAGAAGGCTTTCGTTTTTCGCAATTTAAAAACTTTGCAACAATTCTTGCGGCCGAGGTTTTACCAAGCCCTTTTGGACCTGTAAATAAAAATGCGTGGAAGCTCGATTTCTTGGATAACAATACTGACTTTAAGGTTTCTCTGACAGAAGAGCTGTCAAGTTCGTCTATTTTTTGAGGTCTGTATTTCCTGTAAAAAACCATAATTCTCTTAGATCGTCAGATCGCAAGCTTTTGCTTACTCTTCGTGGTGTACGCCTAAAAGATGCAAAAGCCCGTGCTCAACCAACTCGTCAACTTTATCATCAACAAATTTTTCTTCGGCTGACGCTTCCCGTATTACTTCGGGGAAAGAAATAATTACGTCCCCAAGTCTTAACAAATCATCAGTTGCCTTTCCGTCCCCTTCTACCTGCGAAAAAGATAAGACATTGTGCGTTTTGTCCTCCCCTTTATATTTTTTGGAAAGTTCACGCATCTTTCTGTCTCCTACAACAGCAATCGATACCTCAACAGGGCTTGTTATTTCGTTTTTTGAGACAATATCGTCGACAACAGATTTTATTCTTTTTCTGTTAATTCTGTACCTGCTTTCAACGAAGATTAAAATTTTGTTAGCCATGCGAGAACACCTTTTTCATCCTTCTTGCCTCTTCTGCCTTGGCTTTTTTTGCGGCCGAGGGCTTGAGATGAAACTGCCTTCTTTTTGCCTCTTGTATGATGCCTTCCGAAACAACCTGCCTTGAAAATCTTCGAATCAATGCTTCGTCGCTGTCTCCCGGCATTTTTTTAACAACTACCATAAATTTAAAAACACCTCCTCTTAATTCGCGTTAGATATTTTTTCTGCGATTTTTTTTCTGTCTTCAGCAACCGGATTTTGGACTATTGTCTGAATAATTCCTCCGCCGTCGTCATTCCAGCGCGGAACAATATGAACATGCAGATGCGGAACTCCTCTTTTTTCTTCGTGATTTATCCCAATTGTAAGCCAGTCGGCTTTCATCCCGTTTTTTACTTTTTTGGCTACTTTCTGAACCCCGACCATAAGACTGCTTATTTCTTTTTCATCGTAATCCCACATTGTTTTGCCGTGTCTTTTGAGAATTACCATAACATGTCCCGGAGCCGATTGATTAAGCTCTAAAAAAGCCATTTTTTCATCGTCTTCGTAGACAATATTTGCAGGAGTCTCTCTATTTATTAGTTTACAAAAAATACAGTCGTTCATACAGATATTTAGATCCCTAAGGATCGCAATTAAAGTCCTTCCAGGACTTTAATTTAGAGCAAAGCTCGTAATATCAGAGCTTTTCAAGCACTGATATTATAGCACTTAATTTAAGGGTCGAAGGACGCATTTTTGGGTTTTTTACCGATCCATTTAATAACATTTTCTTTGAAGCGTGCAAAAACCAGGTTGCTGTCGGGTCCATTTTTTTAAGCTGCTCGTAGACGCCTGTAAGGTCGACTCCAGAGTCAGGACGGGCTTTAATACGGACATATCCTTTTCTTGGATCTTTGCGTATGGCAATAGCAAATCCCATTTTCTGCGCCAGCTTAACAGATGAGTCATTAATTGTCTCAAATCCCAGTCCTTTTCCTTTTGAGGTTTTGAATTCTACTGCTTTCTTGATTTCCTCTTCCGCCCAAATCCTGTTTTCGAACTCGTGCAAAAGTGCATCAAGGGCATTGGAAATAAATTCCGTATATAAGTCGTTCTGGTTAGGTTTTTGGACTTTGAGGCCTTCCAGAATATTAACCAGCGAAAATTCATGAAAATCGGCCGTTGCGTCGCCCCAAAAAACTTCCTTAAAATGGTCTATATCCGTAACAACTTTTACAATCCGGTCAATTGCCTCTATTCTTTTGTCGATCTTATCATTCTGAACTCTAAATTCTGAACTCTGAACCTTAACATAGTCCCAGGTTCTTGATGCTCCACAAACTGTGTCATTTGAGGTTTCATGGTGATCCAAAGGTCCAAGTCCCGTATCAACATGAATTACGTCGTTGTCTTTTATTTTCTCTATTATTTGGTCTTTGGACTTAGATTGACTTAATCTTTCTCCGGCCGGAACATATTCAACTTTGGCATTTTCCCAGTTGGGCAAAAACCTCTTTATAAGCCAGATAGAGGTTATTGCGTCCATATCCGGGCTGTCATGTGTAACAATAATTTTCATAAATAAAAATTGCGATCTAACGATCTAAATTTTCATGATCCCTAAGTATACGACTTTTTAGGATTAAAAAGAAGAAGATTTCTAAGCTCAAGAGGTCTTTTCTTCTTTTGGGGGATTAATTTGTTTATCTATCTGGTTCAATAATCCGCTCGAAACTTCCACGCCTAATTCAGATTGAACTCCAAAAACCGCTGCTCTTAATCCTTGCGGACGCGCAGGAAATGAAAATTCTACAATCGGTTTAACTCTAAGTCCGCCGTTTACTTTTTCGGCGGGAACTATTTCCGTGTATCCATCTTCAGATGGTTTCAAGACTGCTATTCTTGATCCCCCTGTAGATGTTTCGTGGACTGTTGCGAAAAACCCTTTGTACTCCGCTTTAAATGCAGCATCCTGAGGAGAAATTCTTTTACTTACTTCCGAACTCATAAGATGGATATTATAACCAGTAAAAATAACATGTGTCAATAGGATCTTGACAAAAAAAATTGAGTATTAGATTATATATGTATGAACCCTACTGCCCCGCAACTCGATCCTAAATTAAAGGAAACTTACGACCGTATAATGGGAAGTGGGGTTTCCTCCCAACCAGCTCAAAAACCTCAACCTGCTCCCCAACCAGTTCACCAGCCAATAGAAGAAGTTCACCTGCCTGTAGAAAATGTCGCTAGCGTTCCTACGCCTCCTCCTGCAAGGCCTGAAACCCCTATTCAGGAAGAACCCCAAACCGAAATGGTAAATATCAACGCAACAGTATCTCAAGCAAAACCTGTTGCTGCAGTTTCAAAAAAGAAATCCTCTCCTGTAATTTTTGTGGTAGCCGGAGTTGGATTTTTCCTGCTTTATACAGTTATCTGGCTTAAGGTATTCAAGATATTCTAGAAATCGCCGCGTCTAAACTCAAAAGTTCTGTTTTTTCCTCTGTTCTTTTTTTGAATTCAATCTTCTCGCCGGTCTTGTCAGAAACAACTAAACGTACAGGAATTCCAATTAAATCCGCATCTTTGAACTTTTCTCCGGCAGAAACATCTCTATCGTCAAAAAGAACCTCAATACCTTCTTTTTCAATTTTTTGATAAACTTCGTCTGCTTTCGAATTAAGTCCAACTAAATACACCTGGTAAGGCGCAACAGATTCCGGCCAGATTATGCCCTTATCGTCATGGTGTACTTCAGCAATTGTCCCCATTGCGCGCGTAAGACCTATTCCGTAGCTTCCGAAATATGGATAGACTTTTTCTCCTTTATCATTTGTAAAAGAAACGTTCATTTTCTTGCAGTATTCCTGTCCAAAACCGAAAATATTCCCGACTTCAATTGATTTTGCTTTTTTTAGAGGTCCGTGCCCTAAATCGCACTTTTTTCCCTCTTTTACCTTTGCTATTTCTGTGTTTTGCGAAAAATCTCCGCCTTCACAATATATAATTTCGTCTTCTCCTGTTTCGGATAGAACCTGAAATTCGTGTGTTACGTTTTTTGTAAATACTCCTCCAGCTGCCTCTGTAACTATTACCTCAAGTCCTAGTCTCTTAAAGATTTTCTTATATGCATCTGCAACTTCCCAGTAGTATTTTTCAAAACCCTTCTGGTCGGCGTGAAGGCTGTATAAGTCTTTCATCAAAAATTCCCGGCCTCTTAAGATTCCCGATTTTGCCCTAAGCTCATCCCTGAATTTTGTAGAAAAATGGTAAAGCTTAACAGGATAATCCCTGAAACTCTGCGTGTGTTTGCGGACCAAATCCAGAAAAATTTCCTCGTGGGTAAAAGACAAAGCGTATTCATGGTCGTCTTTTTTGAGCTGGTACATTACATCTTTCGCTGTCTCCCATCTACCTGTCTCGTTCCAGAGCGATTTTGGGTGCAATAACGGCATTAAAACCTCCTGCCCTCCGGTTTTATTTATTTCCTCGCGGATAATTGCCTCAATTTTTTTGACAACACGAAAACCTAAGGGCAAAAGCGAAAAAGAACCCGCCATTAACTTGTCTATAAAACCGCCTCTTAAAAGAAGCTGGGCGTTTATAGAAACCTCGTCTTTAGGAGCATCCTTTGTGGACTTTGCAAAAAGCTCGGAGTACTTCATTTATAAAAAGTATACCATATTCACTTTTTCTTAATTTCATGTCCTCCGAAGGCGTTTCGAAGGGCGTTTATCATCTTTGCAGTAAAAGAATTTTGAATTTTTGCATCTTTTTCTGATTTTCTTCTAAACTCAACTGACCTTTCAATAAGATCAACCGGAACTTTTTCTTCTTTTGCCGCCGCAACTGTCCAATCTCCTTCTCCGCCTCTTGGGATTACTCCCGAGATTCCTGAAAGCTCTGGATTTTTTTCCAAAAAATCTTTCGCAAGGTCAACCAAAAGCCCTGAAACAACAGCGCCCCTGCTATAAACTTTTGCAACTTTCGAGAGATCCAATTTGTATTTTGAATTTTTAAGAACATCAAACCCTTCAGCCAGGGATTGCATCATTCCGTATTCGATCCCGTTATGGACCATTTTTGCAAAATGCCCTGCTCCGCCCTGCCCAAGGTATTCATAAATTCCCGAGGGTTTGCTTAGAGTTTTAAGTAAAGGCTCAACATAATCATAAACAGATTTGTCTCCACCCACCATTAAAGAAAACCCTCTTTCTTCACCCAGAACTCCGCCGGATACTCCAATTCCCAAGAATTTTATTCCGTTTTTTTTGAACTTTTGATATCTTTTTTCCGTGTCGCGGTAATTGGCATTTCCACCATCTATAACGATGTCATCTTTTTGAATATATTTTGAAACTTCTGACAAAACTTCGTCAGTTGGCTTGCCCGATGGAACCATAGACCAAATAACTCTCGGTTTTTTCAGAGCTTGAACAAGATTTTTAATTGAAGTCGCAGTTTTGAGAGCTTTTACATACGATTTGAGCTCATTAATAGGTTCTTTCGAACGATTCCAGACAATTACATCGTGTTCACCATAAAGCTTTTTGGCAATACGACTCCCCATCTTGCCCAAGCCAACAACACCAATTCTCATAATTTAAAATTTGAAATTTTAAGTTTGAAATAAAATCTAAATGTTTTAAATTTTAATCATTGAAAATTCAGTGAAAATAAGCAAAGCTTTTTTCTTGCTATGCAACAAATTGTAAATTGAAAATTGAAAATTTTGGTTATATCCACTTCTTTCCGTCCTTTTCTATAAGTTCTTTTGCCTCTTTTGGTCCCCATGAATTATCGTCATAAATTTGAACCTTTTCATTTTCTTTTTTCCATTTTTCCAAAACATCCGTTATTAATTTCCATGAACTTGCAAGCTCGTCCGAACGGTTAAATAAAATTTGGTCGCCAGCAAAGATATCAAGCAGAACTTTTTCGTAAGCCTCGAGACCTTTTGTTCCGAAACTTTCTTTGTAAGTGAAGTCCATGTTAACGGGGTTTAGTGCGAGTTTTGCCCCGGGCTTTTTTGCAATAAAACGAAGCGAAATACCCTCATCAGGCTGAATTCTGAAAGTAATAACATTTCCAATTTCAGGGCATCCGTATTCTTTAAAAAGTATGTGGCAGGTCTGGATAAAAACCACGGAAATTTCGACCAGATTTTTCTCCATTTTTTTGCCCGCCCTGATATAAAAAGGTACATTCGCGAAACGCTCAGTATTGACAAACAATTTGGTCGCAAGAAATGTCTCTGTTTGCGAATCTTCTGCTACGTCTTTTTCTTTTTTGTAACTCTCGTATTGTCCGCGAATTACTTCCCCGTCCAGTTTTAACGAGGCAATTACCTTTGCCCTCTCGTCCCTGACATCTTCTTTTGTAAAACTTTTAGGAGATTCCATGGTAACAGCTGCCAGAAGCTGCATAAGATGGTTTTGTCCGACATCGCGGAGTGTCCCGACGCCGTCAAAAAATTTTCCACGATTTTTTATTCCATCCTGTTCGGCGAAAGTTATCTGGACGTGGTCTATAAAATTTTTATTCCAGACAGGTTCAAAAATTCCGTTTGCAAACCTGAAAGCAAGCAGATTCTGGACGGTTTCTTTCCCCAAATAATGGTCCACCCGGAAAATTTGCCTTTCCTCAAAAATTTTTGCCAATTTTTTGTCAATCATTTGCGCCGTTTCCAAATCTTTTCCAAAAGGCTTCTCGATTATTAATTTTGTGAACTGACCCTGCTTGCCCTCCTTCACTAAAGTTTCGGAGGGCAAGCAACCCTCGGAAAGTTTAGTTGACTCCAGAAAATCTAAAATTGTTTCGTAGTTTTGAGGAGGAGTTGCAAGATAGAAAAACCTGGTTACACAAGCGCCGATTTTTTTGTCGATTGCGTTCAGCTTGTCAATCAGGCTCAAATATCCCTGCTTTTCTGTAAAATCTCCATTCTGGTAAGTTAGATGCTTTGCAAATTCTTCCCATTCTGGACCTGCCTGCGCAGGCAGGTCTTTTGACGACTCGAAAAATTTCCTGAACTCGCTATCTGAAATTTTTCTTCTTGAGAAGCCGATTAGAAAGAAATCCTTTGGCAGGATTTCTTGTTTGAAGAGAGAAAATAACGCGGGAATCAATTTGTTCTGGGCTAAATCCCCGGTTGCCCCGAAAATTATCATAATGAAAGGTTGATTGTTCATTGTTCTATTCTAGACCTTTTGGATAATTTTTCAATCGCCTTAATAACCTCATTTGCTACTTCTTTATCAGATACCAATTTTTTGTGTCCTGAAGTTTTAACCGTAATATTTTCTGCTCCAACCAGCTTATCTCCATTATGGACGGAGGTCGCATCAAAACTAGGACTAATGGTAACTATTTTTTTATTAACATCATTATTTACCAAAAGGTCCATAAGAAGATCGCTTCTGGGACTTAATTCCTTTGCCGAGCGAATCAAAGGGGCAAATCTGGCACCAAGAAATGGAGCTGCCAATGCGACTAATCCCACAATCCGTCCATCCGAATTCTCGTGAACAAGCAAATATTTTCCGACTATACCGCCTTTACTGTGTCCAATCAGCACAACTCCCTTCAGATTTTTTCTCTCAATCATTGCCTTAACAATTTTTGCACCTTTTTCGACGCTAACTAATTCGTTACCAAGCTCAGGAATAACATATACGGGGTAACCCGCCCTAGCCAATTTGTCGCCCAAAGGTTTCATGAATCCCCATCTTGCCAAATATCCCTGAATAAAAACTACAGGAGGAAATCCCTTTTTGGAATTACTTAAAAAATATTCAGGAGGTTTGCGGTAGAAATACATTCTTATAAATTTCCTCCATCCATAGAGGTTATCCATAAGTATATAAAAAGCTTTTGATAATTTATTCATACTTAAATCTTTTGGTCGGTAATTAAAATAGTTATTCTTTCAGAAATAGTTTTTTTTGCAATATTACCTTTGAAAAAGCTCTTAAGAGCTTTTTTAATTCCCTCTTTTTTGTCCTCCCCAAAAACCAGAACAACAAGAAGGTCCATCAGCGATAATGCCTCTAAGTTTAAACTTATTCTGGGCACTTTGGGTTCAACAGTAAATGATCGGACAAAACTCACAAATTCCAGATTTTCGGACTTAATTTTTGATTTTTGATTTCCAGCAGGCAAACTTGCTATATGCCCATCATTCCCAATCCCCAAAATTGCAATTCTTTTTGGAAATTTATCAAACAAAAAACGGACATCATCGTCATATTTTTGAGCGGTTTTTGCAAGACTAAGTCCGTATTCCAAAATCGGAAAGAAAGCTCCTCCGGTTTTTTCTACAAATTGAATAAACCCGCTTTCTCTTATCATAAACTCGTTGCTGTATTGCTCGTGGAGAGAATATCTGTCGTCGACCATTGCTAGTGCGCCGGCTTTGAGTTTTTTTTCCTTTACTAAGAGTTCGTAAAGAGGCTTTGGAGTGCTTCCCCCCGAAAGAAAAAGAACCGTATTCTTATCGCAATTTTTATAGATGACTTTCTTAGCAAGTTTTACTCCATCACGTGAAGATTTAACAATTCTAATATCCATTTTTTTCGACAACTGAACGCTGACCATCTATTTTTTGTTACAGCAAAAAACAAGCTTTTGCTTATTTTGGCAGGATTGGCTGTCCTGAAAGAAGTCTTGTTATCTCATGAAAAGTTATAGCCAGAAGCAAAGCGTAAAGAAGAGCAATTCCTGCAGTATGGAAATAGCCCTCAATTCTCGGGCTTATTTTTCTTCTGCTTACTGCCCCAAGCAATATAAAAAAGAGCCTTCCGCCATCAAGACCGGGGATTGGAAGAAGATTTATTATTGCCAGATTTATGGATAAAAGAGACACAAAAGACAAAACAACCGCGGGTCCAAACTCTATATATCTACCTGTAAGCTGAGCGATTCCGACAGGACCTGCAAAGCTATATTCAGGGACCTGGCCTGTTGAAAATATTTGGGAGATTAAAGATCCACTGGCTTTAAGAAGCATTCCTGCTTTATTCAAAGAGTCTTTAAATCCTGCAATTACCGCCTCATACCATGAGTACTTTTTAACCTCAGAACTTTGGGCTATGCCTACTCCCATAGGACCTTGGCTTTGAGGATATTTAACTCTTGGAGTTACGTCTACGACTTTTTCTGTCTGCCTTGAGAGGATTTTCAGGCTAAGTTTTTCTCCCAGATGCTTTTTAGTTATATCTATAAGCTGTTGTGTACTTGTGACTTTTATACTATTAATATACTCAATAACATCGCCGCTTTTTATCCCAGCGGATTCTGCCGGCGAATCTTTTACAACTGCTTGCACATAAACCTTATCTCCGGGGGTTTCGACTCCGACAACTGCAAAAAGCACAGACGTTATCAAAACCGCAAGTAAAAAATTCATCACGACACCGGCTACAATAACCAGAGCTTTCTGCCACCAGGATCTTGCGTAAAAGGCTTTACTCTTGTCCAAAGCTTTGAGCTTTGAGCTCGGTACTTTTAATCTGCCCGCACCTGCTTCGTCCTCTCCATAAAGTTTTACAAAACCTCCAATTGGAAGCCAGTTTATGGAATACACTGTTTCGCCTATTTTACGAGCTAGTGCCCTTGGAGGAAGTCCAAAACCAAACTCTTCGATCTTAATTTTAAAGAATTTTGCTACAAAAAAATGTCCTGCTTCGTGGATTAAAACCAGAACTGTCAGGACAAGTAAAAAAACCAGAACATTCATAATTCCTTAATTAAACAGTCATTAATTCTTCTTCTTTTCTTTTTCCCAAAGCGTCTATTTCTGCAATTGTTTCGTCGGTTGTTCTCTGTACCTCTTTTTCAAGCCTTAAAACATCGTCTTCAGTTATTTCTTTATTGTTGGATTGCTTTTTAATCTCTTCCATTGCTTCGTGTCTTACCTGTCTGATTTGAATTTTTCCTCCCTCAAGCTTCTGGTTAACAAGAGCAACAAGCTCTTCCCTTCTTTCCTGAGAAAGCGGGGGAATCGAAATCCTTACTACCTGTCCGTCGACAACCGGATTAAGCCCGACATTTGCTTCTTGAATCCCCTTTTGTATTTCGCCTATTATTGATACGTCAAAAGGCGTAACAACAAGAGTTTGAGGATCAAGTGAACCAATAGTAGCCAATTCCAAAACACGAAGTTTTTGCGTACCTCCGTATGCGTTTATAACTATATTTTCAACTAAAGAAGGAGCAGCGCGGCCGGTCCTTACAGTCGAAAGGTCGGTTTTTAAAATCTCGAGGACCTTTTGCATCTGTAGTTGTGTCTGTGTTATATCCATCACACTTCAAATCTCTTAAAATCTTTAACCTCTATATTCTCTCCAAGCTTTGCAATATGTTCTTTTATAAAATCCTGAACTGTTTTCTTCTCGTCTCTAATATACGGCGAAGACATAAGCGCCTTGACATCTTTTGGATTTGTTGCGTTTACCTGCATTGCAATTTCGTGTGCAAGATTTTTAAATTCGCCTGTCCTTCCAACAAAATCGGTTTCGCATGTTAAGACAACTGTGGTTCCGGATATTAAATTGTGGTGTATATAGGTCTCAACAATCCCAGCATGTGTAACGCGACCCTCTTTTTTGCCTGCTTTTTCTATGCCGTGCTTCGAAAGCCATGCAAGCGCCTTCTCGTAATCCCCTTTTGATTCCTCGAGCGCCGTTTTTATATCGGAAACAGATGCCTGAGTCTCTTCTCTTAACTTTTTTAAAACTTTAATATCGTATGCCACTAATTACCCTTTCTTTTTCGCCTGCTTTGCTTTAGTTTCTTTCTTTATCTTTGAACTCTTTGCGCGGGGAGCCTTAGTAGTTTTCGTTGAACTTTTCGCCTTTGAATTTTTAACTTCCGCAAGAGCGCTTTCTTCTTTCTTTTCCTTTGGCTCGCCGGAGCTTTTAGCGGAGGCGGCTTCCTCAGGTTTCCTGAAATTTTCATTCCATGTATTAACAATATAGCCTGTGATGATATCTATTGACCCGACAGCATCATCGTTTGCAGGAATCGGATAATCAATAACATTCGGGTCGGCATTTGTATCAACGATTGCAATTGTCGGAACTCCCATTGCCGAGGCTTCCCTGACAGCCAAATCCTCCAAATGCGAATCTATAATATACAAAACGTCGGGAAGTTTGGTCATATTTGCAATTCCGCCGTATAATCCTTCAAGTCTTTGCCTTTCCTTTTCCCAAAGTCCAACTTCTTTTTTTGTGAATTTTGCTCTTTCGCTTTCGTCCTTAATACGATTTGAAAGATCATGCATTTTCTTTATATTTTTAGACACCTCGGAAAAGTTTGTGAGAATTCCGCCAACCCAGTGGTTGGTTACATACATAACATTTTTGTCTTTTACCAGTTCTGCGTGTTTTAAAATTATTTCCTTAGCTTGTCTTTTTGTTCCGACAATAAGAAGTACTCCGCCTTTTTTTGCAATCTCCTTTATAAAATCTGCTCCCTCTTCCAAGCCCTGTTTTGTTTTTGCCAAATCAATAATCTGGATGTTGTCGCGCGCCTCAAAAACAAAATCACGGGCTTTCGGGTTTCCCCTAATTACCTGGTGGCCAAAATGTGCTCCAGCAGAA
>Ga0209515_10004583_pt1 | contig 18571 bp, 19 predicted proteins | sample Subgroupgradi54m_FD_187454 | JGI IMG/M metagenome (GOLD analysis project Ga0209515, IMG submission 187454) | Subsurface groundwater microbial communities from S. Glens Falls, New York, USA - GMW60B uncontaminated upgradient, 5.4 m (SPAdes)... ...
ATGCGCCGGTTGAAGGCACCCGCCTTGAAAGCGGGCATCCCCGCAAGGGGATCGGGGGTTCGAATCCCTCCCCCTCCGCCACACCCGACGGGAACGCTGGTATACTTTGGGCGCTTTGCCTTGGAGAGGTGGCCGAGTCGGCCGAAGGCAGCCGCCTGCTAAGCGGTTACAGGGCCAAAAGCTCTGTCCAGGGTTCGAATCCCTGCCTCTCCGCCAGGCGCCCTTAGCTCAGATGGATAGAGCGTCGGACTACGAATCCGAAGGTCAGAGGTTCGATTCCTCTAGGGCGCACCACTAATGCGCATACTTGCGGGGCACGGGAAACCGTGACCCCGCAAGCTGTGCGGAATCGCGACCGATGAAACGCTCCCACGCGAGGCTGCCGATGCTCCCCGCCCCCGGCACCGGCGCGCGGCGACCACACGAAGCTCTATCGGGCGGGGGCCACCCAGACGACCTCGGCGTCCTTGTCGTAGAGAACGCGCGACGCGGCGATGCTGCTGGACACGTCCGTCTCGAGGCACCCTGCCGGAGCAGCGCGTCCTGCACGGCCCGTGGATGGGCCGGCAAGGATCGGCCCGCACCCTGACGCGCGGTCCGTCTCGAAAAAGAGGGCGCCGCCTCCCTCGCTCCGCCGGAGGCGCGTGACGGCCCCACCGCGATGTTGTAGCGCTCCAGCGGCTTGATTCCGCCCGGGGTTACGAGTACCGTACACTGTCGCTGTGTCTCTCGACATCGATCAGGTGGTCATGCGCGTCGCCCTCGACGCCGCGCGGCGGGCGGCCGGCGAGGGCGAAGTTCCCGTCGGCGCCGCGGTGATGGTCGGGGGCGAGGTGGTGGCCGTCGCGCACAACGAGCCGATCGGGCTCGGCGACCCGACCGCGCACGCCGAGGTCCTCGCGATCCGCGAGGCTGGCCGCAAGACGGGGAACTACCGGCTGGCCGGCGCGACGCTCTACGCAACGGTCGAGCCGTGCGTGATGTGCTGCGGCGCGATCCTCCACGCCCGCGTCGAGCGCGTGGTGTTCGGCGCCGCCGACCCGAAGGCGGGTGGCGTGGTGTCGCTCTACCGCCTGCTCGAGGACGCGCGCCAGAACCACGTGACGGCGGTGACGGGCGGCGTGCTCGCCGAGGAGGGCGGCGCGCTGCTGAAGGAGTTTTTCAGGACACGACGACAATGATCGCGCGGAGGGGTGGCCGAGCCCGGTTGAAGGCGTCCGACTCGAAATCGGATAGGGGCCCAGAAGGTCCCTCGGGGGTTCAAATCCTCTCCCCTCCGCCAAATCTCCCTTCGCGGAGAGGTGCAGGAGCGGCTTAACTGGCACGACTGGAAATCGTGAGTACGCCAAAAGCGTACCGGGGGTTCAAATCCCCCCCTCTCCGCCATTCCGTCCCCTGCCTGGGCCGCCAAACTGGTATAGAGTTGTAGCGTGGCCGTGCTAGACGGGGAGGTAGCGGTGCCCTGTAGCCCGCAATCCGCTCCAGCGGGGTCGAATTCCCTCTCGAGGGTTGTCCGCATTGAATGAGCCTCATGGGGCGGCGTTGAAGGTTGGGCCCCACGCAACGAGAATCGTCGAACCCCGCCAGGCCCGGAAGGGAGCAACGGTAAGGCGACCCTCTCGTGTGCCGTGGGAGTACCCAGCCGGAGCCGGCTCCGCGAGGAGATCGCAGGGTGGGCCGCTCGGAAGAGGGTGCACGGTCACTTGACCATGTCCTACCAGGTCCTCGCGCGGAAGTACCGCCCGCAGACCTTCGAGGCCGTCGTCGGGCAGGACGCGATCACCCGGACCCTCAAGAACGCGCTCGCCGCGTCGCGCATCGCCCACGCGTATCTCTTCGCGGGGCCCCGCGGGGTGGGGAAGACCACGACGGCGCGCCTCCTCGCCAAGGCGCTGCTCTGCCCGGCGCGCACTGGCGCCGAGCCGTGCGGCACCTGCGCGGCGTGCCGGGAGATGCAGGCGGGCGCGGCCGTCGACGTGATCGAGATCGACGCCGCCTCGAACCGGCGGATCGACGACATCCGGACGCTGCGCGAGAACGTCAAGTACGCCCCGGCGCGCGGCCGCTTCAAGGTCTACATCATCGACGAGGTCCACCAGCTCACCGCGGACGCGTTCGACGCCCTGCTGAAGACGCTGGAAGAGCCGCCCGCCCACATCGTCTTCGTCCTCGCCACCACCGACCCGCGCGAGATTCCCCTCACGATCCTCTCGCGCGTGCAGCGCTTCGACTTCCGGCCGATCCCGCCCGAGACGCTGGTGGCCACGCTCACGAAGATCCTCACCGACGAGGGCGTGAAGTTCGATCCGGCCGCGCTCCCGCTGATCGTGCGCGCGGCCGAGGGCTCGCTCCGCGACGCGCTGTCCCTGCTCGACACGGTGCTTGCCTACGGCGGCGGGGCGCTCGAGGCGGCGGCCACGGCGCAGCTCCTGGGGACGACGGCGCCGGAGCAGGTCCGCCGCTTCGCCGCGGCGATGATCGCCCACGATGCGGCGGCGGCGCTCGAGGCAATCGATCGCGCGGCCCGCGACGGCGAGGACCTGGAGGCGCTGGCGCGGGAGACGATCGAGCTGCTGCGGCAGGTGCTGGTGCTGAAGGCGGCGCCGGCGGCGAAGCCGCCCGACCTGACGCCGGCGGAGGCCAACGAGCGGCGCGCGCTGGGCGAGCCGGTGAGCCTCGACGAGCTGCTCTACCTGCTCCGCGCCTTCCTCGAGGCCGACGCCGAGATGCGGGAGTCGCCGCACCCGCGCGTGGAGCTCGAGATCGCCGCGGTGCGCGCCGCCCGGCGGCCGGTCCCCACCGCGATCGACGAGCTGCTGCGGAAGGTGGACGAGGCCGAGGCGCGGCTGCGCCGGACGGCGGTGTCGATGCCGGCCGCGCCACGGCCCGCGATGCAGGAGGATCTGCTGGCGGCGGCGGCGCGGCGCGCTCCCGAGCGGCCGGAGGCGGCCGAGGCGGCGCGACGTCCGCTGGAGCGCATGGAGGCGCCGGCCGAGGCACCGCGCGCTCCCGCGCCGTCCCCGGCGGCGCCAGGCGCCGATCTCGCCGCCGGCTGGGCACGGGTCGTCGAGGAGGTGACGCGGGCCAAGGCGATGCTGGGCGCCGTGGTGAACCAGGCGACCCCGCTGAGCCTGACCGACGGCCAGCTCCTGATCCGGCTCGACGGCAACCACTTCCATCGCGAGATGCTCGCCGATCGCGCCAACCGCGAGCTCGTGACCCAGGCCGTGCGCCGTCACCTCGCGGGCGCCACGCGAATCGAGATCGCGTCGGGCGAGGGCGAGACCGGCGGCGTGCAGGAGCACCCGGCTATACAGGCGGCGCTCGGGCAGTTCGGCGGCGAGGTGGTCGCCGTCCGGCCACGCGCGCCGGAAGGAGAGCGCCAGTGAAGGGCTTTGGCAACATCATGCGGGAAGCGCAGAAGCTGCAGGAGCAGCTCGCGGCCGTGCAGGAGGAGGTCGCCAAGCGCAAGGTCGACGCCACCGCCGGCGGCGGGATGGTCACGGTGGAGGCCAACGGCAAGCAGGAGCTGGTCTCGATCAAGATCGACCGCGAGGTCATCAACCCGGACGACGCGCAGATGCTCGAGGACCTGGTCCTCGCCGCCTGCAACGAGGCGCTCCGGAAATCGCGGGAGATGGTCCAGCAGGAGCTCTCCAAGCTGACGGGCGGCCTCAAGATTCCCGGCCTCGGCATGTAAGGAGGCCCGGTGGCCTACTACCCGGAGCCCGTCGCGCGCCTCATCGACGCCCTCCAGCGTCTGCCCGGCATCGGCCCGCGGACGGCCCAGCGGCTCACGTTCTTCCTGCTCAAGCGCCCGGTCGAGGAGGTGCGCGAGCTGGCCGACTCGCTCCTGAGCGTGAAGTCGCACATCGTGCACTGCAGCCGGTGCTTCAACGTGACCGACACCGACCCCTGCCGCATCTGCGCCGATCCGGCCCGCGACGCGCGGCTCCTGTGCGTGGTCGAGGAGCCGAACGACCTGCTGGCGATGGAGCGGACGGGGGAGTTCCGCGGCCGCTATCACGTGCTGCTGGGCGCGCTGTCGCCGCTCGACGGCATCGGTCCCGAGGATTTGAAGATGCGCGAGCTGCTGCAGCGGCTCGAGCAGGAGCCGGCGGAGGAGGTCATCCTCGCCACCAACCCCAACGTCGAGGGCGAGGCCACGGCGATCTACCTGGCCAAGCTGTTGAGACCTTTCGGCATGCGCCTGACCCGCATCGCCCGCGGCCTGCCCGTCGGCGGCGACCTCGAGTACGCCGATCAGGTGACGCTGTCCAAGGCCCTGGAGGGGCGCCAGGAGATCGGCTAGTTTTCCGCCCGTGATATAGTTCGGAGTCGCTGTCTGCCCGTTCCCCGGTAGCTCAGTTGGTAGAGCGCCTGACTGTTAATCAGGATGTCGCTGGTTCGAGTCCAGCCCGGGGAGCCACTTTTCTCAACGACGTCTTATTATAAGCAGATGATCCGTGCCATCCTTCCGTGCTGTCATCGTGGTACTGGGACTCGGCCACACGCCCAAATTGCGCGCGCGTCGAGCGATGATGCGACAGGCGCGTCGTGCGCTCGTGACGCGCGGCGCCGGTTCGCGTTCGCGCGGTGCAGGGGCGCGTGGACGTAGAACTGCGCGAGACGCCTCGGAAGCCTCCGCCGTCCGCGACAGGCTAGCGCGACGGTGGCGGAGGGGGCGGCGGACCCGCGGCGGGCGGGGTTCCGGGCGGTGGCGGCGCGAGCCCCGGCGGCGGCGGAGGGGGCGGGCCGGCCAGCGGAGCGGACGCGGGGGACGCGGCCACGACGCCCGGGATCTGGTTTCCCTTCGCGTACATGCACTGCTGGTACGCGATGTCGTACCGCCGCTGCACCGACACGCCGGCTGACTGGCCCGCGCTCGCGCCGATCGCGGTCCCCCCGAGGAGGCCGCCGCCCGCGCCGATCGCCGCCCCGGTGCCCGGGCTCCCGGCCGCCGCGCCGATCGCGGCCCCGAGCCCGGCGCCGACGGCCGTGCCCACGACCGCCCCGACCGCGGTATTGCGAGCCTCGGCGCGCCCTGGAGTGGTCCCGACCTGCTGCTGCGCCCATTGCCGGCAGACGACGTCGTCGACCTGGAAGGCCTCGAACGTCTTGCCCGTCCCCGGCAGCACCATCACGCTGGGACCGGCGGGGATGGTCGCGCAAGCGGTCAGCGACAGGGCACCCACGAGAGCAGGAATCGCGACGGGCCACCGCATGGTCATTCTCTCCTAGCGCGCCGGGGCCGCCGCCTCGGGGACGACCTTGAGCCACCCGGCCGGGCACTGCTGGACGTACGGATAGTAGGCCTTCGAGTCGGCGCAGTAGTACCAGTAGGACTGCTGCGGCTGGGGCGGAGGCGGAGCGGGTTGCTGCTGCACGTAGACCTGCGGCTCCTCGCGGATCACGACGGGCGGCGGCGCATAGACGTAGGGCGGGTACCAGTACGGCCCGACCCACACCGGGGGCCCCCAGAACGGCGCCCCGATGACGATGGGGGTGCGGAAGCCGACGTGCCCGTGCCCGCGCCGCCCCCAGGCGTGCGCCGGAACGGCAACGGTCAGGAGGAGCCCCGTGACGACGAGGGCGAGGCAAGCAAGTCTCTTCATCATCGCGATACCACCTCCGGCCCGGCGTGGCTTCGGCCCGCGAGCGCGCTCAGCCGGACGCGTCATGAACCTCGACGATACCAGCAACGAGTGAGCCCCGCCGCCGGTTGACAGCGCAGGCCCCCGCCGGACTCGATGCTGTCAACCCGACGGGCCGTCTGCCCGTTAGCAGGAGTGAGAACCAGGCGAATGGCGGACCGGGAGGTCGTCCTGGAAGACCGTGCGGACTATGACACGCTCTACCGGGCGCAGGCCGCGCGGGTTCTCCGGCTCTGCCGCCTGCTCCTCGCCGACCCCGAGGAAGCCCGGGAGGTGCAGCAGGAGGTCTTCTTGAAGCTCTTCCAGGCGCTGGCGCGGCAGCCCGGTCAAGTGAACTGGAGCGCCTGGCTGACGCGCGTGGCGGTCAATGCCTGCCACGATCGGCGCCGGTCGGGATGGTGGAGGTGGTGGAGGAGCCACGAGCTGGTCGAGGACGCGACGATCTCCAGTCCCGCGCCGTCGCCCGAGGACGCGGCCGTCGGCGAGGCCACGCGCGCGCGGATCGGGCAGTCGTTCCAGACCCTCTCGGAGCGGCAGCGCGAGGTGTTCGTCCTGCGGCATCTCGAGGGGTGGACGACCGACGAGGTGGCCCGGGGGCTCGGCATGAGCGCCGGGAGCGTCAAGCGCCATCTGTTCCGCGCGGTGCGGCACCTGAGGCGGCGGCTGGAAGGAGAACGAGGGGGGCTAGCATGAACCGGTGTCTTCGAGAGCGTGATCTGGTCCTGTTCCAGGCCGGCGACGGCACGGCCGAGCAGAGGCGCCACGTGGCCGGGTGCGGCGTGTGCGCGGAGCGGCTTCGCCGCCTGCTGGAAGACCTGACGGTGATCGACGAGGTCCTGGAGGAAGAGCCTCCGCGGCGGAGCCGGGTGCGCGCGCCGGCGTGGCGGCGGGCGATCTGGATCCCGGCCGCCGCGGCGGCCGTCGTCATGCTGGTCGTCATGAACATCCTGTTCGCCTGGCAGTGGAGCCGCATGCAGACGCCGGAGGTGGCGTCCCGGGTCAGCATTGCGGGCACCGCCGCGGCTGCCACGCTGAGCCTGCCGCCGACGCCGCTGGACGCGCCCCAGCTCGCGGAGTCCCCTTTGGACGCGCCCGTCGACGATCCGTGGCTGAACGAGGCCCTGCAGAGTCTTCCCCTGGGAGATCTCGAATCATGAGGCGAACCATGAACCGATCGGCGCAGGTCCTGCTCGTGGCACTCGTGGTATCGCTCCTCGCGGCCGCTCCGGTCGCCGCCCAGCTCGGCGATCGCCCGGGCGGGGGCTCCGAGGGCTGGCGCGAAGCCGGCATGCTCTTCATGCTGCTCCGCGGCGCCAACCTGACCGCGGATCAGCAGGCGCGGGTGCGGGAGATCCTGGCCGCGCACCGCGGGAAGTCGGAGCAGCTCGTCAAGCAGCTCCGGGCGGCGCAGGAAGAGCTGCTCGACCGGCTGCTGGCGCCGGGCCCGGTCCAGGCCGAGGACCTGAAGCCGGCCCGCCAGCGGATCGCGCAGCTCTGGGAGCAGCTCGCCCAGGACCGCCTGGCCACGGCGCTGGAGATTCGCGGCCTCCTGACGCCCGAGCAGCTCGCCCGGGCGGCCCAGGTCAAGGACCGCTACCGCGCGCTCCGCGCCGAGATGCGGGCGCTCCTCGAGGGGAAGCCCGGCCGATGACCTTCGGCGCCACGACCCGCATCGCCGTCCGGGCGCTCCGCACCAACGTCCTGCGGACCGCCCTGGCGATGCTGGGGATCATCATCGGGGTGGGCGCGTTCATCGCCTCGGGGGCCATCGGCGCCGGCGCGCAGGCGCGGATCGCCGAGCAGATCGGGAGCCTCGGCTCCAACATGATCGTCGTCCTGTCTGGCAGCATCAGCTCCGGCGGCATCCGGCTCGGCAGCGGAACCCAGCTGACGATCACGGAGGACGACGCGGCGGCCATCGGCCGCGAGATCCCGTCGGTGATCGCCGCCGCGCCGTCGCTGCGCGGCAGCGGCCAGATCGTGTACGGGAACCAGAACTGGGCGACGGTGGTGCAGGGCGTGACGCCGCACTACGAGATCGTGCGGGAGTGGCCCGTGGTCGACGGGAAGTACCTCGGGCAGGAGGACATCGACGGCGCCACGAAGGTGGCCCTGGTGGGGCAGACCGTCGTCGACAACCTCTTCGGCGGCACCGACCCGATCGGCCAGATCATCCGGATCCGGAAGGTGCCCTTCACGGTCGTCGGCGTGCTGGCCCGCAAGGGCCAGTCGAGCTGGGGGCAGGATCAGGACGACGTGGTGCTCGTCCCGATCAGCACGGCCAAGAAGAAAGTCATGGGCGTCAGCCAGGCCAACGCGCGCGCCGTCAACGCCATCTCGGTCAAGATCGAGGACGGCGCGGACCTGGGGGCGGCGGAGCGCGAGATCCGCGCGCTCCTGCGGCAGCGCCACCGCCTCCAGCCGGGGCAGGACGACGACTTCTCCGTCCGGAACCTCGCCGACATCCTGGCCACCCAGGAGAAGTCCGCCCAGGTGATGACCAACCTCCTCTACGCGATCGCCGCCGTGTCGCTGATGGTGGGCGGGATCGGCATCATGAACATCATGCTCGTCTCGGTCACGGAGCGGACCCGCGAGATCGGCCTCCGCATGGCCATCGGGGCCCGCGGCCGCGACGTGCTCTCGCAATTCCTGATCGAGGCCGTCATCCTGTCCCTCGTCGGCGGCGGCGTCGGGGTGCTCGTCGGAGTCGCGTCCTCGCGGGCCGTCTCGTCCCTGGCCCAGTGGTCGACGGTGATCCAGCCCGTGGCGATCCCCCTGGCGTTCCTGTTCGCCACGGCCGTCGGCGTCTTCTTCGGATTCTACCCCGCCTGGAAGGCCTCGCGCCTGGACCCGATCAAGGCCCTCCGGTACGAGTAGCGCGCCGCTCTGTCGCGGCGGCGTCAACCCGCCCGCCCCGCCGGTCGTTCTCAGTACGAGAGTCCAAGCCACGAAACCCGAAGGAGGGACACGGCAATGAGAGTCCAGAGAGTCCGAGGCGTCGTCGCCGTGCTGATGGGCGTGATGCTCACCGCGGCCGTCGCGGCGTACGCCGCCGACACCAGCGAGACCGGGGGGCGGCACGCGATGGGGAGCCGCCTGAAGGAGCGGCTCGGTCTCACCGATGAGCAGGTGAACGCGATCCGCGAGATTCACCAGCGCCAGGCGGAGGGCGGGCAGCAGGTCTGGCAGCAGGTCCGGCAGGCCCGCACGGAGCTTCGCCGGCTCGCGCTGAACGGCGCCGACGACGCGACGCTCGCGGCCAAGGCGACGGAGGTCAAGACTCTGCTCGGGCAGCTCGTCGACATGCGCGTCGACACGCTGCGCCAGATCTCGCCCATCCTGACGCCCGAGCAGCGCGAGAAGCTCGCCACGCTCGAGTACGGCCGGCACGGGAGGTCGCGGCAGAAGGATCGTTCCTAGCGTCGCGGGAGAACCGGCGGGAGGCCTCGCGCGAGGCCTCCCGCGGAGGCGCGGCCATCACAGGACGCGCCGCCAGAAGATCGGGGCGCTCCCCGTCACGGCGAGGAACGCCGGCAGGGCCGCCCGGGGCGTGACGAGGGCGAGCCCGCTGAAGACCAGCAGCAGGAGGAACGACCAGCAATAGAAGCGCAGCTCCTCCCGGTCCACCCACTTCGCCGGGCCGAACCGACGGCCGAGGGCGCGGAGGAGATAGAGCGGCGAGTACAGAAGGCAGAACAGCAGGACGAGCCCCGCGATGGCGAGGACGACCGCGAGGCTCCCGAGGGCGCTCCACAGCGCCAGCACGACTAGGTGCGTGAGAGGATCGTCCGCCGTCTGCATCGGCGGGAGCGCATCCGGCCTGAAGTAGACGAAGAGCGCCGTCATCGCGGACAGCGGCAGCAGCAGCTCGAACCAGCGACCCATGTGACCCTCCTCCCGAGGATTCGACCGTCGCGCCCGGCATGCCCGGGCTCCGTTCTCTGCCCCTGTCGACGCGCATCGCGCCGGCGTCGTTTACCCGCGCTCCGGCGATTTTCGTGACGGTGACGCCTGGCGGCGATGTAAACGGGACGAACGCCTCCCGCGTCTATCCGACCGAGCAGCTCCTCGGCTTGGGGATCAGGAGGGTGCTCGTGAGCGAGGGCGGTCGTGATCTCGAATGAGCTGAAGCCGATTCACGCGCGCGACCGGCTGGCGCTGGGCCCGCGCCCCGGGCGACATCGACCGGGTGACGGAGATGGGCGTGGAGCGCTGGATTGCGCCGCCCGAAGGGGGAGTGGGAGCCTCACGGCGCTGATCACCACCTAGGCCGAGTCGTGTAGACTCTCGGGCGTGAAGATCCTCTTCGCGCCGACGCTGATCGCCGGCTCGCTCACCGGGGAGCAGCGCGCGCAGATCCTCGCCGCCGCCGGCCCCGCCGCCACGCTCGTCGAGGCGCCGGACCGCGCGCGCCAGCTCGCCGAGATCGTCGACGCCGACGTCCTCTTCGGGCGGGTGCCGGTCGACGTGGTGGCCGCGCACCGGAAGCTCCGCTACTACCACGCGCTCGGCGCGGGCGTGGACAGCATCCTCTCCCCCGAGCTGGTCGAGAGCGACGTGATCCTGGCGAGCGAGAAGGGCGAGGTGGGCGTCCACCTCGCCGAGCACGCGTTCGCGCTGCTGCTCGGGCTGACGCGCGGGGTCCACACGGCGCTGCGCCGGCCCGACTTCGGGCTGCGCGAGCCGATCCGCCGGGAGCAGCGCGAGCTCTTCGAGCAGACGATGGGGATCGTGGGCTTCGGCGGTACCGGGCGCGCGGTGGCCCGGCGCGCGCTCGGGTTCGGGATGCGCGTGCTGGCGGTCGATATCGAGGACGTCGCGCCCGAGCCCGGGGTGGAGGCTGTCTGGAAGCCCGACCGCCTGTACGATCTGCTCGAGGCCTCCGACGTGGTGGTCATCGCGCTGCCGCTCACCAAGGCGACCCAGCACCTGTTCACGCGCGACCTCTTCCGGCGGATGCGGCCCCACGCGATCCTGATCAACGTCACGCGGGGCGCGATCGTCCACGGCGAGGACCTGCTCGCGGCCCTCGACGAAGGCCGCATCTGGGGCGCGGGCCTCGACGTCACGGACCCCGAGCCGTTGCCGCCCGGCCACCGGCTCTGGACGCACCCGCGCGTGATCGTGACTCCGCACACGGCCGGCGGCTCGCCCCGGCGCGCCCAGCGCGCGGTCGCCATCTTCTGCGAGAACCTCCGCCGCCTCCGCGCCGGCCGGCCGCTCCTGGCCCTCGTCGACAAGGGCAAGGGTTACTAGGCCGCGCGGCAACCGATGAGCCTGTCGTACGGAAGGCCAGGGACGAAGCTGGCGCGAGGACAGGCGGCGGACCCCGAAGTGATTCGCGCGCTCCAGACAGATTTGCGGCGGCTCGGCTACCTGCGGTCGGGCCTCGACGGGGGGTTCGGGCCGGAGACGGAGCGCGCCGTGCGGGCGCTGCAGGCCGACCTCCTGTTCAACGATGGACGCGGGCCGGACGGACGGGCGCCGGTTGCCCTCAAGGACCTCAACCGGGGCCGGATCACGGCGGTGTCGGGTGTCGTCGACGAGCACTTCGTCGCGTGCGTGGAGGATCTGCTGGGGAGCCCGCAGATTCCCCAGCTCCCGCGCGCGGACGATCCGGTCGCCGAGAACCAGCGCGTCGTCGAGACCATCCGTAGCTCGACGCCCGCGGCCGTCCCGGTTCCCTTCCTCCTCGCCATCCTCCGCCAGGAGAGCGGGCTGCTTCACTTCCGCGTCCCCGCCCCCGGCGATCCCGACACCTTCATCGTGGTGGGGCTGGACCGCAACGACGCGACCAACCGCGACCGCGTCACGTCGCGCGGGTACGGCGTCGGCCAGTACACGCTCTTCCACCACCCGCCCAGGCCCGACGAGGTCCAGGGCGTCATGATGGATCCGGTGAAGAACGTCCAGCGGGCGATGGACGAGCTCCGGGAGAAGTTCGACGGCTTCGTGACCGGGGAGACGCCGGGCACGCGCGCCGACGACCGCATCGCCGAGATCGGCGCCGGGGCGCTCCGGCCCTGCCGCTACGAGCCCGGCGACCCCCGGTTCCAGAGCGATTGCCGGCAGTGCGCGCTGGCGGCGCCGCGCGTGGACCTGGGGGCCAGCCGCCCGCTGTTTCGCGGATCGACCGGTCGGATCCATCCGACGCCGAATCATCCCGAGCGCGCATACCAGGGCGTGCCCGACCGCGCCGCGTTCGGCTGCGACTGGCCCTACGCCGTCCGGCGGTACAACGGCGGCGGCGTCGACTCGTATCACTACCAGGCGCAGGTGCTCCTGCGCTTCGTGAAGGATCCGAAGCTGGACGCGCTCCTGGGGCCTTCCTGATCGCGCCTCGGTCAGGCCTGCTCACGGCGAGCGCACAGGCCGCTGAGCGCCCACAATTTAGGCAAGACCCCCGGCGGCGCCGGCTCCTAAACTCGTGATTTCGCCACGTTCCGCTCCGCGCGCCGGGGGCACAGCCGTTGCAGCAGGCCTCGCTGTCGTGTACCTCCGCCTCGACGGCATCGCCAAGAGCTTCCCCGGCGTCCTCGCCAACTGCGGCATCAGCCTCGAGGTCGACCGGGGCGAGATCCACGCGCTGCTCGGGGAGAACGGCGCGGGCAAGAGCACATTGATGAAGGTGCTCTACGGCTTCTATCAGCCGGACGCGGGCACGATCTCCGTCGACGGCGCGCGCCTGGACCTCCGCTCCCCGTCCGACGCGATCCGGGCGGGCATCGGCATGGTGTTCCAGTCCTTCATGCTCATCCCCGCCTTCTCGGTCGTCGAGAACATCGCCCTCGCCCTCCCGCGCCTCGGCGTCGTCCCCGACACGGCCGAGATTCGGGAGCGCGTCCGCCAGTACGGCGCACGCTACGGCCTCACCGTGGATCCGGACGCGAAGGTGTGGCAGCTCTCGGTGGGCGAGCAGCAGCGGGTGGAGATCATCAAGCTGCTGGTGAGCGGCGCCCGCATTTTGATCCTCGACGAGCCCACGAGCGTGCTCGCGCCGCACGAGATCCGCGGCCTGTTCGAGATCCTCCAGACGCTGCGGCGCGACGGCTACACGATCCTCTTCATCACCCACAAGCTCAAGGAGGTGATGGCGATCGCCGATCGCATCACGGTCCTGCGCAAGGGGTCGGTGGTGGGGACGCTGAGCCGGGACAAGGCGACCGAGCAGGACCTCGCCTATATGCTCCTGGGCGAGCGGGAGCTGCGCACGGACACGTTCTCGCGGCGGGGTCGCGCCGACGGCGCGCGCCCGGTGCTGGAGCTGGAGAGCGTGAGCGTGCCCGGGGAGCGCGGCCGTTGCGGCCTGGCCGGCGTCAGCCTGAGCCTCCACGGCGGCGAGATCCTCGGCGTCGCCGGCGTCACCGGCAACGGCCAGACCGAGCTCGGCGAGGCGATCCTCGGCCTGCGGCGCGCCGCCCACGGGCGCATCCTCCTCGACGGCGTGGACGTCTCCCACGCCACGACGGCGCGGATGCTGGAGGCGGGCGTGGCCTGCATCCCCGAGGATCCGCTGCGGATGGGCGTGGCCCCCGGGCTGACCATCGCCGAGAACATGATCCTCACGGAGCGCCGCCGCTTCATGCCGCGCGGCGGGCTCTTCACCGACTGGCGGGCGATCCGGCGGGCGATCGAGGAGCGCATCGAGAACTTCGGGCTCACGATTCCCCGCCTGACGGTTCCCGTGGGCACTCTCTCCGGCGGGAACGTGCAGCGGCTCCTGCTGCTCCGCGAGCTCTCCCGCCGGCCGAAGCTCCTGGTGACCTTCTATCCCACGCGGGGCCTCGACATCGCCGCCACGCGCATGGCCCACGAGCTGCTGATGATGGCCCGCAACGGGGGCGCGGCCATTCTCCTCATCTCCGAGGACCTCGACGAGCTGCTCGACCTTTCGGACCGGCTCGTGGTCTTCTCCCGCGGGGCGATCGTCGGCGCGTTCCGGCCGGGCGAGATCGACACCGTCGACATCGGACTGCTCATGACCGGCGCCAAGCGACACGAATGGCACGACTCGCCCGCCTCGCCGATTCCCGCCTCCTGATCCCGGTCCGGCTCCTCGGCCTGACGGCGCTCGCCTTCGTGGCGGTCGGGGTCTTCCTGCTGCTGTTCGGCAAGAACCCGCTCGCGGCCTACCGCGCGATCTTCGCGGGCGCCTTCGGCAGCACCTACGGCCTCAGCGAGGTCGTGGTGCGCGCGATCCCGCTGATGCTCTGCGCCGCCGCCACCGCGATCCCCGCCCGCATCGGCCTGCTGAACGTCGGCGGCGAGGGGCAGCTCCACGCGGGAGCGATGGCGGCGACGTGGGGCGCGCTCACGCTCGGCTTCCTGCCGCGCGCCGCGCTCCTCCCGGGCCTCGTCGCGCTCGGGCTCCTCGGGGGCGCCGCCGCCGCCCTCGTGCCGGCCGTGCTCCGCTGGGCCGCCGGCGTCAACGAGACGATCTCCACGCTGCTCCTCAACTACGTGATCGTCCTCCTCGTGGAGTACGTGGTGCGCGGGCCGTGGAAGGACCCGATGAGCTACAACTGGCCGTTCACGCCCGAGTTCTCGGACTCGGCCCGGCTCGGGCTCTACTGGGGCACGCGCATCCACGCCGGCCTCTGGTTCGCGCTGGTCGCGATCGCGCTCTTCTACTTCGTCCTGCGGCGCACCCGCTGGGGCTACGAGGTGCGCGTGATCGGCGACAACCCGGAGGCGGCCGTGCGGGCCGGGATCCCGCTCGGCCGCTACATCCTGCTCACGATGTGCGCCGGCGGCGCGCTCGCCGGGCTGGCGGGCATGGCCGAGGTCTGCGCGATCCAGTCGCGGCTCCGCCCCGGCATCTCGACGGGCTTCGGCTACACCGGCTTCCTCGTGAGCTGGCTCGCGCTGCACCACCCGCTCGGGATCGTGGCGATGGCGGTCCTGCTCGGCGTGCTCTCGGTGGGCGGCGACCAGGTCCAGATCAGCCTCGGGCTCCCGTACGCGACCGTGAACATCATCATGGCGCTCATCTTCTTCGTCGTGCTCGGCAGCCGCTTCCGGGCGGCGCGGACGGCCTGACGTGCTGGCGATGCTCGCGAGCGTGCTCGAGGGCGGCATCCGGGCGGGCACGCCCATCCTCTACGCCACGCTCGGCGAGGTGATCGCCGAGCGGGCGGGCGTCGTGAACCTCGGCGTGGAGGGCGCCATCCTCGTGGGCGCGTGCGCGGGCTTCATCACCACCGCGCAGACCCAGAGCCCGCTGCTGGGCATCGCGGCCGCGGCGCTCGCCGGCGGCGTGGCGAGCCTGGTCCACGCCTTCATGGTGGTGACGGTGCGGGCCAACCAGATCGCCAGCGGCCTGGCCCTGATGTTCCTCTGTCTCGGCGTGACGTCGTTCGTGGGCCGGCCGTACGTGGCCGTGAAGATCAACGCGGTGGCGCCGCTGGCGGTGCCGGGCCTGTCGGACCTGCCCGTGGTCGGGCGGCTCCTGTTCAGCCACGACGTGCTCGTGTACGGGGCCTACCTGCTGGCGCCGCTGATCTGGCTGATCCTCTTCTACACGAAGTGGGGGCTGGCGCTCCGCGCGGTGGGCGAGCGCCAGGCGGTGGCCTTCGCGTCTGGCCTGCCCACTGCGGTCGTCCAGTACGCGGCGGTGGTGTGCGGGGGCGTCCTGGCCGGCGTCGCCGGCGCCCACCTCTCGCTGGCCTACGCGCGGAGCTGGGTCGAGGGCATGTCCAACGGCCGCGGCTTCATCGCGGTGGCGCTGGTGATCTTCGCCACCTGGCACCCGCTGCGGGCCGTCCTGGGCGCCGTGATCTTCGGCGCCGTCTTCGCGCTCCAGCTCCAGATCCAGGCGCGCGGGGTGGCCCTGTCGCCGTACTTCCTGGACATGACGCCGTACCTGCTGACACTCTTCGGTCTGCTGCTGCTGGCGCGGACGCAGCGGCACACCATGCCCGAAGGGCTGAAGGAAGTGTTCGAAGGACTCAAATGAGGAGGCGGACCATGCGAAGAACGGCTCGGGCGCTGGCCCTGATCGGAGGAGTCTTCGGGCTGCTGCTGGCCGGCGACACCGCGGCCCAGGCGCCGGCGAAGAAGTTCATCGTGGGCTTCGTCTACGTGGGGCCCAAGGACGACTACGGCTACAACTACGAGCACGATCGCGGGCGGAAGGCGGTGGAGGCCAAGCTCGGCAGCGTCGAGGTCCTCACCGCGGAGAACATCCCCGAGACCGCGGAAGCCGAGCGCGTGATGGAGCAGATGATCCAGAAGGGCGCGAAGCTCCTGTTCCCCACGAGCTACGGCTACCTCGATCCCGCCATCAACGTCGGCAAGCGGCACCCCGACGTGGTGCTCATGCACGCCGGCGGCTTCAAGCACTCCGCCAACGTCGGCACCTACTGGGGCTACATCTACAACCCGATGTACCTGGCCGGCCTGGCCGCCGGGAAGGTGACCAAGACCAACACGATCGGGTTCGTGGCCGCCCACCCCATCCCGCAGACGCTCCAGAACATCAACGCGCTCACCTACGGCGCGCGGTCGGTGAACCCGAAGATCCAGACCCGCGTCATCTACACCGGGGAGTGGTGCAACCCGGGCAAGGCCGCCGAGGCCGCCAACGCGCTGATCGACCTCGGTGCCGACGTCCTGAGCCAGCACCAGGACTGCCCGCGCCCGGTGGTCGAGACGGCGGCCAAGCGCAACGTGTTCTCGGTGGGGTACCATTCCGCCGACCTGCAGAAGTTCAACGCGAAGGGGTGGATCACGGGCGCGGCCTGGAACTGGGGGCCGCTCTACGTCCGCATCGTGCAGGACGTGGTGGAAGGCAAGGCCGACCGCTGGGTGAACACGCACACGCGCGGCGGCCTCGAGAGCGGCTACGTCGCGCTCGCGCCGTTCGGCACGGCGGTCCCCAGGGCCGTGCAGGAGGCGGTGCTCGCCCGGCGGAAGGAGATCGTGGACGGCAAGTACGTCGTCTTCCAGGGCCCGATGAAGGACAACAAGGGCACGGTGTTGCTGAAGGAAGGAGAGAAGCCCTCGTTCGACTTCATCGAGAAGATGAGCTGGTACACGGAAGGCGTCGTGGGCGACGTGCCGAGATAGGAGGCCTCCCATGGGCATCACGGTGAAGGCGGACCCCTACGACTGGCCCTACGACGGCGACATCGATCCCGCCCGGACCGCGCTGCTCGTCATCGACATGCAGCACGACTTCTGCGGCAAGGGCGGCTACGTGGACAAGATGGGCTACGACATCGGCCTCACCGCCCGCGCCATCAAGCCCATCGAGGACGTGCTGGACACGGTGCGGCGGATCCCGGGCTTCACCGTCATCCACACGCGCGAGGGGCACCGGCCCGACCTGTCCGACTGCCCGCCCAACAAGCGGTGGCGGAGCCGGCGGATCGGCGCGGGCATCGGCGATCCCGGCCCCGCCGGCCGCATCCTGGTGCGCGGGGAGCCGGGCTGGGACATCGTGGCGGAGCTCAAGCCCTTGTCCGCCGAGCTCGTGGTGGACAAGCCGGGCAAGGGCGGCTTCTACGCCACCGACCTCGACATCCTGCTGCGGAACCGCGCGATCACGCACCTGGTGATCACCGGCATCACGACCGACGTGTGCGTGCACACGACGATGCGGGACGCCAACGACCGCGGCTACGAGTGCCTGCTGCTCGAGGACTGCACGGGCGCGACCGACGAGGGCAACTACCGCGCGGCGATCCAGATGATCAAGATGCAGGGCGGGGTCTTCGGCTCGGTGTCCAGCTCGCGGGACTTCATCGCCGCGCTGAGCCCGCTCGTCCCCGAGGGGGGGAGAGTGCCCCGCTGAACCGGGGGGCGGCCAGTGTCGCGGCCCCACGGGCCCTCCGGGATGTTATTGTGTGGTGTCGCCTGACGGGAAGGACCTGATTTGAGAAAAGACAGCGAGCCATGACGCCGGCACGAAACTCCACACCAAGCCGGCGCGGCCGGACGGGAGCATCCCGCCGCCGCGCGAGGAAGCCCACCGAAGCGCGTCCGGGGAGGATCGAGACCCCCGCGCCCGCGCCCTCGCCGGCGGCGCCGGCCGAGCAGGAGACGGCGGAGGCGCTCGTCGCGACCGCCGCGCCCGAGCCCGCGTTCGCCGCGCGCGTCTCGCCGCCCGAGCCTCCGCGCCCGCTTCCCGCCCCGCGCCGCGCGATCTTCTTCGATGTCGAGAACTCGAGCCGGGTCGAGCACATCGCCCGCCTTCTCGATCACCTCGCGATCGACCGCATGGGCCGGACGACCGAGCTGGTCGCCGTCGGGAACTGGAAGGTCGTCGCCCAGGACACGGCGCGGCTCCTCGCCCGCCACGGCGCCCATCTCGTGCACAGCGCGCCCTCGCCCGGCGTCCGCGACTGGAGCGACCTGCGCATCGCGGTCACGGCGGGCGTGTGGCTCGCGGGGGCGAGGGCCGGGGACATCGCGGAGATCATCTCCGACGACCGGGCCTTCGACGCGGTCGGGGACGTGGCGGCGAGCCTCGGCATCGCGTTCCGCCGGCTCTCGTACCGATCGCTGGCGGGCATCCGGGACGACGGGGCGTCGCGCCCCGAGCCCGAGCCGACCGCGCGCCCTCGGGAGCCGGCCGAGCCGGACCGACGGCGCCGCCGCCGCGGCGGCCGGGGTCGGTCGCGTGGGCAGGCCCCGGTTCAGCGTCACGCGCCCCCACGCGGGGCCGCTCCGGAGCGGTCCGAAGCGGAGGCCGCCGTCGCGCCCCATACCGCGCCCCACGGCGAGCTCGTGGGCGTCGTCCGCGACCTGGTCGCCGCCGGACGCGAGGTGACGCTCGACGCCGTGGCCAACGAGCTGAAGGCGCGGGGGTTCCGCCGCCCGCCGGGGTCGCCCCGCCTGATCACGCGCCTGCGCCGGATCCGGGAGATCCAGGTGAGCCCGTCCGGCGTCATCACGCCGCTCGGCGAGACGCC
>Ga0209515_10004584_pt1 | contig 18570 bp, 19 predicted proteins | sample Subgroupgradi54m_FD_187454 | JGI IMG/M metagenome (GOLD analysis project Ga0209515, IMG submission 187454) | Subsurface groundwater microbial communities from S. Glens Falls, New York, USA - GMW60B uncontaminated upgradient, 5.4 m (SPAdes)... ...
ATTTTGGCGCGATCAAGCAAAATATCGAGCTCGGAAACAGCGGTGAATATGAAGCGTATATTTTTCTTGCTGATTATCATTCCATGACCACCCTTAAAGACGGAGCGGAGCGGAGGAATAATACTCTCGACGCGGCGGCAACCTACCTTGCATGCGGGCTTGATCCAAAAAAGGTAACGTTCTTTAAGCAATCGGATGTGCCCGAGCACACGGAGCTTGCATGGATTTTTAATACCATTACGACAATGCCGTTTCTCATGCTTTCACATGCCTTTAAGGCGCATGTCGGGAAAAATTTTCTTGATAGACAAGTGGAAGAACATGGCGGAGTGGAAAATTATTTTAAGACTCTACCAACGGATACTCATACAACATACGACACTCAAATTAAAAGAGTGTTTACAGGCATAAATGTCGGGCTCTTCGATTATCCCGTGCTGATGGCGGCGGATATTTTGATCTATCATGCGGACGTTGTGCCGGTCGGGGCCGATCAGAAACAGCACATCGAGATCACGCGCGACATCGCGGAGAAGTTCAATTTGGCGTGGGGCAAAACATTTACGCTTCCCGCAGACTACATTCTGAAAGAAGTGGCGACAATTCCCGGAATCGACGGTGAGAAGATGTCGAAGAGTAAAAATAATCATATTCCGCTCTTTGCTTCCGATGCCGAACTTGCGAAACGCGTGATGACTATCGTGAGTGATTCAAAAGGGCCAAGCGAGCCGAAAGATCCGGACACCAATAACATTTACCGGATCCATCGCCTTTTCTTGAATGAAACGGACAATGCGACACTCCGAGCAAAATATACTTCCGGCGGACTCGGATACAAAGAGGCGAAAGAAATGCTTCTCGCCTCCATCCATGAATGGAGAAAAGACAAGCTCCCAATATACGAGCACTATATGAATAACCCCGAAGAAGTGAAAGCGATTTTAGCGGAAGGAGGAAAGGGTGCACGTAGGAAGGCACAAGAAACAATGGCGAATGTGCGCAAAATTGTCGGACTAGATTTTTAACACTATGGAACGAACTTACATAAACAATTTACAAAACAGTATCGGCGCTCATGTCCTCGTGAAAGGCTGGATCGATGTGCGCCGTGATCAGGGGAAGATGGTTTTTCTGGATATTCGCGACATGAGCGGGAAGGTCCAAGGCGTGGTGCTTCCTATGCATGCGGAAGCGCTCGAAGTGGCGCAAAAAGTGCGCACTGAGTGGGTTGTGGCAATCACCGCACAAGTAAACAAGCGACCCGAGCGAAACATCAAGGCAGGAGTGCAAAATGGCGATATCGAACTCGAGATTCTTGCCATTGAAGTCTTGAATGAAGCGGAGACTCCCGCATTTGACCTCTCAACTCCGGGACATGAAGTGGGTGAAGATGTCCGCCTGAAGCACCGCTATCTCGACTTGCGCCGCCCGCGCCTGCAGAAAAATATTCGCAATCGCCATAAGGTACTCCAACTTATTCGCAACTGGCTCACCGAAAATAATTTTATTGAAATCGAAACGCCGCTTCTTGCCGCATCAACCCCCGAAGGTTCCCGCGACTACATCGTGCCTTCACGCTTGGAGCAGGGGAAGTTTTATGCGCTTCCACAGTCACCACAGCAATTCAAACAGCTTTTGATGTCAGCGGGAATGGAGCGCTATTTCCAAGTCGCGCGCTGTATGCGCGACGAAGACACCCGCGGTGATCGTCAGCCCGAATTTACCCAGCTTGATATGGAAATGAGTTTTGTGACCCAAGAAGAGGTGATGCAATTAAATGAAGCGCTCCTTATCAATGTCGTCCAAACCATTTATCCGGAAAAACGCATTCAACAGATTCCTTTCCCTCGTCTCACCTATAAAGAAGCGATGGAAAAATATGGCAACGACAAGCCCGACATGCGCGAAGACAAGAACGATCCCAACCTACTCGCATTTTGCTGGGTTGTGGATTTTCCATTTTTTGAAAAGACCGATGAAGGAGGGTGGACATTCAGCCACAACCCTTTCTCCGCGGCACAACCCGCACACACCGAGCTTTTGTCCGCAAAGAAAGATATTGGGACAATTCTCACCACGCAGTACGATGTGGCACTCAATGGCTACGAGATCGGTGGAGGCTCCATTCGCAATCACAATCCCGAACTCTTAAAGAACGTTTTTGAAATCATGGGGTACACCGATGAACGTATCGAAACAAACTTCGGTCACATGCTCCGCGCATTCCGCTCCGGCACACCACCACACGGCGGTATCGCATGGGGATTCGATCGTCTCATGATGCTCCTTGAGAATGAACCGAACATCCGCGAAGTCATGGCATTCCCAAAGACCGGAGAAGGGAAGGACCTCATGTTGAACGCGCCGAGCAATGTCTCTCCTGAACAACTCACCGAACTCGGCTTGAGTGTGGTAAAGAAAAAGTAATAAAAAATGCTACAATAGAGCCATGGAAACGGAGACGCCTATCATTGGGGAGACAAAAGTGAGCTATCACATCAAGACGGAACATTTTGAAGGACCGCTTGATCTTTTGCTTTCACTTATCGAAAAACGCAAGCTTTTCATTAGCGACTTTGCGCTTTCCAAAGTTGCCGATGACTACATCGAGCACATTCGCCGATTTGAAGCATTTCCCATGAATGACGTGGCGAATTTTCTGCTTGTCGCCTCAACCCTCGTCCTCATCAAGTCAAAAACACTGCTTCCCGAACTCAATCTCACCAAAGAAGAAGAAACGGATATCGATGACTTGAAACGTCGCCTGAAACTCTATGAACTTTTCCGAGAACTGGGAGCGCAAATAAAAGAACGTTATGGGAAGCAGTATATTTTCGAGCGTTCAGGGCGACCTGAAGTCATTCCCGTATTCACTCCCGATCAACGCATCACGAGGGAGCACATGGGGAGAGCGATACACGATGTCATCAACGCACTTCCCAAGAAAATCACTCTTCCCAAAGCAACCGTTAAAAAAGTTGTTTCTCTCGAAGAAATGATGACCCGCCTTGCCGATCGCGTTACCAAAACGCTCAAAACCAGTTTCGGGCAATTTTCAGCGTACAAAAAAGGCATTTCCATTCCCAAAGAAGCGCGCGTTGAAGTCATTGTTTCTTTTCTCGCAATGCTTGAGCTCGTGAAGCAGGGGGTCGTGCATGTAACCCAGCATGAAGAGCACGGAGATATCGATATTGAGACGCACCAATTCACAGTGCCAACTTACGGCTAAAGCATTCACTTGGCGACCAGGTCGCCAAGTGAATGTCACGATTTTGAATTTAGATAAACTTACGCTACTATAAGGCACACATGGAACTCGCAAATCACATTCAGGCAATTCTTTTTTATCAGGCGGAACCCCTTTCAATAAGCCGGCTTGCGAAGTTACTCAAAAAATCCGAAGGGGAAGTGCGTGATGCGGCAAAAATGCTCGAGGATTCCCTCTCGACTTCCGGATTGCGCTTGCTTCAAAATGGCGACAACCTTACGCTCGGCACTGCTCCTGATGCAAGTGCACTCATTGAAGCAATTACCAAAGAAGAGCTTGCAAAAGAGCTTTCAAAAGCATCCCTCGAAACCCTCGCCATTGTGCTTTATAAAGGCCCTCTTGCTCGTTCGGAAATCGACTACATTCGCGGAGTAAATTCCACCTTCATACTCCGCAATCTTCTTATTCGCGGACTTGTTGAGAAAATAGAAAATCCCGCCGATCAGCGCAGTTTTCTCTACAAGCCCACCTTCCAACTTCTTGAATTTATGGGAGTCGCAAAAGTTGAAGACTTGGAGAACCATGGAGACGTTATGACTACGCTCAGCACATTTGTCGAAGCAAAAGAAGAAACCCTCGAAGAAAAAGAGGTGTCGGAAAATTCACCTGATGAAACCGTTGCCAATGCGGACAATACGGATACGGAACTGGAAGCGGATATTATCGAAGAAGATGAGGCGGGGGGAAATTTTGATGATGAAGAATTACAAGAACACCGCAATGAGGATACGCGCGGCTTATGAGTACGGCATTGCGCACACAACTTTTTCTTCTTGTATTGATTTTCGGATTTCTCGCAGGACCTCATGTGATGGAAGCACTTCAGAAACATGATGCACCGCTTAAAACCGCAACAACTTCTCACGAAATTCTTTCGGTTACCAAAGTGGCATCTTCAGAAACATCCACTCCCGCAATGGCATTGCTTCAGGCAAAGCCGAAACTGCCTGTCGATCCTTTTTTGAGCTTATCGCTTGAGGGAAAAGGAATATATGTATGGGACATTGCCACCCATCGCAAACTCTATGGAGTAAACGATTACCGCACATTGCCGCTTGCCTCGGTTACAAAAATGATGACTGCACTCGTCGCGACCGAAGTGCTTTCTCCCGACGCTCGGATTACTATTACCTCCGACGATCTAAACGAGGAAGGAGATAACGGGCTTTTTGTCGGAGAAGAATGGACCCTCAAGGATTTGCTCCAATTTACCCTTATCGCATCTTCGAATGATGGTGCGAGTGCCATTGCGCGCACTGCGGGAGAAAAACTTTCGGGCATGGCCACCGGCTCCGACCCTTATGCGGCAAAAATGCGCTTTATTAAAAAAATGAATGAACGCGCAAGTGATATCGGACTTTTGAATACTGATTTCTCCAATGAAAGCGGGCTTGATATCTCCACGAGCGCAAGCGGGGGATACGGTTCACCGCGCGACATGGCAATGCTGTTTGAATATACCTTTAAAAAATATCCCGAGCTTTTACTGCCGACGACCCGCCCAAGTATTGAGCTCACCTCGCTCACCCAGCACACGCATCGTGTGGTAAATACCAATGACGATGTGGGTCATATCGGCGGCATCCTTGGGTCCAAGACCGGATTTACCGATCTCGCGGGAGGGAATTTGGTTATTCTTTTTGATGCGGGCAACAATCATCCTGTCGCGATTGTCGTGCTCGGCTCAACGCGCGAAGGACGTTTTACCGATGTAGCAGCGCTTCGACAGGCAGCAGTTACCGCCCTCACCAATAAAAACAAATAAAAAAGAACTTTAAAAACAACCACCATGATCATCATCGACGTTATTAAAATTCTCATCCCCGCCACGCTTGCATTCTTTATCGGCATCCTCATTACGCCATTCGTCACCAATTTTCTCTACAAACACAAAATGTGGAAAAAAACGAGCGTACAAAAAACCACCGATGGCCACCAAGCGACGATCACGGCAAAACTCCATGCCGACGAAGAACGCAAAACTCCGCGCATGGGAGGCATCGTCGTCTGGGGAAGCGCGCTACTGACGATAATATTCCTCTGGCTCTGTTCAATTATTTTTCCCAATGGAGCGACAGAAAATCTTAATTTACTCTCACGCAATCAAACATGGCTCCCGCTTTTTGTCCTTATTGCCGGCGCACTCTGCGGACTTGCGGATGACTATCTTGTTTGTCGCGACAGGGGAACCTATGCCGGAGGAGGGCTTTCGCTCAAAACACGCCTTCTTTTTGTTACGCTGTTGGGAACACTCGGTGCGTGGTGGTTTTATCTGAAATTGGGAATCGACATGATTCATATTCCATTTGCGGGAGATCTGTATTTGGGTTTTCTTTTCGTACCGATATTTATTCTTTTCACGATCGGCATCTACTCGGGAGGAATCATTGACGGCGTGGACGGACTCTCAGGCGGAGTATTCGCAACGATTTATTCCGCATATGCCATCATTGCCTTCGCCGGAGGACAAATCGACCTCGCCGCATATTGTGCCGTTGTCGTTGGCGGTCTGCTTGCATTTCTCTGGTTTAATATTCCTCCCGCGCGATTTTTCAACTCAGAGACGGGGACGATGGCACTCACTACCTCTCTTGTCGTTGTCGCCTTTCTCACCAAAGCAGTCGTTCCGCTCCTCATTATTGCTTTTTTACTTATCGCAACGAGTGCATCAAGTATGATTCAGATTCTTTCCAAACGATATCGCGGCGGAAAGAAAGTCTTCCTCGTCGCACCGCTCCACAACCATTTTCAAGCAAAGGGTTGGCCGGCATATAAAGTAACCATGCGTTATTGGGTGATCGGCATGATCCTCGCCGTCATCGGGGTGATTGTGGCATTAATAGGGTAATTCATTTTCAGCGAAACGGAGGAGGAAATTCCCAAGAAGTACCATAACCGGCTTTTTTCACGCTATAATGGGAGCATGCAACGCCACGGTGTCGATAAAATTTTTTTGACGATTACGCTTACACTCCTTTGTGTCGGTTTTTTTATTTTTTCCTCTGCAACACTCGGGACCCTCGATAGCGGTCAGAAAAAATTCTGGAATATTCTCATGGGACAAATCCTTTTTGGAATGGTCGGCGGGGGAATATCAATGTATATCTGCTCCCGCATCAAATATCAATTTTGGCGCAAACAGGCATTTTGGATATTTCTTGCTGCAATCATCCTGTGTATCTTGGTGTTTATTCCCGGAATTGGAATGGAGCATGGGGGAGCGCGCCGATGGATTGATCTGGGTATTACCACAGTACAGCCGGGTGAGGCACTAAAGTTTGGAGTCATTCTCTACCTTGCAACATGGTTTACGTTTGTAAAAAAACGCATCCATTCCATGTATTTTGGTTTTTATCCGCTGCTCGGACTCCTTGGCATCGCAGGTGCACTACTGTTGGCGCAACCGGACACGGGAACCTTTCTCATCGCCGTTTGTGCGGGAACCGCAATGTATGTCGCGGGAGGAGCACGGTGGCGCGATCTTATTATTATTTTTTTGATGAGCATCATCCTACTCGGTGCGGTTGCAGTTTGGAAACCCTATGTGATGGATCGCATCACGACACTTATTCATCATGACGACTTTCAAGGGTCGGGATATCAAGTACGCCAATCACTGATCGCCATCGGAAGCGGAGAACTCTTTGGGAAAGGCTTGGGACAAAGCGTGCAAAAATTTACCTATCTTCCGGAAGCGCAAGGGGATTCCATATTTGCCGTTGCCGGTGAAGAATTCGGATTTCTCGGAAGTACAATCATCGTGATACTGTATCTTTTGTTCGCATTACGCGGACTCTGGATCGCCGCCCATGCCCCCGATCGCTTCAGTGGACTCCTCGCCGTCGGACTTGTTATACTGATTACAGCGCAATCATTTATCAATATCGGATCAATGCTTGCCTTGGCCCCGCTTACCGGAGTCCCGCTTGTGTTTATCAGCCACGGCGGGACTGCACTCCTTGTTGCCATGACGGAAGTGGGCATTTTACTTAATATTTCGCGTTACAGACAATCATGAAAATTCTTTTTGCAGGAGGAGGAACCGGGGGGCATTTTTACCCCATTATTGCCGTTCTCGAGGCAGTCAACGAACTCCTCGACAAAGAACATCTCGTTGGCGTAAAGCTTTTTTATATGTCGGACACTCCGATTGATAAAGAGCTTCTTACCAAGCTCGGTGTTACCTATATTGAAGTAAAGACAGGGAAACGTCGCACCTATGGCGGACTGAAAAACTTTCTTGATATTTTCAAAACGGGCTTCGCATGCATTATTGCCACATGGAAGATCTTCGTACTTTATCCCGACGTCATATTCGGCAAAGGCGGCTATGCGAGCTTTCCCGCAATGTTTGCGGCGCGTCTCTTGCGCGTTCCGGTCGTTATCCATGAATCCGATATCATACCCGGGCGTGTCAATAAATGGATTTCAAAGTATGCAACGAATATTGCCGTCTCATACCCCGAAGCTGCGAAGCATTTTCCGCACAAAGAACGCATCGCACTCACCGGTCAACCGATTCGCAAAATATTACTTGAAGTGCCAACAGAAGATCCGAACGAAGTCTTTGATCTCGAACCCGGAGTTCCGGTTATCCTCGTCCTTGGCGGTTCTCAAGGGTCGGAAAAAATCAATGAAAATATTATCGATATTCTTCCCCAACTGCTTGAAAAGTATCAAGTGATTCATCAAACCGGTGAAGCAAACTATGAATGGATGCGCAAGCGCGCAGCGGGAGTGCTGGCAGGCAATGCGCTTCACGAACGTTATAAGCCTTTCGGATTTCTCGATGGGCGTCAATTGCGCATTGCGGCAAAAGCGGCACACTTGGCAATCTCACGTTCCGGATCAACAATATTTGAGATTGCACTTTGGGAAATTCCTTCAATTTTAATTCCGCTTGCCATTGCCCGAGACGATCATCAACGCGAAAATGCGTATAGTTATGCGCGGACGGGAGCAGCCACCGTCATAGAAGAACAGAATCTCAAACCCGCACTTTTCTTCTCGGTCATCGACGGCATCCTCAATGATCCCGCCCGGCAAGCAGTCATGAAAGACGGAGCAAAACAATTTATTAAAATGGATGCGGCGGAAAAAATTGCGCGGGCATTGCTCGCAATTGCAACGCATCATGACTAATCTCACGCCTGTTGTTACCCGGTTTGCGCCGAGCCCCACGGGAAAATTTCATGTGGGGGGTATTCGCTCCGCACTCTATAACTATCTCTACGCAAAAAAACATCATGGAAAGTTTATTCTTCGATGCGAAGACACCGATCCGGTACGTTCAAAAAAAGAATACGAGGAATATTTTCTTGAGGTTTTCACATGGCTCGGTCTTTCCTATGACGAATATTATCGCCAATCGGAACGCACCGCGATTTACAAAAAATATCTTGAGCGTTTGATTGCGGAAGGAAAAGCCTATATCTCAAAAGAAGAACCCAAGGAGGAGGGGAAGCGCGCGGAGGTCATTCGTTTTAAAAACCCCAATACGATGATCACTTTCCACGATCAGGTGCTCGGCGACATTACGGTCAATACGACCGATCTTGGAGATTTTGTCATCGCACGCGAACTGGAAAGTCCGCTCTACCACTTCACCGTCGTTGTGGATGATTTTGAAATGGGAATTACCCATATCATTCGCGGACAGGAGCATGTCTCAAATACACCGCGACAAATTTTGATTCAAGAAGCCATCGGTGCTCCACGGCCGACCTACGCCCATGCATCAATTATTTTGAATGAATCTCGTGCAAAGCTTTCCAAACGCGACCCGCTTGTTCGTCCCGCTCTTGAATACCGCGATGAAGGATACCTCCCCGAAGCCATGCTCAATTTCATGGCACTGCTCGGCTGGAATCCGGGAACGGAACAAGAAATTTTTACACTTTCGGAACTGACGGAAGCATTTACATTCGAACGCATGCAGAAGCCCGGAGCGATTTTTAATCCTGAAAAACTTGAGTGGATCAATAAAGAGCATATCAAGCGTCTTCCGCAGGAAACACTCGTAAAGACCATTGCCGCATTTCTTCCCGAGACAATTACTCAGAACCCTTCCTATTCGACCGAAAAACTCGCAACGCTTGCACCGCTTCTTCTTGAGCGCGTTACGCATTTCGGACAGCTCAAAGAAATGGCGGAAGCTGGTGATATCGGATATTATTTTCAAGCCCCGGCCTATGCCAAAGAAAAACTATTCTGGAAAGACGAACGCGATGTCACAAAACTCAAGGAAAGACTTTTAAAGGTACGTGAGCTCATGAGCGCACTTCCTGAAACGTCATTTACACGTGAAGAGGTGAAGAATGCACTGTGGGCCTATGCGGAAGGCGAGGGGAGAGGGCAAGTCTTGTGGCCCCTCCGCTACGCCCTTTCGGGGAGAGATAAATCCCCCGATCCATTCCAACTTGCGGAAATTCTCGGAAAACCGGAAACCCTTTTACGCATTGATCATGCACTGCAATTCCCCAATGAATCCTAAATTTTCTCCCCGATTTTTTCTTTCTCTTTTCAGCGGGACATGCTCTCTGCTTTTTTTACTCTTTTTCGTCGCTCCCGCATATGCGGACAATGAAGCCGCATCAACCACACCTCCGTCTTCACGCTACACGGAACTTCAGCAATCCATCTCAAATCGCACGGATGAAATAAAAAAACTCGAAGCGGAAATTCTTGAATATCAAAAACGACTTCAAGATGTCGGTATGCAAAAAAAGACTTTGCAAAGCGCGATTCAGACCATCGATCTCACGCGGGCAAAACTGGGAAAAGATATTCAGTTAACACAGAAAAAAATCGATCAAACCAATGACACCATTCTTACCCTCGGTCGAGGCATTCAAGACAAGCAAGTACATATTATTAAAAATAAAAGTGTCATTGCGCAAATCATCAATAAAATTTCACAAACTGATACCGCGACGCTTCCCGAGGTCCTTCTTGGGAAAAATACACTTTCGGAATTTTTCCAAGATGTCGCCGAGCTTGATCGCATGCAAGCAGCGGTAGGTGATAGCGTCAAAAGTCTTGAACGGCTCAAGCACGATCTTGGGGAACAGCGCACAACATATCAATCCCAACAGAAGCAGCTGCTTGCGCTCAATGCCCAATTGGGCGATCAGAAACAGCTTGCGGACGAGCAACGGAAGGATCAAAATAATCTCCTCGCGCAAACAAAAAATCAAGAATCCAACTACAAAAAATTGCTTGCGGAAAAAGCGGCGCGCAAAAAACAGTTCGAGCGGGAAGTCGAAGACTATGAAGCGCAATTACGCGCAGAGATTGACCCGACCAGTTTTCCCGCACCCGGAACGAAAGTCCTTGCGTATCCCTTAGCCAACGTCCGCGTTACGCAACACTTTGGGAAAACAATTGATGCACGACGTTTATACTCCTCGGGAACACACAATGGTATCGACTTCGGTGCCGCCCCGGGAACTCGGATTACCGCCGCAGGAGATGGTGTTGTCATTGGGCAAGGCGACACCGACCGCGTGTGTCCGGGAGCTTCATATGGACGATGGGTCATGATTCGACATAAAAACGGTCTTGCGACCATATACAGCCATCTGGAACTCATAAAAGTAACCCAAGGGCAATCGGTTGAAGTTGGCGACCTTGTCGGTTACAGTGGTTCCACCGGCTATGCCACAGGGCCGCATTTACACTTTGGTCTTTTCGTTTCCAGTGCGGTAAGCATTCGCGATCTTCCAAGCAAATCCTGTCCGGGAGCAATATTCCACATACCGGTCGCACCCTTAAATGCTTATCTTGATCCGGAAGCGTATCTCTAGGTATAATAATATATAATGTTTACACGCATATTTATCGCTTTCGTTATCGTTGCCGGTCTTGCATATTATTTTAACGTTGATGTCAGAGAGATTGTCGAAAAAAGCGGTGTCCCACAGTGGCTCTCGAGTCGTGGCGTTCAAGTACACAGCACAAGTACAATGGCCACGACTACTCCTTAATTTACGCTAAGGAACTGAAGAAGAATTGAGGGCTTATCTCCCCTCAATCTTTTTTATTACTTACATCGCAAAAGATATATTGTGCGACGTGTTACGCTTTAAGCAGAGAGGAGGAATCAATCGCGAGAGCGAGAGAATAGCATCCCCTCTCGAAAGACAAACGTAGCGCGCAACTATAGTTCAATCATTGAGGGGTAATGGACTCAGTGGAACAGAAATATACCAGAGTTGTCTGAGGTTTTTTGAGCACCATTCACGCTCAGAGAAAAACCGCATACAATTCCAATCCCATATTAATGGGATGCGCAGCCTCCATTGCTACTTGAAAATTCGGCAACGATGGGGAGATGCAAAACTGGGGATAACGTGTGGAGAAAGAGAAACAATGCGACGCACGAGAGTTTGAAAATGCAAAATGCAGAAATGCGAAATGCAAAAAAGAAGTTCGCGAATTGTATCGAGTGGCGTGAAAAGTTGCGCCCTCGCCATTCGATACAGAGCGCGATTTAGCCGCTCTACATTTTTATATTAACAACACTTCATATGAAGACAGCACAAGCATCGGCATCGAAGTTCGCAAGCCGCGCCGCGGGCGCATCGGGTGATTACGTCGAGGGAGCACGGACGACCACCAAAGATCAGGCAGCAAACGCGATCGCTGCAAAAGAAGTTTACAAGCAGTCTCTCCAAGAGTCGTTCACGCGCGGAGCGTATGAAAAGGGACTCGGAAAATCTGGCAAGGCGGGATGGCAGAAAGGAGTCACTGAGAAAGGTGGCAATCGTTTCGCAGAAGGTGTTTCGCAGGGCGAATCAAAGTACGCACAGGAGAGCGCGAAGTACGACGGTGCACGCAATGCAGCCGCTTCCCTCCCTCGCGGACTTAAGGGCTCGGAGACAAACTTCGCACGTTCAAAGGCAGTCGCCCTTGCACAGCGCGCGGTGAAAACCGGCAAGTAATTCTTTCCGAAGACGGACGGAAAAAGCGTAGGCATTTTGTGCGAAGCAAATAAATTTACTCCTAAACATCAATCACTATGAGCAAAGTAGTTTCTAAAATCTGGGACGCAGCAGACGGTTCGGCAACGCCGGGTCGCGTGTTCACTGCGTCGATCGCCGAGAGTGCAATCCCCAACGAGGGCGAGGTGTTGCAGTTCATTAAAATGGGAGTCAAGGGTGCAGTATCAACGGCTGCCGTTGTAATCGAAACCTTTGCCGATCTTATTGCACCATTCACTCTCCGCTATGGTTCGGAGAATCGCATCGTGCTCAACCTCGACGAGCTCTGCGCTCTCTCTGTCGCATACTTCGGCAACAAACTTGCGATCGGTGAAAACACCGATGCAACCGGTAATGATTTCCTCGGAAACATCATGATTCCAGTGTATGAAAAAGCAGATCAGACAAAGCAGTTTCTTATTCAAGCCGACCGTGTTGCTCAGACCAACATTGCAACCGAAACACTCGGACTCTCGGGATACTGGGGTAAAGACGCAGATGGTCGCAAGCCCATTCATGCGGTACGAGTCGCACACACTACGAGTGGTAGTGCAGGGCTTGAAACGCTCGGCTCACAGATTGTTCCTGCCGGCATGCTCAAAATGTTGATCATTGAAGTGCCGAACGGATTTGCAGACGGCAACATTGACACGTCGATTCAGCGCATGAAGATTCTCTCCAACGGCTCAGTTGTCGCGGAGTGGAATGATCTCTCGGACGCAAAGACGTTGTGCGAACTCGACTACGTTACTCCCGCACCTGTTGGCGACTTGCTCCGCAAGTTCCGTGTCTTTGAACTTCCCGGCGAAGGACTCGACGCAAAGGCTGCACAACTCACGCTTCAATTCGACGTGCAAGACGTGTCGGATGCGGTGGTTATCATCCCTGTACTCGAAGTCGCATAAAGCGATTTCGGGCCCGCGGGGGAAAAGTAGTATTTATCCAAAACTAAAAAAACGCATATGTCAGAAACAAAAGTATTTGCAATCGGTACAGCAGTGAAGCACGAGACGTTCGGCAAAGGTGTGATCACCGCCAAGGACAACGTAGAACTTCCCTCGGACAACGATCACACGATGTACACCGTGAAAATGGAAGATGGCGAATTGCGCCACTTCAAAGGTTACGAGCTCAAGTAATCCCCTCCCCTCACTATGTCAAGAATCATTATTGGAACAACACCGGTGCAAGTCGCACGATACAACCCCAAGCGCCGGATGCTGTTGGCTGAATTCTTGCCATCGTCAATTATCGCGGGCAATGTCGGACTGATCTTCGGAAAGTTCGGCAGTGCTCCGACGGCAAGCACGGGTTCGCCAACATGGGACTTCCTACTTAATGCGGGTTCATCGAACGGCTCGAACTCGGACGAATCACTTTTAGAGGCACCGGACAAGCGCGACTTGTGGCTTGTATCCGACACCGCAGCACAAGAGGTTAATGTAGTTGAGCACAACATGCAGGAGCCAGTAACACCATCAGCAATATGAGCAAACAAAGACTTCTCGACATCTTCATGACGGCGTTAATGGGTGCAGCAATTGCTTTCTTGCAGAGCTTTCTTGTCGGCATGACCGACATTGGAATACCTCACGCAGACCCAATGATGGCCAGTGCAGCAGCGGCCGGTATCAAAAGTTTGCCAGTGTTCAATCGTCCTGTTACATAAATGAAAAACGTACCCAACAAAATCATTGTGCATCACTCGGCGTTTGCCCAATCAAGCGAACAGCTCGGGCAAATCAACCAATGGCACAAAGATCGTGAGTTCATAAAAAGCTCGCTTGGGTACTATGTGGGGTATCACTACCTCATCTCGCATGCAGGAATAATTACCGCGACGCGCAAGATCGAGGACGAGGGCTGTCACACAAAAGGGCAAAATACCACATCGATCGGTGTGTGCATGGAAGGACATTTTGACCAAGAAATGCCAACCGCAAAACAAACGCAGATGTTGGGAAAGCTGTTGGTTTCGCTTTGCGAAGCCCACAGCATCCCCTACACCTCCATAGAGGCGCATAGGAGTTTCTCAAATACGTCGTGTTTTGGGAAAAAATTACACAATAATTTTGCGAAAATTACATGTCTTACCGAAAAAATACACCAACTCTCAACAGCAGTCGAAGCATTGCGCGAAGAGTCGCGCGCATAGTACTTGCACTCCTTGCAGTGCTTACGTTGTTTGCGTCGTACCTCACCGTTACGCATTACGCATCCGCGGCGAGTACGCGGTACTCCCCTGCTGCATTGTTACAGCCGGGAGATATTACCAATGCGATGCTTCGCAACAGTGCAGTGACAAACGCCAAGGTGAGCGCCGATGCGGCAATCGACGGGTCAAAAATTAACCTTGGTGGTGCAGGTGGAGAACTCGGCTTTGCTTCCTCAACCAACATTGCAACGACGACAAAATTAAAGTGGGCAACGTCGACAGACACGCTCACGGTCACCGGTTCGATCTCCGCATCAGCGACGACAACCTTTAATGGTGTTGCATATAAATTCCCGAGTGCCGATGGGTCAAATTCTCAACTACTTAAAACAAACGGTGCGGGGCAACTCTCGTGGGGTACTGGTTCGGCGTTCGCGTATACTGTTGGCTCAACCTCCATTGCGAGTGCAACATCACAGGACTCGACGCAAGCCACATCACCAACGAAGCTCAAAGAAATAAAAATATCAGGGAGTGGCGGGGGACAGGTTGATGTCCAATTCGATGCAAAAGTGCAAAGCGGATACACAACTTCAGCGCGTATTTACATAAACGGCATTGCGGTAGGAACAACACGCACAACCACGAGCACGGGAGACGTAACCTTTAATGAATACATTACTGTTGCAGCAAATGACTTGGTGCAGCTCTATTGTTGGGGCAACGACGCCGGTTTCCGCGATTATTACTGCAATGATATGTACATTAAAGCGTCGATTGTTGAAGTGACGACAGTTATTGACTCATAGAGGATAAATGCACACGCCATGATCGAATTCACCACATACGAAAAACGCCGGAAGTATCCCCACATGATGCCGCGAGATGTGGAGATTTGGGAACGCTTTATTGAAGCGAATCCGGACATATTCGATGTTGTTTCTTATGACGTGCCGGTTGGTGACGGTGCAGAATTTGACACCACGGTGCACGTAGGCGTTGCGAGCGATATGCGCAAGCTCTACCAACGCAAGATCGACGTAGTGGGAAGAAAGCATGGTATGTTTTTTGTGGTCGAAGTGAAGCCACGCGCGAGCACGGCGGCAATAGGACAAGTAAAAGGATACATCACGCTTTTCAAGCGCGACTATACGATCAACGAGCCAGTCATTCCGATGATCGTCACCGATCAGATGTTGCCCGAAATGGAGTTTTTAGCAAAGGAGGAGAGAGTACAGTTATTTATTGCGTAGTCTCACTTTTTCGAAATACTATGAACCACAAAACACACACCATCAGTATATTCCAAGGCCAATGCTCGGCGAGCTGTGGGTGCAAGCGCTCCCCTGTTTTAAACGCATCAAATACTATGTACGCATCAATGTACAGTGTGAATGTTGCAAATATTGCCAGTGGTATAAAAGCCCATCTAATATAACGCATATGCCTATTCCCCTATTTATACTCGCAATTGTAGAAATGGCAACACTCCGCACCCTCGTCATGGCGGTGGTGTCTGGTGCTGCGTGGGAAATAGGCTCAAACGCTATTGAGAAACTTTTCGACACGATCGTGTCAAAGATGCGGAGCTACACCGGTGAAAGTGAGGACAGTGTTTGGATAAATATTGGTGAATATATACTTGGTATTCTCGGCGGCTCGCTCGCCTTGTTTATGGTGCTACGTGGGCGCTTGCCCGTTCGCATTGCTGACAAACTCGGACTCGTTTTAAGAAAAAAGCCACAGGCAGTCATTAAACCAACGGTCGAGGATGTTGCAAAAGTTGCTGTTGGCAGTGTTGGGCGTTCTTCAAGTGTCGTCATGACTGGACTTAAACTGGTTGGAGCATTCGTCGGCACAAGCTCTATTGCACTCCTTGCAGTTGCGCAGTGGATTGATTTCGGCAACTGGAATTCAGGTGCGTACCAAGGCACTTTTAATAAACTTTTTGCCACGTTCGGGCTCGTACCCGATGCAACTTTTGCAAAGTCCACACAGGTATCATCGGACATGTGGAAGAAAATATTTCAATTCTACCAACAGCGCGGCGCCATCGGTATCATTGACCCCACCGGCAACAGCGACCTACCTTTCACTGCGGAAAATCTTGCAATCATTGTTGACCGCGTAGCCATCGCCATGACCGCAGAGGGCGAGAAAGTCACGTATAAAAATGTTTTGGGGCTCACGCAAGCAATGATCATCTATAAGACCGGCAACCCAGTTGAGCCGATCACACCCACATCCTCCTCTACCACGGGCACAAGTACACCATCGGCTACCAAGCCTCCGGTGGAGATTAAAATCTTCACCGGAGTTGTCGCCAATGGTGCGCTTGGCGCGCCGAATACGTTCACCGAAAGACAGGATGATATGATTGTGAATGCAACGGAATTACTCGATGCGGCGAAGAATAATTTGACAGCGTATGTGGTTGCCTTGCCGGGGAAATTCTATTACGAAATTGCGATCGTGAACTCCGTAAAGACCAAGAGCGGATTCACACAAAAGGGAGCGGCACAGCGGGTTGTGTCGGGGTACAACAAAGATAATACGCCGCGCTATAAGACGATCTACAATAAATTTGCGGTCATGCGTATTGGGGTGCTTGATGCGAACGGGCGCACCGTGAAGCTTCAAGAGATCATTCTCGGGCCCGTGGATGCGAGTGTATTCCAACCAACCACAGCACAACTCGCGGATGTTGCAAAGACAATCACGCCGGAGCTGTTCACGACCGATGTTGGTGAAGTGAAATCGATCGTGACAACGTCACCGGTGACCGTCACTCCTCCTGCGGTTCCCTCACCTCAACCTGTGACGTACGTGCCGACACAACCCGCTCCGGCTACAGGAGGCGCCACAGTGAGTACACCATCGGCCCCATCGCCCGCGCCGGTCGTGTCAACGCCACCGCCGGCGACACCGGCACCTTCACCTCCCCCGCCTCCGGCGTTGACTGCACAGCAGCTTGCGGTGAAGAACGCAACAAACCTCAGCGAGGCATACGCTTCGATCGGTGGATTGCCATCAATCTCGCAACGTGCAAACCTCTATCAAGCGTGGGGCTTGGGGCAAGCCTCAATGTATGTCGGAAGTGTCGAACAAAACACAAAGTATCTCGCAGAGCTAAAACGCCAATTCGGCGTAGGTTGAGCCATTTTTCGACCCTCTATAATGCGATTTAAGGTGTCCAAAAATTAAAAGACGACCGGTTGGTCGTCTTTTTTGCCTGCCCAGGATGTGTCAACAATCCGGATTGTTGACACTGGCCAGCGTGAACGATAGAATTGTAGACACATGGCAACAAGAAAATATTATTACTCACACGAAGACGAAAAGCGGCACAAGTGTCTGAGGTGTCGGAGAGTTCGCTACGAAAGCTTTATGAGAAAGCCGATATGGTCAGAGCGGACGGCATGCTCTCAGTTCGGGAACTCAGAGAAGCAGTGGATATGCCGTGATCATCAAACACAGTAGAACAGTCGCAAAGCCTCCTGCGCCGAATTAAGAATTTTTCTGGGGGGGGAATCCGGAATAGGCACGGGGAGAGCGGTAGCCTCCCTGGGCTTCGATGAATTTGCATCTGGGGGGTGGCGGTAGCCTCCCCCTCTTTGCATCTGCATCACGCGCGGTAGCGTGCTGAATTATATTCCCTAAGGGAAGTGCTTCTTCCCTTAAACTGTTAAGAGGGGCAATGATGCTTCGAGCTGCAAAAATCACCACCGGCTAGCGCCGGAGGGTTGGAATGCGGCGCACGGAGGGACGGCAAGGAGGGCAAGGCGGCAAATACGGGGCGAAGTTCGAAGACTCCCGAAGCTCCGGTCAATTCTCGCGGGAAGAAAAATTATACCGCGAGAAATTGCCAGCGGAGCTTCGCCGCCGAAATAAAAATGTCGACCCCGCAAACCGCAAAGCCGGTTCGCGGCATTTTTTTTCGTCGTCGCCCCTGACACCGGCACCAACAACAAGAGAGCAGACACCCCCTGCCTTAAGGGCTTTTAGGGGTGTCTGCTCTCTTGTTGTTGCCGGTGTCCAATCCCAACCACTACGACGATGAGGAGCAAGTATATCGTCGTGTGGTTGTGATGCCGCCTTGCCCTCCTTGCCGTCCCTCCGTGCGCCGCATTCCAACCCTCCGGCGCTAGCCGGTGGTGATTTTTGCA
>Ga0209515_10004585_pt1 | contig 18570 bp, 10 predicted proteins | sample Subgroupgradi54m_FD_187454 | JGI IMG/M metagenome (GOLD analysis project Ga0209515, IMG submission 187454) | Subsurface groundwater microbial communities from S. Glens Falls, New York, USA - GMW60B uncontaminated upgradient, 5.4 m (SPAdes)... ...
GTCAGACAGGGCGCCGAGCGCGACGCCGCCTGCGCCCGCGCCGGCCGAAGCCGAGGCCGCCGCTCCGGCCGCTCCGTCGGCTCCCGCCGCTCCCGCCGCTCCCGCCGCGCAGGCCGAGAGCGCGCCATGTCGCGAGTACCAGACCTTGCTGGTCCGTCTGGGCAGCGAGGGTGGCGCGGCTCTGCCCGGGCTGCCCGCGCAAGCCCTGCTGAGCTTCCGCTTCGACCAGCTGTCCGTGGTGGCGGGATCCCTGCCGCTGCCCGACACCGACGAGGATGCACTCGACGCCGCGCTCGTGCTCGGCTCGCCCAGCAGGCATCCGCGTGGGAGTGGAGCGCCGGCGCGCGGCGCGCAGACCTTCGTCTACCTCGCGGCCGATCCGGGTGTTCCCGCCGCGGATCTGAAGAAGGCTCGCGCCGCGCTGCCGCGCGCCACCCAGCTGCGTCTGCTCGTGCTCAGGTCACCCGACGAGCTCTTCGAGCAGCTCCGGCACATCCTCCCGCGCACGCCCGCCTCGCTGCGCGAGCGAATGGGCCGGCCGCTCCACCTCGACGAGCACATGCGCGACCTCGCCCAGCTCTCGCGTCCGTGCCCGCTCGCCGACGCCTTCGGCTCCATCAGTCGCGGCGGCGGCGTCGACATCCTCGCGCCCGCGGTGGCCAAGGGGCTCGCGCAGTGCCGCTGCGATCTCGTCGACCTGGACGCCTTCGTCTCGCTGCTGGTCTTCGCTGCCCTGCCGTTGCCCGACGGCGGCTACCTGGTGGTCGACGAGCGCGTCTTCGCCGGCCTGGCCGCCAACGCCACCGTGGCCGACGTCGCGGCCGCCCTGGCCAGGCCGTCGAAATAGCCGCCTACGTCACCAGCACGGCCACGCCGGCCACGGCGATGAGCGCGCCCGCGACGCCCGCGGCGCCGATGTGCTCGCCGCGCAGGCGCGCGACGGGCAGGATGAACACGGGCGTGAGGCCCATCAGCGCGGCGGCGACGCCGGCGGGCGCATGGCTGATGGCGTAGAGCGCACACGAGACGCCCACGCAGGGCCCGAGCAGGGCGCCCAGGCTGGCCAGCGAGATGGCCGCACGATCCGCGAAGGCGTCGCGCACACGCGGCCACAGGCGCGCGCCGCTCATGACCACGACGAAGCCGAGCAGCCCGGCGAAGGCGCGGATCTGCGTGCCCGCGACGGGATGGCCGCCGTGCAGGCCAATCTTGCCCAGCACCAGCCCGCCGGCCTGGCCGGCCGCGCCGCCCAGCGCGAGCAGCGTGCCGCGCAGGGCCTGCGGGTGCGGCTCGCCGCGCCGGGCACGCGTGCGCGCGGCCACCGCCCAGACCACGCCGCTCACGACCAGTAGCATGCCGAGCGCGTCGCGGCCGCTGGGCACCTCGCCGAGCGCGAGCCAGGCAATCAGCGCGACCATCACCGGCACGGTGCTGCTCACCAGCATGGTGAGGCGGGCGCCGACCAGCACGAAGGCGCGGAACAGGCACAGATCGCCCAGCGTGAAGCCGACCAGCCCCGAGACCGACAGCCAGGCCCACGCGTGCGCGTCGAAGTCGGTGGGCAGCGCGCGTCCGCGCATGATCCACGCCAGCGCTGTCAGCAGCACCAGCGCGAAGCCCAGCCGGATGAGGTTGAGCGGCAGCGAGCCGATGCGTCGGCCCGCCGCCTCGAAGACGACCGACGAGCCGGTCCAGCAGGTCGCGGCGCCCAGCGCCGCCAGCTCACCGATCAACGCAGCCTCAGGTCACAGCCATCGCACGGCACGAGCAGGACCATATCTCAACGCGGGCTCGCCCCGGCGCCGCAGCGGACGGTGGCGAGCGTGGTCGGCGCGTCCAGGGAGTCCTCATCGCGCGCCAGGCGCAGCGCGACCGGAGCATCGATGCGAAAGCTGCCCTCGGCGACGGCCACGAGCGCGAGCGGCTGGCCCAGCTCGGCGGGCGAACGCAGCGCCACGAATGGCGGGCCATCGAGGTCGGCCAGCGACGGGCAGCGGCCGGTGCGAAGCTGATGGCGCCTGACCTCCAGCTCGATGCGCAGCGCCGACAAGAGCGCCAGATGCCGCGCGTAGAGGCGGGCGACGCGGGCGCGCGAGCCGCCCAGCAGGCCGCGCAACATGGCCACGGTCGAATCGTGTAGCTGCGCGCGCGTCACGCCCACGGGCGCCTTCTCGATCCGCGCCGCCTCGGCCATGGCCGCGTCCGCGCCGCGCCGGTTGTCGCGGTCGGCAGCCTCGAGCGCCAGCAGGCAGCTCGCGAACGTGCTGCCCGTCGGGCAGGCCCGGTCGACCTGCTCCGCCAGCTGCTCGCTCGCCAGCAGGGCGGCCGCGGCCTGCTGGCGGTCGTCCACGCCGTGGTTCTCCCCCACGGGCGCGGCCAGCGTGATTCCAGCGGGCAGCGGCCGCTCGGGCGCGAGCGCCGCCAGGGCCACGGGCAGGTGGTCCACCGTCTCGCTGGCACGGACCACGGTGGCGAGCGGGGGCAGACTGGCAATCAGCGTGTCGAGCTCGGCCGCCAGGCCGTCGAGCGCAGCGGCGTCCAGCCTGGCGTCGGCGAGGAGCATCCGCGCCAGCGCGACGTCCTCTTCCAGCCCCATGCTCGAGCTCATCACCGCGTGCATCGACGGACGACCGCGCAACGTGTCGATGGTCGCCATCTCGTTGTCCAGGAGCAGCCTGAGCGCGGCAGCCACCTGGCCACGCTCGGCCAGCACACGAGCATGCAGGGTCAGCAGCAGGTCAGCACGTCGCTGTGACTTGATGGCTCGCATGGGCGCCCCCGCTTCGTTGTCCACGACGCGCGACTCCACCAGCGTCGCCTGGCCGGCGGCGCGCGCGACCCTGGCCGCGTACGCCATGCCGCAGCGGCGATCGAGCTGCCCTGCATCCTGGTCGAGCGCCGCGAAGGCGCAGGTCGACTCGAGCCCGCTGCCATGCTTGCAGTCGAGCACCGTCGCCGCCAGCTGGGGCGGCGTCTCCTCGCCCAGGCAGGCGGCCAGCTGCGCCTGCGCACCTCCAGCGGCGGCGTCGGCGTCAGCCGCCTCGGCCGCCGACGCCCGCAGAGGCGGTCGTTTCAGGGCCACCTTCGCTGCTTGCTCGAGGCGGGCCTCGACCCGTCGGGTGGTCTGGATGATCTCGTCCTCGCTGAAGGTGGCTTGCTCCTGACGTGGGCGCGCGGCGCAGGCGCTCAGCACCAGCGTGCACGCGAGGATCAGGTGGATCGGACGGCTGCGATAGGTTTTCACGGCCCGAATGTGGTGCAAGAGTCGGACCTTCGCCAGCCAGGCCTCTACTGGCGCACTTGCGAGCGCGCGCGTGATCAATGCACGCCCGTGCCGGCTCGCTGTGATCGCGCGTCACGCGAACCGCGCCCCGGCCTGCCAAGGTGTCACGCGGCAGCCGCGCGGCGCCTGCGCAGCACACGCCCGTTCAGGTGCTCGCGCGATCGCGGCGGCGCGACTTCTACTCCGCCCCGAATGACATTTTCCGGCTGCGGAGAATGGCAATCAGAGTCCCACTCCAATGACATTTCAACACACGTGAGATCCACGTCACCGTCGGGTGCAACGCCCGGTGGCAGGTACGGCCCTGCGCGTGATGAAAGCCACCAAACTGCCGTGCACGTATCACGGGACGAGTGGCGAACGTGCGGACGCTGGGACGGACCTTGGCCCACTCGAGCGTCAGAACAGGGTCATGAAAACGCTCCCTGTTCCTGCTGGTCGTCAGAAGCTCAAGCTCGCGCGCGAGACCCTGCGTTCGCTCAACGATGCGCAGCTCGCCCACGTCCGTGGCGGAGGCGGGGTGCAAGGTCTCGCCGTGGACGCCGAGCAACTCATCGAGGGGCGCGACGAGATCCGCACCCAGGCGCACTGTCCGCGCGTCGATCCCCCGGTCCTGCCGCCGCTGCAGCCATGAGTGATCCGGAGTGTCATCGCGCATGTGATCCGCGCACACCAAGGCCTGGCCGGCGATCCGTCGTGCTAGCGTGTGGCGCCGTATGGCGGACGTCGTCGAAAGCCAGGGCTCGACGCCACCTCCCGCGCCGGGCGGAGAGCCTGGCTCCACGGCCGCAGGCAGCGGCTCCGGGCGCGATTCGACCCTGACCGAGACGGCCCAGGGCTGCCTGCCGGCGGTGCAGCAGGCCCTGGCCGTGCGCGCCAGCGGCGAGATGCCGGCGGCCGGGCCCAACTGGATGCCGCTGCGCGTGGTCGACAGCAGCGACTACGTGATCGAGGCCGAGGCCGGCCGCGGCGGGGTCGGCATCGTCTACCGGGCGCGCGACCGGCGGCTCGGGCGTGTGGTCGCGGTCAAGGAGCTGCAGAAGGACGACCCCACCGCGCGCCTGCGCTTCGAGCGCGAGATGCGCATCACCGCAAGGCTGCAGCACCCCGGCGTGGTGCCCGTGCACGAGGCCGGCCGCTGGCCCACGGGCGAGCCGTTTTACGCCATGAAGCTGGTCGAGGGCTCCTCGCTCAAGGCGCGTGTCGCCGAGGCGCCCACGCTGGCGGCGCGCCTGGCCCTCCTGCCCAGCCTCATCGCCGTGGCCGAGACCATGGCCTACGCGCACGCCCACAAGGTCACCCATCGCGACCTCAAGCCGGCCAACGTCATCATCGGCGCCTACGGCGAGACCGTGGTCATCGACTGGGGCCTGGCCAAGGAGGTCGACGAGCCCGACGCCTTCGCCGACACCCTGCGCCTGGAGCCGTACCGCGAGCTCAACGACTCGGGCACACGCGTGGGCACCATCGTGGGCACGCCCGCGTACATGCCGCCCGAGCAGGCGAGCGGCGCGCCCGTCGACCAGCGCGCCGACGTCTACGCCCTGGGCGCCATGCTCTACCACCTGCTCACCGGCGCGTCACCCTACGCCGACGCGGTCGCGGCCTCGGCCGACGTGCTCGCGCGTGTGCTGGTCGGGCCGCCCCGGCCCATCGACGCGCTGGTGCCGGGCGCGCCGCGCGAGCTGGTCGCCATCGCCGACAAGGCCATGGCGCGCGCTCCCGGCGCGCGTTACCCCTCGGCGGGTCAGCTGGCCGAGGAGCTGCGCCGCTTCCAGACCGGCCAGCTGGTCGACGCCTACCGCTACTCGCGGCGCGATCTGGTCGGCCGCTGGATGCGGCGCAACCGCGGCGTCGCGCTCACCGCCAGCCTGGCCCTGCTCCTGCTCATGGCCATGGGCGCGGCCTCGCTGGCGCGTGTCATCCACGAGAGCGCGCGCGCCGATCGCGAGCGCGACCAGGCCATCCGCCAGCGCGAGCTGGCCGAGCGCGCCGAGCGCACCGCCCGGCGCACCGCCAACGAGGTCATCCTGGCCCACGCGGCCGGCGACGTCGCGCGTGACCCGACCATGGCCATCGCCTGGCTCAAGCGCCTGACGCCGCTCGACGCCGACGTGAGCCGGGCGCACGCCATCGCGCTGGCGGCGCTGTCGCGACCCGTGGCCAGCAAGGTGTGGACGCGCTGGAAGCTGCCGCTCTCGCGCCTGGTCTTCTCGCCCGACGGTGCCACGCTGCTGGTGGCCGCGGTCGGCGACTCGGTCAGCTTGATCGACGTGGCCAGCGGCACGGAGCGGCGGCGCTGGCCCATCGACACCGAGCCCACCTTCCTGACCGCGTCGAGCGACCGCCGGCGCGTCGCCTTCCTGGAGACGCAGTACCAGGTCGCGGTCGTGGACATCGACGACGGCCAGCTCACCCGCCCCGAGGGCTGTCCCGGTCCGGTGGCGTCGACGGCGCTCGCCCCCGACGGGCGCCAGCTGGTCTGCGTGCGCGCCGGTGCGGCCGCGCGCGTGATCGATCTGCGCAGCGGTCGCGTGGTCGACTGGCCGGGCAGCGCGTCCTGGCCGACCACGGCGAGCGTGGCCTGGGCCGACGATGGCGAGGAGCTCTACGCCGCCACCGGCAGCGAGCCGGCCGTGCTGACGTTCGCGCCGCGCAGCGGGACCACCCGGCGCCTCGCGCTGCCCGACGCGCGCGCGCCGGTCGTGAGCGTGCTGGCCGCCAGCCCGACGCAGCTCTTCGTCACCACCCGCGACGGGCGCGTGGCCCTGGTCGATCGTGACACCGGCGGCACCCGCTGGCTGCCCGGCGGCGGCGAGGCCAGCATCCAGGCGGACGCGAGCGCGCGCGCCGGCGTGGTCGTCTTCCGCCACGCGGGCGAGCCGGCGTACCTGGTCAAGGTCGCGACCGGACAGGTGCAGGCGCTGCCCGCGTCCTGCCACGGGCGCGGCACGCCCACGCTGTCGCCGAGCGGACGCTACGCGGTGGTGCCCTGCGCCGACGACTGGTTCCTGCTCTGGGACGATGTGCACGCGCAGGCCTGGCCGCTGCGCGGCCACGGCGACGACGGCCCGGTCGCCTTCTCGCCCGCCGAGGACTGGGTCGCCACCTCGGGCAGCGACGGAGCGGTGCGCCTGTGGCGCGTGCCCGCCGCCGCGCCGCTGCTCGCGCGCCACGCGGGCGTCTCCTACCACGTCGTCCCGGCCGGCCCGTGGATCGTCACCGACAGCGTCGCGGGCACGGTCGCGGTCATCGACGCGGCCACCTGGCAGGCGCGCACATTTCCCATCGCCCACGACATGGTCTACGCGCTGGCCGCAGGCGACGGCGGCCGCGTGGTCGCCGCGGGCAGCTGGGACGGCCAGATCGTCCTCTGGCACACCGGCTCCTTCGACACGCCCGCGCAGCTCATCGGCGCACGCGGTCACCCCATCTGGGGACTCGCCTTCGACGACACGGGCGGCCTGCTGGGCGACGCGCGCACCGACGGCGCGCACCTGTGGCCGGTGGGCGGCGGGCCCGCGGTCGCGCTCGCCGGTCACGAGGGCGAGGTGCGCGCCATCCAGCTGGGCCGCCTGGGCGGCGAGCCGGTCGCGCTCACCGGTGGCGAGGACGGCACGGTGCGCCTGTGGGCTCTCGACGGCAAGCCGCTGCGCGTCTGGCACGGGCACACGCGCATGGTGCAGCAGGTGCGCTTCGCCGGCACGCAGGTGGTCAGCGGTAGCGACGACGGCACGGTGCGGCTGTGGGACGGCGATCGCGACCGCGGCAAGGTCATCGCCCGCCACGACACCTTCGTGCGCGCGCTCAGCGTCTCGCCCACGCAGCGCTTCGTGGCCTCGGCGGCCACCGACGGCTCGGTCTCGGTCTACGACCGCGACAGTGGCGCCACCGTCACGCTCGCTGCCGAGCGCGGCGCCGTGCGCACGCTCGAGTTCGACGCCGACGAGCGCACCCTGCTGTCGAGCTCGATGAACGGCACGCTGTGGCGCTGGAGCTGGCAGAGCGGCGAGGTGTGCGTGCTGCTGCAGAGCGGGGGCCTGAACGGCGCCGCCTGGGTCGGCCACGGCACGTCGGTGGTCACCGCCGGTACCACCGGCGAGATTCGCCGCTCGTCGAGCCAGCCGACCGCCTGCCTGACCGCACGCCCGGAGTCCTGGAGCGCCTCGCTCGCGGCCATCACCCAGGCCGAGGCCACGCCCGCGCGCGGCGGCAAGGAGTGATGTCGTGGCCTACCGGAGTGGCTTCTTCTCGCAGTTCTCGCGCAAGCTCACCCTGCTCGACCAGCTGAGCGCGAAGCGTCATCCCGCCTCGCTGGGCGATCTGGCCCACGAGCTGGGCGTCTCGGTCAAGACGGTGCGCCGCGATCTGCACGACATCGCCGAGTCGGGCAAGAACCTGGTCTTCAGCTACGACGACGGCAACGCCGGCCGCACCCAGGTGCACCTGCAGAGTCGCAACTTCATCAACGTGGCGCTCACCCGCGCCGAGGCGCACTGGGTCGCGGCCACGCGCCGCCTGTGGGCGCCCTTTGCCGGCACCACCTTCCACGACGCGATGGAGAACGTCATCGCCAAGATCCTCGAGAACGTCTCCGCCGAGGAGCGCGCCGAGATCGAGAAGGACACCGCGCGCCTCCTGTTCGTGCCCACGGGCGGCGTGCGCGACTACCGGCCCAAGCGCGAGCTCATCCGCACCCTGCAGAAGGCGGTCACGCGCCGCCGCCGCATCGCCTACGGCTACCGCACGCCCCAGGGCAAGCGCCTCGCCGGCGTCATGGAGCCGTTCGCCTTCGTGATCTACGCCAACACCATCTATGTGTTCGCGCGTCGGCTGGTGCGTGCGCCCGCGGCGGGTGGCGTGGCGGGTCCGGAGTGGGTGCGCTGGCCTGCCGACCGCTTCACCAAGGTCGAGCTCCTGCGCGAGGAGTTCGAGGTGCCCGCCGATTTCCGCATCGAGGACGACTTCGACGGCTTCGGCATCATCAGCGAGCCGGGCAAGCAGCGCGTGGTGGTCGACTTCGACGCCGTGGTGGCGCCGTACATCGTCGAGCGGGTGTGGCCGGGCACGGTCGCCGTCACCCCCTTGCCCGAGGGCTGGCTGCGTCTGGTGCTCGACACCGCCAACCTGATCGAGGTGCAGAACTGGCTGCAGTCGCACGCGGGCCATGCCCTGGTGCGCGAGCCGGCCGCGCTGCGCGAGGCCATGCGGCGCAACTTCGAGCGCGCGCTGGCCATGGACGCCGCCGCGCCGCCATGTGACGTCGGCACGCAGGCGCGTCCGAGATCGGGCTGACCGGGACGGACCTTGTCCCACCCGCCTGGCACCTTGTCGCATGCCCAAGCCGGTGACCCTGAAGGTGCTCGCGCCCCACCCTTCGCCCGCGCACGGCCTCGACGATGGCGAGCGCGCCGCGGCCGCACGCCGCCTCGACTGCCGCGCCTACGATGGCTGCCTCGCGCTCGCCGACGAGCGCGGCTGGCGCGGCTTCCACTGCCGCGCCTGCGTTGCGTACGTGGCGCAGACGCCGCGCCAGCGCTACCGCGACATGCTGGCCATGCTGCAGCTGCTCGCCGACGGCCAGGTCGTGGCCAGGCTGACCGCCGCGACGACGACGGCGACGACGACGACGACGTCGGCGTCGGCGCGTGCGCCGCAGCGGCTCTTCCTGCCCGACGCCGACGACACCGCGCCGCTGGCCATCGTACGCAAGCCGTGCGCGTGAGGAGGCAGGAATCGCCACCCGAAACGAGCGAAATGAGCGGCCCGGGTCGGACGCAGCGTCGGACCATGCACCCATGACACGTGCACTGCTGGCGCTGTTGCTGCTGCCCGGTGCGGTCGCCTGCCCGGGATCCACGATCACCAGCGGCGGCGGCGGTGATGACGACGGCGACGGTGGCCAGGGCGCCGAGGTCGACGCCACGGCCGCCGGCCACGAGGACGCCCTCTCGCTGCCCGCGCCCATCGTCTGCACCCCCGGCGCTGGCGGCAGCGACGCGGGGCCCATCGTTCCCGGTCCGCAACCGGCGCGCCCGCGCCCGTTCTTCCCGCCCGCGAGCGCCAACCTCGGCCGGGCCAATGCGCTGCTCGCCGACTACAGCGAGGCGGCGTGGCTGGCCATCGTGCCGCGGCAGTCGCCCCGCGGCGGCGCGGCCTGCCCGGTGGCGGGACAGCAAGCATCCGATTTCACCTGGGACGCGCACGATCCCCAGCGCATCAAGTGCGCCGGCGGCGCGACCACGCTCGATTACGACCATCCGCCCCAGCATGTGAGCGCGCTGGTGCTGAGCGGCCGGACCGTGCAGCTGCCCGCGTGGCCCGCGCCCGGCGGTGGCCTGGAGCTCGTCGGCAGCCGCATCGACTTCGAGAAGTCCAGGTTCATGGTCGCCAACCTCGACCTGCTGGGCGCCGCCTACGTCAAGTCGGGTGACGAGCGCTACGCGCGTCGCGTCGCGCTGGCGCTCGATGCCTGGGCCAACGTCGTGCCCGACTACTACCTGAGCGGCACCAACGCCGAGGCGCCCATCACGCCCGCGCAGGCGGCCGCGCGCGGCTGGGTGGTGCAGCGTGCCAGTGACCACAATGGCCTGGGTCACGAGCTGAGCTGGTTCCCCATTGCGGCGCTCGACCGCATCTGGGACAGCCGCGCGCTCGTGGATCTGTCGGCCGAGCGTGGCTACGACGTGCGCGAGCACATCGTCGAGGACCTGTACCTGAACGAGACCGACTACCTGACCCTGACCGTGCCGCTCTCGTCGCACACGGCGACCAACCTGTCCTTCTCCTACGAGGTCATGGCCAACCTGGCCACCGTGCTGGGCCGGCGCGGCGGCCTCATCGCCTGGCTCGATCAGTACATGCGCCGCACGGTGAAGAACTTCATGCGCGACGGCATGGACGGTGAGTCGTTCGGCTACCAGCGCACCTACGCGGAGTCCAACTGGAAGGTCATCAAGAACCTGACCGGCTACTTCGACGTGTGGCCGCCCCAGGACGCGAGCGAGGCCGACGTGCGCGCCGGCATCGAGACCTCGCGCGCCACCGTGAAGGAAGGCCTCGATGCCCTGGTGCTGGTCTCGCTCCCCGACGGGCAGCTGCCGCCCTTCGGCGACACCGGGCTGGACAGCAGTCCGCCCGCGCGCACGACCACCACGTCGAACCTCTTGCCCGGCTACGGCCACGTGGCGCTGGGCGCGGGCACGGGCGCGAAGCAGGTCCAGCTCAACCTCGGCTTCGAGGACAATGCCAATCATGTGCACCCCGACGTGCTGGCATTCACGCTCTACGCATTCGGGCGCGAGCTGCTGGGCAACATTCGTTACTCGCGCATCCCGGGCCGCGCCTTCACCGAATCGACCATGGCGCGCAACACCGTGACCGTGAACCGGGCCATCCAGTACCGCAGCAACAACGTCGGCGGCGACAACTCAGGCCACCTGTTCACCTCGGGCGACCTGCTCACCTTCGAGGCCAACCTGGGCGGCATCTCGGTCGCCGAGGTCGACGGCTCGCGCGCCTACCTCGACCAGGCCCAGCTGTACCGGCGCGTCATGATCCTGAACGCCATCGACGCCCAGCATGCCTACGTGCTCGACATCTTCCGCGTGCGCGGCGGCCGCAGCCACGATTACTTCTTTCACGGCTCGACCCGCTTCGACGAGACCGCCACCAGCAGCCTGCCGCTCGCGCCCGTGGCCGCCACCTATCCGCTGCTCCTGCCCGGCGAGACCTGGACCGATCCCACCGACTCGAGCTCACCCTCCGACTGGTACGGGGCCTTCCGTGACATGAGCCGCGCGCGCTCGTCGGGCGACTTCGCGGTCACCTTTGCCGAGACGGGCGGCACGCGTGGCACGCGCGTGCACGTGCTCGACGACGGCCACGGCGACGTCTGGCTGGGTCGCAGCCCGGCGCCCTACCGCGACCGCTCGCCCACCGGGTTCTACGACCACTGGCGCCCGAGCCTGCTCCTGCGCCGCGAGGGCCAGAATCTCGACAGTGCCTTCGTCGCCGTCATCGAGCCATTCGACGGTCAGCCCGGCATCGCCGACGTGCAGGCGGTGCCGCTGGCGAGCGCGGATCTCGACCGCTTCATCGTGCGTGTCAGCTTCGTCGACGGGCGCGAGGACGTCCTGCTGGTCGACGCCGGCTCGGGCCCGCCGCGCCAGGTGGCTGCGGCCGACGGCAGCTACGCGCTCGACGGACGCTTCGGCGTGGTCTCGCGCGCGGGCGGAACCACGCACGCCTACCTGATCGCCGGCACGCGCCTCGCGCATGCCGGCGACCCGCCGCTCACGCTCGCGCGCGGCCTGCTGAGCGGCACCATCACCGGCGTCGTGCGCCACGTCGACGGCTGCAACGCCGACGCCTTCGTCACCGACGCCGTGCTGCCCGAGGGCGACGCGTTGCGCGGGCGCTGGCTTCGGCTCGCCTTCGATCGCTACGCGGTGGTGCCCGCCGGCTCGAGCTATCCGCTCGGCATCCACGAGCAGCGCGGCATCACCCAGATGTACGCCATCAAGAGCGTGCAGCGCCAGGACGGCCACAGCTACATCGTGCTGGCCGACGATCCGATGCTGACGATGACCGCGGGCCAGACGCGCGAGACCACGCGGCCGCTGCGCACGTTCACAGGACCGGTGACGTTCGAGATCGCGCTCAGCGCACGCTCGCCGTAGCGCCGCGACTACTCCCCGATCTGGTAATCGAACACGTGGCGCTGGTCGCGCATCGTGCCCAGCTGCGCGCCGACTTGCTTGTGGTGGGGATGGTTCTGGTACGCCGCCAGCGTGGCCGCGTCGGCGAAGGTGGACAGGAGCGCCACGTCGCAGCTGGCCTCCAGGCCGTCGGTCCTGGCGGCCACCTCGAACTGCTCCATGCCGGGTACGAGCCCGGCGCAGCTCTTCAGCAGGACCACGAAGCGCGCTGCGTCGGCAGGGTCGCGAAGCTTCCACATGACGATGTGTCGGATGCTCATCGCAGGATTCTTAACCCAGGCGCGACGGGTTCGGCCATAGGCGGTAGAATTGCGTGGCCGGCAGTGCTGGTGTGAGGCGGGGCATGGGCGTCGAGGGGCAGGCATACGAGCGCGATGGAGTGGAAAACGAGCACTTCCGCGCCGTGGCAGACATCGTCACCGACGCGATCATCATCGCGAACACCTCGGGGACCATCGAGTACGCCAATCCGGCCGCTGCACGCATGTTCGACTATGCGCCCGGCGAGCTGGCGGGCGCGTCGCTCACCGTGCTGGTCCCCGAGCGATCGCGCGCCGCCCATCAGGCTGGCCTGACGCGCTTCTGCGCCAGCGGCGAGGCGCGCGTGGTCGGCCGTACCGTCGAGTTGACCGGCCAGCGCAAGGATGGTGGCGAGCTGCCCATCGAGCTGTCCCTGGCCGCGCGCGAGGTCGCGGGCGGCTACCGCTTCACCGCGATCATCCGCGACGTCAGCGAGCGGCACAAGCTGGCCGGGCGGCTCGAGCGCGACGAGGCCGCGCTCGCCGAAGCGCAGGCGATCGCGCAGGTGGGCAGCTGGGACTGGGACATGCGCACGCAGGAGGTCTCGTGGAGCGACGAGCTCTACCGCATCCATGGCCAGCAGCGTGGCAGCGTGGTGCCCTCGTACCAGGCGTTCAGCGAGCGCATCCACCCCGACGATCGCGAGCGCGTCAACCAGATCGTTCAGGACGCGCTCGAGCACCGCAAGCCATTCAGCTTCGAGTACCGCCTGGTGCGCCCCGACGGCCAGGTCAGGATGCTGCACGGCAGCGGCCGGATGTTCCTCGATGAAGACGGCGTGCCGCTGCGGCTGGCCGGCACGGCTCAGGACATCACCGAGCGTCGCCAGGTCGAGCAGCGGCTGCTCATCTCGGATCGCATGGCTTCGGTGGGCACCCTGGCCGCGGGTGTGGCGCACGAGATCAACAACCCACTCGCCTATGTGATGGGCAATCTCGATCTCGCGCTGACCAGGCTGCCCACCATCTCGCTGCACCTCAAGAGTGCGCATGAGCCGGCGGTCGGCGCCATCCTCCGCGCGGACGCGAGCAAGCTCGACGAGGTCATCACCGCGCTGGAGGAGGCGCGCGAGGGCGCCATGCGTGTGCGCGACGTCGTCAAGGGCATGAAGACGTTCGCGCGTCCCGACGACTCGCTGTGGGAGACCATCAACGTCCGCGACGTCATCGACTCGGCGGTCAACATGGCCTGGAACGAGATCCGTCACCGGGCCCGCCTGGTCAGGGACTACGCCGAGCTGCCAACCATCCAGGGCAGCGAATCACGGGTCGGGCAGGTGGTGCTGAACCTGCTGATCAACGCCGCGCAGGCCATTCCCGAGGGCAACGTCGAGGCGCACGAGATCCGCATCTCGGCGCGCGCCGAGCGCGGGCGCGTCATCATCGAGGTGAGCGACGATGGCTCGGGCATCCCGGCCGACGTCCTCGGCCGCATCTTCGATCCATTCTTCACCACCAAGGCCATCGGCAGCGGCACCGGTCTGGGCCTGTCCATCTGTCACGGCATCGTCATGTCGATGGGCGGCGATATCGCGGTCGAGACCCGCGTGGGCGAGGGCAGCGTGTTCAGGGTCAGCCTGCCGGTGGGCGCGAGCCCGCCGCGCGTGTCGCCCGCACCCCTGGCACCCGCGCTCACCCAGCGGGCGCGCATCCTCATCATCGATGACGAGCCGTTGATCACCACCTACCTGCGACGCCTGCTGGGATCGGCGCACGAGGTGGTGACCGTGAGGGGTGGACGTGACGCCCTGCAGTGCATGCTCACGGGCGCCCGCTTCGACGTGATCCTCTGCGATCTGCTCATGCCCGAGATGACCGGCATGGCGCTCTACGACCAGCTGCGCGGCAGCTCACCCACCGACGCCGAGCGGATGATCTTCATGACCGGGGGCGCCTTCACCCCGCGCGCACAGGAGTTCCTCGAGCGTGTGCCCAACCCGCGCATCGAGAAGCCCATCGACATGCGCCAGCTGCTCGAGCTCATCGACAAGCGGCTGGGCTGAGCGAGAGGGCCCAGGTTCAGCGCCGGCCCGAGAGCGAGGCCGAATAGTAGACGCCCACCTGCGACGGGTAGGTTTGCCCGGCAGGACCGGCGCTGCAGTTCCACATGTGCATGGCGCCCAGGTTCATCTGCATGCTGCCCATGCCGGAGTCGATCCTGCCGGTCGGCTCGCTGCGGTCGTGCCATTCGCTGCAGGTCATGTGCGGCAGCGCGCCGGCGGCATGGTTGGTGAGGGAGTCGTTGGCGCCGAACGTACCGGCGAGGTACGGGGTGAGCGGGCCGCCATTGACGTTCACGGTGTAGCGCAGGGCGCGTGCGCCCTCGGCGGTGTGGTGGGTGAAGGTGGCGTAGCGGTGGCCGGCGGGTGCGCCGCCAGCGTCGGTGTCGAGCAGGACGTCGACGTCGCCGGGCACGAGGCCGAGCAGGTCGCGGTTCATGGCCACGGCCACGTCGGCGAGCGTGCCGGCGAGGTCGCGGCACGCCGTCGACGACCAGGCGACGCCCGCGCACGCACCGGCGATGTCGAGCACCAGGCGGTCACGATCGAGCGGCGCCGGCAAGGTGCACGGCACCGGCAGCTCGAAGCTCTGTCGCCGGCCGCGCGCGTAGAAGCGGAAGGAGAACTCGGCCCGGTCGCACTGCAGGGCATACCTGCCGTCGTAGCGTGCGTCGAGCGCGCCGCGCTCCACCGCCACATCGGCGATCGCGACGTCACAGGCGACGCCGCAGAGCGCAAGAGTCACCACCTGGCAAGCGCAGCCACGCATCGTGTCCTCCTCGTGCCGTATCGACGCTACACCCTGGCGCGCGTGCGCGGCAGTGGGCAGCGCGAGGACGGGGTCGCGATGACCTGACCCACCGTGCGCGCCGAAACGAGTGGCAGGCTGCCGTGGCGTTCATCAGGTCGACTCCTGATGTGCCGCATTGCCATTCATGATTGCCATTCACGCATTCACGGCCTCCACGAAATGCTACGTTGAATACACATCTGGAGTTCGCTTTTCTCTCGACATCTGACCACGGCTCTGGTGAATGACAGGGACGCACTAGCTGCTGAATCTGTGCTGGGCACGTGACGTTGGGTCGCGTGCTCCGACGGATCGCGCCTTGTCGTCGGGGGGATGTCATGCGGAATGCAGGTGGTCTGCGCGTCTTTGCGCCATGGATGCTCGTGCTGGTGCTGGTGCCGGGGCTGCTCGGCTCCTGCACCGAACACGAAGGCGAGCCAGCGGCGGAGGTCGACGCCGCCGCCGCGGTGGGCGAGGGCGAGAGCGAAGTCGCGGCGCAGACGCACGAGATCGTCGCCACCACCGTCGTGGCCGGACCGCCGTCACCGGCCTGCAACGTCAGCGGAACCGCTCTCTACGTGGTCGAGGCCGCGGCCAGTCTGAGCGCGGGCGACGCGGCGGTGCTGGTCCGCTTGCAGGCACTCGGGCTGACCGTGGTCACCAGGTCGGATGAAACCGTCATCGCCAGCGACGCGAACGGCAAGCAGATCATCGTCATCTCGAGCTCGGTCGACTCGACCGTCCTCGGGCCGCTGTTCCGCTCGACCGCCGTGCCCATCGTCACCTGGGAGCACGCGCTCTTCGACGAGCTGGGCATGACCGGCAGCACCAGCAACGACAATGGCTCGACCACTGGCCAGAGCCGGATTTCGATCATCGACGCCACGCATCCGCTGGCGGTCGGGTTGGCCGGACTGCTGCGCATTCTGAGCGGGAGTGGCGTCGTGCGCTGGGGCCGGGCGGCGGCCGGCGCGCGTGCGCTGGCCAAGCTGCAGGGCGATTCGTCGCGCGACGCCATCCTGTTCGCCGACCGCAACGCGGCCATGGTCGGCGGTGGCAGCATGCCGGCCCGCCGGGTCGGCCTCTTCGTCGACCACGCGAGCGCGCAGGACATGACCCCGGCGGCGTGGCTGCTGTTCGACTCCAGCATCGTGTGGGCGCTGGGCAATGGCACGCTCGCGTCACGCGCGTGGCTGGTCATCGGCGCAGGTGATCTCACCGCCGCCGACGCCGCGCTGCGCGATCGCATGGAGAGCGTCGGCTTCAGCGTCGATGTGGTCAAGCAGGACGCCCTCGCGAACACCCGCATGACCGGCATCTCCCTGGTGGTGATTGCCGAATCGGTCGAGTCGACCGTGATTGGCAATTACTTCAACGACCTGCCTGTGCCGGTCGTGATCACCGAGGACAACCTGACCGACGAGCTGGGCATGGCCAGCTCGCACGGCCGCGCCAGCAACCAGACCAACATCACCATCACCGATCCGTCCAGCCCGCTCGCCGCGGGCAGCTCGGGAGATGTGCGCGTCTACAACAATGGCTCGGAGATCATGTGGGGCGAGCCCGCAGCCTCGGCACTGGTGGTGGCGCGCAGCAAGGGCAGCCCGACGCACCCGGCCATCTTCGGCTACGAGACCGGCGCCGCCATGGTCACCCGCGTCGCGCCGGCGCGCCGGCTGTCGCTCTTCCACTACCGCGGCAACAACCTGACCACCCAGGGTGGACGGTTGTTCGAGGCCGGGGTCACCTGGGCGGGCGCGGCGCGCGCCGCCGACATCTGCCCCGGCGAGGTCGGCAGCTGTGCGCGCCTCGAGCTGGGCGCGGTCAGGACCTACAATCCTTCCGGCTACATCGACGCGACGCGCGAGCTCGCCGCGCCCTTCAGCCTGTGGATCCCGCCGACCATCCCGGTGACCCAGGGCAACTCGGGCAACGGCCGCGCCACGCTCTACTTCGGCGACTCGGCCGCGGCGACGCTCACCCGCTGCAGCTACCTGGGCAGCGGCAGCGAGGCGGTTCCGTCCACGCCTGACGCCATCGCGCGCGCCGATCGCTACGACTTCGACAGCACGCTCGCGGGCAACTGTGGCGGCCTCGTGCCCGGCAACGTGGTGAGCGCGCGCTACTTCCGTCTGCGCGTCGAGGACGGCGGCAACTCCACCACCAGCAACGGCCGCACCGGCGTCACCCTCGGCCTGGCCGGCCCGACCGCGTCGAGCGATGCCACCTGCAACACCATCGACGAGGACTGCAACGGCGTGCCCGACGACGATTACCCGGTGCAACCGACCAGCTGCGGCGTGGGCGCGTGCGCCACCACCGGCGTGCGCACCTGCGTGGACGGCTCGGTGGTGAACACCTGTACCCCGGGCACGCCGGCGCCCAGCGACGCCACCTGCAACAACATCGACGACGACTGCGACGGCACGCGCGACGAGAACTACGCGTCGCTGCCGACCACCTGCGGCGTGGGTGCGTGCAGCGCGACGGGCGCGACCAGCTGCGTGGGCGGCGTGGTGCAGAGCTCCTGCCACCCGGGCACGCCGGCACCGAACGACGCCACCTGCAACAACATCGACGACGACTGCGACGGCACGCGCGACGAGAACTACGCGTCGCTGCCGACCCTGTGCGGCGTGGGCGCGTGCAGCGCGACGGGTGCGACCAGCTGCGTGGGCGGCGTGGTGCAGAGCTCCTGTCACCCGGGCACGCCGGCGCCCAGCGACGCCACGTGCAACAACATCGACGACGACTGCGACGGCACGCGCGACGAGAACTTCCCGCCCATGAGCACCACCTGCGGCGTGGGCGCGTGCAGCGCGACGGGCGCGACCAGCTGCGTGGCCGGCACGGTGCAGAACTCCTGTCATCCCGGTACGCCGGCGCTGAGCGACGCGACCTGCAACAACATCGACGACGACTGCGACGCACGCGTCGACGAGGACTACGCGCCGACGCCGACCACCTGCGGCGTGGGCGCGTGCACGGCGACCGGTCGTCTCACCTGCGTGAACGGGTCGGTGGTCAACGACTGCACGCCGTCGACGCCGGCGGCGAGCGACACGTCCTGCAACGGCATCGACGACGATTGCGACGGCCACATCGACGAGGACTTCGTGGCCGCACCGACCCTGTGCGGCGTGGGCGCGTGCGCGGCCACCGGGGTCACGAGCTGCGTCGCCGGCGTGGTGGTCAACTCCTGCCATGCCGGCACGCCGGCGGCGAACGACGCCACCTGCAACGGCATCGACGACGATTGCGAAGGTCACGTGGACGAGGACTACGCGCCGCCGCCGACCACGTGTGGCGTGGGCGCGTGCGCGGCCACCGGCGTGATGAGCTGCGTCGCCGGGGCGCTGGTGAGCTCGTGCCACGCGGGCACACCGGCGGCGAACGACGCGTCGTGCAACGGCATCGACGACGATTGCGAGGGCCACATCGACGAGGACTACGCGCCTGCGCCGACGAGCTGCGGCGT
>Ga0209515_10004586_pt1 | contig 18568 bp, 24 predicted proteins | sample Subgroupgradi54m_FD_187454 | JGI IMG/M metagenome (GOLD analysis project Ga0209515, IMG submission 187454) | Subsurface groundwater microbial communities from S. Glens Falls, New York, USA - GMW60B uncontaminated upgradient, 5.4 m (SPAdes)... ...
CCTGTCTTTTGAGGAAATTAAAAAAGATTGCAAAGATTGCATAGATTATTTACTCGCGAAGCTGTCATCCTGAACAACAGCGAAGGATCTTGGATTCTTCGTTTCACTCAGAATGACATTGGGATTTCTTGACATTATAGCTTATTTTTACATAGTATAGAAGTAATGCCCACAGGAGATTTAAGTTCATCGGATCAGAATACGACCGTACTTGATGTATTGGCTTCCCAGCATTTAATAACGCCGCAGCAGATATCGGAAATAAAAGTTAAAAGTGCAAGTCTTGGAAAATCGCACGAAGAAATTTTGACATCTTTAAATATTGTTCCTGCGGAAAAAGTAACCGAGGCGAAAGCAAAACTTTTAGGAATTCCTTTTATTTCACTTTCTTCTACTTCATTTTCCCCCCAGGCTTTAAGTATGGTATCCCGATCAGTTGCCGAAAGGTTTCTATTGATCCCCTTTCTTTACGATGAGAAAACCCAAGTATTATCCTTAGCAATGGCAAATCCGGTAGATCTTGAGGCGCTTGAATTTGTGCGCCAAAAAACAGGGCTTATCATAAAAACCTTTGCAGCATCAGTAGATGATGTTAGAAAAGCAATAAATCAACAATACCGGCAAGAAATAGTCGGAGAAGTAGGGGAAGCTTTAAGGGAGACAAAGGAGGAGCTCTTAAAAATTCCTACCATTGACAGCAAGCAAATTGCGGAGATTATAAAAGAAGCTCCAATTGCAAAAATAGTTTCAACTATTTTAGAATACGCAGTTTCCTCCAGAGCCTCCGATGTTCATATCGAACCACAGGAAGATAGAATTAGAGTACGTTATAGAATCGATGGTATTTTATATGATAAGCTAAGCCTTCCAAAAACCGTACAAGAAGCAGTAATTTCCCGCATTAAAATTCTTTCTAATATGAAAATCGATGAGCATCGGATTCCCCAAGATGGACGTTTTAATTTTAAGGTAGAAAATAATGAAGTTGATCTTCGTATTTCTGTAATGCCAGCCTCCAGTGGCGAAAAAATTGTTATGAGGCTTCTTAGGAAATCTGGAGGAATACCAACTCTTCAGGGACTTGGGCTAACCGGAACATCGTTAAAGAATCTTGAAACTTCTATACTCCGTCCTCACGGAATAATATTAGCTTGCGGACCAACAGGATCGGGAAAAACCACAACGCTTTACGCAGTTCTGGAAAAACTTAATACAACAAGAGTTAATATAATGACTCTTGAGGACCCGGTGGAATACCAAATGCCAGGCGTTAATCAAGTCCAAATTAATCCTGCAGTTGGTCTTACTTTTGCAACAGGGCTTAGGTCTTTTTTAAGACAGGACCCAAATATTATCTTAGTTGGAGAAATCAGAGATGCGGAAACGACAGAGCTTGCACTTCAGGCATCTTTGACCGGGCATCTAGTATTTTCAACTCTTCATACCTCCGATGCATCAGGTGCCCTGCCGCGTCTTATTGATTTAGGAGCCGAGCCCTTTCTACTTTCATCTACAATGAATGGAATTGTCGGACAAAGAATTGTTCGAAGGGTCTGTACGTACTGCAAAGAAACTTATCCACCGCTTCGACAAATTGTCGATGAAATGAGAAATGCTTTAGGAAAACTATTTCCTCAGGATGTCGCAGAGATAAGACTTTCTAAAGGAGGAGGCTGCGAAAAATGCGCAGGGTCGGGCTATTTGGGAAGAATTGGAATATTTGAGGTGTTGCCAGTATCTAATAAAATATCCAATTTGATACTTGAGCATCCCGATAGTCCGGCTGTAGAAAAAGAAGCAATCTTAGAGGGAATGATAACGATGAAACAGGATGGATATTTAAAAGTACTACAGGGACTTACGACACCAGAGGAGGTCATAAGAGTCGCACAAGAATGAGACTAGCTACTAGCAACTAGCAACTAGAAAACTAGTGGCTAGTCAACTAATAACTAGTAGCTAATTTTATGGATATACAACAATTATTGCATTTAACAGTTACAAACAAAGCGTCGGATCTTCATCTTTTGCCGGGTGTTCCTCCGGCAATTAGAATTGATGGAGTTTTAAGCTATGTTTCAAATTATCCAATCTTAACAAAAGAGGCTGCACAATCTATGATCTTTTCGCTCCTCAACCCTATCCAGAGAGAACGCTTCTTAAAAGATAAAGAACTTGATTTTTCTTTCGGTTTTGGAGGAGGAATAAATGGGAATTTAGGCAGATTTAGAGGAAATGTTTATTATCAGCGCGGTTTTATATGCGCAGAATTTAGATTTCTTGAGCCACGAATTAGAACCATCGAAGAACTAAACTTGCCCAAGATTATTCACAATTTTTCGAATTTAAAACAGGGTTTAGTTTTGGTAACCGGACCAACCGGACATGGAAAATCAACAACGCTCTCCTCAATTATTAATGAAATAAATCTTAACAAAGCCGTCCACATTTTAACCATCGAGGACCCAATCGAATATACTTATCCAACTGGCAAAAGCTTAATCTCTCAAAGAGAGATGGGGCTTGATACGAATTCCTGGTCAGCTGCGCTTCGTTCGGCCTTGCGGGAAGATCCCGATGTGGTTTTGGTAGGAGAAATGAGAGATTCTGAGACTATTTCATCAACAGTTACAATTGCCGAAACAGGTCATTTGGTTTTTTCAACCCTCCATACCAATTCGGCGGCCCAAAGCATTGATAGAATTATCGATTCGTTTCCTCCAAATCAGCAATCTCAAATAAAAATTCAGCTCGCAGCGACTTTAAAGGGAATCGTGTCCCAGCGCCTTTTGCCGCAAATTTCAGGAGGCAGGATTCCGGCAGTTGAGCTTTTAATAGGAACACCTGCTGTTTCGAGTAACATTAGAGAAGGAAAAACTCATCTTATAGATTCAATTATCCAAAATTCTCAGGATGTCGGAATGATTCCACTGGAGTCGTCCTTGGCTTCTCTGGTCTTATCAGGAGCAATTAGTCTTGAGACAGCCAAAAGCTATGCCTTACGTCAGGAAGAATTAGCAAGACTTATCGGGTAATATATGAGGTTACGGTATAAAGCAATTACCAAGGATAACAAAATTATACGTGGTTTAGTCGATGCAAAAGAAATAAACGAAGCCGCTTCGTATCTGCGAAGCAAGAACCTTGTACCAATAACTATTACCCAAGAGGCAAAAAACAGCATTTTAAACAATTTACCGTTTTTAGGCAAGATTAAAGGATCCGATCTAATTATTTTTACAAGACAGCTATCTTCCATGCTCTCCTCGGGTCTTACACTTATAAGATCATTAGAAATTCTTAAAGAACAATTTACCAATGAGGCAATGTTGGAAGCTACCAGTAACATTATACTCGATATCGAAGAAGGAAAAAATTTCTCTTCTGCAATTTCTAAGTTTCCGGATGTTTTTTCTCCAATTTACGTATCCATTATAAAATCCGCAGAATCTTCAGGGCTTTTAGACAGATCACTTCTAAGGCTCGCGGATAATTTGGAAAAACAGGAAAAACTGAAAAATACTATAAAAGCAGCGCTTATATACCCTGCAATTGTTGTTTTGCTTATGGTGGTTGTAGTTTTTATAATGATGATTTTTGTTATTCCTCAGCTGGCTAATCTTTATAAGGGTCTTGGCGTGGAGCTTCCTTTGCCTACCAAAATTATTATCGGCGTTTCCGGATTCTTTGTGGTTTTTTGGCCGCTTATCATCGGTTTAGTAGCTTTATCAATATTTTTATATAGAAGATGGTATAAAACAGAAGCAGGAAGGCTTATTATAGATAATCTCAAGCTTAAACTTCCAATATTTGGAAATCTTATTAGAAAAGTCATTCTTACGGAACTCTCCCGAACCTTAGGGGTTCTTGTAGGAAGCGGAAGCTTGGTAGTTGATTCTCTTGCTCAAGCTTCTGATACGGTAGGAAATATTCATTACAAAAATGCAATTGCGGATGTTGCAAAAAAAGTGGAGAATGGGGTAGCCATAGGAGATGCTATGTCTTCATATAGTCTTTTCCCTCCCCTTCTGGTACAGCTTGTAAAAGTAGGAGAGCAAACGGGAAAACTCGATGAAACTCTTTTGAAGGCATCCGAATACTTCGAAGGAGAAACAGACCAAATTGTTAAAACACTAACAACTGCTCTTGAACCGCTCATTATGGTAACCCTAGGAGTTGGAGTTGCTTTTTTAATGATTTCGGTAATTACACCGATATATAGTTTGATTTCTAGTATAAAATAGTAATAATTTGATGATAGATGGGTAGAAGCTTGAAACTAGATCTTGAAGATGGAAGATAGAAAATAGATAATCATTGCAATGATTAAGTCTTTTAGGGATTTAGAAGTCTATCAAGAATCCTATGATTTGATGATCTTCGTTCATAAAGCTGTTAAAAATCTCCCAGTTTATGAGAGAAATGATCTTGCTTCTCAGATGCGACGCGCTTCGAAATCTTGTCCTTCGAATATTGCCGAAGGTTGGGCGAAAAGAAGATTTGAAAAAGAATTTAAAAAACATCTCAATTCGGCAATCGGTTCTGCAAACGAAATGGAAGTTCATCTAGAGATGGCCAAGGATCTGGGGTATTTGAAAAAAGATTTTTGCGAAGAACTCCTTTTAAGATATAAAAATCTTGGAGGAAAATTAAACAACTTACAGAAGAATTGGAAAACTTTCTAACTTCTATCCTCTAACATCAGAATCTATCATCCAGTTTCAATTCTCTATCATCAAAGTTATTTTTAGCCTTATTTTGCCCCCTTGACAAGCGTTTTTTATTCTGTTTTAATTAATACATACATGAAAAAACTGCTCAAGAATTTATTTAAGAATTCTCTCCAAAAAGGTTTCACATTAATAGAACTTCTTGTCGTCATCGCAGTTTTAGGAGTCTTAGCGACAATAGTTCTTCTTGCAGTCAATCCCGGAGAACAGCTTGCAAGAGCAAGGGATACAAGTAGAATTGCGGCTGTTACGCAACTAGGAAGAGCTCTACAGGCTTATTATACTGCAGTAGGTGGAACATTTACCGCTCTTACCATTGGAAATGATTGGATGGCGCCCTTGACCACAAGCCAGGACTTAAAAAATAAACCTTCCAATCCTAGTTTCTCAGGTGGTACTCCAGCGACTAATTGCACAATTGCTTCGTATGGCCAAACAGTAGGTGTTGTAGTTGGTAATGCAGGAGGTTATTGTTACAATAGATCTGCTGCTTTTGATAATGCTGTCGTTTACTCAACTCTGGAGTCAAAACTGTATGGAAACAAATGTACTACTGGTGTTCCGTTTAGTGTATTTTCTACAGCGGATTCTAGGTTTGGAGTTGTCTGTGCTACCACCGATCCTACAGTAGGACCTCAATCATTTATTCCTACCCCGTAGTGAAATTCTGTTAACTCTTCTAGAATTCTTATTTCTTATTCTGATTTGGATATAAATACTTTCTAATTGGTTCCTGCAGTGTTGGGTCAATCTCCTTTGCTTTACGAAAATAGACCTTAGCAGTTTCAGAATCCTTATAGTATTCAAGGATGTAGGAGGAAGTTCTTAGATATGCCAAAGAATAAATGCTTGAAATATGAATAAAATTATAGTTGGTTAGTAAAACATCTTGATTTTTAGATAAATATTCAAACTGCATTTTTTCAAATATTTTATCCTGCTGTTTCACAAACTCCTCTTGAGTTAGCTTCAAGTCATTCTCATCAGCAAGTTTGGATAGCAAACCATATGGCATAAACTTTATTTCCGGATATAAAGCCGCATCGTAGTCCGGTGCATACAGATAAAAAACAGGAGTTTTTTTGCTTATAGCTCTTAGCATCAACAGTTCAAAAACAACGTCATCTTTCTTTAACTTTAGATATTTTCTAGCAATTTCTACTGTAGCTTTCTTAAGTTCCATATTTTCATTTTTATATTTTTCATATATAGATATGTAGGATGGAATAAAGACATCGGTTCTGAAATTTTCAGAGAGCTGAATGTACTGACTATTGAAGACGGCAGTATCACTTCCAAGAAGAATGAGGCTATTTTTCGGCAGAGATGAGAGAATATCTTTTCCTAACCTGTCACCTATTCTTATATCGTGAAAGTCAGTGCTCTTAAAATGTTGGTTGAAGGCATTGAGAGGGTGAAGAAAAAAAACTAACATAATCAGCGCAGTTAAGTTCGTAAATGAAGTTTTAGTATTGATTCTCTTAAGAAATGATAAAAGAAACTTGTTAATCAAAATAGAAATGAAGTAGATTCCAGATGAAAATAAGAAGATTAAAATAACCCCGGATGATATTATAAATCTTTCAAGTACTCCGATTTGAAAAAAAGCTCCATGTGGAGGAAGTCCGATCCTTGAGTAGATAAAATAAAAGGGACCCGTTAATATAAACCCTGTTGCGAAAATCAAGAGCTCAATTCTCTTCTTTTTAATAAATAAGAAAATAGCTCCCAGAGCGGATATTGGAATAACAGCAATGCCTAATTCATATACAAGAGAGATATTATAGACAATAAGTGGCCTTAAAGTATAGTGAGTTTTTGAGGCTATACCCCAGCCGTAACTTTTTCTTAGAACTATTTTAATGAAGTTTTCAAGTGTTATTCCGTTGCCAATATTTACGACAGGATTTCTCGAAGCTGCAATAGGAATATAAATATAAGGAAGTAATCCGAGAGTGAAGAACAAAATACATAAAAGTATTATTTTGAGCTTTAAAATTTGTTTCCAGTTTGAGAGAAATACTATGCCTATTGCGGGAAATAAGAGAATTATGACTTCATTATTCGTCAGGGAAAGTCCTGCTGAGAAAGACAGAAGATAAGCAAAAAAAATCTTTTTTGTTTTGTGAAATTTTACAGCTAAAAACATAAGGAGAGCGACAAAGAAGCTGTTGAGAGATAAAACTTCGACAACTTCGGCATAAAGCCAGAAAGGATAAAAAAATGAAATTGATAGCGCACCAAATAAAGCAGCCATTCTATTTTTTAGAAGCTCCAGAATTATGAAGTATGAAAGGAGTACTGCAAAAGCCGAAGAAAAAACTGAAACTAGTCCTATTTTCCACGCTATTGTTTGATTTATGGGAAGCATGTTGAATAGAATTCCAAGCATCGTATAAAGTGGATAACCTGAAGGATGAGCAACGCCTCTAGTTATTATTGCACTGGCAAAATCACCCGAGTCATACCCATAGATACTTGGCGAAAGATTATGAAGATATACGAGAAAAACGCCAAAAAAAAGAAAAAATGGTATAAAAAAATCCAGAGGAGATTTTTTTATATTTTTTTTGAATTGTTTAAGCAATCTGCTAGTTTTCATTAATGTCCATCAAAGATAAGTTTACCATTCACAGTCTTAAAAATTCTTAAAGTGATTTATCTTTATTATTGTTTTTTGATTTTCGTGAAGTTCAAAAATACCCAATAGAAGTTCATTAATAAGTCCAAAAGCATAAGAAAAGTGTATCAGCGGGTATAACAAAGTCATTGAAATAAGTAAATCAGGTTTTTTATATTTTATTGTTGCTTTTAAAGAAGTTAAAATACCCAGCGATAAATAGAGGGCAAGCGGAATAAAATACCAAACAGGGTGGTAGAATATAATACTGATTAAATACGCTGCGAAACAAATAGGTGTAAGGAGAAAAAAATCTTCCCATTTTAGATTTTTTAACATATGTTTCATGCGACCCCGACCATAATGATGGAATTGTTTAATCAGATCCTTAATATTTTTTCTCTGATTTCTATAGACAATTAAATTGTTTTTATATTTAAGAATAAATTTATGGCCTTTTAACCTTCTTAACAATTCTGTTTCATCATTTGCCTGAAATTTTTCATCAAACCCCCCTACCTTTAATACACTTTTTTTACGCAAGGCAAGGTTACATCCTATAAAATTATAATCAGAGTAGACTTTGTCATTAGATTGCCTGCTCCACTTATACCTCATTCTAAATGCTCCAAAATATGTGCCCAAAATATATCCTATTAAATTGCTCAAGTAATTTTTTTCATTTTCGGGGGTAAGACTCGGACCGCCTACCGCTGCAACTTTTGGATCGGAAAATTCTTTTGAGATGATTTTGAATGCATTCGGTTGAGCTTGAGAATCGTTATCAAGAAGGTAAATTATTTCTCCTTTTGATTCCTTAATTCCCCTATTGCGCTGTTTTGTAATATGATTGCCTTCTATAATAATAATTTCAAATAAATTCTTTGGATGTTTTATATTCTGCAAAGATCCAAGAACGATATTAGTATCATCCCCTGGTCGCACTGGGATGTTAACGGATATTTTCAGATTGTGCATAGCTAATTTTTATAGTATAACACGTAATTTTATTATAAACGTTGTTTTATGGCCTAGTTTTTGGAATAATGTACTAAAGCAAAAATAATTAGACGAGTAATAATTCTTTGACTTTGTGCATATCTATGAAAAAGATACTGAAAATTGGAATAGTTATTCTGCATTTTGGACGTAAGGCAGACACTATTGAATGCCTGCAGTCTGTTAAAAAACTCCATCAGACAGGAATTAAGCTAAGAATTTATCTAGTCAACAATGATCCAGAAAATGTAATTTCCAAAGAAGAGTTAATTGGATTTAGGAATACAAAAATTATTTCGACCGGAAAAAATTTAGGCTTTGGAGGAGGAATGAATGTGGGATGTAGAAAAGCACTCGCTGATAAATGTGGATATATTTTACTATTGAACAACGATACGGTAGTTAAGAAAGATTTCTTTATCAAATTAATCCCTTACTTCAAAGATAAAACCATTGGTCTTATTTCTCCTGTTATCACATATTATAACAGGCCAAATGTAATTTGGTGTGCAAAAGGATATTTAAACCGGACTTTTCTTTATAGCAAATATCCACACATGGGGAAAGTAATGTCTCACGTAATGCTTGATAACCCAATTGAGGCAGATTTTGGCGCTGCAGCACTATTGGTTGATTCGAAGGTTTTTAGAAAAATTGGATTTCTCGATGAGAAATATTTTCTTAACGTGGAAGATATAGAGTTTTGTTTTCGCGCAAAACAAGCAGGCTATAGAATAGTTTACGCTCCGTATCCTTTGGTACTGCATAAAGTATCCGCAAATACTGGAATAAGAGGTACTAATACTTTAAATCAAAAACAAGCATTTTTCTATGCAAGAAATTTTTTTATTCTTCTTAGAGATCATAGAGATTATTTCAACATATATACTGCTTTAATAGGTCAAACCTTTATTCGACTGCCCTTCTATACTCTTTTCCGCAGTTCATCATTCTTTTCCGCCATTAGTTATTGTAGAGGATATATTTATGGAATGGTTTACCTATTGACGGGAAAACTTTTGTCTTTCTGATAAATTCCCGGAACATATTTTAGAATTTTAGAAAATGAAAAATAATAAATTGTTAACTATAGTGATTCTTGTGATAGATCAAGATAAAAAACTTTTTAAACTCATTGATACATTATCCAACTCTAGTTACAAAAATATTGAAATCATCATCGTAGATAACAGTGGAGAATTGAACGTTTCAGAATTGATTAAAAGAAAATTTCCTAAAATTAATCTATTTAAAATGCCAAGAAATGTAGGGATTTTTGGCTACAATATAGGTTTTACAAACTCAAAAGGAAAGTATGTTGTTGTACTTGATGACGATTGCGCTATTGAGAAGAGCACTCTTGAACAGATTGTGGAATATTTTGATAGACAAAAAAAAGAAGTCGGGATACTCACCTTTAATGTATGCAACCCGTTTACAAAAAGGTATGAATACTCTCATTACAATCTGAAATCTCTCATTGTGTCTTCATTTGCAGGAGGAGCTTGTGCATTTAGAAGAGATATATTTGAAAAAATCGGATATTATGATGATTCATTCTTTTTATGGGGACACGAAGACGATTTAGCGCTACGAGCTATGGATAAGGGATACAAAATACATTTTGTTAAAGATATTATCATAGAACATTACAATAAGGATATTAAGATTCGGCCCAAAAAGCTTTTTTTGACATTTCGAAACAAAGCATGGCTTAACATAAAACATTTTTCTTTATGGCTCTGGCCACTTCATATATTAAGAGATTTCTCTTTTATTATCTCCCCTCATAAGGGGAATTCTTACTCGAAAAAAGTCTTTTATAGTTTTTTAGGCTATATAGTTGGTTACCTTTTGTTTTTTATCCCTCTATCAAAAAGGAAAGTTGTTTCTTTTTCAGTACAAAAAAAATTTCTTAAGCATTACCTACTTGGAAGATATGAAGATAAAATAAAAATATTAGAAAAAATATAAGATCATCTATATTTTTTCGAGTACTCCCATATCGAATCGATAATATATTTACGATCACCCTTAGAAAGCCACCATCCGACCGGAATACACACCATTTGATCGGTAAATTCATCAACTCCGGAAAGCTTACGCTTAAATTTCGAAACAACAGGATGAGTATCATTTCTTCTATGGACCATAGACACCATAATATTTTTCTCCCTCATGTATCTTAAAAACTTAGGCCGGTTTTTTACCTTTATGGTAAATAGCCAGTAGCTTGATAAAAAATTTGGATTTTCCTTTAAAAGCTTCACATGAGTTAAATTATTCATGCGTTTTTTATAATACGATGCATTTTCTCTATGTTTTTTAAGAAGTCCGTCAATAAACTTTAAGTTTTCTATTCCGATTGTAGAATTTATATCATTCATGTGGAGTTTATACCCCCATTCTTTTATATCGATCTCAATTCTATTTTCTTGACTTCTTTTTTCTCTGTCGATACCATACCAACGGAGAAGCTTTCCCCTTTTAAAGTCTCTTTTTTTTCGAACTGCAAGGGCTCCCCCATCCCCTGTTGTCAGATGTTTAATCGCTTGAAACGAAAAGCAGGTGAAATCTGCAGATTGGCCAACCATTCTGCCTTTATACACACTTCCAAAAGCATGAGCAGCATCTTCAATTATGGGAATTCTTCCAGCGATTTTTTTGATTTTATCAATATCGCATGGATATCCTCCCCAGTCGACTACCATGATGGCCTTAGTTTTTTTGCTTATCAAATTCCTAATACTTTCTGGATCTATATTCCCCGTTTCAGAATCTATATCTGCCCACACAATTTTTGCTCCTGTTGCCAGAATAGGCCAATTGGTTGCCGTACAGGTCATAGGAGTACTTATTACTTCATCCTCATGTCCTACATTTGCTAGTCTTAATGCAAGATGAAGAGCCGATGTGCCGCTATTTACCGTAACAACATAATTATTGCCGATAAATTTTCTTAATTCTTCTTCGAACTCTTCAACTTTTTCTCCTTGACCAATATAACCAGACATAAGAACAGATGAAAGAGGTTTTACTACATTTTTAGACATAAAAACTTTGAAGAGAGGGATTTTATTTTTTGGTTTCTTGTATTTTATCATGTTCCTTTTTTAGAATGCTCATCATAATATAGTCATGAAATGTGTTATTTCTGAAAATTGCATCTCTCTGTTTGCCTTCGATCTTAAAACCGAGCTTTTTATAAAGAGAAAGAGCCGGTTTATTATAGTCAACAACAAGTAACCATACCCTGTGTACACCCAAGTTTAAAAAAAAATAATTAAGAAGCAAGTCGTACGTTTCATTAGCGTAGCCTCGAAGTCTTTCTTCGGGGATTATATCTATTCCAACCCTTATACTTCTATTGATTTTATCCCATTGATCGCAGCGAATTATCCCGATAAAATCACCATTTTTTTTATCAATTTCTAAATACATCTGCGTTGAATCAAGACTTATTTTCTTAAACCATTCCTCTTGTTCCGCTTCATTAATAGGTAAAATCGACGTAAGGAAATAGTTAGTGTCAGGGCTATTACGGAATAGACGAAGCTTTTCTAAATGTTTTTTTTCAAGAGGTTTTATTGTTATTCTTTTGGAGGTGAGCATATCAATTGGCAATAATTATACATCGCGATTTGTGTATTAACAATATGATAAATGAAATTATTGGATATAAACAAGAATTATTGTAATGTAGGATTTAGTTCGTTTGCCTTTTTCACATAGATTCTTGCTTTTTCCACATCGTTATAGTAACTATTTCATCTCTAAGGCGGACATTCGGTTGTCGCTGTTGATGGTATCATATTTTATGATATTCTAATATCATGCTCGTGTTTTTGTTATTTATAATTGGATTGGCGGTTGGGAGTTTTTTGAATGTTTTGATATACAGAATTCCCACAAACCTTTTAGGAAAAGTTATAGTACCTAGATAGAAGTTTTTGTGATATAATTTGGTTATGAACATAAAAAAATTAGATTACTTGATTAAATTGACTTATGACAGGGACTACAAAGGCTATGTTGCGGATGTAGTGAATTTATTTGGGTGCATGTCACAGGGCAAAACGAAAAAAGAAGCTTTAAAAAATGTGGAAAAAGCTATAAAAGCATATATGGAAGTGCTTGCTGGGAGAGATAAGAATGTGGAATTCGCTAAAAAATCTGTAGACATAGATCTTCCTCTCCTTTTATTAAATGCCTAAACTTACTAATATCTCCGGAAGAAAAGCAGTCAAAGCTTTTTTAAAATTCGGGTACATTCATGTTCATACTTCTGGAGATCATGCAATCTTACAAAAGGCAGGAGCTCCAACCTTATCGATTCCTCTGCATAAAGAAGTGGCTCCCTTTTTATTAAAAGCCCAAGTTAAAAAAGCGAATATAAAAGTGGACTATTATAGGAAAGCTATTAAGTAATCATTTATTATGTCGAAAAAAGCTATTCCTATTATTCTCAATGATAATTTGAATCGCTACCTTGGGAGGTGGGATAACCCTCGTCACTTCGGAGATGAGCTAGCCTAAGGAGTTTTTTTTGATGCTTTAGGGCCCGCTTAAATATAACTATTAATGATTGTTGGGATCAATGCAGAATTGAAAATAAATATTGATGAAATTCCTTATGCAGCCAATCATAGTAGATTCCAATAGATAATCCAGCGCTCAGTATAAAGGTAGCAGTAAGCACGAAGCTCGTTTTTTTATTTTTAAATACCTTATAGGTTGTAATTATTTGTACTCCTTTTGCAATAAGTAGAGTATAAAATGGAATAAGAATTAAGGAACGGCTAATATTTAGCGGATATACGGTAAACAAATTAATAGCAATTGTAATAGTAACTATCACTATCCAAAATGTATAACTTGCGGGAATAGCGTTCTTTTTGGCGTATAGAATTGCTCTCCTACCATAGAAGAGAAACCCAATAATTACAAAGGGAGTATAAAAAAGGGGTAATAGCCCTAAGGCTGGTGAAACAAAAAGAGAATTGTCCGGACCCGCCCTTACTGCATAAGGAATACCTAATATTCCTGAGACCGTCGGTATTATCTGATGTAAAAAAAAGTTTATATCAAAGATCTCTCTGATACTCAGTATAATTATCCTTGTTCTGTCAAGTGCAAGAGGCGTCCCCATAAAAATGGGGACCGTGACCGGTAGGAGTAGGACTGCGGTAACTCCAATATATGCTAACTTTTTGCTTAAGCTTTTTAAACTAAAAAGAGAAATCAAAAAAAGTCCTAATGCAATTATTTTACCCACTACATAGCTTTGAAAAATAAAAATATTAACTAGCGAGAATAAGACAATCCATTTAAATTTGTTTTTGTTCAAAAATTTCTGAAAAATTATAAATGCAAGAAGTGTAAAAAAACAAGATTCATAGTAACCCAGCTAAATATCGAAAACTGCATTAAGGCCGGATTTGTGCCCAAGGCGAGCAACGATGCTATCGTTGCTTGAGGACTAAACCTTTCTCGCAAAATAAGAGCGCAAACATAGATAACTGCACAACTGATTAGAAAGGTTACTAGTCGAAGAGCAGTCAGAATTGGTATGTGATAGAAATGAAGGGAACTTAATATGAATGCTGGGTAAAAGTTGAACAGAGGAACAACAGCCGCGCTACAAGGTTGTAATAGATTCGTATGCGAATCAACTATAATTTGTTTGACACACTGGGCATATCCCATTTCGTCTGGAAGAGCTGGAATATTCATTTGATCCAAAAAGAAGAAAATTCTAAGAAGGAAAAGAAAAAAAAGCGCTAACCAAAACAGTCTCATGATAAAATGATACGTATTTCTGTTAAAGAATACAAACCGTATACTAAGCAGTTAGTGTACCCTCTTTTTGCTTTTCTTTGTGGTATCACGACATTTGATATAGATTAATGAGTTGTTCCACCTCTAAGGTGGGTTCGGGGTTCAATGTGCATATTGCCGGTATCGTGTTTTGTGATATCCTATAAATATGCTTGTCGTTTTGTTATTTATTCTTGGTTTATCAATTGAGAGTTTTTTGAATGTTTTAATCGACAGAATTTCAACGCTTCCTTCATTCCCTCGGGGGTGAGCTAGTCTCGAGACATTCCACAAGAACAACAACACAAGAATAACCATATTGACTTGCGTACAAAATTGTGCTATGTTGTACAAATATGACACAAACACTTAAAGCATCAGATGTTAGATCAAATTGGAGTCAGCTTCTTAATAAAGTATTTCGGAATCAAACACGAGTAATTGTTGAGAAGAGCGGTATTCCCATCGCGGCAGTTATTTCCGCTGAAGACCTCGCACGGTTCACTCAGATGGAAGAACAGCGCAAGGAACGTTTTAAAGTCCTTGACAGAATTCGAGAAGCATTTAAGGATGTTTCCGTTGAAGAAGTTGAGCGAGAAGTTGCTAAAGCAATAAAGCAAGTAAGAGCGGAAAGACGTTCCACGACTCGCCAATAAAAATATGATCTCGGCAGTTTTGGATACTAATATCTTAGCCTCAGGCGCTCTAAAGCCTTCATCTATCCCTGGACAAATTCTTGCTAAGTGGCGAGATGGCAAATTTGAGTTGATTATATCTCAACATATTATTAACGAACTTGAAGAGACACTTAGTAAGCCCTATTTTCTAAATCTATTAAAAACTAAAGATATTGACGATTTTCTTGATTTGTTACTCAGCGAAACAACTTTAACTCTTATAACAGCTAGAATTCGGGATGTAGCTACCCATCCGGAAGACGATTTAGTACTAGCGACTGCTGAAAGCGGAAAAGCTTCATTTGTAGTAACCGGAGATCATGGATTACAAAACCTTAAACAATTTAAAGACATTAAGATTGTAAGTCCAAGGACATTCTCTGAAATTTTACGTACCAAAAAGGCCGCAAAATGAATCTTTGTCACCTTGGCGGTAAGCTAGCCTCGCTTTTCGAGCAAACTTTTAATCTGTTCTTTTAACTTTGGTAAATCTTTCACCACCGTGTTCCAAATCCTTTCAAGACGAACACCAAAATACTCGTGGGCGAAAATGTTTCGTGCTCCGGCAATCTTTTTCCACTCAACCTTCGGATACTCTTCTTTTATCTCATCTGGAATATGCTTTGCCGCTTCACCAATAATCTCAAGTCTTCGCAAGACTGCATCTTGCAGCTTGGTATCGTTTGCAAAATTTGACCAGCTTTTCCCTCGCGTATAGTTCTCTATCTTTTCGATGCTTTCGGCAATATCGTCAAAATAGACTTTATAGTCTCTTTTCATAGAATCTGCACTGCCTCTTTGAGAATATAGTCTCGGAGTCGTGGTTTAATTGTCGAAAACTCTCCCAAGTCTACTTTTCTATTGAGAACTTGCTCAAGTTTGAGCTGTAAGTCAACAAAGTCAAACAAGCTCACACCTTTAGGGAGCTCTACGAGCATATCAATATCGCTGTCTTTTTTGTTTTCTTCGCGAGTATATGAACCAAACACAGAAGAGCGTAAAACACCCGCCTCTTTTAGTATTGGCAAAGCCTTATCTTTAATTTGTTTGATACTTGTTTTCATAACGACTTAATTATATCACTTAAGAAGATAGTTTTCTATATCACCTCTATATCGCCTCGGGGGTGCACGGAAGTGCCAACTTCGTCACTTCGGGGGTGAGCTAGCCTCGAGACATTCCACAAAAACAAATACTTGTTTTTTGTAAGACATTGTATTACAATAATGACAATGATCAAAGACCTTATTGTAAAGACTTTAGTTATTGAGGTAGACAGAGAAGATCATATCGCAAAACATGAAGTAAAAATAGATGAGGTTATCGAAATAGTTTCAGGAGATTATGTTTACATTAAAGGCAAACTTGAAAGATGGCTACTTATTGGCAGAACTAAAAAAGAAAGATACTTAACCGTTGTTATAGGTGAAAGAGATAGGAAAGGTACGTATGGATTAGTAACGGCAAGACCGTCAAGAAAAGAAGAGAAGAGCTTCTATAAAGAACTTACCCTAGGAGGTGATAAAGATGACTAAAATAAGAAAAGTTAAAACAAATTCTACAAAACCTATTAAGCCTTTTAAGTCCATTGGTGAAGAAGCAAATTTTTGGGACACCCATTCAGTTGTTGATGAAATTAACGAAGGTACCTTAGTAGGATTTCACCAAGCAAATAAAACCCGCACTATAACAATTAGATTCCAGGAAGAGCATTTACAAGAATTGAGAAATAAGGCATTCAAAAAAGGCATTGGTCCCACAACGCTTGCAAGAATGTGGATTATGGAACAATTGGGTTCATCCCAACACTAACAAAAACCTTGTGCCAATTCTATTTCGTTGCCTCGGGTGCACGAAGTGCATTTCTCCCCGTTGTTATTGATACATCAATCAAATAATATTATATTAATGTTTAGCCTATTGTTGTTTATAATTGGGCTTAATATTGGGAGTTTTTTGAATGTTTTGATAGACAGAATCCCAAGAGAGAAGTTCCTTTACTTTCCATATACATCATCGTGTGTGCCAATTTTAACGAATACGACACTACTCTCATCTAAAAGAACATATACCATCCGGATACTCATGGTTATTGATATGCTCCACATATTGTCCATTGTGCCAGATAGTTTATGCGTGTGAAGTGATGGATGCTTTGGGTTTTCTTCAAACAACGCTATTTGCTTTTCAATTCTGTTAGCAAGTTTTCTGTCTTTTTGTTGTATCTTTTCAAGCTCTTTTTGAACAGAGGGTGAAAATTTAGCGTTCATTATGCAGTTTCCTAAAAAAGCTCTTTGCGTCAACTGCTTTGTCCAACTGTTGCAATGCTTCCCTTGCTGCTTTTTTTGTTTCCTCAGATGCTTTAAAGACTGGATATTCTGTATCTTCCACATCCTTCATCAACACATGCTTGACATATTGGGTTAGTGGCACGCCAAACTTGCCTGCTTTTGATTCAAGCAGTTCTTGTAGCTGAGTAGTTAAGTTAATTTTGAGTTGAATTGGTGTATTCATATTTATACCTCAATTAGTACCCATTTTATACCCTAAAGAGTACATTGTCAAGCGACAACGTGTACTTCCTTCGTCGCCTCGGGGTTAATTTGTGATATTCTAATATCATGTTAGTATTTTTGTTATTCATTCTTGGTTTATCAATTGGGAGTTTTTTGAATGTTCTAATTGATAGAATTCCTAACGATGAGTCCCCTTTTAAAGGAAGATCCTACTGCGATAAATGCAAAAAAACTTTGAAATGGTATGATTCAATTCCGCTAATTTCGTATTTGTATCTAAAAGGAAGATGCAGGTACTGCCGATCTCACATTTCATTTTACTATCCCCTTGTTGAAATAGTTACCGGCGTAATGTTTGTTATCGCATTTGCATATGTCTACGGCTTACAGTCTACGGACTACAGTCTACCATTTTCAACTTTCAACTCTCAACTCTCAATTTTTATCTATTCCCTTTTTATTCTATCCTCTTTTATAGTTATTTTCTTTACCGACCTAAAATATGGAATTATCCCAGATAAAATCGTATATTCTTCGACAGTAATTTCTTTTTTATACTTAATACCCTTCGGCTTCGCTCAGGGCGAGCTTAATACAAAATACTTAATACTGGGTAGTCTTCTCTCCGGTCTTGGTGCGTTTGGTTTCTTTCTTGCACTTTTTTTAATCACGAAAGGTAAGGGCATGGGCTTTGGGGATGTAAAACTGGCATTTCTGATAGGTATAATTTTGGGATTTCCTAAAATTATAGTAGCTTTTTATCTTGCTTTCTTGACAGGAGCTTTGGTAGGCTCCATACTAATTATATGGGGGAAAAAGAAATTAAAAGGAGGAACGATTCCCTTCGGCCCATTTTTAATTATTGGAGCCGTCTTAAGCCTTTTTTTTGGAGAAAAAATAATTCATCTGGTTTCACTCTGGTTGAACTTTTAATTGTTATGGGGATTATTGGGATTTTTGCAGCCGGACTCTTATATCTTATTAATCCGCTTGGGCAAATTCAAAAAGCAAATGATGCCAAAAGAAAATCCGATCTTGAGCAACTGCAAAGAACTCTAGAGGTATATTATAACGATAATGGAAAATATCCTGCTCATTCGACTATACTTCCTACATACCGTCTTAATCCTCCAACAGGCGTTGTAGATTGGGGCACATCTTGGACTGCATATAATACTACGCTTCCCAAAGATCCTACTTCCCCTACCA
>Ga0209515_10004587_pt1 | contig 18564 bp, 15 predicted proteins | sample Subgroupgradi54m_FD_187454 | JGI IMG/M metagenome (GOLD analysis project Ga0209515, IMG submission 187454) | Subsurface groundwater microbial communities from S. Glens Falls, New York, USA - GMW60B uncontaminated upgradient, 5.4 m (SPAdes)... ...
GAATCTGCTTCTCGAGCTGGATGACCGCGTCGCGCACCGGACCGCTGCGGCGCAGCGATCGCCACAACGCCTCCGCCGCGCGCCAGATGAGATTCGACTTGTCGAGTGGCACACCTGCGACGTTGCATTCAATCGCGAATGGACCCTCGCGCGGGATGCATCGGATCGAGTCGTACAGCGAGATCGCCTGGAAGACTGTGCGCAGCTCGTGAAAGCCGTCGGGGCGCATGCCGAGTACGCGGAGATCGAGATTGATCTTGGCGTGCGCGCGAATAGTGACAGGGATCATCGAAGACGAAGTCATTCAACCACGAAGGACTCGAAGGTCACGAAAGGGTTGATCATCTTTCGCCGAGCGGTCCGTTGGCGCGGAGCTCGTCGAGCGTGATCGGCTCCGCGTCAGTCGGCACATTGACGGCGAACGCGTTTTCGTCGAGGTCGACATTCGTCTCAACCTGCGAGATCACCGCTGTCAGGTCGACCATCAACGCGGCATCGTCGGCCTGCAGCCGCACCGATTGCGGAAACATGCCGCTCCACGCCGGATACTCGATCTGCCAACCGGGTCGGCGCGCCGCGCGCAGTTGCCACGCGTTCCCCCGCTTCTGCAGATAAAGCGTGGCGCCGCCCATCAGGTCGATCGACGCCCATCCGTTCCCATGCAGGCGACCACCGGTGGGCTGCGGCGCCGGAACGACGCAGCCGGCCAGGATCGCCAGGAGATCGGCTGGCCCGAACGACACACCGGTAAGCGCGCCGAGGATATCCTCTGCGCGCGCCCCGCGCAGCACGCGCGATTCGCGCGGTAACAGCAACACCGTCATCTCCTGGCGCGACGCCAGGATAAACGCCGGCGGTCCAAAAGGGGCAACGCCTTCCAGCCGCATCGACGCGGGCCGCGCGAAGCCGGCCACGACGCGTCCACGGAGCTTCTGACGTCCCGCGCGACCTGACAGCGCGAGTTCAGTCGTGAGCGTCCGCACGCCAGCGCATGCGGACGAGAGTGGCGCGTGGATGGTCTTGAAATCGGGAAACGGTGCGCCAGGGTCCGTGGGCAGCGACAGTCGCGGATGCGCACAGCCCGCGACAAGAGTAAATCCCAAAACCCAAATCCCAAAACCCAAATCCCAACGTCTTCGGAGTTGGGAGTTGGAGGTTGGGAATTTGTGCGTCAGCGCGTCTTGCCCCGCGCGTCGCTGATTTTCTTCTCGAGCGCGGTCTTGTTGATGTCCGCGCCGTCGCCCTGCAGCGCGCGCGTCCATGCGGCAATCGCATCCTGCCAGCGCCCGCGCTTCGCGAGGATGTCTCCCATGTGCTCCTGGACCGTGGAGTTGCGCGGCATCTGCTGCACCGCGGGAGACAGATACTTCTCCGCCTGGTCGTAGTCACCGCGGCGGTAATACGCCCAGCCAAGGCTGTCGAGATAGTTCGGGTTGTTCGGCTCAATATCGAGCGCCCGGCGAACGAGGCGGATGGCTTCGTCGAGCTGCTGCCCGCGATCCGCGAGCATGTAGCCGAGATAGTTCAGCGCATCGGCGTTCCCAGGCTCGAGCATGACGAGCTGGCGCACGGTGCGCTCGGCATCGTTTTTCCTTCCGGCGTTGCTATACAGATCCGCCAGCGACAGTTGTGTCGCCGCATCGTTCGGATTGGCCCTCGCGACCGGCTCCAGAACGATGATGGCGCGCGGCGCGTCGCCGAGTTGCAGCAACGCGTGCGCGCGGAACTGCGGGAAGCGCAGATCGTCCGGGTGCTGCATCTGCGCCTGGCCGGCGAAGTCAGCGGCCCTCTGAAAATCCTTCGCAGCCACGAGCGCGGCAATCCGGCGGACCTTCAGCTCGCGGCTGTTGGGGGCCACCGCGAGCGCCTTCGTGTAGGATTCCGCCGCATCTTGCGGCCGCCCGACCTGCTCCTGGAACTGTGCCAGCGTGCTGGCGACGCGCGGCTCGTCGTCCACGATCTCCTGCAGCGTCGCGATCGCATTGTTCATGTCCCTGCCCACGACGTAGGCCTGGGCAAGCGCGATGCGGCCCTGCATCGATCCGGGGTTTTCGTTGACCACGCGGGAGAGCGACTGGATGGCTTTCTCGATCTGCCCCGCGCGCGTGTACAGACGGCCCAGCGTGTAGTGAAGATTGAGATCCGTCAGGCCGGCCGGATTGTCGGTGACGCGCTCGAGATGCATGATGGCCTGCCGGACGTACCCGGCAGCCTGCGCGGCCTGATCGCGTCCTGCATCGTCGGATTTCGCCGCATATAACATGCCGAGCACGCGGTGCGCTTCCGAGTTCGCGTCGTCAAGGGCGAGCGCCTCTTTTCCCACCCGCTCGGCGTCGTCGGCCGCATCGCGGCGCAGATGAAACGCCGCGAGCTCGGCACGCACTTCGGCTGACTTCGGATCTCCCGCGACCGCTTTCTCGAGCTGCGCCTGCGCGGCTTTCGTATCGCCCAACGCCTCGAGATGGCGGGCAATCAGAAAGTCGAAGTACGCATCAGTGGTCGTCTGGCTGAAGACGGGGCTGGACGACGCAATCGTCAGCGCCGCTCCGATCAACAACGGCGCGACACGCAGGCTGCGCATTGGCACAAGGATATTAGCTCAGAATGCTATAGTCCCAGAGTTCCACCGGAGGGCCGATGCCAGTCGATGCCGAGTTGCTCGAAATCCTTGCGTGCCCCAACTGTAAGACTCCGGTAAAGCTGGTCAAGAATGGCACGGCGCTCAAGTGCGGTCAGTGCCACCGGGTATACCCGATCAAGGATGACATCCCCGTCATGTTGATCGACGAAGCCACCATCGAACCTGAAGGTTAGAGGTGGCACCCACCGCCAACTATGAGAATTCTGGTAGTCCGCCTGCGGCTCATCGGCGACGTTGTGCTGACGACGCCGCTGTTGCGGGCGCTGCGGCGCCGATACCCGGACGCGCAGCTGACTTACCTGGTTGAACCGGGCGCTGCACCCATCGTTCGCGATAATCCACACATCAACACGCTGCTGGTGGTCCAGAAGGCACGTGGCCTTGCGCGGCTGCGCGACGATCTGTCGATCGCGCGGAGGCTGCGCCGCGAGATGTTCGACATTGCAATCGATTTGCACGGCGGTCCCCGCGCCGCCTGGTTGACGTGGGCGAGCGGCGCTCCGACTCGCATCGGCTACAACATCAAAGGGCGATCGTGGATGTACTCCCACGTGGTGCAACGGACCGCGGACGAAGCGCCCCGTCACTCGGTCGTCAACCAGTGGGACCTGCTGGCGCCGCTCGGGATCGCTTCGGCCGATCCGGCGAGCGATCCGCTGGAGATGACTGAAGACCCGCAGGCAGCCGCCGATGTCGAGCGGCGTCTTCGGGAGGCAGGAATCAGCGATATCCACCCGATCGTCGTGATCCACGTCAGCGCCGGCAATCCGTTTCGCCGCTGGCCGCGCGAGTCGTTCGAGGCGCTCGTGCTGGCGCTGGCGCGGCGCGACCCCGCGCGCCGCATCATACTCACGTCGGGCCCGTCCGATGCGCACGCGGCGAACGCGATCGCGCACGCCACGCGGGTCACGCTTGGCCCGCTTGCGCACGCCGTGGCCGACCTCGGTGAATTCGACCTCGCGGAACTGCGCGCGCTTGTCGGGCGCGCGGCGGTGTACATTGGGGGCGACAGCGGGCCACTCCACGTTGCGGCCACGACCACGACGCCGATCGTCGCGCTTCTTGGCCCGACGCTCGCGGAGCGATCGATGCCGTGGCGCGATCCGCGGTGGTATTCGGAAGCCGTCGATGCGGGCGCGCTCGAATGCCGCCCGTGCCGGCAGCGCACGTGCGCGCCGGGCGACTTCCGGTGCCTGACGCGCATCAGCGCGGAGCAGGTGGCGGCGGCGGCGGAACGAGCGATAGGTTCCATGAGGCGCGGCGCGGACCATTCGGGTCCGCCAGGCGAGCCTGAAAGGCTCGCGCCGCATCGTGAAGGGCAACTACACAGATGACCACAGCGACGATGAGCATGACGCACCCGCGCGCCGTTCCAGGCTTGGAACGCGTGACCCTTGCGCTGCTCCTCTGCTTCGTCGCCTCGCTGCAGATCTCGATTGCCGCCGCGAACATCCTCCTGGCGCTGATGCTGGTGTGCTGGACCGCGGTGCTGGTGCAGGAGAAGACGGTGCCTTCGGTGCCGCGCTTCTTCTGGCCCCTCATGGGGTACGGCGCAGTGACGCTGCTCATCTCCGCCTTCTCCGTCGACCCACGCACGAGCATCGTCGACGACAAGCAACTTGTCCTGTTCGTGATCGTTCCCGCCGTGTATCACATCGCGCGCGGGGAACGGGCCGGTGTCGCCATCGACGTGATCGTCTCGGTCGGAGCGGCAAGCGCGGCGTATGGAATCATCCAGTACGGCCTGCTGCACTACGACAACCTCGGACGCCGGCCCGAAGGCGCGATGTCGCACTACATGACGTATTCGGGTCTGCTGATGCTCGTGATCTGCGCGGCGGCCGCGCGGCTGGTATTCGGGCGTCGTGGACGCACGTGGCCGGCGCTCGTCATGCCGGCGCTCGTCGTGGCGCTTGCGCTGACGCTCGGGCGGAGCGCGTGGATCGGCGCCTCGGTTGCCGTCGCGCTGCTCCTTGCCCTCAGGGACTTCCGGATGACAGCGCTCCTGCCGGTGTTTATCGCGATCCTGTTCGCCGTTGCGCCGGGCACGGTGACCAACCGCGTGAAGTCGATCTTCGACGTCCAGGATCCGACCAACCAGGATCGCCTGGCGATGGTGGAAATCGGTGCGAGGATCATCAAGGACCATCCGCTCACGGGCGTCGGTCCGAACATGATCCCTCGCGTCTACGCGGACTATCGCCCCGATTACGCGGTCAACGCCGTCAACCCGCACCTCCACAACGTGCCGCTGCAAATCGGCGCCGAGCGCGGTCTGCCGGCGCTGTTGATCTGGATCTGGTTCATTGCGTCGCTGGCCGTGGCGCAGTTCCGGCTGTTTCGCACACAGTCTGACAAGGTGCCTTCAGCCGCTGGGCTGGCCGCCGTCGCCGCGATGCTGGCGGCGGGCTTGTTCGAATACAACTTCGGCGACTCCGAATTCCTGATGCTGTTTCTCGTGCTCGTCACGCTGCCGTTCGCGGCGGCGCGCGGCGATGATGCTGCTGCCACCGCTCGCGCCTGAGCGCGCGAGACGCCTGGCCGCCGGCTTCGCCGGCGCGCACATTCTCGTAATCGGCGACGCGATGCTCGACCGGTTCATCGCCGGCCGCGTCACGCGCATCTCCCCCGAGGCCCCCGTCCCTGTCGTGACATTCGATCACGAGACACATCGTATCGGCGGTGCGGCGAACGTCGCGCACAACGTCACGGCGCTTGGCGGCACAGCAGCGCTTCTTGCCGTGACCGGGCAGGACGACGCGGCGGCGACGCTCGCGCAGGCGTGCCGCGACGCGGGCATCGCTGCCTCATTCGTCACGGAGCCGTCGCGCCCCACCACGACGAAAGTGCGCATCGTCACGGAGCGCAATCAGCAGGTTGCGCGGATCGATTACGAGAACGATAGCGAGATTTCCGCGGAGCTCGAGGCGCAAGTCGTCGCCTCGGTCGAACAACAGGCGGGTCGCGCCTCAGCCATCATCGTGTCGGACTACCTGAAAGGGTGCGTCACGAAGCGCGTCATGGAGTCTGCCGTCCGATCCGCGGCGAAGCACGCGATTCCGCTGCTCGTCGATCCCAAGATTCCGCACATCGACTATTACGCCGGCGCCACCGTGGTCACACCGAACCACCACGAGGCCGAGACCGCGACGCACATGCGCGTGCGATCGGCGGACGAGGCGAGTGCTGCGGCCCGCGCGTTCCGCGAACGTGTCCGCTGCGAAGCCGTGCTGATGACGCGGGGCGACCAGGGGATGTGGCTCCTGGCGAAAGACCTGGAAGGAGAGCTGCCGGCGTCGGCCCGCGAGGTCGCCGACGTCACTGGCGCCGGCGACACGGTCATTGCGACGATGGCGCTCGCGATGGCCGCCGGAGCAACGGCCGTCGAAGCGGCGCGGCTGGCGAACGAAGCCGCCGGCGTCGCCGTCGGTAAATTCGGCGCCGCGACCGTTACACCAGCGGAGCTCCTCCGCGCACTCGAGATGTCGACCGAACGCTGAGAAGAAATGGCATGCGCCGCCTGACTCGGCGAGAGATCATCGTCGGCCTCGACGTCCTCACCGCTGGCCTGGTCATTCTGTCGGCGACGATCGCGCGCGTAGGCGGGTTCGTCGTTCAGTTCGCGGGTATCCGTATCTCGTTCGGGACACCGACGCGCGCGCTGCTCTGGCTTGGGGCCGTCGTGCTCGTCCGGCTCGCCCTCGGCAGGCGCATCGGCCCCTTCGGGATTGGGCGCGAGCAGTGGCGGCGCCTCGTGCCCTCGACCGGCGCCGAACTGTTTCTGGTCAGCGCGCCAGCGGGATTCTGGCGGCGCACGGCATTCGCGTCACTTGGGATTGCGTTGGCGCTCGCGATCCTGCTCCACGATCAACTCCTGCACATGTACTCCGTGCCGGACTTCGGCGACCCGCTGTTCTCGATGTGGCGGATCGGGTGGGTCGCACATCAGATCGTCACCGATCCGATGCACCTCTTTGACGCCAACATCTTTTATCCCGAGCGCCTGACCTTGACGTTGTCAGACCCGATGATCCTGCCGGCGCTCACGGCGGCGCCGCTGCTGGCGCTCGGCGTGCATCCGGTTCTCGCCTACAACCTCCTGTTCCTGTCCGGTCTCTGGTTGTCGGGCATCGCGACATACCTGCTCGTCGAGCGGTTGACCGGTTCGCCACGCGCGGCATTCGTCGCCGGGCTGATGTACGCGTGCTACTCGTATCGGTTCGACCATTACAGCCATCTCGAGCTGCAGATGACGCAGTGGATGCCGCTTGGCCTGCTCGCGCTGCATCTCTTCTTCTCGACCGGCCGGTGGCCGTACGCCATCGGAGTCGCGCTCGCGGCCGTCGCACAGCTCTATTCGTCGATGTACTACGCCGTGTTCTTTCTCGTGTATCTGACGGCGATCGGAGTTGGTCTGCTCATCATTCATCGCCCGCCGATCCGCCGGCTGGTGGGGCCGATGGCCGCCTCGATCACGGTAGCCGCTCTGTTGGCGATACCCATCGCCCGCGCTTTCATGGCTGCGCAGCCGACGAGGGGCGAGCGCGGGGTTGACGAAATCACGTTGTACAGCGCAACACCGATCGATTACCTTCGCGCCCACATATACAGCGGCCTGTGGCGGCATCGCATGCTGCCGAACGCGCCGGAGCGGACGCTGTTCCCGGGCGCCGCACCGCTCGCGCTTGGCGCAATTGGCCTTGCACCCCCTCTGGGCGCGATGCGGCTCGTGTACACAGCCGGCCTGCTCGTGTCATTCGACGGCTCTCTGGGGCTCAATGGGGTGCTGTATCCGTACCTGCACCGGTGGCTCGCCCCTGTCCGCGGACTTCGCGCACCCGCGCGTTTCGGCGCCATCGTCGGCCTGACACTTTCGATATTCGCGGGGTTCGGCGCGCGGCGCGTCCTCCGGTGGTGCCGGTCGCGCACGTGTGAGCGCGCGGTATTTGCGGCACTGATCGCGTTCGTCATGGTCGACGCGTGGCCGGTACTGACGTTGAAGCCGGTATGGACGGAGCCGCCGGCGATCTATAACGCGCTGAAGGGCACGCCGGGCGTGATCCTCCTCGAGACCCCGATCCTCGGCGACGAAACCGGGAACATACCGTTCATGTATTTCTCGTTGTGGCATTGGTCGCCAATGGTGAACGGCTACAGCGGCTTCATCCCACAGTCGTACGCCGACCTCCGGAAGGAGTTGGCGACGTTTCCGAGTGCTGAAGGAGTCGCCTCGCTTCGAAGGCGGGGCGTGACCCACGTGACCGTCAACTGTGCGCTTGGTTACCCGGGTTGCGACGAGCTCCGTGGTGAGATGAGGTACTCGCCGTATCTTCGATTGCTCGCGGACACCCGATGGCAGGGAGGGCCGGTTCAGCTCTACGAGATCGCGGGCCCATAACCGGCCCTCGGGCTCTTCGACGCGAGATCGGGGGATCATTCGACAAGAGATCAGGAGATCAGCAGACGTCGTCTTTCAAGAAACGTCGCTCGCTGTATTTCGTACACAGCTCGCTGTGTGCAGGTCACTGCGCGCCGTATTCCGTCGTCAGCTCTCCATGTTCCGATCAACGCGCGCTATGTTCCAACGTCAGCTGACCATGTGCGGGCCACCGCGGGCCGTGTTCAATCATCAACTGACCACGTTCGGCGACCACGCGCTGTATTCGGTCATCGGGGCTCCATTGCACGGCCACAGCCGCGGCTTGCATGAATTTTCGCCCATTCACCGCCCACAGTCCTCGGTCGCCGCGATCATCGGCCTATTCGAGTGCGCACCGGAAGCAATGTTTGTCGTCTTGGTCCATTCGAGCTCGATTCGTCGCGCCGGGTCGTGAGCCGCGGACGTGAGGTCGTCTCGCTTCTCGCTTCCCGATCAGCACATGGACATTCTGAGGGCCGCTGAGTCGGGCGTCCGTCATGGGCCGGCTGAAGCCGGCCCCCACGTACATCAACGACCTGTGCCTTCAATGACGGAAATGCCGGCGTCCCGTGAACACCATCGCGAGACCGCGCTCGTCAGCCGCCGAAATCACTTCGGGATCGCGTACGGAACCGCCTGGCTGCACCACCGCCGTCGCGCCGGCGTCGGCCACGGCATCGAGCCCGTCGCGGAAGGGAAAGAACGCATCCGACGCCGCCACGGATCCCTTCAGCACAAGTCCGATCGCCGCTGCCTTCATCCGTGCCACTTTCACCGCATCGACGCGGCTCATCTGGCCGGCGCCAATCGCCAGCGTCCGATCCGCCGCGGTGAAAATCACGGCGTTCGATTTGACATGGGCGCAGATGCGCCACGCGAAGCGGAGCGCCTGCCACTCCTGCGGCGTCGGCGCACGCTTCGTCACGACGCGAAGCTCGCCTGACGGCCAGGGCTGCGAGGCTTCAGTGACACGATCGCGCGATTGGACGAGTGACGCGCCGAGAATCGAGCGGAGCTCGCGCCCGGCGTCCTGCGCCAGCCTCGCAAAGTCCGCCGTCACCACCCGCATGTTCGCCTTGGCCGCAAGAATCCTGCGTGCCTCGTCGTCGACGCCCGGCGCAATGACCGCTTCGATGAAGGTCGACACGATCGCCTGCGCCGTCGCCGCGTCGATCGCGCGGTTCAACCCGACAATGCCGCCGAACGCCGCGACCGTGTCCGCTTCACGCGCGCGCACGTAGGCGTCTGCGGCGCTGCTTCCGGTAGCCGCGCCGCATGAATTCGTGTGCTTGATGACCGCGGCCGCCGGCTCGCTGAACTCGAGCACGATGCGCGCGGCGGCGTCGAGATCCAGCAGGTTCGTGTACGAGAGCTCCTTGCCCTGGAGCACTTGCGCATCGCCCAGGCCCGTTGCCGGCTCCTCCGCGTACCACGCCGCCTTCTGATGCGGGTTCTCGCCGTACCGCAAGTCGCGAAGCTTGCGCAGGCCGAGCGTCAGAACAGCCGGCGGAACGCCTTGCGCCGGGTCCGAAAGGACCTGGCCTACATCGTCTTTTGACGGGCGATGGAACCCGGCGTCATCCGTGGCGATCGTGGCAAGCGTCGAGGCGATGGTCGTGTCGTAGCTGCCTGTGTGCCGGAAGGCCTTCCGCGCCAGGTCGAAGCGGAACTCGCGCGCGGGGCCGCCGGCACGATCGAGCTGGTCGAGCACCGCGCCGTAGTCAACGGGCGAGACGACGACCAGCACGTCCTGAAAATTTTTCGCCGCGGCGCGAACGAGGCTCGGACCTCCGATGTCGATCTCCTCGATCAATCCGTCGAACGGCGTCTCCGGATTGGCGGCCGCCTTCACGAACGGGTAGAGGTTGACCACGACGATGTCGATCAGCGTGATGCCGTGATCGGCGGCGGATGCGAGATCGTCGGCACGGCCGCGGCGCGCCAGGATGCCGCCATACACGAGCGGGTGAAGCGTCTTGACGCGGCCGTCCATCATTTCGGGAAACCCGGTGACGTCGGAGATGCCGACAACGGCGAGGCCTGCCTGCTGCAGCGCCTTCGCGGTACCGCCGGTCGACACCAGCTCGAAGCCGCGGGAGGCCAATCCTCGAGCGAACTCAACAAGGCCGGTCTTGTCTGAAACACTAATCAGGGCACGGGGCATCGGGATCTCAGGTCCTGGAGTTCTTGCTCAGGTTCGGGAGTATCGGGGCCATCGTGTTGCAACAGCAACGGTTCCGGCCGGCCAGACCTTGACACAATTGTGACGGATGCTTAGGATAACGCTGCGTTGAGGGACGTTCCCTGAGCGTAGAAGTCGAGGCCGCGCAACACCGGCGGTCTTTTTTTGTGCCCTGAAGCTCATCTGAGGTTTTGGAGCACGCGAACAAGCGGGCCGGCCAGTTACCGCCAGCCCGCCCAGCAAGCGGGAAGAAGAACGATGCGTATCACAGGTAAGGTCAAGTGGTTCAACAACGCCAAGGGCTACGGTTTCATTGAGCGGGAGGGCGGCAGCGACGTGTTTGTGCACTACTCCGCAATCAGTGGCAACGGCTTCCGGTCCCTGGAAGAGGGTCAGGCGGTCGAGTTCGAGATCGTCGACGGCCCGAAGGGTCCGCAGGCGGGGAACGTCACCAAACCCTAGAATCACTTCACGACCTGCCCGGCGCCGCCCCGCGGCGCCGGGCTTCATTCCTACCTTCCCATTCAACCTTCGTCGTCCTCGGGTCCCTTCATCGCCCGCGCGGTGAACGCGACCTTGCCATGCTTGACGGCGACGCGGAACGCGACCTCGGCGTTGCCTTTCTGCTTGAGCGTGCCGACCTGCGTCTTGATCAAATCCGCGAACTTGTGGAACGGGATCGCATCCTCGCCGACTTCGCGGCGAGCTTCCGCCAGGCTGTCGTAGAGCTCCCGGAGCTTGTCGATCTCGTGGAGCGGATCCCTGAAGGTCGTGACGTTCAGAATGCGATCGGGAGCAACCTTCGGCTTTTCGGCGATGACCGGGCGCGGCGGAGCGAAGGGACCGGGCCGACCCTCTTCGCGCGCGCGCAACCCGCGATCCCAGAGCTCGACGAATGTCGCGTGGCGGGATTGCAGCGTCGAGAAACGGAAGCGGGCGCCGGTGTTGCCGATGTGCATGCGGTCGAGCCGCTTCAGCATCGCATCGACGCGGCCACGCGTCTCCCATGGGGGCCTCGGAAGCCTCCCGGCGAAGAACATGTTGTACTCCGCCTCGAGGCGCTTCAGCTCCGCTTCAAGCGTGTTCAGCTCGCGATCGATTTCAGAAGCGACTTGCGCCACGGCGAACATTCTGACACAGGCGCTTCGCAATCGATGATTGGAGAATGGCGATTACGCACTTTGGATGCAACGGCGGGTCGTAGCAGGAGTTCAGGAGAATAGGAGCGTCTGCCTTTTCTTGTTCCAAGAACAGGAGGTCAGGAAGATCAGGAGAAGACAAAAAAAGAACTCCTAAACTCCTGATCTCTTGTTCACTACCCGCTCGGCAGATTAGAAGATCGTGGCGATCGATTGCGCGGCGAGGTTCAGCACCTGTGTCGGCAGGATACCGAGGTAGAAGATAGCGGCGATGGCGACCATCAGCGCGGCCATGCTGACCGTGGTGACGTGGATACGGGGCGCGTCGGTGCCGCGCTCCTGCATGTACATCATCACGACTACGCGCAGGTAGAAGAACACCGAGATCACGCTCGTCAGCACGCCGATGATCGCCAGGCCGTAGTAGCCGGCGCTGACGGCGGCGCTGAAGATGTACCACTTGCCGATGAAGCCGGCGGTCGGCGGAAGGCCGCCGAGCGACAGCAGGCAGACGGTCATCAACGCCGAGAGACCGGGATGGCTGTACCAGAGACCGGCATAGTCGCGCAGCTCGTCGTTCGCGCGGTCCCGCGAGCCAAGCAGCGCGATCACGCCAAACGCGGCGAGGTTCGTGATCGCATAGGCGGCGAGGTAAAAGAGAATCGCGGCCTTCCCCACCTGGTTGGCCGCCACGAGGCCGATCAGCAGGTACCCGCCGTGCGCGATGCTGGAGTACGCGAGCATCCGCTTCAGGTTCGTCTGCGCCACCCCGACGACGGTTCCGAGAATCATCGTCGCCACGGCAATCACCCAGACGATCGGCGCCCACTCGGCGCTGAACGGCTCGAACGCGGAGAGGAACACGCGGGCGAATGCGGCGAACGCCGCGGCCTTCACCCCGGTCGACATGAAGCCCGTGACGATAGCGGGCGCACCCTCGTACGCATCGGGCGTCCACATGTGAAACGGCACGGCGGAGATCTTGAACGAGAAGCCGACAAGCAGCAGGCCGAGCGCCACGAGGATGAGCGGGTTGTCGGAGAGCGACTGCGCCGCCAGGTACGACCCGATCCGATCGAGACGCGTGCTGCCGGCAAGGCCGAACGTGAAGGCGATGCCGTAGAGGAAGAACGCGCTCGAGAACGCGCCGAGCAGGAAGTACTTGAACGCCGCTTCCGTCGCGCGCGGATCCTCCCGCCGGATCCCGGTCAGCACGTACACGGCGAGCGACAGGATTTCCAGGGCAATGAAAATGACCAGCAGGTCGTTCGCCGTCGCCATCATCATCATGCCGGCAACCGCGAAGAGCACGAGCGAGTAGTACTCGCCGGCAGGAATCCCGTCGCGATCGACCACCTGGGACGAAAACATGATCGTCAGGATGCCGACGGCCACGAGCACCAGCGTGACGAACAACCCGAAGTTGTCGGCCACGATCACGCCGAAGCTCGCCTCGTTGCGGTTCCAGAGCAGCGCCGACGCAATCGCCGCGCCGATCAAGCCGACGATGCCGAGCCCGCCGATCGGCATCCGTTCGCCGGGCCCGCGGAAAGCCTCGGCGCCCATGCACGCAAGGGCGGCCAGGGTCACGCAGGACATCGGGACGATGGCGTCGAACGCTGAGTTGAACATTGTTTCAGTAATTCAAAATGCAAAATGCAAAATGCAAACTCTGCTCGTTACGGGACAACGGGATGAACGCCGTCGCGTTGTTCACCCACCTGTTGCGAAGCACGTACTGTTTGCATTTTGAATTTTGCATTTTGCATTTCGTTCTTCACCCGCAGTGTTTGAGTGCTTTGCAAACGCTCCACAATTCGCGTCACCGCAGGCTCCATCGGCTTCAGAAACACCGCCGGGAAGACACCCATGACGAGCGCGACGGCGCACAGCGGGATGACTGAGCTCCACTCGTGCGGCAGCAGATCCGGCAGCGTGCGGTTCTCGTCGTGCGTCACCTTGCCGTAGTAGACGCGCTGGAACATCCACAGCATGTACACCGCCGACAGGATGACCCCAAGTCCGGCGCCGACGACGTAGCGCGGATCCCAGCGGAACGCGCCGAGCATGATCAGGAACTCGCCGACGAAGCCGTTGAGGCCCGGTAAACCGATTGAGGCAAGCGTGATGATCATGAAGGCCGCGGTCAGCCGCGGCATCACCTTCTTCAGCCCTCCGAACTCGCTGATCAAGCGCGTGTGCCGGCGATCCGAGAGCATGCCGACGATGAGGAAGAGCCCGCCGGTGCTGACGCCGTGCGCGAGCATCTGGTAGACCGCGCCCTGCATCCCCTGCACGTTCATCGCGCAGATGCCGAGCACGACGAAGCCAAGGTGACTCACCGAGGAGTACGCCACCAGCTTCTTCATGTCCGGCTGTACCATCGCGACCAGCGCGCCGTAGATGATGCCGACGACCGCGAGCACCGCAATCCACGGAGCGAAATACGCGGCGGCCGCCGGAAACAGCGGGAACGCGAACCGCACGAACCCGTACGTGCCCATCTTCAGGAGCACGCCAGCGAGGATCACCGAGCCGGCGGTGGGCGCTTGAACGTGGGCATCGGGGAGCCACGTGTGGAACGGGAAGAGCGGCACCTTGATCGCAAACGCGACCGCGAAGGCGAGGAAGAACCAGAACTGCGTGTTCGGCGCGATGTCGAGCGTGTAGAGCTTGAGCAGGTCAAAGCTGTACGAGTTGTTTGCGGCCATGTGCAGGTACGCCAAGCCGAGGATTGCCACCAGCATCAGCACGCTGCCGGCCATCGTGTAGAGCATGAACTTGATGGCCGCGTAGATCCGCTGGTCGTAGCCCCAGACCCCGATGAGGAAGTACATCGGGATGAGCATCGCGTCCCAGAAGACGTAGAAGAGGAACAGATCGAGCGAGAGGAAGACGCCGATCATGGCCGCCTCGAGCACGAGGATGAAGATCGAGAATTCCTTCACCTTCCGGTCGATCGACAACCACGACGACAGCAGCGCGATCGGGGTGAGAAAGCCGGTCAGGACGACGAGCAGCAGGCTGATGCCGTCGATGCCGACGTGATAGTCGATGCCGAACGCGGGAATCCACGCGTGCCGCTCCACGAGCTGGAACTCCGGCGACGCGGCATCGAACGACGCCCAGATTGCCAGAGTTACCGCGAAGACGGCAATCGACACCGCCAGCGTCAGCCAGCGGATCAGGCCGTCGCGGCGCCCGTCGGCATTGCCGACGAACAGCAGCAGCACGGCGGCCGTCACCGGAAGCAGCCACGAAATCGATAACAGTGGAACGTTCAATACGTCTCCGTAGAGCGGGCCCCGTCAGACCCGCCTATCTCCAAAGGTAATAGCCCAGGATCAGCACCACGCCGATGAGGAGCGACCCGGCATACGCGCGCACTGAGCCGGTCTGCAGGCGCCGCATCAGCGACGATCCGCCTTCGACAATCGACGCGGTCCCGTTGACCGCGCCGTCGATGATGTGCACGTCGACGCCGCGCCAGAGGCCTTCCTGCGACACGAGGCGGATCGGCTGCACGATCGTCGCGTCGTAGATCTCATCCACGTAGTACTTGTTCAGCAGCAGCGTATACACCCCGTGGAAGGTACGCGCCGCCGTGTCGGCGATCTCTCGCCGCTTGAGCCAGATGAATGCGGCGATCCCGATACCGAGGAGCGCGACGATGCTCGACACGACCATCAGCGTCAGCTCGAGGCTCTCTCCACCTTCCCCACCGGCCTCACCCGCCCCGGTTGCTCCAGGCTCGCCAGGCGCGCCGGCCTGCTCGCCGGCGAGCGTCGTGACCGAGCGCGCTTCGAACGAGGGTGCCAGCCACGCGCCGAGCTCGTTACTGCCGCCCAGCGCACGCGGGACGCCGACGTACCCGGCAAGCACGGAACCCAGCGCCAGCACGATCAGCGCTAACGCCATCGCCGCAGGTGCGTCGTGAAGGTGCGATCCGGCACCGTCCGGGTGCGATCTGGCACCAAGTCCGTGCGATCCGTCGTCGTCCTGGTGCGATGCGGCACCGGGTCGGTGCGAGATTGCACCAGCGTCGTGCCCAATCGCACCGACGTCAGTCGCCATCGCACCTTGTCTACGGTCCCCGTGGAAGGTCAGGAACACGAGACGGAACATGTAGGTCGCTGTCAGCAGCGACGTGAGGACGCCGACGACCCACAGGATCGTGTGGCCGTGCGCGAATGTCTCGAAGAGAATCTCGTCCTTGCTGAAGAATCCGGCAAGACCCGGGACGCCTGCGATCGCGAGCGAACCAATCAGGAACGTCCAGTACGTGATCGGCAGCGCACGCTTGAGGCCGCCCATGTTGCGAATGTCCTGCTCGCCGTGCAACGCGTGTATCACGGCTCCAGATCCGAGGAAGAGCAGCGCCTTGAAGAACGCGTGCGTGTAGAGGTGGAAGATGCCCGCGCCAAACGCGCCGACGCCCATCGCGAGGAACATGTACCCAAGCTGCGAGACGGTCGAATACGCCAGGACGCGCTTGATGTCGTTCTGCACGAGGCCGATCGTCCCAGCCATCAACGCCGTGGCCGCGCCAATCACTGCCACGATGCCCATCGTCTCGGGCGCATGGCCGAACAGCACCGCGTTGCGGCCGATCATGTACACGCCGGCGGTCACCATCGTCGCGGCATGGATCAGGGCGGAGACCGGCGTCGGGCCTTCCATCGCATCCGGCAGCCACACGTAGAGGGGAATCTGCGCCGACTTGCCGGTTGCACCGATGAACAGCAGCAATGTCGCCAGCGACAGCATCCCGAACATCGACTCAGGCGCGAGCGGCGCCACCGCCGATGCAACCCGCTGGAAGTCGAGCGTGCCGAAGCGCAGGAAGATCAGCAGCGTGCCGAGGATGAACGCGTAGTCGCCGATCCGGTTGACGACAAATGCCTTCTTGCCCGCGTCGGCCGCCGACTTCTTCTCGAACCAGAAGCCGATCAACAGGTACGAACAGAGGCCGACACCTTCCCACCCGATGAACAGGACCAGGAAGTTCCCGCCCAGCACCAGCACCAGCATGAACGCCGCGAACAGGTTCAGATACGAGAAGTACCGCGCGTACTCGCTGTCCGGCTCCTCGTGCATGTAGGCGATCGAGTAGATGTGAATCAGCGATCCGATGCCGGTGATGACGAGGATCATCACCGACGCCAGCGGGTCGACTCGAAAGGTGAGATCCAGCACGAAGTCGCCCGAAGCGATCCAGGTGTAGAGGGTCTGTTCCATCACGCGCTGGCTTGGCGCGATGTTCGCCAGCTGCCACACGGTCAGCACGGAGACGGCAAAGGCGGCAAGCATCACGAGCGACGCGAGGCCGCCTGATACCGCCTTGGGCAACCGCCGTCCGAGCGACGCGTTGATGACGAACCCGAGCAGCGGGAAGAGGGGGATTAGGGCGATCATCACCACTTCAGCGACGTGAAGGCGTCCGGGTTGAGCGACTCGCGATGGCGGAACAGGCCGATGACAATCGCGAGGCCGACGGCCGCCTCGGCCGCGGCCACGGTCATCACGAAGAACGTGATGATCTGTCCATCGACATTGCCCTGCGATCGGCCGAACGCGACGAACGTCAGGTTCACGGCGTTCAGCATGATCTCCACCGACAGGAGAATCGTGATCAGGTTCTTTCGCAGGAACACGCCCGCCGTGCCGATGGCGAACAGGATCGCCGAGACAATCAGGTAATGGCTCAGCGGGATCACCGGTCGCCCTCCCTTCTGGCCAGCACTACGGCGCCGACCATCGCGACCAGGATCAGGACCGACGTCGCCTCGAACGCGAACATGTAGTCGGTGAAGAGCACGCGGCCGAGTGCGCGCACCGAGCCGAGGGCCGCGGCGTCACCGCGTTCGGCGACGGGCGCCTCGACGAGTGCGCTCACCCGCATCAACGCCCACCCAAGCTGGATGATGAGCAGGCCGGCGAGCAGCGCGCCGAAGCGGGCAATGCCGGGCCTCCGCAACGGGTGGGTCCGATCCCACTCCGCGGCATCCTCCTGCGGCGCGTTCAGCAGCATCACGACGAAGAGGAACAGCACCATGATGGCGCCGGCGTAGACGATGATCTGCGCCATCGCCACGAATGGCGCATCGAGCGTGATGTACAGCCCGGAGAGCGCGCCGAACGACGCGATGAGCAGCATGATGCTGTACATCGGGTTGCGCTGGCCGATGACGAGCGCTGACGCGACGATCGCCACCCCGGCGAGCAGATAAAACAGGATCGTGTCAGGCATTGAAATAGAGAACGAGCGCCGCCGTCGCAATCAGGTTGAGCACCGCCGCCGGGAACAGCCACTTCCATCCGAACTGCATCAACTGGTCGTAGCGGTAGCGCGGCACTGTCCAGCGCACCCAGATGTAGGCGAAGAGGATCAGGCCGACCTTCAGCAGGAACCAGATCCACCCGTACGCCGGCGGCAGGAACGGGCCGTGCCATCCGCCCAGGTACAGGTCGGTCGCCACCGCCGACATCGTCGCCATGTTGATGTATTCGGCCTGCGGGAAGAGCGCGAAACGTACGGAGCTGTACTCGGTGTTGTAGCCGGCGACGAGCTCCTGCTCCGCCTCGGGAAAGTCAAACGGCGCGCGGTTGGTCTCGGCGACGCCCGCGATGACGTAGATCATGAAGCCGATCGGCTGGAGGAACAGGTACCAGCGCGGGATGAATCCCCACCAGTAGCCGCTCTGCGCGTCGACGACTTCGCGGAGCGACAGCGATCCGGCCAGCATGACCACCGAAGCCAGCGCCGTCGCGTATGCAAGCTCGTAACTGATCATCTGCGCCGACGCGCGCAGCCCGCCCATCAATGAGTACTTGCTGTTCGAGGACCAGCCTGCGAGGACGATGCCGTAAACACCCATCGAGGTGACCGCGAAGACGACGAGCACGCCGACGTTGACGTCAGAAACACCAAGCTTGATCGGCTCGTCGAGCAGCCCGAAGAACGTCGTTTCGGCGCCAAACGGCACCGTGGCGAACGCGGTAAAGGCGGCAACCACGGAGATCACGGGCGCCAGCGTGAAGAGCCACCTGTCAGCGCCTTTCGGCCGCAGTTCCTCCTTGAACAGCAGCTTCAGGATGTCGGCGATCGGCTGCAGCATCCCGTGCGGCCCGACCAGGTACGGGCCGTACCGCTGCTGCATGAAGCCCATGATCTTCCGCTCGG
>Ga0209515_10004588_pt1 | contig 18561 bp, 20 predicted proteins | sample Subgroupgradi54m_FD_187454 | JGI IMG/M metagenome (GOLD analysis project Ga0209515, IMG submission 187454) | Subsurface groundwater microbial communities from S. Glens Falls, New York, USA - GMW60B uncontaminated upgradient, 5.4 m (SPAdes)... ...
ACCTTGTATTTTGATTGGGCAGATATATGCATGTTCACCTCCATTCTGGAAGTATAGCATGACATAGTTAAGTAGCAAACTCAAGAGGATGGAATACTAGGTGCCAGGGTTAAAGTAATTTTTCTGGACATGACCATTGATGAGTTGTGGACACGGATTTCGCAACGAGTTGAGTCGTCAAAAGGCACACTGCACATTACCCGTTCTGAGCTTAAACAATGGTTGAGCATGTTCGAACCCCCAAGTAAGGAAGAATTGTCATAAAATACCAACTGGAACAGAGTATAGATTAGCTTACTATAATACCCTTGGCTGGGGATTGTGGATGATTTCCGAACATTTGAGTGGGTAAGAACAGTAAAGTACCCGGAACTTGTTTATCGACAGTCTGTAAAATTTCTTAGCTGTTAAATTTCCTATAATATCTTTTCTAGTCTCTTCTTCAATGGATTACTGGAAGGATTTCTGCTTTCAGTAAATTGCATTGAGCTAGATAGGTAAAAAGTTTCAGCATCATGATCTAATACGTAAGGTTCCACAAATACTTTGGGAACTCCGGCTCTCTTGCAGTGGATTAAAAACTTACTTGCTAACTTAACTCCGCGACCTTGTTTATAAAATCTTCCTCCATATCGAAATTCTTTTGAAATAAAAATGTTTTCTAGGGTAGCTTCTGGCATTCTTGGTACACACATTCCTACCGTATATCCGATGATTTTGTTGTCTAAATCAAAAACATAAATCGGTCTATATTCCCTACGTTTGGGATGGAGAACGCATTCTGTAAGTTCTAGTTTGGTTTTCTCAATCAGTTCTGTATTATTCTCAATATCAGGATCAAACCCATGCTCAACTGTATACTTAAGAAATTCATCGCTAAGTTCCAGTATTGAATTAAGATCACTTTGTTTGCTTCGCCTAATTCTATAAGTCATCTATTGGAATTTATACCACTTTTGAAGCTAAGATTCGAATACTCATTGATGTTAGTACAGTTTAATATACAAATCATGCGTAGAAAAGCTAGCTGGCTCTGGTTGATTATGTGGGAAATTGGTATGCTAGTTAAAATTTATCTTCAATTTGATTAAACTTCGTTTAGTAAGATTGTGTCTATAGGTACTAAAGGTTTATAATTTAATTAAGAATGCTATTTATAAAAAGCTTTTCCACTCTGCTGTTGGGAGTCGATTTTTTGTATTTGATATTATATGTCCCTTTTGGATTTTTTATTCATGGGTTTACAGTAAACTCTCATTGCAAACAGTCTCTATTAGGTAATATAGTTATTGACTCTCTTTTTAATCTTATAATTTTCTCTCTTATTTCACTGGTTACAATTCCTCTTTTGTTTTTAATAGGTAAGCTTTTGCATCAAAACATTTTCTACTCCAACAGAATTCTCAGTTTATTTATAGTAACATCCATTAGTTTAATAATTGAACTATTAATTATTACAATACTTTCTGATCCTTCTGAAATACCATTTATCATGTTTTGGCCTTCAAATAGCTGTTACTAATAAAGTACATACATTCTATTTAGCCTCCGCTTCGCAACTTAACAGTTGCTACGCTACGGGATGGCATTCACCCCCGCTCTTGAAAGAGCGGGGCTCTCTGCCATATCAGTAGAAAGCTATCCCTTGTTGATTAAGTTGGAAATTATTATCTCAACACTGATTTTTACTTGACTTCTTTGCATATTTTCCACTACTGTTAATGTAGATAGGAGGTAATTACAGTATATGAAAAAAGTAATGGCATTTGCAAAAAAGCATCCTGCATATATCGGAACTATTCATGCGTTTGGAGGCATAGGTATCGGCATTCTGATCGCAGCACCAATTGCAGGCATACATCCTGTTCGTTGGGGAATTGCCTTCCTGGTACTCAGCATCCTTGGACATGTATATATGTGGTTTGCGTAAGAATAAGCTGCGGGCCTTGGACCAAGTTAGAACCTGTTTGATGGGTAACTACTAGCCAGGTACGAACCTCTCTTTTTGGCAGTTGAAAACAACATATTTATCGGTATATACTTTCTATACAATGAATGACACCCAAAAAATGCTTCAAGCTATTATTAATGGACAAAGTACCCTTACACAGGAATTACTAATCAAAATGGATAAAATCGACAAGAAAGTAGACGGCCTGGAGGTAAAATTGGATAAGGTAGAAGAAAACTTAACTGGCAGAATAGACAAACTAGGTAAACAACTTGCATATTTGGAGGATGACACCCCAACTAGGGAAGAATTCGATAATTTAGAGAAAAGCGTAGACAATGTAGACAATATAGAACAAAAAGTCTCCTCAGCATTATAACTAATTCTCTGATTCTAAAATGTGATTATCTTGTTAGGACAATCTAATCCCGTCTTGCTGGTTCTGGTTGATTATGTGGGAAAATGGTATTTGGGAAGATTTTATAAGGAATGAGTATATTATTAATGATTCTGACAAGTGATATTTGTTAATTTCCATTGATTATTTAATAATCCTAAATCAACTTTTATATTATCATTTCCAAAAAGAGTTACTGTTAGGCTTGCACCATTCCCGTTAATTGTTGTATTACTAAGTACAGCCTTATCTGGAGTGTTTTGAGCACATAATATCAAATCTCCATGATCACAACCTGGACTATTACCACATTTTTTCATAAAGTCTTGATCAAATTTAGTAAGCGTTTGTATTAACTCTTGGCTAGCGTATCTACTTTTCCTATAATCACATGCTTGATCAGGTGTTATATTCTTAGGATAATTACTATTGTGGCTAGCATTCCAGAAATGTAGATTTTGGCAACTAATATACCAATCATAGAAGTTTTGGGTAACGGAGGTTGGATCTGCTGGGTAATTTCCATTATCTTGAAAAACAGGTGGAGGTGTATTCAAAGTAGGTTTATTACTAGCCAAGGGATTTGAAGAAGGTATTACTTGTGTTTGATTAAGATTGTTTGGTTGGCCAATAGTCACATAACCTTTTCTATACGCAACAAATAAACCTAAAATAACAATTAATATTATGGTTAAAATTGTTGAAAATCCTTTTTGGTTCATTAACTAAATAATAACATAACTTTAAAAAGCTGCCGGGCTAGGATTCGAACCTAGAAATCATCTGCTCCAAAGGCAGAGGTCCTACCATTAGACGACCCGGCAATATTTGAACATTATACTCAAAAAGTGAAATATCATCCACTCTTGACTTTATATATCAATTCATGTTTATGATGAATTGTAAGGGGGTGAGTTACTTGTCAACAAAACAATTAATTGGATGGGTACTGGTTATTGGTGCCATAAACTGGGGATTGGTAGGACTAGTAGGAATGAATGCTGTAGAATCAATACTGGGAGCCGGTTCTTTACTTACCAGGGTTGTGTATATAGTTGTGGGACTTGCTGGAGCGTATAAAGCATATATTATGCTTTCTGGTAGTAAGAAAAGATGAATTAAAGATATTATCTAAAAACCCCACTCCTAAAAATTATTGGGGTGGGGTTTTCTTTAAATATATGAGTACCTCAAGACTGGAAACATTTAGTGATGGAGTTATAGCCATCATAATAACTATCATGGTTTTGGAATTAAAGGTGCCTCATGGTGCGCAAATTTCTGATCTTCAACCTCTTATACCAATTTTCTTTGCATATATTCTTAGTTTTCGTACTATTGGGGCTTATTGGAATAATCATCATCATTTATTTCTGAGCATCAGCGAGGAAAGAACTCGTTCATTCAAAACAGCAAGACAGATAAGTCCTAAAATTATGTGGGCTAATTTACATTTATTATTTTGGTTATCGTTAATTCCTTTTTCTACAGCCTGGCTAGGAGAGAATTATACAGCCAGTTGGCCTACTGCCATTTATGGTATCTTACTACTCATAAGTGCAATCGCTTTTCAAATTCTGCAAAAGACAATTGTTCCAAATCATGATCAACAACCAAAACAAAGTCAAAAAATTAGCAATGAGCTTAAAGGAAAGTTGTCATTGGTCTTTTATATCTTAGCAGTTTTTCTAGCTTTTATTAACCCGTGGTTTTCTGATATCTTATTTATTTTAGTAGCAATTATGTGGTTTATTCCTAATTCTCATTTAGAGGAAACTTAACTTTCTTCTCTTCAGCAATTATGGTTGTAAAAGGGAAAAATTATTTCCTTCAGTATCTTTGCACTTTACATACATTCCAACTCCAGGGATATTTACCTTTTCACCTAAAACTTCTCCACCGCTACCTTTAACTTTTTCTATACTTTCATCTATATTATCAACTGAAATTACACAGGAGTAAGCATTTAGTTCTTTTCCATCTTGCTGACTTTTCATCATCCCACCATTAATTCCACCGGGGCTTTTTTCATCTCCGGTTTTAATAACCACATAATTTCCCATGTCCTCACCCATCTGCTGCATTTCCCAACCAAAAGCATCAGTATAAAACTTTTTTGCTCTCTCTGTATCTGTAGCCTCTATTTCAAAATGTACGACACGATTTGCCATATATCCTTTATTACGAAGTAACAAATATTACGAAGTAACAAACTTGTTTATACTCCCTTTAAATTAATTAATCAAGCTATCAAATTTTTGTTGGAGCGGGAGATGCAAATTATTTTGCGCCCTTGCTTGATCAAATACTCATTCATTTTAGCAAGTTAATGGAGGCTTATCAAACTACGGAGGAGGAAAAATGAGTTCAACTCTGCTCAGCTCCCAGCTTCATGATGAAAAGACATTTTATCAAACGTTTTTACAAGATCTTGAGAAGTGCCAAAATGAAGTAATTATTGAATCCCCATATATTACTTACGAACGAATGAGAACGTTTGATCGTATTTTTGGAAAATTACTTAAAAAGGGAGTAAAAATGTATGTTATTACCCGTGACCCAAAAGAACATGATGAGTTTATGCAATCACAATCCGAGGCAGAAATACAAAAATTTGAAATAACGGGGGTACAAACATTGTTATGCTTTGGTAATCATCATCGGAAGCTGGCTTTTTTGGATCGTAAAATATTATGGGAGGGAAGCTTAAATATTCTGTCCCAAAATTCCAGCAGGGAAATTATGAGGAGAATAGAAAGTAAAGAGCTAACGATGGAAATGTTTAATTTCCTAAAATTTACCAAGGTCAACTTTTTTAGTAAATTTTCTTCGGATTTGATTTTCACCCCATAAATCTGCTATATTCCAAGTATGGATGATACTAATACCAATAATGATTTAACTAATTTACCTTGGGATGATATAAAAAGTATTGCTACAGTTGGTGATTTTAAAGAGAAATATGGGAATATTCCTGAAGATACTTTTAAATTTGCGTCAAAACCAGAAAATCATGAAGCAGTAGTTGACTCTGCATGGAAAAGTTTAAAGCAAACCAATCCTGAAGCTACTCATGAACAAGCCTCTTCACTTGCCGATATGATGCTGATTTTTGCCCGTATGATAATTAACCAACTCTATGAGAAAGAAGTAAAATAAATCTTCAAAGAGATAATAAATCCGAGGGTTTCATCTTTAAAATTTTACCAATACTTTCTAATAAATCGTGTGCGGGGTTTGCGATACCTCTCTCAATTCGAGATATGTAACTAACGTGAGCTCCCACTTTTTCAGCTAGTTCCTCTTGTGTTATTCCTTTTTCTTCTCTTGCCTTTTTAATGTTTTTGCCAAGTTCTTTTTTAGTCATAGCCTAATTATATAACTTTTGGAAACAGATTGCTTAGATGTAACAAAGCCCAAAGTAAGGCAATCTACCCTACCTTTTAACTATTAGTTATTAGAACTGGTATAATTTGCAGTATAACCGCAGAAAAGAATCGACAAATAGATAAGATAAAACAATATAAGAATAAATGCAAGATCAGTTTTTAAAGGTTTTATGGAAAGACAGTTAGCTTTACCTAATCAAGATTTTACCCCATTACCTGCTGCAGTTTCAGCATCAAGAAGGACTGAACTTGTTGGACTAAAACCTGGTTGGTTAGTAAATGCTTTAGAAAGATTCTCAGTTCGATATAAAAGAGATATTCATTCTGTAGTTTTATGGACAAAAGATGCTACAAATATTTATGAGCATAGGGAATTAAGACAAGAACTATCTAAACATAACTTATTAGTAGAATATACCATTACTGGATTGGGAGGAACTAGGATTGAGCCAACCGTTCCGGAGTCAGAAGTTCTACTCAAAAGATTACCAGCCCTACTAGATTTTTTAGGCTATCCAAAAAGACTAAGATGGAGATTTGATCCTATTGTCACCTTAAGACAGGAAAATGGTGATCAGTGGTCAAGTGCAATATATTTTGAAGAATTAGCCAAAACAATGGCTTATTTTGGAGTAGATAATTGTTATTTTTCTTTTTTACAGATTTATCAAGACAAATTCAATAGAAGAAGTATAAAAGAAGCAGGAATAGATATTCTCATCCCTAATCACAGCCAACAGCTAGAGGTATTAAGAGATATGAGAAGGATTGCAGAACCTTTAGGCATAAAACTTTATTCTTGCACACAACCTCAATTAGAAGGCGTTGAGGGTATTACTCCTGCTGCTTGTATTGATACAGATCTTTTAACTGAACTCCATCCACAAAAATTGTCAGTTAATCCAAATCAGGATAAAACCATGGCACGTTTAAGACCTGGATGCTATTGCACCCAATCAATAGATATTGGAACTTATTTACCCTGTGGACATGGGTGTGTTTATTGTTATGCAGAAGCAGCTGTACCAAAGCCAGAAAAATTAATTCAAAAACCGATGCCTTGGGTACCCAAAATTGAACTATAGGATTACTTTTGCTATAATCCACCATATGCTAGTAGAAACCAAACAAGGACAATTTCAAATATCAGCTATTTCTGTATCTCAAACATTAAGTTCTTTCTACATGCAAGAATTTACTTTTGAAGTAGATGGAACAGGTCATAAAACAGAAAGATATTTTTATCAAGATACAGGAGAGGCATATGTAAGCAGGCTCTATATCCATAGAAAACATGGTTTAACAGCTAAAGCTGATAGGAGATTTCTAAAAGATCTACCAAGTTTTGAAATTAGAGCTAGAAATAAACACAAAATGTACCTTTATAATCAAGAGTTGGTAGAAGAGAGGATGAAATGGTTTTTTTCCTTACCAAAAGTAGAAGCAGGCTCAGATTTTATTTTAGCTTATGTAAAAATGCCAAATCCAGAATTATCATTTGATCCAGAGTATGCTAATAACTACGAAGGTCATTATGGCTTAGACGAAGAAGATCATCAATGGATGCAAATTAGCTCTCTTGAAAGAAGGTTCAGAGTTAGTAACAGGACTATCAAAACAAAACTTCGAGATGCTTCTTTTATAGAAGGAAGGGACGTTTCGGGTAGAATAGCTACTTTTTATAATTTGGCTGAATCTCAAAGAATACTTCAACCTTTTGCAGATTTAAAAAACCAGACAGATAAGACAGGTGAAGAAACTCAAAGATTCCAACATATACATATGTTATGTAAAGAATTAGATATGACAGACAATACCTTATTACCCTATCTTAACGGTGTTGCAGCAAGGAAAGGTATAGCGGAAAATGGACAAAAGACAACATTTTATGATGTTATTGAGGCTCGGAAGAGAACTTCAGTTGTTTTAGCTCGTCCGCGAGTTGAACAGCAAACAGGATCGTGGTTAGATTCTGAGGGGGAAGAGTGGGTACCAGTTGCTTACTTTAGAAGAAAATATCCTAGCTTAAATGGTTCAAGAAGTATGAAGTATTTAACTCAAGTTGATTCAATAAAAGGTAGGTCTGTAAAAAACGGGCTTGTAATTTTATATAACAAAAACAAAGCGGTGGAAACCTTAGAAAAAAGAGGCTACAAGGAAAATCCTACAGGGAAACAAAATAAAAATGCTGCTGTAAAGGAAAATTCAGCCAATTTAACTTCATTACAACTTGAAAGCTTAAGATTGCAATTTTTATCTCTTCCACAGGAACAAGCTTGGGTAGTAGCAGATAGCTATTGGGAGTATGTAAAAGCTAACCCAGATAATAGAATGGCTATTCCTGAATATTATGTAAAAGTTTACTTAGCAGCACAAGGAGAAACCAAGCATGTCTAATGCCATAGAATCAAATGGGAAGCCATTGATAAATCCTTCTGAGTTAGATCTTATAAGAGGAGCTCCATCAGAATTAAATATTTTACAATATTATGTAGGATCAGGACTTGCAAATCCTCAAGATGTAGCTCCCAGATTTAGGCAACTGGTTGAACAAAATCCTGATTGGTCACAGTATATGTATTATAGTAATTCTCCATCTCATTTTGCCAGAATAATGGTTACTCTATTTGCCGACCATTTTTATGCATATAGTAATCTTTACCGAATTACAGCTTCTATACACATCGGAGAATCCAGCATGAAGAGAAATAAAACTATTGCTCCTCCCATTGATGCTGTTTTACCACAAGGAAGATCAAATGTAGCCAACGAGATTCAAACCATTGCCACTGATTATGAGATAACAACGAGAATGAATCAATTCACAACAGACAGGACAAATTTAATGCGGGATTTGAACGAACTGATCGGCAAGTCGACTACTGAAATACAAAGGGGTGCTTACCAACAAACTTTATCCTTTTTTACGACCATGGATCAATTGCAGATTCCTGGGTTTAGACCTGATATCCATCCAAGACCATACCAAGCAAGAGCAATTTTAAGAAATTTACATGATGGAGTAGTACCCGAAAAAACTGCTTTAGGATTATTCCACGGTACAAGAACTGGGAAAACCTATACAGCTTCTGCCCGGATGAGATATTTAGGGGTGGATAAAGTACTGGCTATAGTACCGGCAGGCTTAAGAAACTTATGGTACCAAGAAATGCATAAATACCATCAAAAACCCCCTAAAATTTTGGTTATAGAATCTAACCCAACAGATAGAGTTCTAACTGAAGCAGAGGATCCTGAAACAAATTTTGTTTTTTTAAGCTATGAGCTGCTGGCAAGACGATTTAATTTAGAAACTGGTCAAGATGAATTTGAAGAAGGAATGATTAAAGAATTAGCAGACATTGGTTTTAAGGGACTTATTGCAGATGAGGTCCACACAGCAACTGGTTTTAGAAATAGAACAGCAACTTCTGAAGTGTTACGAAGACTTTCCTTTATGCCTTCTGTAAGACACATTATCCTGGCGACTGCTACCCCAGCAGATAGGATGAGAGATATGGATCTCTTAGTTCATATTTTAGATCCTATTAGATATCCTGAACCTATAAGCTTTTCTAAGCAGCTAAGATCCAACCCTAGATTAGGACACAATGCTTTACTGCTCTTAATGGATAGAGTTAAAACAGATGAGGCTTTAGAGGATCTACCGCCTTTTACAGAAGAGGTTGTCAGAGTCGAACTAACCCCTACTCAAAGAGCGATTTATGATTTTATTTTAAGGAATGAAAATATGCATCCATTTTCTAAACTAATAAATTTGGTGGCAGCTACTACCCACCAAAGATTAGTAAGAGGGTTAGTACTACCTTATAAAAAGAGTCAGCGATCTGTGGAATTATCAGCAGCTTATATGAAATGGCGGAAAGAAACAGAAAAAGATCCCAATATTACCTTTGATAGTGACTTTTTGGTAACTCATGGTTTTACCAATCTATATTTATCAGCTCTTGCGAACCTAAAAGGCGGGATATCTGATTTAGTCACTCAAACGAACACACCAACCATTATAGAGGCTTGGCAAGGTGAAAGTGTACCTGCTAAATTTGTTAAGATTAAAGATAAAATCCGGGAAAAATTGGCAAAGAGAGAAAAAGTAATTGTTGCATCCAGTGCCTTCACCCAGGGGATTACAAGAGACATAGAGGATCTTGAGAAAGAGCAGGAGATTTTTGAAAGTTTGTTAAAATATCTTCAGAAGGAATTTGGTGCTAACAATATTCTTAAAATAGATGGTGAGGATGATACAAAATTAAATCTGATTCTACCAAATGGGGATAGGATAAGTCAAAGAGAGCTGATTAGAAGGAAATGGCAGAAAAGAAGAGATGAAGATAAATTTTATTCAATTTTAATTATTAATGATCGAACTTCTAGTCAGGGTATAGACCTTTCAATCCAAGATACTTCTGTTACCGGAGTAACAATGATTATAGAGAGTTTACCAATGTCCTTGAGAAAATTTATTCAACTTAAATCCCGTATTATGAGTGATACTCAATTATCACCTGTAACTTATGTCTTTATGGAAGGAATAGGTACTCCTGATGGGGATATTCACTGGTTATTGGATCAGAAATTATTACCCATGGACATGCTTCTTGATGCAGTTTCACTCACTGATGAAGAGATTAATATTCTTGATAGTAGCCCTGAAAGTATAGCAGGAGTACTTGGAAGGGTTTTAAGATCTCCAAGACAAAACTTAGCTCGAATATTTGATTCTATGAAAGGTAAATCTGCAGAAGAAAACAGAAGGTTTTTAGCACAAGAATTCAGGTCAGGAGAAACTTATGAGGAATACTTAGCCAAATATTATGATGAGTTATATATCAATGGCTATTCTGGCAATGCTATTAAAGTTGTAAAGACGGTTGTTGAAAATTTAATTAAAATGCGGCAGATTTCAGATCCCAAAATAGCAGATTGGGGCTGCGGGCCTTTGATTTTAGCTCGGATGTTAGAACAACCTGTAGCAAGTTTAGACATTAGTCCTTTAATGTTAACTGTAGGAAAAAGAAAACTAGATGAACTGGGGATAGATATTGATGAAAATCTTTTAAATGTAGGTGATTTCACCTCCATGTCTGATAAGACTTTTCCTAGAGAATCTTTTGATATAGGAGTCTGTTCATTAGCTTTAGATTGTACTTCCCCAGGCGAAGAAAGAATAAGGGCTATAAGAAGAATGGGTGATTCTATAAAAAAAGATGGACTGCTTGTATTAACCATTCCTCATGCAGAAATGGATGCAGAGGATTATCAATCCTTTTTAGAAAGCCTTAAAAGATTAGGTTTTGCTGATGATCTATCTTTATCTGGTTCTGTCAGAGGCAAAACCAATAATGTCCCTGTATTCAATGCATGGTTATTTGTTTTACGAAAAACAGGAGGGGCTGGAGAGATAAATCCTAATAATTTATTATTTGAATTTGAAAAGCCTAAATCCAGTAGAAAACGCAGGCAAGAAGCTAATATTCAACGTATGGTTAAATATAGATCAGATAAATCTCCAGAAGTAGAGAAGTTTTATATTTATGAACCTTTGCCAAATAAAACATCTGATCAATGGGTAGAAAAGGGAGATTTGAATGATTTAACAACAGAGTCACTTACAAGATATCTTCTGGATTTAAGTGATGGTACTTTAGCATACTATGGCTATAAAAGAGAAATTGTTCTTAAGAATGGTAAACAAGAGATAAATTTGACACGAGCTTAATTTTATGCTATAAGATACTTTAAAATTATATGGCTGAAAGAAAATTTACATTTAATGCAGATTGTACTGTTGTTGAAGGAGATCTTAAAGAAGCAACTATTGAAAAAGATGGTACATCTTTTATAGTCGCAAATGCAGATGCTTACCCAAAGGAATTAAATCAAAGGCCAAAATATGCTCTTGTCCGAAATATAAATCCGGGACAAATAGCAGGCACTTTCCATATGGGCTCTAAACAGGGAGATGTAATATTATCGTTAATAGCAACCATAAATGAAGGTTGCGTAGGATTAACTGAACTTGAAAGAGAGGAAGATGGAAAAAAAGTAAAAATAAAAGGTGTTGGTCTTGTTTCAAAAACTCTAGGAATAAGAAGGGGTGAAGTCTATAATCTGGAAATAATAAAACCCACAATTCCGCCATGTTTAAGATTAACTGAAGGTTAAAAAAAGCGGTAAGAAAAAACAGTCGATAAACCAAATCTTATCTCACCATACTATCTCATTATTGAGAATTTATTATGACACTTCAGTTTTAGATTTTTGAGACAATAGAAAGAATTGTAGAAGGAATATATGACAATATGTACTGCTTCAAAAGATAACCAAGGAAAGATCAAGAAAAGTGTTTTCAGAATTGCCAATTTTATCTTTCTGTGGATGGTCGTTATTTTCAATTTTTTTTATTTAAGTTTTTAATGATGATTAGGGCAGGAGTTTTAATGCTGACTAATAAACGAAATGATTAAAACATAATACTAGTATATATAAAGAAAGGATGTATATTTGTCAACTTTAGCTTCGATTTTCCTATATTTTAGCCCTAGTACCTAGGGGTAGAATTTATTTCCTTTTCTTCTTAGGTAAACCGCTTTTAGTATTAGTTTTTACTGCCCATCTTCTTAAAGTAAGTGTGTTATAAACAAAATAATTATGAGATCATTTAACCCTTGACAACTGACCATATATGGTTATATACTAGTCATATATGATTAGTTTAGCTTCATAATTATGCAAACTTCTACACTACCACTATTCACAAATGAGCCTAAACAACCTGAAAAAGAATTGTTTATTACTGAAGAAAAAATAGTAACCCCATTAGTCCAAGTTTTAGATCAAGTTACTCCTAGTACGAATACGCATAAGCAGCTAGAAAACTCTCAATCCTTTATACAATCTCTTAATGATCTATTTCCTGAGCAGGAGTATGAAGATAAAGCTATCCAAAGGGCTAAAGAAGTATTGGGAAATTTAGCTGATGAGTTCACCCATGCACAACTTCGGGATACAGTAGCCGAAATTCAATTCTTGGCTGATAGTTGGTTAGATGATTTTGAGAAAAAAATATTTAAAGGATTAACTTTAAAAGAACTACTTCACGAGAAAGGAAGCTTATGAGTTTTCAACAAAATGTTATTCGAGCAGATGGAAAAAGAGCCATTATTTACTTAAGAGTATCAACTGAGGAACAAGTTGATAACTTCTCTTTAGGTAGTCAAGAAGAAATCTGTAGGAAAGAAGCAGAAAAACGAGGTTATGAAATTATTGATATTTTTAGGGAAGAAGGACGATCTGCTAAAAACATCTCAGGAAGACCAGTACTTATTAGTTTATTGGAATACTGCCGAAAGAATAAAAATAAAATACAGGCTGTATTTGTATATAGATTAGATAGGATTTCAAGACAAACTGCTGATTATTTAGCAATTAGAAAAAAACTCCTAGAAAATGATGTAAGTATCATATCTTCAACAGAGCCGACAGGTGATTCACCAACTGAGAAATTAGTAGAAACAATATTAGCTGGATTTGCCCAACTTGATAACGACATAAGGTCAGAAAGAGCAAAAAATGGACTGAGAGCTAGATTTTTATCGGGCTTGATAAGTGGTAAACCACCGCTAGGATATATCTTTCAAAGTGGATACGCTGTTAAAAATCCAAATACATGGGATAAGATGAAGAAAGCATGGGATTTAATGGCAACGGGAACGAAAAGTACCCGTGATATGGCAAACGTTATGAATGAGTGGGGTTTAAGAGAAATTCATGGAAAAAAAGAACACATGCTTCGTCCTCAAACAACCTGTAGAATATTTAGGCTTAAATTCTACGCAGGATTTTTAACCTCGATAACTTACCCAGAGCATATTAAAGGTCAACATGTACCTATGATTACAGAAGATCAATTCTATAAAGTACAAGCTATCTTGGACGGCAGAAAGACAGTTAAAATACCGCATGCCCGAAGAACCTTTGAAAATACAGATTTTCCTTTAAGAAGAATCATCCGATGTGGTAAATGTGGATCAGGTTTTACAGGCGGATGGACTAGAAGTGGGCATGGCACAAGGTTTCCTTATTACTGGTGTTCAAAAAGATGTGTTTATAAATCCATTAGGGTAAAAGATGCCGAAGATGCAATCATTAACCTTTTAAAAGAAGTAACACCTAAAAAGAAATGTCTTGATCTATTTCTTGATTGTATTTACAGAACGTATCATCAAAGACTTATGAGGTTAACAAAGATTAAAAATGATGCTGATGCTGAAATAGAGAATCTAAAAGGATTAAGAAAAATTCTAGTTGAAAAAAATCTTGCTGGTATATATTCAGATGATATTTTTAAAGAGCAAAGCACTATGATAGAAGATAAAATTACTAGGGCTCAAGTCGTTAAGGAAGACGCTACATTAGATAAATATAACGTTGATGAGATCACAGCTTTTATTAAAACAATTCTTGCCGATTTGGGAGAAACTTACAAAAGATCCAATATTCCACAGCTAAAAGTGCTCTTGGGCGCAATATGTCCCTCTGGACTGGCTTGGGACTATTCAGGTACATTGCGCCCTACGATTAGCCCTTCATATCAAGCTATTCGGGACTTTGGGACATATGATGCCCCGTCTGGAGCGGGGGACGGGATGCGCGCCCGCGACCTCCTCGTTGGCAACGAGGCATTCTACTGCTGAACTACCCCCGCAAAAATTATTCCTAAACTAAAAAGTGCCGGAACGGTGAATCGGACACCGATAAAACGCTCTTCAGGCGCTCGCCTTGACCACATTGGCAATTCCGGCATAAACAAACTTTCATATTCTACACTACTTAAGGGAAAATTTGAAGATCACTTAACCGTAACACTTTTAGCAATATTTCTTGGTTTATCTACATTATGCTCCAATTCTACAGCCATATAATATGCCAAAAGCTGTAGCGGAATAATATTCATAATTGCTTGAGTCTCCCCACATTCCGGCACTTCTAAATAATTATCAAACTTATCATTATTTTTGCTGGATATACCAGTTACTTTTGCTCCTCTTGACCTAACTTCATTAACCGCATTTAAAACATCCCACTTTACCTCATCTTCAGATACACAAACAATTACAGGTATTCCTTTTTCCATTAAAGTTATTGCATAATGTTTTAAATCTCCTGAAGGAATAGCATGTGCGTGTTTATATGACCCTTCAATAATCTTTACCATTCCCTCTTTAATAATATTAAAATTTTGTGCTTTTCCTAAAAGAAAAATATGCGCATATTTAACTAACTCTTTGGCAAGTTTTTTTATTGTTTCATGGTTACTACCTGTATTTAAATATTTATCCATCTGGGAAGATAGATTTTCAAGATTTTTACTCCCTTGCTCACCCTTACCGCTTATGATTTTTGAGATCAAATAACCCCAGGCAATTTGAGAGGTAAAAACTTTGGTTGATACAACACAAATTTCAGGACCAGCATGTGCCATAAATTTAAAATCCGAAATTCTACTCATAGTAGAACCTGACATATTTACATACGAGGCAATTTTTACCCCTTTTTCCTTTAAAAGTTCTAAAACTTCCAAAACATCTGCTGTTTCACCGGATTGAGAAGGAGCAATTATTACATCATCTTTTTCAAATAGATCCAGATATTCAAATGAATCAGCACCAATCAAAGCACTTGCTTTAATTTTTGCAAAACTACGCAAATAAAAAGCGATTTGAGCTGCAGCAACTCCGGCTGTACCGGATCCTATGGTATATACATTTTTGGCTTTTTTAATGGCATAAACTAAATCCCGGTAAGTATTTTGGTCTTGATTTAAAATCTGATTTATTACATATGGGCTTTCGTGAATCTCTTTTAGCATAAAATGAGGGTAGCCTTCTTTATCTATTAAGTTATTCTCTATATCTATCTTTTCTTCTTTTATATCAACCTCTTTACCTGTTTTTATATCAAAAACAGAAACTTTTAAATCTTTACAATCCACAAGTTGTCCGTTTTCTACTACAATCATTTTTTTAGCATATGGGGCAAAGGAAAGAGTATCTGAGGAAAGGTAAACTCCATCTGGACTTTTACCAATAACCAATGGCGATCCATTACGGGCAGCTATAATTTGACCATCCTTGGTTAAAATTATTATTGTATTCCTACCCTTAAGCTTAAGAAAAGATTTTCTAACTGCTTCTTTCAGGCCCTGCCTGCCGGCAGGCAGGTTTCTGCTGGCCTTTAACTTTTCTTCAATTAATCTGACTATTACTTCTGTATCTGTTTCTGTTTCAAAATTATAACCTTTTTCTAAAAGCTCTTTTTTTAGCTGAACATAATTTTCTACAATTCCATTTTGAGCAAGAATAAAAGATTTATCAGTAGAGTAATGTGGATGAGCATTTTGTGCAGTAACTCCACCATGTGTTGCCCAACGGGTGTGACCTATACCAATAGAGGATCTAGGCAAATCGGGAAGATAATCCAAATCTCCAATAGCTCCAATATTCTTGTTAACCTTAATCCCACCTGAAGCCACAGCAATACCCCAGGAATCATACCCGCGGTATTCAAGTCTTTTTAAACCTTCTAAAATAACTTCAGAAGCATTTTTAGAACCAATATAACCAAAAATCCCACACATGGTGGACGCTGAGGGGCTCGAACCCCCGACATCTTCAGTGTAAATGAAGCGCTCTACCAGCTGAGCTAAGCGTCCTTTAAATTAATAACTCCAGACTTAATAATTCTCTCAATTATATATCTTCGTTTCAACTTTTTTATTAGAAAAACCGCTATTATGTTCAAATAACCTTCTTTCTAAATCATTAGTCGATCCAATATAATATCTATTCAATGTTTTCTTGCCCCACCCAACCCGCGCGCGAAAACTTTTTATTTCCTAATATTTTAGCAGAATTTTTAATTTATAGTTTTAGGAAATGAATTACCTCTGTTGGAATAAAACTTTGTTCTGTTACAATGCAGTTCTAATTTGTTTGATAAGTTTTTCTCGAAAGAAAAAATGAGAAATATAGCACGAGGAGGTGATTTAAATGAAAACAATGACATGCAAACAATTACATGGACCGTGTGACGCACTTATCCATGGTGAATCTTCTGAAGAAATGATAAAGAATAGTCAAAAACACGGAATGGAAATGGCTGCTAAGGGAGATGAGGAGCATATTAAGGTTATGCAGGCGATGAAACATCACATGGATGATCCAGAAGCAGTTAAACAATGGATGGAAAAGTTCCAAAATGAATTCGACGCGCAGCCGAAAGACGAGTAGTTTTTATAAAAATTGCTAAAGGCTGTCCAATAGAGTTGTAGCGAAATAACATTTTTACGCACAAACTTTGTTAAAGTTTACGCACGAATTTCTTAATTCGCTACAACTTTAATAATTACAAGCATAAGAGTGTGCCCCTGAGCGACTTTCTTTTGAACACTTTCTGCCTTGGATTTGGAAAATAATGCTTGCCTATCAAGAGCAAGACAATACAGAAAATGTACAAACTAAGCCTGAAGGCATCAAGTATTCTAGATCCTATTATACGAAAAGATTCAGGTAAAAGAAAGGAGACGATATACATCATAAAAAATCTACTCGAAATTGATTCATTGCATCAAATAATTATCTACTCCAAACTTACCCCTTAAAAGGGGGTGAAGAATTTGGATTTAAAAACAAAACGGATAATTATCAATAAACTTTCCAAAGAATACAAAAAAGCTAATAAGAAGCAAAAAGGAGAAATTCTAACTGAGTTAGTCAGACTAACTGGTTACAACAGGTCATATGCCAGATTTGTTTTAAGAAAACCATCAGTTAAGAGAAAGATTCAAACCAGAACAAGGGTTTCTAAATACCAGGTAATCATTAAACCATTAAGAAGACTTTGGGTAATATCAAACTTTGCTTGTGGTCAACTTTTGGTATCAGCCATACCTGATTTACTGATGCAACTGGTTAAATTTGATGAGATTAAAGTGACTGGGAAAGAGAAGAAACTACTGTTTAAAATCTCCTCAGCTACAATGGATAGGTTACTTAAATCTGATAGAAAAAGATTGGAAATTAAAGGTAGATCTGGTACAAAACCCGGAACATTACTTAAAACTCAAATACCAGTTAGGATATTTACTCCCTGGGATGAACAAACTCCAGGATTTATAGAGATTGACCTAGTAGCTCATTGTGGAGAAAGTTTGGTTGATACTTTCATTAACACTTTAGATGCTGTAGATATTGCTACAACCTGGACTGAGAAACAAGCCTTAATGGGAAAGTCTGAAAGAGCCACCATTGAGGCATATGAGGCTATGGAGAAAAGATTTCCTTTTAAGATCTTGGGTATTGATTCAGATAATGGTTCTGAATTCATTAACTGGCATTTCCTGAGAATGGCTCAAAGGAAACATATTACCTTTACCAGATCCAGAGCATATAGGAGTAATGATCAGGCTCATATTGAGCAGAAGAACTTTTCAACAGTCAGGAAGATTATTGGCTACAGAAGACTGGAGACAGAAAAGCAGTTGGCAGTCCTAAATAGGATATACGAGCTGCTTTCTGATTACCTGAACTTCTTCATTCCCACCCTGAAACTAGTTAGAAAAGAACACATAGGCTCTAAAGGTTAAGAGGATTTATGATAAGCCTAAAACTCCATATATACTTCTCCGAAATTGGTTTTCGGATTTAAACAGTAACTTTTACCAGGTGTAACTCTGTTCCGATAAATTGTCTAAGCTTTTCTTCATGCAGGTTGATGTTGTCAAAGAAATAATGAATGTCATC
>Ga0209515_10004590_pt1 | contig 18552 bp, 20 predicted proteins | sample Subgroupgradi54m_FD_187454 | JGI IMG/M metagenome (GOLD analysis project Ga0209515, IMG submission 187454) | Subsurface groundwater microbial communities from S. Glens Falls, New York, USA - GMW60B uncontaminated upgradient, 5.4 m (SPAdes)... ...
CAGGCTGTCCTGCCGGATCGCCTCTTCCATGCCGGGCAGCGACTTCTCGATGACCTGCTTGGTGGCTTCCGGCGTCACGTCGCGCGGCGACAGCCCCGTGCCTCCGGTGGTAATGATCAGCTCGCAGCACGCTTCGTCAGCCAGACGAATCAGCGTCTCGGCGATCCTGGCGATGTCATCGGGCACCACGGTCGACTCCACCACCTGGGCATGCGACGCGTCCAAGAGGCGCACCAGCACCGGCCCGCTGACATCCGGACGTTCGCCGCGAAACGACCGATCGCTGACCGTCACGACGGCGGCGCGCATGCGATCCTCCGCTGGAATGGCTGTTTTCCGCCGGTCTTGCGAATCAACTGCAGATCCGTGATGGTCGCCGCGGGATCAACCGCCTTGACCATGTCGTAGAGGGCGACGGCGGCCACGGCGGCGGCGGTGAAGGCCTCCATCTCGATGCCGGTCTTGGCCGTCGTGGACGCGGAGGCGGTGATCTGAATCGTCCCAGCGCGCGGATCGGGTGTCAGCGTCACGTCGAGATGTTCGATCGGCATCGGATGGCACAGCGGAATCAGCTCCGCCGTCCGCTTCGCCGCCTGGATGCCGGCGATCTTCGCCACGGTGAAGGCGTCGCCCTTCACCAACTCCGCGCGCATCAGCGCGTCCATCGCCTCCGCGGAGACGTGGACGCAGCAGCCGACGTGCGCCTCGCGGCGTGTGGCAACCTTCGGCCCCACGTCGACCATCGCGGCGCGTCCCTGGCCGTCAAGATGCGACAGACGGCTCATCGCCGCCACCGCTCATCACGAGACGACGCCGCGCGCTGCGAACGCGGGCTCGCCAGCTCCTCGCACAACTGCGCATAGTCCGCCAATGTGTTCACGTTGGCGAACGCGCGCCACAATTCCGGCTCGCGGATCGGCACGAGGCCGGCGCTCGGATGGGAGAGGAGCCCACGCAGCGACCACTGACCGCGATTCAGGAGCGCGCCGACGATCCCGCACGCCTTGACGTGGCACACCAGCGGAAGCGGCTGCATGCCCTGCTCGGGATGCACGCCGGCCACCATCGGCACCTCGTCGCGACAGGCGCCGGATAACCGATCAATCACCTCGCCCTCAATGTAGGGCATATCGCAGGAGACGAAGACGTTCGCGGCCGAGGGCGTGTGCATCAGGCCCGTGAACACGCCCATCAGCGGGCCGTAGCCGGGTGCCAGATCCAGCAGCACCTCATCGATCGGCAACGCGCGAAGTGCAGCGATGTTCTTCGGGCTTCCGATGACCACGACCCGCTCCACGCACGGCCGAAGGCGACGCATCACGCGCTCGATTAACGTGGCGCCCCCGATCGGCAACAGCGCCTTGTCGCGGCCCATTCGGCTGGAGGCCCCGCCCGCGAGGATGAATCCCGTCATACCGACCCCTCCGATTGCTTCACCATCACGGTCGTTCCGGCCGCGAACGGTCCTTCGTCCGCCGTCACGCGGATCCAGCCGTCGGCCTCGGCCAGGCTGCGCAGCTGATGCGATCCCTGGCCGCCCAGCGGCTGCGCGGTCGGCCGGCCGTTGTCGGAGCCGACGCGCACGCGAATGAAGTGCGTGCGCCGGCTCGTCGACGGGCGTAGGTCCTCCGCCAACGTAGCTGCTGTGATGTAGCGGTCGCGCCAGGGACGTCCCATCAATCGATGGAGGGCCGGCGTCACGAATTCTTCAAACGTCACAAATGCCGAAACAGGATTGCCCGGCAGTCCGAACACCATCGTCCGCTGGCAGCGGCCGAAGAACACCGGCATCCCCGGCTTGATGCTGACCTGCCAGAAGCGTTGCCGGACGCCGCAGCGGCGCGCCACGCGGCGCACGAAGTCTTTGTCGCCGACCGACACGCCGCCGGACACGATCAGCACATCCGCCCGCAGCCCTCGGCGCATCGCGCGCTCCAGCGAGTGCGGGACATCGCGCACCAATCCCAGCCGAATCGCTCGAGCTCCGGCGCAGCGGATGAGCGCCGTCAGCAGGTAACTGTTGCTTTCGTAAATGCCTCCCGGCTTGAGGCGGGATCCGGGCGCCTGCAGCTCATCACCGGTCGCAAGGACCGCCACCGTCGGCCGCGGATACACCGGCGCGGCCCGATACCCCATCGCCGCCAACAGTCCGAGCTCTTGAGGCCGCAGCGTGGTGCCCGCGGCCAGGACAAGGACGCCTCGGCGCAGATCTTCGCCACGTCGACGAATATGCTGTCCCGGTCGAGACGGCTGCCGCGCGATCAGACGATCGCCCTGGCGCTGTGCCTGTTCTTGCATGAGGATGGCCTCGGCGCCGCGGGGCACTTGGGCGCCGGTCAGGATTCGGACGGCCTGGCCGGCGCGGAGCGTTCCGCGAAACGGACGGCCGGCTTCGGCGGCTCCGATCACGCGCCAGCTCGCGCTCGGAGTCTCGTCCGGCTGCGACGGCCCATCCATGATCCGGATCGCGTAGCCATCCACCGCGCTGTTGTCGAATCGCGGCAGGTCCACGGGGGCTCGAATCGACCGGGCCAGCGTCAATCCCAACGCGTCATCGAGCGGCACCGAGGCCACGCGCGGCGCGGGCGTGCCGCGCAGAATTCGCGCTAAGGCATCCTCATACGTGAGCATGCATCGCTCCCAACGGATCCATCGCTGATGCGCACATCGCCCACTCTGAAGTGCCGTCGTCGTAGCGCGTGTGTTTCCAGATGGGGACCACACGCTTGATCTCGTCCATCAGAAACATCGACGCCGCGTAGGCGTCCGCCCGGTGCTGGGCGGCCACCACGATGACGACGCTGATCTGGCCGACCTCGACCGGGCCGACCCGGTGCTCGAGCTCCACGGCATCGAGCGGCCAGCGATCCTGCGCCTCGGTGACGAGCCGGTCGATCTGGTCCTCGGCCATCGCGTCATACGCCTCGTAGTCCAGGGCCACCACGGTGCGCCCGCCGTCATCATCCGGGCGGACGACGCCGACAAAGGTGACGACCGCTCCGCATGCGCGTGGCGTCGTGCCTCGGCCAAGAGCCGCGACCCGTTCCCAGGCAATGATGTGGCGCGTCAGATACGGCATCGTCGACCGCGCTTATCCCCCGCTCACCGGCGGGATCAGGCTCAACTCATCGCCGTCGGCCAACGGGCTCTCCCACGACCGGTACTCGCGGTTCACGGCCAGGCGAACATGGTCGACTACACCGCGCAACCGAGCATATCGGTCGGTCAACGCCGCCTTGGCGTCCAACCCGCTGGCCCCCGGACACAGCTCCATCCGGCATTCCTCGGTGCCGGCCGCATCCCGCAGCCACGCAAACAATTTGATGCGCACGATCATCGCGTCTCAGAGGCGACCGGCGGCGAGGCCCCGGTCGCCTTCTCGCCGGTGCGGATCGTGTACGCGGCGTCGACCGGGCTGATGAACATCTTCCCGTCGCCGTGCTGGCCCGTCTTCGCCGCGGCTTCGATCGCCACGACCGCGGTCTCCACGCGCTCATCCTCGACCACGATGAGCAACTGGACCTTGGGGATCTCGTCGTACACCGACGCGCCGACTTGGATGCCGCGCTGCTGGCCGCGACCCAACACGTCCATCTTGGTCAGCGACACGATGCCCGCCGCCTCTAAGCCCGCGACCACAAGCTCTTCACGCTCCGGCCGAATAATCGCTCGAATGAGTTTCATCACACGCCCTCCACCCACACGACGCCGTCCTGGACGGCGGTTGGATACGTTCTCACGCGCAAGCTCGGATCTGTTTCACAGGCACCGCTCGCCACATCGAACCGGTACGCATGCCACGGGCACACGATACAGCCGGACTCGATCGTGCCCTCCTGGAGCGGCCCGCCTTCGTGCGGACACTCGGCGTCCATCGCCACGATCCGCTCGCCGACGCGGAAGAGGGCGAGCGCCTTGCCGTTGACGGTCACCAGGCGGCCGCTCGCGTCCGTGACCTCGCCGAGCGGACACGCCTTGGCCAGGTCGCGCCGCGGGGCGGCCGACGCGTGAGCGATCGTCGGTGCGGTGCTGGGCATCGCCGCCGTCTCAAGGCCCTCCACGGACCAGTCAGCGTCGTCGTCCGTCGAGCCCGCGGGCACCATGAGGATTCGATCGCGCTCCGTGGGCTTGAGCGGTTCGACCTGCTTGAAGAGCTCCAGATGCTTCACGATGGTCGTCATCACATCCGGCAGCGCATCGTCGCACGGCACCATGTCCATAATCTGCCGGCCTTCCCGGGCCTGCGGGCCGGTCCGCCCGCCGACATAGATCGCGACCGCGTCGACCGACTTGCCGCCGATGTTGACCTTCATGCCGCGCAAGCCGATGTCCGCCGCCTGGTGGTTCCCGCACGCGGCCGGACATCCGGACCAGTACATGGTCAGCGGCTCGCCGTCGCGTCCCAGCCGCTCCTCGAGCCGTTTCGCCAGCTCCACCGCCCGCGCTTTGGTTTCGATCACGGCGAGGTTGCAGTATTGGATGCCGGTGCAACTCACCAGGCCTCGCAGAAACCGCGATGGCTCGGGCGAGCATTCCTTCAAGAGCGGTTCCTGGAGCAGACGGCTCAGGCGCGGCTGTGGGATATTCACGAGGATCGCGTTTTGTCCCGTCGTTAAGCGCACGTCGCCCGTGCCGTATTCCATCGCCAGGCGCGCCAGCTCACGCGCCTGCTCTGGCCGCATGCGCCCGACCGTCACTCGCAGCCCGACGGCATAGCGCTCTGGCTGTTGTTGCGGATGGACGCCGACGTGATCGTTGTGGGTGTCATGGCGCGCATCGCGACCCGCGGCGGCGGGCTGCCACCCGAGGCGCGAGGCCAGCTCCGCGCGAAACCGATCGAGTCCCCACTCCTCGAGGAGAAACGCCAGGCGGCATTTGGTCCGCGACTCGCGAGGCCCTTCGTCGCGGAAGAGCGTGATGATCGCCAGGACGATCTCGACGGCTTGATGCGGCTCGATGAACCAGCCCAAGTTCGAGGCAATGGTAAATCCGCCCGAACCCATTTTGCCGCCGACCAGGACGTGAAAGCCGGCGCGCGCTCTGCCTCCGATCGCCGGGACGAGGGCGATATCCTGCGACTCCGCGTGCGTGCAGTTTTCCAGGCAGCCGGTCACGGTGACGTTCATCTTGCGGGGCAGGTTGGTGAACGTGGGATTGCCGTCGTCACCGACGATCTGGCGATCCAGCTCCAGCACGATGGGTGAGGCATCGACAAGTTCGTTCGGCGTGAGCCCGGCCAGTGGACAGCCGTTCAGGTTGCGGATGTTGTCCATCCCAGTTTGCAGCGATCGAAGATTGACCCGGCGCAGCGTTTCCCAGATGTCCGGCACGTTCTCGAGCGCATAGCCGCGCAATTCGAGCTGCTGCCGCGTCGTGATGTCGAGCGTCCCGTTGCCCAGCCGCTCGGACAGCTCGGCGATGGCCATCAATTGCTCGCTGGTCACGAAGCCGTTAGGCATGCGGATGCGCATCATGAACTTGCCCGGCGTGGGCTTGCGCAGAAACACGCCGACCCACTTGAGCAATTCCCGCTCCGCCGGGGTCAGCGCCTCGACGCCCTGCTGGATCAGGCGCGGCAGATCCTCGCGGATGCGTAGGCCGTCTCCGCCCTTCGAGGCCTTGTACGTTTCGATGGGATTATTCCCTGGACGCATTCGCCAACTCGGGCATGTTGACCGGCTGCTGGGATTTGCCGATCACGAGGTCTGCCGGATAGGGCGCCTGGATCGCGTCAAGGCCGCGCTCGCCGGTGCGGATGCGCACCGCGTCTCCAATCGGCAGCACGAAGATCTTCCCATCGCCGATATGACCGGTGCGGTTGGCGCCGATGATCGCCTGGATGAGCGGCTCCACCTGAGCGTCTTCGACGATCCACGACACCATCCGCTTGGGCAGATACCGAATGCCGGCTTGGAGGCTCGCCCCTTGCCTCGGCAGATATCGCAGGCCCCGCGCTCGCCCACGACCCAGCACGCGCTGTTGCGTGAAGGCCGGCAGCCGCCGCAATTCGGCCTTGGTGCGCGTCCAACGCTCGGGCCGGATGATGGCGATGACTTCTTTGAGCTGCACGACGCGCTTTGCGGGTTCCGTCCACGCGGCCAACACGCCCGGAGCCGTCGAGCGCCGGTGCCCCAGCTCTGGCTCCAACGTCGTTCGCAGTTCCACCTCAACGCGCGTCATGTTTACTTTTCCTGCTGGTTGCCAAAAAAAACGGCGTTCCACTATTGTGTGGAACGCCATCGTCCCCTCAGCCCGCAGCGTCAGTGCTGCATGCTGACTGCCCTGATCTATTCTTCTAACGGTGCCATCTGTTCACGTTGAGCATCTAAAGTATTGGTGATCGCGATTACGGACACATTACAAAAGAGTAAATTGGATGTAACTTGCCACCTCTATAAGATGAGTTGCGATGAAATTTCGCCAATGGCGGAAACTGGCTGCGCTCGCGATCAGGCGCTGGCTGAAAAAACGCCCTTGGAAATCCGGATGGAGGCCACCGATCCCAGCTCTCACAGGTTGAGGTCAGGCGCTACGTCGAGGACTTACGAGGGACGGTGGAGCGCGGATCGCGCTCATGGAGCGAAATGGCTTCACCCGTCCCTTCGTCAGGCATATTGATCTGGATCACCCTAACGCGGAAATCGAATACAGCGGCCCCATGACTCCACCCAAAAAAAGAACCCCTCCGAAGAGAGGTTCTTTCTATCGTACAGAATGGCTCCCCGAGCTATGCAAAAGGAAGAACTTTTCGGCTCAAAGTCCTGATCGGTCCCGCGCAAAGGCGCGGACCGTATTCCTTCCTCCCGAAATAGCGTCGTAGAGGCAGCACGAACTTGACTAACCGCTACCGCCGTGGGAGCGGAGCGTGATTAGAAGCCATCTCATAAATACGCAGACGGATGGCGAAGTGGCAAGGTGACTGCGACGCTGCCACTTAGCCACTAGGCCACGTTGTCACTCACGTGGGCATTGATGAGACTGGTTCTAGTCCTTGGTGGCATTGGGAGGCCGGTCGATCGCTGGCACTCTGCGCATGTAGTCAAGCATCGTGGCTCGCATCCGCTGCACCGCCTCCTGCACACGCTCGCGGTCGATCACGAACTGTCGAATGCGAGGATCGTCGTTCTGCTGGCAATAGACGGAGAGGTTCGTCGTCAGCTCGAACAGCGTCCGCTCAATCTGTGCTTCGACGGTCTTTTCGGGCAGATACAGTCGTTGCACGACACCCGGCATCCGCCGGCTCCACTGGCGCTCATTCACGTGGTAGTGCCCTCGGCCTTCTCCGAAACAGTCGAACTTCAGCACCTCTTCGCCGTGCACAAAGAGGGAAACCGCCGGTCCCCGGCCGATTGGCAAGACCTTCCAGAACACCTCGAGATACGCCTGCGGCTGGATCTCATACCGCAGCACGTCTTTTCTGATACGTGACGCGCTAGGCGGGGATGACCGGGCGCCAAGGCCCCTGCGTAACCACCTACGCCATGACATCGCTCTATTCCTCAAAAATAGCCTGTCGGCCTTTGGGGGACAAGTTGCTCTAGCTGAGCAAATTATTCTACTGCGTTCCCGCGGCCACGGCCAGGCGCCGCAATCCTGCGGAACACGGATGGGACCCGGCGCCTGCGCCCGTCTAATCCACAATCAAGGGTGGGAGAAACAGACCTGATCGGCCGGAAGAAGGCTGAGCCCCACAGTCAATAAAGTATCGGGATTGCTCGAGTCGAATGAGCGTAGAATGGCACGCAAGGGGCGTCCTTCAAACAGTGAGGTGTCGATGGATCGGCGCATGCGCAAGTCAGTCGGGCTAGGTCTTGTGGCGATCGCCGTGATGGCGGTGCCTTCGACGGCGTGGACCGCAACCTCGAAAGCAAGGAGGACGAACTCGTCTCACCGCGGCAGGGCTGGGAGTCCATGGGTCAACGAGCAGGGCTGGGGAAGTCAGGCCATGGGAAAGCTTGCCTATGGCGCAAAGAATACGCTGCTGGGTTGGACGAAACTGTTCTCAGAACCGTATGCAGCCAGTCAGGCCGGCCGCAGCGTGGTCACAGGCATCGGGAGAGGCGTGCTGGATGCGGCGGGGGATACGGTCGGAGGGGCTGCGAACGTAGTGACCTTCCCCCTGACGAACGTGGACGTGCGCCTTCCGGATGGCGGCATCTGAACAAAACAGCCCGGCGGGGGTCACCCCACCGGGCCGAAACACTCTCCGGTCGAGAGTCTCAGTGAACCTGCTACACTTTTCACTCTCCCCGTGCAAATCTTGTCAGGTCTTCTTTCGTCTTTGGAACCGGTTCCGCTAAGAAGGGATTTTTGCACCGGGAGGCTGCTACTTGACCACGGATGGCATGCCAAACTCTTTGATTTTCACGGCAACCGCTTGGCAGATATCTTCGGCAGTGTGCGGATCGAGTACTGCATCGTGATCAGCCGCGTTCAACACCAACTCATAGTTTGGTGTCGATGACCGATTGACTAATTTCTTCGCCATTGAAAGAGGCACTTCGTCATCCTGATCGAAATAGATAAACATGACTGGGGCTTGAATCGAGGAGATCTTTGTGAAGGCATCAAAACGCTGGTCAATCTTTTCCTTGGGAGCACAGAGCGAGCGAAGCAGCGAAGGGATTTCTTCGAGCAAGTGCTCATAATAGTCTGGGAGGCTTGGGGGCGTTGCAATGAGGACGATAAGCTTGAACGGAATGCGAGTGGCCACATCGACTGTCATGAGTCCCCCAAGGGAGTGTCCCATGGCGATCTGATCGCAAGGCCTGATGGCGTGATGTCGCGCCAGATGTTGACTCATCGCTTCCAATCCATCCGATACGCTTTGCTCTGAAGGCCGCCCTTCGCTGTACTCATACCCTGGGTAGCTCCAGCCTAAAAATCCTATCCCTCTTTTGCCAAACGATTCCATGAGATACTTAGCTTCGGCCAGGTTCGACGCATTGCCGTACGAGAAAATCACTGTCGGCCACTGATCCTTTGGTGGAAGAAACCAGGCGTGGAGGTGGAGATGGCTCTTCTCCTCCCTGACATCAACTTCCTTCAGCAAGCCTTGGTTGGCAGCATCGCGTAAGAAGGCCAGTCTTGGATCGCCGTTGACGTTCATTACGTGAAACGTCACCGGCTTTGTCCGCTGGAAGATCGCGTCATTCTCTGCCCAGCGCTGGATCTTCTTCAACGGGACTCTTTTTAAGATGGCGCCCCGCAAGGCTCGAAGCTTTTTCGCCAGAGCTTGAGAGGCTCGGGAATCTTGTTCCATTTTGCTTTATAGACCTACTAACTCATCACCCCTCGCAGCCCTGCGGTTTTTTCGACCAATTGAACCAGATCGGGGTCAGCAGGAATGAAGGGATGTTTGACGATCACCAGCGATGCGGCCGGATGCTGCCGCGCGAAGCTAGCGCTCGGTAACGACACCACCAGACTCAGCGCGACGAAGTTCACCCAGCGTCTCATGAGTTAGCCCACTTCCCGAACTAGGCCATCACAAGAATTCTTCAACTGAGCGTGCCGATCGGCCTCGCAAGCCGCGGGGTGCCTTACAGTGTTGACCCCAACAACGCCGGCCCCCCCTCCCGTGCATGGCACATGAGAAGGGCGCTCAGGTTCGTTCAGACACAAACAAGCAAGAAGGAAACCCCTTCGTGGACTCATTTAGAACTTGGCTCACCTTGCCCCTGTGGGAGCGAGAACCAGCCCTCTGGCTGCTGTTCCAGTCAGCAAGTGCAAGAAACGTTCCACATGTGCCATCCTACAATCGCTAGGCGATACTAATCGGAGGGCCCACGGTTTTCCAACAGAACCTCTCACTAGAACATTGGTGGAAGTGTCCGTGCTTCTCGCTCCACTGAGGTACTACTGACAATCGCCACTCCCAACGTAATCAACAACGCACCGACCCACACCTCCCAGCCAAGCTGCTCTCGAAACACAAGCTGTGCGGCCACCATCGTCAATGGATAGCAGAGGCTGGAGATCGGAAAGGCCAGGCTCAGTTCTGTGCGAGCGAGGATACCAGTCCACACCCATAACTGCAGCGGCCCCAATCCAATCCCCAACCACATCCATCCCTGCGTAACGAGATGTTTGTAAAAGATGAGCCCTGTGCCGCTTGAGTGAATGGCCGCCATTTTCTCAGCCAGCAACGCCAACACGTTTAACGCAATGAGGACGGCAAAGCGTCCATACGGAATACGGGCTGGCCCGGACAGGTTCATCCCGATTTCCCGCAGATGAGTGCGAGGCCGGCCGTGATCACGACAATTCCAAGCCATCGACGCCCATCGACGTTCTCCTTGAAGAGCAGCCGACTGGCGAATGCGGTGGTCACATAGCTGGCACCCATCAACGGCATCGCCACACCCAGCGGCACGAGCGTCAGCAACCAAAACTAGAGGACAAGCAACAGGACGTGCCAGCCAACTCCGAGCGCCGTCCAGGCCAGGCGGCGGCGCGGCACGCGGCCTGCCATCCGATATGCTAAGTGCTCGAATGTCTCGCATAGGACGCACACCGCCCATGGGACGACGGCAACGATAGTCATGCGCGACTAACTTCGTACAGCGGGGCAAATGCGTCGAGCAAGGACAGATTGGTCTCTTCATTGATGCGACGCTGATCGGCGGACAGGCCAGCGCCTGCGATCAGGCGAGCAGCATCGAAGCGTTTCCAGAATCCTCGCAGAGGCTTTTGGGCAGCGTCGCCACATACGTCAGCTCCCACGATCGTCGCTGCCTCCCGCAGGCGCTGGATGCCATAGCGAAGCTCATCCAGGCTTAGACGCCCTTGCTCCCAATCGGTGGCCGCAAACGGCGCTGCTAGGCAGTCTTTATCGACGCTGAGGTACACTCGTTGCCCAGCCACGCGCACGGCCAACTCGTCGAATAGATGCCGCGCTCCACACTGCTGGATGGTCTGAAACGATAGCTCTACCCCGTACCAGCGACGAGCCGACGCGGCTGCGCCCGCCACCGTCCTGGGCCAGCGAAGCGGCACACCAATGCGCGAACGACCGTACGGAAACAACGAGACACGTCCGCTGCGGAGCTCGCGAAACGGCGCCCGCCAGAAACACGGCCCCTCGAGATCCGGGCTGTCCTGACCGATCAAGATTGCCGCACGGAGCCAAGGAAGGCGCAACGCGCCCGACACCCAATTTCCACAGTGGTAGCGGGGCGGCACGGCGAACCAATCCGGATGGTTATCAATGACGACAAGCGTGACAGGACGCGCTAATTCGCAAAGCGCGTCTAACAGGAGCAGCGTGAGATGATGGCAATCCCCAGAGCCAAGAAACGTCAGCCACGGCTGTGGATACTGGACCTGCCACCGGCATAGGACCTCGCGTACAGCGGTAAGCCCCTGCGACGTCGCCCAGAGACGCAAGGCGTCCTCAGAGGTTCGGAGATCGGCTACCTCATGAAGGGCACGCACCACCTGCTCCTGGCGCGGCAGGCTGCCATCCACATCGAGGCACAATGGAAGGAGCGCCTGGGGTTTCTGAACTCGGTCCGTCATGAAGAGCTCTGCAGGTCGTATGCTGCCCCCTAAGGTCTCGACAGTTCGTGCCCACTCAGCCCTTCCCAACCCAGTCCTAATCGAGCGGCGAGGAGATGATCCGGTGGGCGGCAGGCAAACCGCTTCAAACACATCGTGAAGAGGCGGTGAATAATCGGATTGCGATGACGAAGCAGCACGAGACTGGGAACCATGTCGGTCCCCAGCCGTTCTTTGGTCGTCTCGGCACCCTGCCCCGCATCGTAGCGTGGGATCCGGTGGGCGATGCAGTAGCGGATATTCTCCAGCCAAGAGATAAAGTACAGTGCGTACTGGCGACCGCGGTCGTCGTCCATGCCAAAATACTGGTCCACGAGACTCTCGGGTGTCACGATGACCAAATTAAAGGCGAGGAGCGTCCCACCATGGAAGTACAACACGAACTCTGCGCCAGGGACAACGCGGCAGACTTGGGCGAAGTACTCCAGGCGCTGCATTCCAAACACGATCTCGCTACGTTCGACCGCGCGCAGGTACCACCGGTACATCATGTCCAGCCAGGGGCCGGGCTCGCGGGTTCGTCGAATCTCAATGTCTTGGGCGTCGCGGAGTTTGCGCCGCAGGTCTTTGCGCGTCGCCTTCGAGAGGCCGGCGAGGTAGCTTTCGAGACTGTCGTAGACAATGGGGAGACTGCAATAAGGGGAGCTCTGTATCTGCGCAAACCGCGTGAGCTTCTGCATCGGCATCCATCGCCCACTCTCGCTCGTAAAGTTGACGAAGGTGAGGCATGCCGCATCAAGCTGCGTTGCCAATGCGTTGAGCGTCTCCAGCGCCAGAGCCCACGCCGCCTCCAAGGTGGCCCGGTCGAGATCATGCGCATAGCCGATCCGGCCCTCTTCGCCACCGACAAAACCTACGCCGAGTATGCGCGGGGATAGTAAACGGGGCCACCATCGCGCTGCGGCGATCGCGAAGGCCCGCATGCTGCCTGAAATAACGTTGGAGAAATTGTAGGTCATCTCGAACAGCGGCAGGCAGAGAATAATGCGTCCCTGTTCCTTCACAACGATACTGCGAAAGACAAACTGATCGGTGCCGGTACGTTCGTTCAGCTGGATGCGCGCAGCCGCATTCGAAAACCCAGGAAATAGACGCTGCCAGTCTGCAGGTGAAAGATCATCCACCTGCGCATACACCTCACAGGTGAGGTGACTGTTTCCAGAGTCGCGTTGACCAGCCCTCACACCCTCATCGAGGGTGGAATGCGAGGGACTCGTATTCTCGATAGGACAGCTTCCTTTCGCCATCGGCATAGGAATTATGAAGAATGTTATGAACCGAAAGTCGCTCGCGACATCGCATCTCCTCTTAATTATTCTGACCTGACCAACGCGTTTCTATGATTGCCATTATATACAGGGATTTCTCACAGGAATCTAACAGAAAAATAACGAGGGTGTTATCTTTGGGTCGCGCGCGTCCTCAGCGTTGATGCGGCAAGCGGCGATTGATTGATGGGTGACTCGAACACAACGACACCTCTTCGAGGTTATTAGGAAGGAAGCGTCAGGTTCGTCCGGACTCTCGTCCGGTCAAATGCTCCCCGAGCTATGCAGTAACCAGAACTTTTCGCCTAAAGGTCAGGCTTGGCTCAGCACCCAGAGGCGGACCTTTCTGTATCCTATCCTGCCGGAACAGAACTACACCGGATACCAGAAGCGATTCCCTCAGCTCTAGCCATTTCCAGTAGCTGGTAGTAGCGCTGTGGGGAACAGGTGGCCGGGGACATGGGGACGGGTACAACTAATTTAGCACCTGTCCGCGATTTTCGATTTTCAGCACCCCACTTTAGCCACGGCGCTTGTTTCCCTACGTTGATACAAAGTGGCGTGCAGGATCAAAATTACAAGGATTACTCCAAGGATTAGGGATGAGCCGATCGTACCGAAGTTGAGTCCGCCTTTTTCTGTTGGTTTTGTTAGAACATCCCCCATGGTTGCACCAAACGGACGCGTGAGAACAAACGCGATCCAAAACAACAAGGTTTTAGAAATTCGGGCAGAGAATGTGGCTAAGGCTGTCAGTGCCAGTAAACCAGCGATTAGAAACGCTCCACCTGCAAATCCAAGACCGGAATCGTCAGCCAAGAAATCACCCAAAGCGGTACCCAAGGTATTTGAGAATAGGATCGCAGTCCAATAAAGCAATTCACCTTTAAATGTTTTGATATTTTGAATAGAAAAAGAATGAGCACTATAGCGCCAGTACACAAAAATAACCGCCAACATGGCGGCTAAAATGAGAGCGCCCTTAGCGTAGCCAAGCCCTAAGGTGCGATCCATATAATCTGACATGGTTGTGCCAGCGGTGCTGGTTGAAAGGATGACACTCCAATAAAGCAGTGGGTGATATCTTTTCGATCTCAATTGAGTCACAAGACTAACAACAAACAGTCCAATCAAAACCATAGAACTAACCGCGTAGCCTACCTTCAACGTCATAGATAAGAGGTCTCCGGACGTCTCACCCAAAGTGGTTGCGGCTATCTTCATAATCCAAAAAAGCAGGGTGACTCGTGGAAGCTTGTTCATCAACTATCCCCAGATTCAAGCTCCCGGATTCAACCGCGAAGCGCAACACCCTCGGCCCTGAAGATCCCCGACGGTGTTTTCAATCCGAGACATTTCCTCGGCCGGTGATTGATCCACCTCTCGACCGCGTTGAGCGTGGCCTGAGGAATCATAGCAAGGTCGGTCTTTTTGGGGAAGAAGCGCCTGATGATGCCGCTCGTGTTCTCGACGGTGCCGCGTTCCCAGCTGTGGTAGGGGTCGCAGCACCAGGATTGGGTTCCCAGGACACGGTTGGTTCTTGAGTGATCGGCGTGCTCCGATCCGTGGTCGGAGGTGATGGAGCGGCGCAGCGCCGGGTGATACCGGCTGAAGCGGCGCGTGCGCGCGACGCGCATTTCGCGGGAGCCTTTTTGCGTAAGCTTGGCGATGCGGGTGGAGCGGCGCTTGCGCTCCACCGTCACCTGCAGGGCAACCAAGTGCTTGCGGGAGATCCTGGTAGCGGTCTCCCAGTGACCAGCCTGGCGGCGGTTGTCGATGTGTTTGGGACGCTCTTTGATCGATCTCCTCTCGGGGAGAGGGCTCTGGTTTATGTCGGCGTGAGTATCCGCGGTTCTTGCGCTGTCTGTGGGACCTGACGAGGCATGCGATGAGTGCTCGGTCATCGGCGTAGATCCACTGAGAGATGGCCTCGTGGCTGACTTTGAGATGGGGAGCCTGATCGTTGAGCCATCCGGCGATGAGCGCGGGCGACCAGCCTTTCCGGATCCGGGTGGCGACCCGGCGGCGGAGACGCGTGTCTTTGAGTCGTCTGCGGGTCCGGCTTGGGCGGTTACGGTCATCCGCGCGGCTTTGCGCTTTGTGAGCGAGGTAGTATCCGCGCCGAATGGGCGGGACGTTTCGCGTAAGCTCGCGGGAGACGGTCGCCGGGCGCCGGCCCAGCTGCTTGGCGATCGCTCGGAGCGATCGGCCCTCGCCCCTAAGCCCTCAGAGGAGATCACGTGCATGGATGGACAGGTGCTTGTAGGCATGCTGGTTCATCCGCGCATCCTAACGCGGAGACTCCGGAATCGATCAAGTGTTGCACTTCGTTATTGAACTGGGGACCTACATTATGGTGATCCAGCTCCGAGTAAAATGAAGGGCGCGTCGAGCCACTCCCCGGAGAGGTCTCGGCGGCTCCCTCCGAATCCCTCACCTGGAGAAAAATAAGAACTCTCCAAAGGAGACTCGAACTATCAGAGTCTACTGACGTGACGCTATGGATCACGAGGGATCCTCGTCATTCATAGCGCAAGGCTTCGATGGGAGATAGGAGCGACGCCTTGTACGCCGGCCAGAAGCCAAAGAGCACGCCGACTCCCGCCGAAAACAGGAACGCTAAGAGAACGGCCTGTGGCGTGACGATCGTCATCCATCCCGCGAACGTCGCGAGGATCCCGGCGATCGCCACGCCAAGGAGCATGCCCATGATCCCACCCAGGAGGGAGAGCATCGAGGCCTCGAGAAGAAATTGCAGTAAGATGGCCCGGCGAGTCGCTCCCACGGCCTTGCGCAGACCGATCTCTCGGGTACGCTGTTTGACCGAGACGAGCATGATGTTCATGATCCCGATGCCGCCGGTCAGCAGTGAAATGGCGGCCACACTCGACAGGAACCACGAGAGCGTGCGGGTGGTCTCGGAGAGCGCCGCTTGCATCTGCGCATTGTTGCGCAAGGTGAAATCATTCTCCCTATAGCTCGGCAGTCGGTGGCGCTGGCGTAGCCGGGCTTCCACCGCACTAATGACCCCTGGCATCGACTCCGGGGACTCGCATTGGATGGCCATCTCATGCAGATACGTCGCGCCGAGCACCCGCTTCATCGCCGTATGCAACGGAATGACGACCATCGCATCTTGATCGCTGAAGGCTGAGGCCCCCTTCGGCGGCAGCACGCCGATCACGTCAAAATCGACGCGGTTGATTTTGACCGTCTCTCCGATGGGATTGGCATCGCCGAAGAGGTTGCTGACGACGGTCTGTCCCAACACGATCACACGCGATCGGCCAAGATCCTCTTGCTCGGTAAAGAACCGTCCGACTGTCGGTGTGGCGTTGCGGATCGATTCATAGTTCTGTGGCACTCCTTGTAATTCCGCAACAGTATTGCGATCTTGATAGGTGACCCGCACGTTGTCCTCGACTTCTCCATAGATATCCGCGATCGCCAGGCTGGCGGCCTGGACCGCTTTCACGTCATCCAGCGTCAGGCGGGTGTAGTCGCCTACGCTCCCGGAGATGCCTCGAAGATTCGGCGCCCCGGGAAAGAGCATGATCACGTTGGACCCGAGACTGGCCAGCCGGGCTTGAATGGACGCTTGCGCTCCTGTCCCGACGGCGAGCATCGCGATGACCGCGGCTACCCCAATCAACACCCCGAGGACCGAGAGGGCGCTGCGAATCTTGTGGCTGGCCATCACCCGCAGCGCTGACGCAATATGCTCCCGCCCTTCGGCCCAACTGAACCGTGGAGCCGCTAACGTGAAGGAGGAATGCGCCGCGTTGTGAGTCACCGCGATGGAGTCGTGAACCGTGGCCCCGACCTCGCCTGCCGCAGGCGTGTGAGCGCGGTCTTCTATCACCAGGCCATCCTTGAGCCGAATGATCCGGCGCGCATAGGCTGCGATGTCCGGCTCATGGGTCACCAGAATGATGGTCAGGCCTTGCTGATTCAGCCGCGCCAGGAGTCGTAAAATCTCCTCGGCCTGATCGGAGGCGAGATTGCCCGTCGGTTCGTCCGCGAACAAGATCTGCGGCCGATTGACGAGCGCGCGGGCGATGGCGACGCGTTGCTGTTGGCCGCCGGAGAGTTGCCCGGGCGTGTGCTCGAGGCGATCGGCCAGGCCGACTTCTTGGAGGAGCGCGCGGGCACGCTCCAGGCGATGATCCGCGCCGGCATAGATCATCGGCAGCAGCACGTTGTCCACTGCCCTGGTGCGGGGCAGCAGGTTAAACAACTGAAAGATGAATCCCAGCGTGCGAGACCGCAGCACGGCGCCGGCGTCATCCGACAGTTGCGAGACCTCGCGACCCAACAAGCAATAGCGTCCTGAGCTGGGGCGGTCGAGCAGCCCCAGGATCTGCATCAACGTAGATTTGCCCGACCCGGAGGGCCCCATGATGGCGACAAATTCCCCGGCTTCAATGGTGAGCGTGATCCCCTTGAGCACGGGCAGCTCGATGCCGCCCATGGCGTAGGAGCGAGCCATGTCGTGCAGTTCGATGAGGGGCATGCTCTCTGCTGTGCCTAGGCCAAGAGCAACTAGTATCGCATGCTCGACTAGGCGATGCCATGACCACCGCTCCCCATTCAGGTGGGTCACCGCACAACAGAACTTCCCCATCCAACGGACAGGGAAGTTCTGTCTTTCGTCCAAAATGGCTCCCCTTCGTGCACTCATTTAGAACGTGGCTCACGCTGCCGCCGTGGGAACGGGAACCCGCCTTCTGACCGCTCTTTCAGCCAACCGGCGAACTGACCGACTACCGCACCCGAGGCAACTGAGCTGCCTGCTGGGACGTACGGTACTCCCGCCACGTTAACCACGCGACGCCCGCATCGAACACGGTCAAGAGCAGCCAGCCAACCGCATGGCTGATACTATAGCGGTACAGTTGGTAGCCGATGAATACTAGCAAGTAGCCAATCATGGTCGGATACGCCCACAACGCTCCCTGAAGAAGCGAGCCGGCAAGGATAATTTTGAGCAATCCATGCACGCATAGGTAGACCGCGCCGAACGTCTTCACATCGCCAAGTCGTTGCGTGGCCGAGAGCAGGTGCCAAGCCAGCCAGTCTCGAGGATCTTCGGCAAGCTCACGTTGAGTCAACAGTACCACGAGGCGATGCATCGTGCCTGGCTTCAGGACGTAGAGGAGCGCGGCACCGAGCACTTGCAGCACACCGTCGACGCCTTTGACGACCAGCGTCAGCTTGAATGATTTCTTCAGGACTGAAGATGCCGTGGCCAGGAACCTCGGGACAGATGCCCAGGGATGCGTGAATCGTGATCAGGGGCTCGATGATCCGGCTGGCTGCGTATCGACGATCGCCGGCACCTGTCGAAAATACGCCCCTTCCCGCACCATCTTAGCAGGAAGGGGCTCGATTCGGCCAGCATCGGAGCTGGTAAGAGAAACTCCCCTTCGTGCACTCATTTAGAACGTGGCTGACCATGCCACCGTGGGAGCGGGAGCCTGCCCTTTACTCCTTATTCCATCAGGCTAAGACTACGGCCCAAGCACTCGACGGTGGTGCATCAGTGGGCGCGCAAGCGGGTGGCCAGGGCGTCGTCACGCGGCACGTCCACCACGCCGAGGCCGCCAGGCCCGGTGCCTGGCGGCACTCCTTCGCCCTCACGGGCGCAGTCGCGGGCTGGCTTCCTCAGAGGCGACGACCGAGGCCGCAGGCCGAGGAAGTGCCGCAGCCGGGCAGACGGCTGCGG
>Ga0209515_10004591_pt1 | contig 18549 bp, 11 predicted proteins | sample Subgroupgradi54m_FD_187454 | JGI IMG/M metagenome (GOLD analysis project Ga0209515, IMG submission 187454) | Subsurface groundwater microbial communities from S. Glens Falls, New York, USA - GMW60B uncontaminated upgradient, 5.4 m (SPAdes)... ...
GTTCACGCCACCGGGTATCGAGCCGGTACCGTGCACGCGCTTGCCCGCCGTGACGCTCGCGGGCGGCGGCGCCGCGGCCAGGCGCGCCAGGCAGCACAGGCTGGCCGCCCAGGTGCGGAAGTACTTGGCCGTGATCGGCTCGCCGCCGCGCTCGCGGATGTACTGGTTCACGTCGGCGGCGGTGACCCGATGCACGCGGCCGTCGCCGTCGACGAACTTGAACACGCGCCGGCCCGGCAGGGCCAGGCAGCGACGCAGCACGCGCGCCACGCCCGCGTCGGCGACCACCACGTGCCGGTCGACGCCCGACTTGCCGCGGTAGCGCAGCTCGATGCGCGCGCCGCGCAGGTGCACGTGCCGGCGCTCGAGCGTGGTCACGCCGTGACTGCCATTCTGACGGGTGTACTCGTCGTTGCCGATGCGCAGGTGGCCCTTCTCGATGAGCGAGACCACCGCGGCGATGACGGTGTCGCGGCACAGGCACGGGCAGCCCAGGTCGTGGCCCACGCGCCGGCGCAGCCGCGGCAGAGCACGACAGAAGCGGCGCAGCTCGGCGAACTTGTGCGCCCCGCGCTGCTCGCGCCAGCGCACGTGGTAGCGGTACTGTAGCCGGCCACGCGCGTCGCGCCCGGTGGCCTGCACGTGACCGGACGGGTCGGGGCAGATCCACACCTCCTCCCAGGCGGGCGGAATGGCCAGCTTGCGCAGGCGCTCGAGCACGCCGGTGCGCGCGATCTTGCGCCCGTGCTCGTCCAGGTAGACGAAGCCGTCGCCGGCGCGCCGCCGCGTCCATGCCGGCGACGAGCCGGGCTGGATGTGACGCAGGCCTGCCATCGCCTGAACGGGCATGCCTGGCGCTGATGCAGGTTGAGTGCCGCGCGCAAGTACGCGTCGCCACGACGCCGCGCCCGTCTGCCACGCGAGGCGCGCGGGCACGCCGTGTCAGCCGAGCACACGCGAATGCACGACGTGAAACGTCGGGGGCGGCTCGCGCTGACATCCACCAACCGCCCCTGCTGCGACCAGGCACCGCCTGCTGCTTTCCCTGGACGGCACTCGTGACCGGTGAATACGCTCGGCGCGGTTTTCGTCGCGACCGCATTTCCGTCCCGACGGAGATCACCTGCAATCCCCTAGGACTGACGGGCGGAGGTAACGAGACATGCAGCGATTCATCAAATGCCTGGTTGGAGTCGGACTGGCCATGGCCATGGGCTGCGATGGGCAGCTCGATCCAGTGGAGAGCAGCGACGAGTCGATCATCCATGGCGACGTCGTGCCCGTCGACGGCTATCCGACCGTCGGCATGGTGATGACGATTGCCACCGCCTCGCGCAATGGCAGCCCGCCCAAGCGCGGTCCGCTGGCGCTGTGCACGGGTACGCTGATCTCGCCCACCGCGGTGCTCCTGGCCGCGCACTGCGTCGACCAGCAGATCCTCAGTGCCTCGCTGCAGCAGGCCGGCATCACCATCTCGGGCGCCATCGAGTTCAGGTTCACCTACGACAACTCGGTGAGCTCGTTCATCAAGACCAACCCCGACGGGACCAGGACCTTCGACGAGAAGCCCAGCCTGCTCGTGGTCGCGACCACCGAGCAGATGCCCATCAACATCTTCGGTGCGCTGCAGCGCCCCGGCAAGATGGACGACATCGCGGTGCTGAAGCTGGCCCACCCGGTCAAGGGCAAGCCGGTACAGGCCCTGGCCACGCCCGAGATGGTCGCGGGCATGCAGATGGGCTCGGCCCACGCGGTCGCCGGCTACGGCCAGACCAGCAACGTCCCGGGCGACTTCAACGGCGACGGCGTGCAGGATGATCCGGGCGCGTCGGCGGGCACGCTGCACTCGGGCGTGTCCAAGCTCAACCAGCTGGGCGCCAACGAGCTCATCGCCGGCAACATGGATCCGCAGCAGGCCTGCCACGGCGACTCGGGCGGCCCCATCTTCCTCGACGGCACCACCGGGGTGCAGATGGGCATCGCCTCGCGCATCAACGCCATGCCGGGCGGCGGAGGCGCGCCGCTGTGCGAGCCGGGCCTGCTGTACACGCGCGTCGATGCCTACCTCGACTGGATCCACCAGCACGTGCCCGACCTGGGCCAGGCCACCGCGCCGTGCGCGCCCAACGACACCGACCCGAGCTGCGCCGGCGAAGGCAACGGTCACACGGGCGACCCCGACGCGGGCACGCCCCCGCCGCCGGGCCCCGACGCGGGCACGACCAACCCGGGTGACGGCGACCCGTCGAGCGGCTGCGGCTGCACCGTGGGTGGCCAGAGCCAGGCGCCGCGCGGTGCGCTGGTGCTGCTGCTGGTCGGCGCGGCCGTGGTCGTCGGTCGCCGCCGCCGCCGTCGCTGAGCGCGCCCCCCGGCGCACGCCTCGGGCATGACCCGGGGCGCATTTCCTGGTAGTACGGGTCCACCCGATGTCGATCCCATTCAAGGAAGCACTGCCCGGCGTCAGCGCCATGAGCCTCTATGTCCCGCCCTTTCGCGTCCAGCTCGAGCGCTGGTGCGAGTGGACGGGCAACAGCTGGGACAAGATCAGCGCCGTGGTCGGACGCAGCTTCCGCGTGCAGGGACCGCACGAGAACGTCTACACCATGGCCGCCAACGCGGTCCTGCGGCTGATCCTCGACAACGCCGTCGATCCGCGTGAGCTGGGCATGCTCGCGCTGGGCACCGAGTCCTCCACCGACAACGCCGCGGGCGCGGTCATCGTACGCGGCATGGTCGACCACGGGCTCGACCGCCTGGGCCTGCCCCGCCTGTCGCGCCGGCTCGAGGTGCCCGAGCTCAAGCACGCCTGCCTGGGCGGGGTCTACGCGCTCAAGAACGCGCTGCGCTACGTGGCCTACGACGGCGCCGACCGCCAGGCCATCGTGGTCAGCGCCGACGTGGCCGAGTACGAGCGCGGCTCGACCGGCGAGCAGACCCAGGGCGCGGGCGCGGTGGCCCTGCTGGTCGAACGCGAGCCGCGCCTGTTCTCGCTCGACCTGCGCCACGCCGGCAGCGCCTCCGACTACCGCGGGCCCGACTTCAGGAAGCCGGTCGCGCGTCACTTCACCGACGGCTACGCGCCGCGCACCGAGCGGCCGAGCGACTTCCCCGTGTTCAGCGGCCGTTACTCGACCTACTCCTACCTCGACGAGACCGTGCACGCGGTCGAGGACATGCTCGGCCGCCTGGGCGTGCAGGGCGTCGACTACTACCGCGACGTCGCGGCCATGTACTTCCATCGCCCGTACCACCTCATGCCGGTGCAGGCGATGGCCTTCCTGTGGGTGCGCGCGCTGGCGCGCGGCCAGCGCCACGACGAGCTGGCCGAGCTGTGCGCCGACGCGCGCGTCAGCCCGGCCGAGGTGCTGCGCGAGACCGCCTCGGCGCCCGATCTGTACGCCGCCATGGTGCAAGGCGGGCACGGCGTCGATCCTTACGCCGCCACCAGCGCCGCGGCGGGCGTGCTGCGCAAGCGCCCCAGCTTCGACCAGCTCCTGCGCGACAAGATGAGCCTGGGCTCGGAGACCGCGCGCGACCTGGGCAACCTGTACAGCGCCGCGCTGCCCGCGTGGATCGCTGCCGGGCTCGAGGAGGCCGCCGCACGCGGCCTCGAGCTGACCGGCACGCCCATGCTCGCGGTCGGCTACGGCTCGGGCGACGCCGCCGAGGCGATTCCCTTGCAGCTGCGCGAGGGCTGGGAAGCCGCCGCGCGCCGCATCGGCTGCGCGCGCGCGCTGGCCAAGGCCATCGACCTGGATCGCGCGCAGTACGAGAGCTTGCACGATCGGCGCGAGCTCCCCGGCATCACCTACCTGCCGCAGGACGAGTTCACCATCGCGCGCGTGGGCAGCACCTACGAGAGCGGCTTCCAGGACCTGGGCGTCGAGTACTACGAGTACGCCGTCTGAGAACGTCGCTCATGCTCAGCCAGCGCACGCTCGACCTCGGCCACCTGCGCATGCGCATCGCCGAGCAGGGCGAAGGCGTGCCGGTCATCCTGTGCCACGGCTTCCCCGGCCTGGGCTACAGCTACCGCCACCAGATGCACGCCATCGCCGCGGCCGGCTTCCGCGCCGTCGCGCCCGACCTGCGCGGCTACGGTGGCACCGACGCGCCCGCGGATGCCGAGGCCTACGCCTACGAGCACATCACGCGCGACCTGGTCGCGCTGCTCGACGCGCTGGCCGCGCCGCGCGCCGTCTTCGTCGGCCACGACTTCGGCGCGCCCTCGGCGTGGAACGTGGCGCTGCGCGAGCGCGCGCGTGTGCTCGGCCTGGTCCTGCTCAGCGTTCCTTACGATCCCGAGCCGATGAAGATGCTGCCGTCGCTCGCCTTCGCGCACCTGGCGAAGCAGCACTGGCTGCACCTGCACTACTTCCAGACGCCCGGCGTGGCCGACCGCGAGCTGGCCGGGGATCCACGCGGCTTCCTGACCCGTCTCTTCTGGGCGCTGAGCGGCGGCTACCGCTACCTCGACGTGTGGCGGCATGCGACGGAGAGCAAGGGCTACCTCGACGTGCTGCCCGAGGCACCGCCCTTGCCGTGGCCCTGGCTGTCCGCCGCCGAGCTCGATCACTATGTGAGCGAGTTCACGCGCACCGGCTTCTCGGGCGGGCTGGCCTGGTACCGCGCCTTCGACGTGAACTGGCAGCGGCGCGCGGCCGTGGCCGGCGCCCGCATCGACGTGCCGACGCTGTTCATCGCGGGCGAGCGCGACGCGGTGGTGGAGATGCGCGGCCAGGCCGGCATCGACAAGATGAGGGACTTCGTGCCCGACCTGCGCGGCCTGCACGTCCTGCCCGGCGCCGGGCACTGGATCCAGCAGGAGCGCGCGGCAGAGGTGAACCGGCTGATCACCGGGTTCCTGCGCTCGCTCTGAGCGGCGCCGTGCTCCCGACCACATCGTGTGGTCGCCGCGTCACAGGAACGGTCGTCCTCGCTGACGCCGAATCCCGCAATGGTTTCGCCAGGCCGCCGTCGGCACGCCGCGTGCTCTGAGGTCCGGGCATGGAGGCTACAAAGACTATGCGTTCGGTTCTCAAGGTTCTCTCTATCTCGCTCGGTTCGATGCTCCTGGCTCTCAGCGTGGCCGCGTGCTCCGACGGCGGCTCCGACGTGCCCAACGCCGACGACAACCGCAAGGTGTCCTCGCTGACGCCCGCCGATATCCAGAAGGTCTGCAACGACGCGCGCTCGGCGGTCACCGACGAGCAGAAGGCGGCCATCGGCAAGCTGACCTGCACGATCTCGCTCACCTTCGGCCAGGCAGAGTGCACGCCCTCCGCGGTCGACGCCTGCGTCAAGGAGTTCATCAGGACGCCTGCCAGCGGCACCTGCGACCTGGGCGTCGACAAGGACAAGTGCGACGTGACCGTGGGCCAGCTGGTCGTCTGCGAGGACGCCATGTTCGACCAGCTCGTCGACGCGACCAACAAGCTCACCTGCGAGAACCTGCTCGCGCCCGGCACGCTGCCGCAGCAGAAGCCCGAGTCGTGCAAGATCGTCGAGCAGAAGTGCCCGAGCGCGTTCGACAGCGGCAACAACGAATAGCGCTGGTCTCGGCCTGACCCGCGCGCGCTCAGCTTCCTCGTACTCGCTGCGGAAGGTCGGATCGCAGGCGAGCACGCGCAAGCGCTCGCGCCGCCACAGATCTCCTGACACGCACGCACCCGATCCCGTGGAGAAGAAATCACCCGGTCCCTGCTCGCGCAGCTCGGCGAGCAGGGCCTCGGCCGCGCCCAGCTGGCCGTCCTCGGCGTGCGCGCGCGCCAGCCCGACCAGCAGCTTCGGCTCGTGGTGCGCCGAGTAGCCGCCCGCTCGCGCGTGGTGGACCTTGTACTGCTGCTCCACCTGGGCGGCCTCGGCCAGCTCGCCCCGGTGCAGGTGGTAGCAGAGCTTGATGAACAGGTCAGGCGGGTCGTCTCCGCCCCGGCGTCCCGACGCGGGAGTGGCCGGATCCACGAGCACCGTCGGCTAAATGGGCGGCTGTCCGGCAGCCGCGGGAGTGGGCACGGTCCGGTCGAGCGCCGGATCGGCCGCGGCTGCACCCCCCGGATCTGGCTCAGGATTCCTGCGACGGGCCAATCCTACGCGAGACCAGGGGCTGCGCGGGTTGGAACGCCGAGTCGGCGAGTCGCCGAGTCGCGACCCGGACGAGGGTCGGATTCGATCCGGTCAGAGCAGACTCTCGATCTGGATCGATCCGAGCTCGGCGTGATTTGCGTCTCTGCTCGAAACAACGTTTCACATCATGCATTGCAATCATCGGGACCACGGCATTCCCCGTCGCTGCCTGTCGGCATCGATCACTCGCCGATCCTGTCAGGATTCGTCGCACGCATGTCCGGAATCACGACAAGCGATGTCTCCGGAGGTATCGATGTGGTACGAGCACGTTGCAGTCTTTCGGAACGTGCACCACGGCCGCGAACGCTGTCCTTGCCGGGAGAGCGTCGCCACACGGGACCTTGGAGGTCATCGATGATGCGCTTCACGCAGGGGTTGGTTGTGATGGGACTGTCAGTGGCCCTGGTCGGTTGCTCGAGCGACGAGCCCGGTGCCGCTACCCCGGACGCCGGCGGCCCGGGCACGCCCGACGCGAACGGCGGCACGCCCGACGCGGGACCGCAGCAACGGACGTACCCGCAAGGTCCCTACGGCCTCAACATGGGCGACGTCATGCAAGACCGCAAGTGGATGGGCTACGCCGACACCGCCGCTGACACCGACATCGATCCGTTCAACGAGCCGCCGCACGAGATCAGCCTCGCCGACTACTACACGCCCAACAATCCCAAGTCGCGCGTGGTCGTGCTCATCCAGTCGGCCGGCTGGTGCGGCCCCTGCCAGGAAGAAGCCGCGCAGCTGCCCGGCGTGAGCGCGACGTGGCAGCCCAAGGGCGTCACCTTCATCACCCTGATGTGGCAGAACCCCGACCAGACCCCCGGCACGACCGACTACTCCAAGGAGTGGGGCACCATGTTCCACCAGGACACTCCGGTGGTCGCCGATCCCAACGACTTCGCCGGTGTGCCCTTCGGCAACCAGGGCATCCCCTTCCTGGTCATGATCGACGCCAAGACCATGAAGATCATCTCGTTCCCGGACGGCCCGGACAACGCCGATGTCTACCAGCAGTACACGCACTAGCATGCGCATGGCGCTCGCACTCTCGGTCATGCTGCTGGGCGCGTGCGGCGGCGCCGCCGCCTCCTCGGGCTCGACGACCTCGGGCGGGCGGCCCGCCGACTTCGCGCTGCGCAGCATCGACGGCTCGACGGTGCGGCTGTCGGATCACCTGGGCAAGGACGTGGTCCTGATCAGCTTCTGGGCCACCTGGTGCAGCCCGTGCGCGGCCGAGATGCCGCACCTCGAGCGCATCTGGCGCTCTTACAAGGGCCAGGGCTTCGTGGTGCTCGCGGTGTCCATGGACGGTCCCGAGACCATCGCCGACGTGGCGCCCAAGATCCGGCAGAACGGCTTCACCTTCCCCGTGCTGCTCGACGAGGAGACGCGCGTGCAAGGCGCGCTCAACCCCGGTCGCGCCGCGCCGCTCACCATCCTGATCGGCCGTGACGGCGTGATCAGCGCCGTCCACGAGGGCTACACCGCCGGCGCCGAGCGCGCGCTCGAGGACGAGATCAAGAAGCTGCTATGAAGTGGTCAGCGTGCGCGATCGCGGCGACGGTCCTGCTCGTGGGCGGTACGGCGCACGCGCAGGACCTGCGCCTCACCTCCACCACCGGCTTCGGCTGGTACGCCGACAATGGCGACCGCGACCAGTACAACGACAGCTACGGCTACGGCCGCGAGCGTCTCGATCTGGTCGGCACGCACGGGCCGTGGTCGGCGTCGCTGCGCCTCGACGCGGTCGGCTTCGCTTACGCGCCCACCGGGACGGATCCCGCCAACCCGCCGCCTGCGCTGACCAGCCGCTACCAGAACGATCTGCAGCTCGAGCGCATCTCGCTCGGCTGGGTCGGCCAGAGCGCCGAGGTCTGGGCGGGCGACAGCTACGTCGCCTTCGGCCGCGGTCTGGGCCTGTCGCTGCGCAAGCTCGACGGCCTGGGCATCGACAACTCGCTGCGCGGCGCCAAGCTGCTGGTGCGCAAGGGCAACTTCGACGCCGCGCTGGCGGCCGGCTACGTCAACATCGCCAACCTCGACGAGGCGTCGGGCCGTTACGCCGACGATCCCTACGATCTGGCCGCGGGCGGCATGGCCCAGGTGCGCCTCGGCCCCGTCGGCGTGGGCGGCCACGTCGAGGCGGTGGCCTTCCGCGACCCGCTCGGCATCGTCGCGCCCGACATGAAGCCGCCGCACTACGACGATCGCTGGTTGCTCTACGGCCCCGTGCTGGACGCGCCGCGCGTGACCGATCACCTCGGCTTCTACCTCGAGGGCATCGGCCAGGAGCGCGAGGGCGGCGAGCGCGGCTTCGGCGCCTACGGCACGGTCACCTGGCTGGCCGATCCGGTCACCGTGCTGTTCGAGGGCAAGGCCTACGGCGATCTGGCCAAGGTGCAGCCACGCTGGCCGGTCAACGAGCAGGAGTTCAAGTCGGTGCAGTACACCGCGCCGCCCACGGTCGAGCGCCTGCTCGAGCCCATCGAGCACGACCAGACTGACGTCTACGGCGGGCGCGTGCGTACCGATGTGCGCCTGACGTCGTCGCTGCTGACCTTCGTCAGCTACGGCGCGTTCCGCGACCACGTCGGCTACCTGACCACGATCGATCCCACCGTCGATCCGACCATGCCGCTGCCGACCGTGATCCAGAAGATGCCCGGCACCATCCACGATCCCTACCTGGGCGTGGAGCAGCGCTGGAACGACGACCTGTCGCACGCGACCGTGTCGGGCGGCTGGCGCGTCGTGGTCGCCGACGGTTCGGGCGATCGCGTGCGCGGCAACCTGCACGCCGAGGTCGACGTGGTGCAGAGCTTGACCCGGTCGCTCAGCCTGCAGCTGCACGGCAACCACCTCGAACGCTCCAAGGTGCAGCCGGACATGGACTGGCGCGAGGGCTCGCTGCAGCTGGGCGTGCAGATGGCCGGCTGGCTGTCGGTGGGCGGCGGCTGGGATTACACCACCGAGAAGCTCGAACCGAGGCGCCACTACTTCAGCGGCACGCTCGACTACAAGCCCACGGATCGCGCGACGATCCAGCTGTTCGCGGGCGCGGCCCGCGGTGGGCTCAAGTGCGTGTCGGGCGTGTGCCGGCTGTTCCCGCCCTTCGAGGGCGTGAAGCTGCAGGTCACGCTTCGCTACTAGGAGGTCCCATGCGTGCAAGCGGAAGTCTTGTCCTCGTCGCCACGCTGGCGGCGTGCGGCGGTGGTGTGGACCAGGGCGGCCCCGGCGACGGCGGCAGCGGCGCGGACGCGGCGCACATCCCCGGCAGCCCCGACGCCGCGCCCGGGGTGCCCGGGCCCGAGCTGGGCACCGGCGACCACACGCCCGGCTCGGTTGACCTGGTCGTGGAGCTCGCCGGCAATGATCTCGATCGGCCCATGGATCTCGACTTCGACCCGCAGTCGGGCCGGCTGTGGATCGTGAACCAGGGCAACAACGGCTGGACCATCATCGACAACGTGGAGAGCGCGGCGCGCACCATCAAGCACTTCGCCGACGACTCCGGCCACTTCCTCGACCAGCCGGCCAGCATCTCGTTCCACGGCAGCGAGAAGGCGCTGGCGACCTGCCAGGAGTCGACCAACCACGGCGACCAGTTCATGGGTCCGACCGCGTGGACCTCCGACATGGCCCTGTTCACCGGTGACCACAACTCGCACTACGACATGCTGCACGAGTCGGGCAACTGCGTGGGCATCGCCTGGACCGAGGAGCACGTGTGGTGGGTGTTCAACGGCCGGCGCGGCGCGCTCGACCGCAACAACTTCCACGGCTGGCATCCCGACGTGCCCGGCGGCCTGGGCGGCGAGGATCACTCCGACGGCGAGATCTTCCGCTACGCCGACGGCGCGCTGGCGCGCGTGGCGGGCGTGCCCGGCGGCATGAAAAACGACGCGGCGGCGCACCTGCTCTACGTCGCCGACACCGGCCACGGACGCGTGGTGCGCATCGACAGCAAGGCGCGCACCGGCACGTCCATCCCCAGCCTGAACGACGAGGTGCCGCTCTACCGCGTCGACGGCGTGCAGCTCGAGGAGGTCATCGCGCCCGGCGTGCTGGCGCAGCCGTCGGGGCTGGATCTGCACAAGGACCTCATCTACGTCGCGGATCACGCGAGCGGCGTGATCGCGGCGTTCACGCTCGCGGGCGTGAAGGTCAACTGGCTCGACACCGGCCTGGGCGGTGGGCACGTGACCAGCCTGGCCATCTCGCCGTCGGGGCACCTGCACTTCCTCGATACCGCCGGCAACAAGCTGTACCGCATCGATCCGCACTAGAGATGCGTCGCGCCGCGCTCGCGTTCGGGCTGGTGGTGTCGCTCGCGGCGTGCGGCACGGACGCGCACGAGCTGGACGCCGGCGTTGCCGACGCGGCCGCAGGCGCCGACGCGGGCGACGTCGCCGACGCCGCGCCCGGGCCCGACGCGATCGACTCGTTCGTGGGCGTCCTGCACGGACGGGTCACCTCCGCCGGCGCGCCCGTCGCGGACGCGATCGTTCGCTTCGCCGGACGACCCGAGCAGACCCTCACCGCGCTCGACGGTTCGTTCGCCCTCAGCGTCGGCGAGCCGGCCGTGGTCCTGCACGAGCGCGCCCTGGCGGCGGGCCGCGAAGGTTACTGGAACCGGGGCCTGCGCGTGCGCGATCCCGGCCTGCTGCAGGAGATCGAGCTCACGCGCGTCGACCTCGTCGACAACCCGGGCTACGCGTTCAAGTCGCCCGACGCGAGCAACACCACGCCGCACTGCCTGCACTGCCACAAGAAGCAGACCGCCGACTGGCAGACCTCGGCACACGCACACTCCGCCTCCGACCCCATGCTCGCCGATCTGTACAACGGCAGCGCGAGCGGCTTCAGCAACCCGGCCAGCTGCGTGGCCCAGGGCGGCCGCTGGCAGCGCGGGCGCACGCCCGGCGCGGCGACGGCGCAGATGAAGTGCTACCTCGGCCCGGGCGTGCTCCCGGATCTCAACCCGGGCCGCTGCGGCGGCGCCGGCCAGCCTGCCTGCGACGATCCCGAGGCTGCCGCGGCGGCGCAACCGAGCGACGCCTCGGTGTGCGCCGGCTGCCACGCGCCGGTCATGGTCGCGAGCATGGCAGGCACGACCGACCTGAACCTGGCCACGGGCGTCGCGTACGACGCGGGCGTGTCGTGCGACTTCTGCCACAAGATCCAGCGCGTGCAGGTCAACCAGCGCCCGGGCGTGCTGGGCGCGGTGACGCTCCAACGCCCGGCGGCGCCGCCGAGCGAAGGCGGTTTCTCCGAGCCGGAGACCACGTTCGGGCCCTACTCCGACGCGGTGGCGTTCTTCATGGGCTCGACCTACCAGCCGCAGTTTCGCCGCTCCGAGCTGTGCTCGGCGTGCCACCAGTGGTCCGAGCCGGGCTTGCGCGCGCAGGACCGACCACTCGTCGATCGCGACAAGTGGCCCGACGGTTTTCCCATCCAGGACACCTACGACGAGTGGCGTGCGTCCAGCTGGGCCACGCGCGGCGTGGAGTGCCAGCACTGCCACATGCCGGCGTCGACCGCGAGCAACGCGGTCAACGACGAGCACAACCTGCCACCTTCGACCGCGGGCGTGATCGGCTTCGAGCGCGCGTACGGCGAGCTGCGGCGCCACCTGTTCGCGGCGCGCCTGGGTGACGAGCCCGGCTGGTCGCCGCCACCGGGCGAGCCGGAGCTGGCGCTCCTGCGCGATCCGCTCGAGCTCGGCATCGACGCGCACGTGGGCGCAGACGGTGCGCTGAGCGTGAACGTGCGCCTCGGCAACGTGGGCGCCGGCCACGCGATCCCATCGGGCACGCCGACGCGCGCGCTGTTCCTGCTGGTCGGCGCGCAGGCGGGCGACGCGCCGCTCGCACCCGTGGGCGGCCAGACGCTGCCCGAGTGGGCGGGTGCGCGCGCGGGCGTGACCATCGGCGCCGACGCGACGCTGCTGGGCACGTCGCTGACCCGCGCCACGGGCTGGCCCGCCGATGTGACGCCAGGCGCGACCGTGCGCATCGTGCGCGCGACCGGCAGCTTCGCCGACGATCCGGGCACGGGCTGGTTCGGCAACCCGGCGCGCACGCCCGCCGAGAAGGGCCTGGCCATCGCCGCGCCGGTGGCCGAGACCACGGTCACCGCGATCGTCGGCAACACCCTCGTGCTCGCCGATGCCCCGGCGGTGCTGGCCGGCGATCGCGTGCTGATCGGCGACGCGGCGCTGGCTGGAGCGCTGGCGCCCGACCAGGCATTCCCCGAGCGCGCCCTGGCCGGTGCCGCCGGGTGGGCCTTCGGCAAGGTCATGGCCGGCGCTGACGGCACGCGCTACGTGCCCTTCTTCGAGGCCGTCGACATCGCCGCCGACAACCGCATCCCCGCCGGCGCGAGCGTCACGACCACGCACACGTTCGCGCCCGCGCCGGCCGGCTCCGCGGCGCCAATCCGCGTCACCGTCACGCTGCTGTACCGGCGTCACGCCTGGTCGCAGGCGCACCTGCGCGGGTGGAATGCCTCTGACGTGGTGCGCGTGCAGCGTACGGTCGAGGTGCACTGAGCCACGGCCACGCTGCCCCGGCGTTAATCCGGCACCAGCACCAGCGCGCCGAGCGGAGGCAGGGTCAGATTCAACGAGAACAGCCGGCCGTGCGCACCCACCGGCGCGGCCTCGATGCCACCCAGGTTGCCCATGCCGCTGCCGCCGAAATCGCCGGCGTCGCTGTTGAGCGCCTCGCGCCACAGCCCCGGGCGCGGCACGCCCAGGCGGTAGTTGTGCCGCGGCATCGCCGTTCCGTTCATGACGAAGACCACCGGCTTGCCCGCGCCTCCCGGCACCAGGCGCTCGAACGCGATCACGCTGTGCGTGGCATCCGAGGGCACGATCCACGAGAAGCCGCCCGCCTCGCAGTCGCCGCGGTGCAGCGCGGGTAGCTCACGGTACAGCCGGTTCAGCTCGCCCACGAGCAGGGCAATGCCCGAATGGCGTGGATCGTCGAGCAGATGCCAGTCGAGGCTACGGTCGTGGCTCCACTCGCGCCACTGGCCCAGCTCGCCGCCCTGGAAGAGCAGCTTCTTGGCCGGCGTGGCCCATTCGTACGCCAGCAGCAGGCGCAGATTGGCGCGCTTCTGCCACTCGTCGCCGGGCATCTTGCCCAGCAGCGAGCCCTTGCCGTGCACGCATTCGTCGTGCGAGAGCGCCAGCACGAAGCGTTCACTCCAGGCGTACAGCGGCCGGAACGTCAGCTCGCCGTGGTGGAAGCTGCGGTGCACCGGATCGCGGGCCAGGTGCTGCAGCGTGTCGTGCGTCCAGCCCAGGTCCCACTTGTAGTCGAAGCCGAGGCCGCCCAGGTGCACGGCGCGGGTCACGCCCGGCCACGCCGTCGACTCCTCGGCGATGGTGCAGGCGTCGGGGAACTCGCGATGCACCGATTCGTTCAGCGCCTGCAGCAGGGCCACCGCCTCGAGGTTCTCCTTGCCGCCGTACTTGTTGGGCGTCCACTCGCCCGCGTTGCGCCCGTAGTCCAGGTACAGCATCGAGGCCACGCCGTCCACGCGCAGGCCGTCGGCGTGAAAGCGCTCCAGCCAGAATGCCGCGCTCGACAGCAGGAAGCTGCGCACCTCGTGGCGGCCGTAGTTGAAGATGGCGCTGGTCCAGTGCGGATGGATGCCCTGCACCGGATCGGCGTGCTCGTAGAGATGGCTGCCGTCGAAGCGGTACGGCCCGTGCGCATCGGTGGGAAAGTGCGATGGCACCCAGTCGAGGATCACACCCACGCCGCGCTGGTGCAGCGTGTCGACCAGGAACATCAGATCCTCGGGCGCGCCGTGGCGCGCCGTGGACGCGAAGAATCCCGTCACCTGGTAGCCCCACGAGCCGTAGAACGGATGCTCCATGACCGGCAGCAGCTCGACGTGGGTGAAGCCCAGGCGGGTCACATGGTCGGCCAGGAGCGGCGCCAGCTCGCGGTAGGTCAGCTTGCGATCGCCCTCCCCGGGCACGCGCCGCCACGAGCCCAGGTGGCACTCGTAGATCGACACCGGCGCGCCCGGCGCCAGCCCGTGCGCGCGCCCGCTCATCCACGCCTGGTCGGCCCAGCGGTGCGCACCGTCCCAGATCACCGACGCGGTGCCGGGCGGCTCCTGGTGCAGGAAGCCGAATGGATCGGCCTTCTTCAGCACCTCGCCGCGGTGACGCGAGGTGATCGCGTACATGTACTTGTGCCCGGCCGCCGCCCCGGCGACGAAGCCTTCCCAGATGCCCGAGCCACCGCGCCGGGAGAGCCACGCCGGCCGCCAGGCGTCCCAGTCGCCGGTGACCGCCACCTCCGCCGCCTCGGGCGCCCACACGGCGAAGTAGGTGCCGTCGGCGCCGGCGAAGTGACCCACGTGCGCGCCCATGCGCTCGTACAGCCGGCTGTGGCTGCCCTCGTTGAACAGGTGCAGATCGACGTCACCGAGCAGCGTGGCGACGCCGTCGCCGCGATCACGTGGCTGGTTCATGGCTTCACGATCACGGGCATGGGCGGCGGCGGCTCGATGCCGATGAGCTCGAGCAGGCCGCGCACGGGGATGGGCAGCCAGGTGGGCCGGTTGTTCAGCTCGTAGCTGATCTCGTAGATGCACTTCTCCAGCCGGTAGAAGTCGAGCAAGAGCCGGCGATCCGCCTGCGACGGGGCCAGCAGCGGCTCGATGCCCGGCGTGGCCAGGTAGCCACCCACGTACGCGCCGCTCACCCACTTGGTCCACAGACGCGCCCACGGCGTCAGCCGCTCGAGATCCTGGGGACGCTGGTGACCGGCGCGCAGGCTCGACTCGGTGGCATAGGAGAACGAGCGCAGCATGCCGGCGACGTCGCGCAGCGGGTTGCGCTTGTAGCGCCGCTCGCGCAGCGGCCTGAGCGGCTCGCCCTCGAAGTCGATGATGACGAAGTCGTCGCCGGTGAACAGCACCTGGCCCAGGTGCAGGTCGCCGTGGGCGCGGATGCGCAGCGCCTGGATGAGGCGCGTGGTCACCTCGCGCAGCTGCGCCTCGACGCGCGCGTGCGCGCCCAGCAGCGCCTCGGCGTCGGGACGCACCTCGTCGGGCAGACGCGAGCGCTGCCGGGTCAGGATCTCGCACGTGCGCGCCAGCAGCGCGCGCGCGCCCTGGAAGAGCGACTGCTGGTACATGGCCGTGAACGGCTCGGGCTGGAAGGCCGGCTCGATGCCCGAGGCCAGGAGCACGTGGATCTCGCCCGTGCGCTGGCCGAGCATGCGCGCCTGGCGCATGTGGGTGCCGGCGCGCTCCATCAGCTCGGCGGGCGGCTCGATGCCGACGCGGTCGAGCACGTGCTCGGGCGGCGACGCGGGCGCCTCGACGCGGTCGAGCAGCGCCTGATCGAAGACGTCGTCGACGTGGTTGAGGAAGAGATCCCAGGCGTTGCCCTCGTTGGGCACGAAGGCCTGGGCCAGCGCCACCGTGGTGGGCTCGAGATCCGGGCGCACGTAGGTGACCGAGCCGAGCATGCGCGGCACCAGGCCGGCGGGCGCGCGCTCGCTCAGGAAGCCGCCGATCTCGAGCTCGGCGTTGACGCCCGGCTCGAGCTGGCGCAGCACCTTGAGCATGAGCTTGTCGCCGAACGGCACGGTCGAGTTGGACTGCTCCAGCCTGACCGTGCGCGGCGCCAGCTCGCTGTCACCGAAGCACTCGCGCAGCCCGGGCGCCGAGCGGCACTCGACGCGGCCACGCTCGCCGCGCCACACCGCGTCGGCGCGCAGGCCTTCCATGACCGCGACCGCGCCCTCGCCGGTGGCGAGCGAGTCGTAGAGCACGCCGCGTACGGGTGAGGTCTTGCCCACGTCGATGTGGGCGATGACCGCGTGGGGCGAGCCCTGCTCCAGGTTGGTCGCCTGCTCGCCCGAGGCGAAGGCGACCGGCACCAGGTACTCCTCGGGATCGCCGTCCTGGTAGTCGACCTCGAGGACCACGAAATGGGTGGTGCGCGTGCGCCCGGCCACCTCGATGATCTCGGTGACCCGCGCCGCGCGGCGCTTGCGCGCCTTGCCGCGGAACCAGCGGCGCGCCGCCGCGTACTGCGCCAGCGCCTGCGCCAGCGTGGTCCGCTGCTTGAGCGCGTCGGTCCACTGCGACGCGGCGACCAGACGGGGCAGCTCGCGCGCGGCGTCGGCGCTCGGCTTCTCCAGCGAGAACCAGTAGAACGAGTGCGGCCCCAGCGTGATCGGATAGGGCCGCTCGGTGATGACGGGGAACTGCGAGCGCCCGAACACCTCGGTGGGCGTCTGGCCGGCGAACTTGCCCAGGTCGAGCTCGGTGTACTGGGTGAAGCGCGACAGGTTGGCGACCATGAGCAGGCGCTCCTCGCCGTCGTCGCGCACGAAGGCCAGGATGCGGGCATTCTCGGGCATGAGGAACTCGAGCTCGCCGCGCCCGAATGCCGGGTGCTGCTTGCGGATGTCGATGAGCCGCTTCATCCACCACAGGAGCGACGCCTGGTTGCCCTGCTGCGCCTCGACGTTGATGGCCTCGTAGTGGTACTCGGGATCGACGATGACGGGCAGGTACAGGCGCTGCGGGTTGGCGCGCGAGAAGCCGGCGTTGCGGTCGGAGCTCCACTGCATGGGCGTGCGCACGCCGTCGCGATCGCCCAGGTAGAAGTTGTCACCCATGCCGATCTCGTCGCCGTAATAGAGCACGGGCGTGCCGGGCAGCGCGAACAGCAAGGCATTCATCAATTCCACCTTGCGGCGCGACTTGAGCAAAGGTGCCAGTCGGTGGCGAATGCCCAGGTTGATGCGTGCCTTGGGATCTTCGGTGTACACCCGGTACATGTAGTCGCGTTCCTCGTCGGTGACCATCTCGAGGGTCAGCTCGTCGTGGTTGCGCAGGAACGTGGCCCACTGGCAGCTGGCCGGCAGCGCGGGAGTCTGGCGCAGGATGTCGACGATGGGGAATCGATCCTCCATGCGCAGTGCCATGAACATGCGCGGCATGAGGGGAAAGTGGAAGTTCATGTGGCATTCGTCGCCATCGCCGAAGTACGAGGCTGCGTCGACCGGCCACTGGTTGGCCTCGGCCAGCAACATGCGGTCCTGGTAGTTGGCGTCGACGTGCGCGCGCAGCTTCTTCAGGTACGCGTGCGTCTCGGGCAGGTTCTCGCAGTTGGTGCCCTCGCGCTCGAACAGGTACGGCACCGCGTCGAGGCGCAGGCCGTCGACGCCGCGCTGCAGCCAGAAGTCGAGCACCGACGTGACCGCCTCGTGCACCGCAGGGTTGTCGAAGTTGAGGTCCGGCTGGTGCGAGTAGAAGCGATGCCAGTAGTACGCCTTGGCCAGCGGATCCCAGGCCCAGTTGGAGGTCTCGAAGTCCTTGAAGATGATGCGCGTCGAGGTGTAGCGATCGGGCGTGTCGCTCCACACATAGAAGTCGCGCTCGGGGCTGCCCGGCAGGGCGCGGCGCGAACGCTGGAACCAGGCGTGCTCGGTCGAGGTGTGGTTGATGACCAGCTCGATGATGATGCGGATGCCACGCGCGTGCGCCTCCGCGACCAGGCGCTCGAAGTCGGCCATGTCGCCGTAGGCCGGGTTGATGTTCACGTAGTCGCCGATGTCGTAGCCGCCGTCGCGCAGCGGCGAGGGAAAGAAGGGCAACAGCCAGAGCGCGGTGATGCCCAGATCCTTCAGGTAGTCGAGCTTGGAGGTCAGCCCGGGCAGATCGCCGATGCCGTCGCCGTTGGCGTCGCAGAAGGCGCGCACGTGCGCCTCGTAGATGATGGCGGTCTTGTACCAGAGCGGATCCGCAGGGAGCGTGGCGCTGGCAGCGCCGACGGGCTCCTCGTGTGCTGGCTCTTTCATGTCGTTCCTCCCTCGGCGTCGCGCGCGACGCTACAGGAAATAGTCGAAGCCTTGCTCGCGGTGGACGTGGCGGCGGATGGCGAAGATATGCGCCGGCACCGCCTGCGGGTCCACCTCGACATAGTTGCGCGCGCCTTGCCACAAGTAACGCGCGTCGCTGAGCAGATCATGGACCTGGAAGGACGCGCCCGGGATGAGGCCGAGCGTGCCGAGGTCGAGCTCGACCCAGCCGGCGCGCTTGTGGAACGGATCCAGGTTGGCCACGCACAGCACCGAGTCACCGTCGGGCGCGGTCTTGCTGTAGCAGATGAGCGCGTCGTCGTCGATGGGGTGGAAGCGCAGGCTGCGATCGTCGTGCAGCGCCGGGTGGGCGCGCCGGATGCGGTTCAGGCGCGCGATCAGGTGGCGCAGGGAGTGCGGCGCGTCCAGGTCCCAGGCGCGCAGCTGGTACTTCTCGCTGTCGGCGTACTCCTCGCGTCCGGGCAGGGCGGCCGCCTCGCACAGCTCGAAGGCCGGGCCGTAGATGCCATAGCTGGCGGTCAGCGTGGCGGCCAGGATGACCCGCTGCGCGAAGGCGCTGCGC
>Ga0209515_10004592_pt1 | contig 18548 bp, 11 predicted proteins | sample Subgroupgradi54m_FD_187454 | JGI IMG/M metagenome (GOLD analysis project Ga0209515, IMG submission 187454) | Subsurface groundwater microbial communities from S. Glens Falls, New York, USA - GMW60B uncontaminated upgradient, 5.4 m (SPAdes)... ...
ACGTTTTATTATTTCCGAAGATACCGTGCTCGGTTCGGCGCAAGAAGCGGTCGAAACCTTTCTCGAAGCAGCGCTCATTGAGGCTAGTTTTGACTCGAAACTTGGCGAAAGGCAATTGGCCGGTTTTACCCTCAGCTTTTTAAAGGACAATTATCAAAGCATTTATCGTTTCCTCAAAGCCGACGATGCGCCTACAAGCAATGACATAACCCGGTTTTTCCCGCTTCTCTTCCCCATGGGTTTGAACGAATCCGAAGCTGAAAGCGCAAAAATTTTCTACGACGTTCTCGGTGTGGAACGAATTCAGCCGACGGGGCAATGGCATTTTCCGCATCAGATCATTACTAGATACTCAAAAATAGATTTAACGGGAACGAAAGGTATAGATGAATTAATCGCTTACCTTGAAAAGGCTCCTCAAAAACCGGTTGTCGTCCTGGCCTTCGACCTGTTGATTAAGAAATTCAGAAGACAGGCCGTCGGAAATTTTAAAAAGATTTCTGAGCGATTTTTCTCGCAGTATAAAAAAAGATTGGAAGAATCGGGCGACGCGGCTGAATTCAGAAAACAGTACTTCGCGGCATTTAACCTGACCGAGAAGAAATTTGCCTACTTAACGGGCGATGAAAGCGCGTTGGCAGACGCCGAAAGAGATGCACCGAAGGTTCCTGTTCAAGTTACCCGGCAAACAGATAGCGTAGAAGTAAATTGGGAAGTAAAAATCGAAAAGTTTCCCGTAAAAAATATTGAAGAATTTATTTCCAAGCTAAGTTCGGTGAGCGACGCCGAAATTCTTAGATATGCCGACCTAAAAAATGAGACCGTAACGATCATTCCATGGTTGGACGGCCGTAATAAATTGCTTGGGCTCCAAGATGCAGAACGCTATGCCAGGGAAAATCATTTGGTTTTAAAAGTTGGGCATTGGTTTTACCGCTTTGAAGGTAACAAATTAATAGTGGCCGACAAGACCGGAACCATAGTTGGGACAAGTAACGATCCAAACCTTCGTATGTTTTTATTGATTAGAGTACACGGAATTATTCAATACTTGGCCAAAATCATTTTGCAAAGAGGGCAACTGCCGGATCGCCAGTTAAAAAGCGGACTGTCTCCCAGCCCGGTCAGGTATCGCGTCGAATTTTATTCCGATTTGCTTATCGTACATTTTGGTCCGAGCGTGCAGGCGAAGCTCAATGCCGATGGCGAAGTGAAAGGAACACAACAGGGTAATCCCATTCCGGAATCCGACGCGCTCAAGGAGCAGGTAATTGCCAGCGGACTCATGGCTTTAGCGCTTTTGCGCGCCGCCAAGCAACGTAATTCTAAAGATCCGCTTCTGTCGGTTCCAACATACGAAGAGCTTCTCGAGGCTATTCCTAAAATTTTTTCTGAGTCGCAAGCAAACGAAGCGGGCTTTGGTCATGTCCAAGCAAAACTTCAACCGTTATCCGAAGAAGAAATCGTCAACTGGTGGGAAACGGGATTTATTGACCGGAAAGAAACACCGTTGCCGCCGGACAGGCGTATTGAGGGAAGAATCGCAAAAATTCCGCCGGATAGATTGAAGGAACAATCGGGAAAGAAATATAGGGTTATTAAACAACGCAGAGGCTATGTCTTCCGCATGGAATCCAAGCTCGATCCAAATCGGGGAGCTATTCTCACGCTTTACCAAAAGCCGGCTAATCAAAGAGGGAAATTTTTTGAACCTTCGGCTCATTATCAGTGGCTTCCCAAATGGGGAAGACCGGTCGAAATAAATCTTGCCGCCTGGGACCTTTGGGATTTCCACGAAGGAAAACAGGTCGTTGCGGTCGAAGACCGTTATTTCGAAGCGTATATAATCAAACAACAAAGAGAAGGCAAGGCGGAACAATTTTCGGTTCGTGCAACGCTTTTTACGGAGCCGAGCAAGCAAAAGACCATGACCATTACTCCGCATGACGGATTTACGTTTGACGAAAAAGATCTAAGGGAACCTATCGCTATTGCTCTCGAAAACGATCCGGATCATGGCCTTGTGGCCAATGCTTATTGGAAGAAAGATTATGAAAAAGGAATCGAAAAGCGGTGGGGGAAAGAAATGGGTACGGCCGTTTATGATCAAAGCGACCATCAATACCGTTCGATCGATTTGAACCGCTTTTCCGTCGTCGCTGTTCTTAGAGGTCGGGAAAATATTAAACCGGGCCGTTATTTTCAATCCAAAATTACGTCGATAAACGAGACCGATCGGGGAGTAATATGGTTAGAGGAGGGTATGACGGTTACTATTCCCTCCGAAGTCATGCAGGCTCAGAATCTTAAGACGGGCGATGAAGTATTTTTGCGCGTTGGGTTGGATATGAATCATGGAAATTATGTGGGAATATATAAATCCTCGGCCCATTTCGACAAGGACGACCCTCCGAACGCCCTTGCTAAAATTAAATACTTGAAATACCGCACGGATCAGAAAGATTCAAAAGTCAAAGGCCGGACCGCCGAGGTTGATTTTCCGCTTCTTGACGTTTTTGCCGTAAAAGATCCGGCCAAAAAAAATTCGATTAAACCCGATCGAGGTATCAAAATAAATGTCTCAAAAATCGTATTTTTGAGTAAAGGTTATGCCCGGCTTCATCTTTTCACAGCTCACGCCGCTGTTCCGCGCATGTCGTTCATATTGCCCTTGGATAAAAAAGATTATATTGAAGGAGTCAGAGCCCAAGATCCCGAAGCTCAATTTGAAATCAACGTACGTAGAGATAAAGACTATGGAAATTATCTCGAAGTCATGCTGAAAGGCGAGTTTTTGGGTAATTATACCGTGTTGCCCGGTAGCGATAATTTACGCCTTGTGGATTTTAATCTTATCCGGATTTTGGATTGGTTCCATGGCCGGACGAATATTCACGGAGACGCCGTTGATATTCGAGGAGCTGTCTATTCATCAAAAAACCCTGCGTCGGCACTTGGCAATATAATGCTCAAATTCGATAACCGGCGCTTGTCCGTCCAAAGCCCAAATTTTAAAAAAATAAAGCCGCTTCTCGTTTTTGAGCGCGATATCGTTTACGGTACGATTATGAAAGTTTACAATGCCGAGGAAGATAAGGGTAAACGGCAAGTACTGGCTATCTATCGGAAGCCGCACAAATTTCAAAAAAGGAAAAAACTTATTCCTGCCGCTGAGCTTGGCGGAGCATTTATTGAGCGTTTGGTTCGAATGCGAGCCGCAAGGTATCCAAGATTATTGAATAGAAATGGGTTAACGCTTGATGACATTATTGAAATGGCGATCTATCAAGTCGGAGAGCGTGAAAAATCAAGCGGGATGGATGAGGAGAAAGTTGAAATCGCCGTGAACGAATTTATGAGGTTTGTGTTGGATTATATGATTACGCGTCAAGGCGCCGATCGCATGGCGAAAATTTTAAGAGAGACCAGGTTGGCAAGGCCGGGCGCTAGCGCAGATGATTTGGATGCGGAAACGCGGATCACGCAACCCGCCGAAACGGAAAAAGCGGGCTTTGGCATGGAGGGGAACGCGGGGTTCGCCAAGAATTTGGGCAATCCGACAAATGCCAATTACATTTCTACAAAAAAATTGATCGAAAGATTGTACGCAAGTGCGAAAAAGAAGTCGCCGGCAGGCAAAGAAGAAACGCAGGATCGAGTTGCCGAGCTAAGTTCCGTTCTCATGGCCGCCGCAATATACGGCGATAGAGAGCTCTATAATTTGATTCTGGCCGATATCATCGGAGATTGGGATCGTCTAAGAAGTTTTACGATGATCGAACTGGCCGAAGACACGCGATTTTATGCTTGGCTGGCGGGGCAGATTCTTTTGGCTGCCGACGCCATGGACGACAAAGATCAAGTTGAACAGCAGGTGAAATACCTAAAAGAGGTTCTCCCGCAGTTGGATAAAGCTTTGCCGAACGGCGATGCGTATGTTGCTTGGGCGCGGCGTTACTATTTCATGAATTCTGCTGCCGATTACGCCTCGTTTAAAACCGAACGGCGTTTTCTCACAGCGCGCGATACACCTGATTTCATGGATAAAATCTGGGCGTTCATTTTAAATCTTGTCGTTGCCGCGAACCGGTCGGATAAGGAAACCTACGATCAGATTGTTTATAACCTTCTCCGGCTTACCAATAAGTTGTCGCTAAAAGAAGCACTTGAATATTTACCGGACGACGGCCCCATTTCTAAAGCTTGGGCTGTTAGTCTGGTGAAGTTTGCGGCGGCCACCATCAGAGATATCCGTCTTTTCGATGAATTGGATGAATTATCAAAAAAGGCTTCGAAAGATTCTAAAGATGAGTACGACAAGATGCTGGGTTCGGTTTTCAGTTTGCTTGCCGAAAGACGTCAGGATCAAAATCTAATGAGCGGATTCGGCGCCGAAAAAGAAACGAAACAGAAAGCGAATGAAGGGCTAGAAAAAGAAATTAATCAGCGCATCGATGCACTGCTGGATCGCGCGGTCGCATCGCTTGGCGGAATATCTTTTACTCAATTACCGATTGAAAGTCAGCAACGGTTAATTAATTCGTATTTTGGTTGGGATACAAACGAGGAATTAAATACCGTTAATAAATTTCACCTGCTCATGGGTAATATTTTGAATTATCCGACGAATATGCCGGAACTGGTCCAAGAAGTTCTCGATCCTTCGGGCGAAGTGAATCAATTTATTATTCCTTCGATGCGGACCTTGGGAGAGCCGCTTGCCGCCGATCTTCCCGCGGCCGATGATTGGATGGCTTTTCAGATGTTTCGAGAATATCCGAAAACAAAATTGATTCATTTGTCCCAGCGCGTGGAAAGTCTTGCTAAACTTTCACCAAGGGGTTCGGCGCTTCTGTTTGCCATGCTCGGACGGCACCTTCGTCATTTTTACGATATCGATACCGATGAAGTAGACGTTCGCACAGCTTCGAAATTAATGGCTGGATTTTTGCCGGAGCTTCGGGAGTATATTAAACAAATTAAATCGAAAAGATCCGACGGTATTAAAGATGACCAAGTGGAAAATCTGGCACGTAGATATGTTGCAGCACTTTTTGGCGGACTTATGATGACAACTCAGCAGAACGCGCTTAGCAGCGGTACTTTTATTCTTTCCAGACCTCCTCAGGCGCCGTTCGTGAAAGATTACCAGCACGATTATTTTGATCAATGGCTGGAAGAGTTAAAAAAAGGAGGGATCGATTATCTTGGCGAAATTTTAAAAGATTCAGCCGAACTTTTTTCCGATTTGCTGCCCGAGGATAGGTTGCCTATTTTTGTATCCGGCGCAAGGGGCGATGCTCACGCGCTCCATGATTTAGCTCTAATTCATCAGACTAAAGAAAAAATAAATAAACCCGAGCTTGCGCTTTGGGATATCGTGACTGCCGCTACACCCGATGCCATTTCCTATTATGCCGAAGAGCCGCTTTTAACCAAACATCTCGATTATTGGCGGGAAATTTATGCCTTTCTCCGCAGCGGTGCAGCAATCTCCGCTGGATTTGGCGCCGAAAATAAAAATATGTTTTCATCGGAAAAAGAATCGGTTAACGAGAGGCTTGAGAGGCATAACGATGAGGACGAGCTGAAAAAAGTGGTTCGTGACGACGTTTTGAATGTATTGGAAAAAATAACTATGTCCGGAGAAGCAAAACCAGATATAGAGATCGATGATTCGGTTGTATTGCCCGACATTCTCGAACTTACCAGGCCATCCGATCTCGATGAATTTAGAGATATGCTTGGCGACATGGACGAAGATGACGATTCAACCGCTTTAGACTCAAATGAGGAACAAACGCTTCTTCAGGTTATGCGTGGCGCTGTCGAGCATGTCCGAGCGGAATCTTTTTTTGCGGCTTACACGGTTATTACTCGAGTGTTTCATCCTAATTTGGAAGCGGACGCAAAATATTTACAAAGCAAGGATCCGGAGGCTTGGACGGCATTTGAATATCTTTTCCGATTGGCTTTAGGAGAACCTCTTTTGGAGGAACAGAGAAGAGCTGCTGCCGGAAACGCCGTTATCGATTTAGGTTTATTGATTAGCAGAAATAATGCGTTGGATAAACTTAGGGGAGTTCGGGTATTAGCCAAGAGGTTTATTGAGAGAGAAGGTGCGGCCGCGCTTTCTCCCCATACGCGCGATATTCCAAGGATATACGGCTACGTGAATATGCTGGCAAAAAACGATCCGGAAATTTTTCGTATTTTTGACAAGCACGGTATTTACGATCCTGTCTGGCAGAAGCAAATTCTGGATCAGGTTCTAAAAGGTGGTTCCGGGTTTGGATTTGTTGCCAAGCAGGAAAAGACACTTTTTGTCAAAGGAACGGAAGGGCTTCGTATGATTGAGGAAGACGCCGAGAAGCGCGCGTTTCGATTCGCGTTTCCTAGAAATATCCGCGTTGTGCTTTTGGATGATGAAACAGGAGATCTTGTCCAGGCTAAAAAAACGGCGATTGCAATTGGTAAAGCTCTGCGCTTGAAACGTGAACAAGTTTGGGTTGGAAGTGCTTTGAATTTAACGGCCGAAGATTGGCTGCTTAACCGTGAAATTATTTACATTGGCGAAGGTCCGATCAATCGCCGGTTTGCTAAAAATGTCGTCGAAAATAACGAAGGCTGGAACGCCTTCTTTGAAATGCTATTACGCAGCGAAAAACTCCTCGCTCAAGCCGCCTAACATAGACAAATGCCTATCTTGTGGTAGAATCTCCACTTTCCAGCGGTTTTCAGGACATTATAATAATCCTCATAAGTAGTTATGGTAACGGGGCGTGGCTCAGTTGGCTAGAGCGCTGCGTTCGGGACGCAGAGGTCGGAGGTTCAAATCCTCTCGCCCCGACCATTTTTTTCAATCGAGCTAGTTTTAAAGGAAGTCGGGACTGGGCGTTGTTTGGAATGTTGCCCCGCCCCGACCATTTTTTTCACTTGGGCTAGTTTTATTAGAGGTAACGGCAAGCGGTGGAGAAACGGCTTGAAGCTGTTTTTAAAGGGCGTGTCCAGGGTGTGGGATTCCGTTATACGGTTGACGGCCTGTCTAAGAAATTTGAAGTAAAAGGATTTGTGAAAAATCTTCCGGACGGAGATGTGCAGGTGGTCGCCGAAGGGGAAGAGACGGAACTTTCGGCTTTTCTTTTGGCGATTCGAAATTCCAATCTAAAGAATTACATTCGTGATTTTGAAATCGAGTGGAAATCTCCCACCGGTGAATTCAACGATTTTTTCATTAGCTCCGGCGGACTCCGTTAAGAATGCGCCTAGCTCTCATCAGCGATATTCACGCCAATCTCGAAGCGCTCGAAACAGCGCTCACCGACATTCGTGCTAAGGCTATCGAAAATATTGCCTGCCTCGGCGACATCATTAATTACGGCGCGAATCCGAACGAATGCTTAAACATGACCCGTCGCGTTGCCAAAATTATTATTCAGGGCAATCACGAAGCGGCGCTGGCCTCGGACCGCGTAGCTTCGACCTTTAATCCTAACGCATTCCAAGCCATTCTTTGGACGCGTAAGCAAATTTCCGAAGAAGACCGCCGGATTCTTTCCTCGCTCCCGTTTACCCACGTAGCGGAAGAGTACATGCTCGTCCACGGCACGCTTGAAACGCCGGAGGAATTCGAATATTTGTTTGATCCGGCCGACGCGCTTAGAAATTTTCCGTACATGACGGCACCCGTTTGTTTCTACGGCCACACGCATACGCCCATGCTTTTCAGCCAAAAAGACAGGCGCGCACTTCATTTAACGGCGGGGAAATATCCGCTTAGTCGTGAGAATCGCTACATGATTAATGTAGGCAGTATCGGCCAGCCGCGCGATCACGATCCGCGTTTGGGCTACATGATTTTTGACGCCGCCGCATTTTCCGTCGAATTGGTGCGGCTAAATTACGATATCGATACGGCGGCAGGAAAAATTAAAAAAGCCGGCCTACCCACTTTTCTAGCCGAACGTCTGAGGTGCGGGCAATGACAAGGTCTGAAGCCAAGAAAAAACACGCTGAACTTTCTGAAGAAATCGAACGGCATAATTATGCCTATTATGTCGAGAATAAGCCGGTTATTTCCGACCAAGCTTTCGATAAATTGCTGCGCCAATTAATCGACCTTGAAAAAGAATTTTCCGATCTTATTACACCCGAATCACCTTCGCAGCGCGTGGGCGGTCAGCCGCTTAAAGAATTCAAATCGGTCTCGCACCGGGTGCCCATGCTCAGCATGGATAACACCTACAGCTATGAAGAGCTCCGTGATTTCGATACGCGTGTGCGGAAGCAATTGGGGCGCGAAGACGTCGATTATTTCGTTGAGGAAAAAATTGACGGGATTTCCATTTCATTGACATACGAAAACGGGCATTTAACGCTCGCCGCTACGCGCGGGGACGGCGAGACGGGAGATGATGTTACGGCGAATATTAAAACGATTCACGCGGTGCCGCTTATTATTCCACGCACCAATAAATTTAAAGGCCGCATTCCCGAATTCATCGAAGTGCGCGGGGAAGTGTATATGCCGAAGGAAAGTTTCGAGAAATTAAATGAGGAGAAAGAAAAACGCGGCGAAGAACTTTTCGCCAATCCGCGGAATGCCTGCGCCGGAAGCTTAAAGCTTCTCGATCCCGGCATTGTCGCCGAGCGCCGTCTCAGCATTTTCTGCCACGGTATCGGCGCGGTGAAAGGTCAGGTACCTCAAACGCAAAGCGAGCTCATTGCTTTCTACAAACAGCTGGGGTTTCCGGTGGTCGCTTCGGCGCATGTCTGTAAGGGTATCGAAGAAGTCATTACATTTGTAGAGAAATACGAACCCAATCGTTACCGGCTGGATTATGAAATCGATGGAATGGTGGTGAAAGTAAATAAGTTCGAGGATCAGCAGCGTCTAGGAAAAACGTCTAAAGCGCCGCGTTACTTGATTGCGTACAAATATGCGGCTGAGCAGGCGGAAACTATTTTGGAAGACATTCAAATACAAGTCGGAAGAACGGGCGTACTTACGCCGGTGGCGTATTTGAAACCCGTTTTTGTTTCCGGCACAACCGTTTCACGCGCGAGCCTTCACAATCAGGACGAAATCGAACGGCTCGATGCCCGTGTCGGCGATCATGTTTTGGTGCAGAAAAGCGGCGAGATTATTCCGAAAGTCATAAAAGTTCTCACCGAAAAACGCAAAGGATCGCCCCGCAAATTTCAATTTCCTACGCAGTGCCCGGTCTGCGGCAGTCGCGTTGTGCAGACAGAAGGGCAAGTAGCCATCCGTTGCGTAAGCGCGAATTGTCCGGCCCAGCTTAAGGCACACCTTCGCCATTACGCAATGCGTTCGGCGATGGATATTGACGGGCTTGGCGTCCAGCTTATCGAGCAGCTTGTGGATCATAAATTGGTGAAAAATATTGCCGACCTTTACGATCTCACGCTAAAGCAGCTCACCGATCTTGAGCGTATGGGCGAGAAATCAGCGGAGAATTTATTGAAGGGAATGGAAGCAAGCAAGGGGCGGCATTTGAACCGGCTCATATTTGCCTTGGGTATTCCCAATATCGGTGAGCATGTCGCCGATGTTTTGGCGGATAAATTTCGCACGTTTGATGTGCTCAGCCAGGCAAGTCCGGAAGAACTTCAGTCGATACATGAGATAGGCCCCGTTGCTGCCGAAGCGCTCGTTCTTTTCTTTAAAGATCCCGCCACAAAACGGATTTTGGAGAAATTGAAGAAGGCGGGTATTCGCTTCGATCTTATGCCGAAAAAAGTAACGTCCGGTGCTGCGGCGGGGAAAAGCTTTGTAGTAACCGGCACGCTTGAGAAATTGTCGCGGGACGAAGCGCATGAAATGATTAAAAAAATGGGCGGGCGGGTGAGTTCAAGCATTAGCAGCAAGACCGATTATCTCGTTGTCGGTGGAGATGCCGGTTCTAAATTAGAGAAAGCTAAAAAATTAGGTGTCGCTACGTTGAATGAAAAAGCTTTTTTGAAAATACTGGGCAGGGAATGAAACGCCGGTTCGTTGCCGGTCTGCTCTGCGGTGTGTGCATTTGCAGCCTTGTCTCCGGTTGTGCCAATGCGCAATTTGAGCAGCTTAAAAAGAAATTTATCCACCAGAAAAAAGAAAAATTAAAACCCATTCAATTTTTGGAGGAACCGGTACTGAGAAAGAATAGCGAATATTACGAGGAGCATATCTTATATTTCAAAACGTGGAACGATACGCTGATTGAATTTTTAGGAAAGAATCGAAAACGCGAAGTTCAAGCCGCGCGCGAGGCTCAGAGGCATTTGTCGGCGCTCCCAAAGTATTTGGAGCCGGAATATGCGGACAAACTCCAGGCAATTATTTCGGATTACGAAAAAGTGGCGTCGCCCATTACCGTAAAAACACCACCGAGCTCCCGCTATTCGCGCGTTACCCAGGAACTCAACCGCCTGCAGCTTCGAGTTCAGAGGGATTTTTCTTTCAAGGAAGTAAAGAATCATTTGCTCCCGGATAAAACACGTATTGATCTTTCGGCGTATCAAGACGATACATCTGTAACAGAGCCCGCAAATGAAAACATTGAAGAAGCCAGCGCCCAGCCCGAAAACGCCCCCGAAGAAGGTGCGGCAGCCGTCTCCTGACGGCGCTGCCAAGGTTCCGAGCGTTTTAGAAAATCAGGTTCGCGAGTTTCTATTCTACCTTTCCGTCGAACGCGGTTTAGCCAAGAATTCCATCGATTCCTACCGGCGCGATCTCGCCAAGTATTTATTTTTCCTTTCAAAACAGCATTTTACTGATTTAAAAAAAGTCCAAACCAAGGACCTCACACAATTTTTGGTTCACGAACGAGACGGCGGCTCGGAAGCCTCCACGATTGCGCGTGCGCTGGTCGCCGTGAAGATGTTTCATCGTTATTTGACGCGCGAGAAAATACTGGAACGCGATGTCACGCAACCCCTCGATTCACCGCGTTTATGGAAACGCTTGCCGGTTTTCCTCAATCATCCGGAAATGGATAAGATACTATCCGGCCCAAATGCTCGTACATTCGTGGGTTGTCGCGACCGGGCAATCTTGGAGCTTTTCTACTCAACCGGTCTTCGCGTATCGGAATTGGTGAATTTGCGGTTGGACGGTCTTAGTTTTGAAGGCGGTTTCCTGCGTTGCACGGGCAAAGGCAATAAGGAACGATTGATTCCCGTCGGAAGCATGGCGAAAGAAGCTATTCTGCGGTATTTAGAGCGGGTGAAAGAAATAAGGGCGAAAAGCAGTTCGCCCTATGTTTTTCTGGGCCGGAAAAAATCCCCGCTTACGCGCATGACGGCTTGGAATATTATTCGCCGCTATTCTAAGCAGACAAGGATTTTCAAGAAAATTTCACCGCACACATTTCGGCATTCTTTTGCGACGCATCTTTTAGAAGGCGGTGCGGATTTGCGTGTTGTTCAAGAATTGCTGGGCCATGCGGATATTTCAACAACGCAGATTTACACCCACGTGTCGCAAGATCGATTGAAATCCGTACATCATCAATTTCATCCACGACCCTGATTGGAGAAAATTATGAAATATTCAAAAATTCTTTTATGCGTTCTGTTTATTTCCGTAGCGCAGATGGCGCACGGCGCGGAAGAGGAAGCGAAAAAGTCGACGCAGTATCAACGGTATGAGCACGGAGTGATCGGTACGCCCGTTGATGCGGAAGAAAGAATGGTGCTCGATGTAGAAAAGGAGCGAGAGGTCACGTCGGGCGGAAAAAATTTATATCATGTGCAGGGAACGGATGAATTTTTGGGAAAAGAAATGGATGAAATTAAAGACCGGATGTCTAGTATTGAGTCCAAAGTAGATTCGATCGAGCAGGAAATCGGTAGGCTCAGAGACGATCTTAGAAGGGCCAAAAAATAGCCCATCGGTATTTTCATAAGTACTTTCACACTAAAGACTTATTATTTAGTTTGACACTCCGTATACATATTGTATACTAAGTCGTTCTTGTTACTACCCCTTGTTAAAAAACCCATCAAAAGGTGCTTATTTATACATACTTTAAAGCTTACTTTTGGCTGTAAGGGGCGCCATGTGTGTTTGTGCGACGGAAGGTTTGGCGCGGTTGATTTAAATTCGGCATAATTCCTTTTATTAACTAGTTTTTCTTTAAAATCGGCTTTATCGTTTTGATCCCTACCTTCTCATTCAACATGTGTTGTGCGAGTCTTTCGGACTGCTTGACTCATCATCCTTCATTTCATACGAAATGGCGCTATCGTCTAGGCCGGTCCAGGACGTCAGATTCTCATTCTGAAAACACGGGTTCGAATCCCGTTAGCGCTACGTTAGCAAGAGGTGCTTCCGCATGATCGACCGTTACACACGCCGCGATATGGGCGCCATCTGGACCGAAGAATCGAAGCTAAAGCATTGGCTGGCCGTGGAAATTGCTGCCGCCGAAGCGTTAGCAAAGTACGGTTACATTCCTAAATCGGTAGTCACTAAAATTAAACGCGCCGATTTTGATGTGAAGCGGGTTCAGGAAATCGAAGAAACGGTTAAGCATGATGTCATCGCATTTCTCACCAATATTTCCGAAAACATGGGCGAGGATTCCCGCTTTGTGCATTACGGACTGACTTCTTCGGATGTGCTCGATACGGCGCTCGCGCTTCAGATGAAAGAGGCGGGTATTCTTTTGAAAAAAGGTCTGAAGGAATTAATTCAAGCGTTGGCAGAAAAAGCGAAAGAGCATCAATACACATTGATGGTGGGCCGAAGTCACGGCGTGCACGCAGAGCCGACGACGTTCGGGCTTAAGATGGCGCTTTTTTATGCGGAATTTGGTCGCAACGCCGAACGATTTGATCGGGCACTCGATCAAATTGCGTACGGAAAAATTTCAGGGGCCGTCGGTACGTTCGCCAATGTCGACCCGAAAGTGGAAGAATACACCTGCGAACTTTTGGGTCTCAAGCCCGAACCCATTTCCACGCAGATTATTCAACGCGATCGCCACGCTGAATTTATAACAACCCTCGCCCTTATTGGTTCTTCGTTAGAAAAGCTCGCTACCGAATTCAGGCATTTACAGAAAACAGAGACGCAGGAAGTTCAGGAAGAGTTTTCGCAAGGCCAAAAGGGTTCATCGGCGATGCCGCATAAAAGAAATCCGATCACATGCGAAAAGGTGGCCGGTCTTTCGCGCGTTCTTCGCGGCAACGCGGTTGCGGCTTTGGAAAACATCACGCTCTGGCATGAGCGCGATATCACGCATTCCTCCGTTGAGCGTGTGATTATTCCCGACAGCACCATTCTCGTAGATTACATGCTCTACCAAATGATTAAGGTTGTGAAAAATCTCGTAGTAAATAAAGAAAATATGGAGAAAAATCTGAAGCTCAGCCGCGGGATGGTTTTCTCGCAGGGCCTTCTTCTCAATTTAATTTCAAAAGGGCTCACGCGCGAAAAAGCGTACGAAGTGGTTCAGAAAGCGGCTGCGCAAGTTTGGGCGGATGATCATGCGGATCTAAAAAGTATTGCTCTGAAGGATAAAGAAATCCGCCGGCTTCTGAATCAAAAAGAAATCGAAGCCGTATTCGATTATGCGTATCACACGAAAAACGTGGATAAGATTTTCACTCGGTTAGGGCTCACCAAAAAGCGGCAGGCTGTAAAAACAAAAATAACCTCTTAAACCAACAGGAGAGGAAAATGGCAACCATGACAGCGGAGAACATTTCGGTTAAAAAAGGCAAACAAATTTACGAAGGAAAAGCGAAGAAAGTTTTCGAGACGGATAATCCGGATTTTGTCATTCAGGATTTTAAAGACGACGCTACAGCGTTTAACGCAAAAAAGCGCGGTACGATAGTTGGTAAAGGTGTAATCAATAACAAAATTTCCGCTCTTCTTTTTCAATTGCTCGAAAAAGAAGGTATACCTACGCATTTTGTAAAGCTTCTCTCCGATCGTGAAATGCTCGTAAGGCGTCTTGAGATTGTTCAGGTGGAAATGACGGTTCGTAATATTGCGGCCGGCGGATTAACGCGTTCCACCGGTATTCCGGAAGGAACGAAGCTTAAGAAGCCGGTTCTCGAGTACCATTACAAATCCGATTCCCTCGACGATCCGCTGATTAACATGGATCATATCCGCGAATTAAATATTGCGACCGAAGAAGAGATGCGTCAAATTGACAAGATGACGCTTAAAGTGAATGAACTTTTGAAAGCGTTCTTCGTGAAAATAAAAATTGATCTGATCGATTTTAAATTGGAATTCGGCCGTCATCACGGCAAGATTCTTCTCGGCGATGAGATTTCGCCGGACACCTGCCGGTTTTGGGAGCAGGGAACGGGCAAAAAGCTCGACAAGGACCGTTTCCGCCGCGATTTGGGCGATGTCGAATCTGCCTACGAAGAAATGTTTAAAAGAGTTTCTGAAAAGCTGGGTTAATTTTAGAAAGCGAAAGAAAATATGCCGAAATTTAAAGCTCGCGTTCATGTTCAATTAAAGCCGTCGGTGCTGGACCCGCAGGGAAAGGCTATTCAACATGCTTTGTCCACGCTGGGATTTGTCGAGGCTAAAAATGTGCGTGTCGGAAAATACTTTGATTTGGAAATCGATGCGGATTCCAAAGAAGTTGCACAAAAACGTATCGATGAAATGGCGAATACGGTTTTTGCCAATCCTGTTATTGAAAATTTTTCGCTGAACCTGGACGGGAAGTGAAGTCTAGATGAACGCTTCCGTTATTGTTTTTCCAGGTTCCAATTGCGATACCGATTGCTATCACGCGCTGGCCGATGTGATGGGCAGCCGTGTGAAATTTGTTTGGCATAAAGAGCGCGATTTGCCGAAGACCGATCTTGTGGTCCTTCCCGGTGGTTTTAGCTACGGCGATTATCTGAGGTGCGGCGCCATTGCGCGTTTTTCACCGATTATGGCCGAAGTAAAACGCCATGCCGAAAAAGGCCGGCCGGTGATCGGTATCTGCAATGGATTTCAGATTTTACTCGAAGCCGGGCTCCTGCCGGGCGCTATGCTTCGGAATCGTTCTCTAAAATTTTCCTGCAAATTTGTTCATATGCAGGTGGTCAATAATCAGACCGCCTTCACGCGCGCGTACAAGAAACATCAAGTGCTGAGAGTTCCGATCGCGCACGGCGAAGGAAATTATTTTTGCGAGCCGGATACGCTAAAAGAGCTTCATGATAAAGGCCGGGTCGCTTTTCGCTATGTAAATGAAAAAGGCGAAGCGACGCAGAGCGCCAATCCCAACGGTTCGATCGATAATATCGCCGGTATTTTCAACGACAGAAAAAATATTTTAGGCATGATGCCCCATCCCGAACGCGCTTCGGAAGATATTTTAAGCTCGACGGATGGGCAAGCTGTTTGGGAATCGCTTGCCGAAGGCGTAGGTGTTTAATTGATGACGCTGCCTGCAGAAATTGATGAGAAAGTACTTGAGAAACACGGCATTACACCGGAAGAGTACGCGCGCATAAAGACGATCCTTGGCCGCGAGCCGAACATCACCGAGCTCGGCATTTTTAGCGTCATGTGGAGCGAGCATTGCAGCTATAAAAATTCCAAGCCGGTTTTAAAGCTTTTCCCCACCGATGGCGAGAAAATTATGGTAAAAGCCGGCGCAGAAAATGCCGGCGCCGTAGATATCGGCAAGGGTCAAGCCATCGTTTTTAAAATCGAAAGCCATAATCATCCTTCCGCAGTCGAACCATTCCAAGGCGCGGCTACAGGAGTCGGCGGGATTCTCCGTGATATTTTTACCATGGGTGCACGGCCCATACTTTTAATGGACTCTCTGCGTTTTGGCCGCCTGGATTCACCGACCACAAAACATCTTTTCAGCGGAGTTATTTCGGGAATTTCTCATTACGGAAATTGCATGGGCATTCCGACGGTTGGCGGGGAAATTTATTTTGACGAAGCCTACGAAGGCAATCCTCTTGTAAACGTTCTGGCGCTCGGCCTTATTGAACATAAAAAATTGGTGAAGGGCGCCGCGAAAGGCGAGGGCAATCCCGTTTATTACGTAGGTGCCGCGACAGGGCGCGACGGACTTGCCGGCGCTGCTTTTGCTTCGCGCGAACTTACCCAGGAGAGCCGCGAAGACCGGCCGGCTGTTCAGGTGGGCGATCCTTTCTTAGAAAAACTTTTGATGGAAGCCTGCCTTGAATTAATCGAAACCGGTGCTGTGGTTGGCATGCAGGATATGGGCGCTGCGGGGCTAACTTGTTCTACGTGCGAAACCGCTTCACGCGGAAATACCGGGATTGAAATCGATCTTAATTTAGTACCGCGCCGCGAAACCGGAATGATTCCTTATGAAATTATGCTTTCCGAAAGCCAAGAGCGGATGCTCATTATCGTTCAGGACAGCAAACGTCGCGTAGTCGAGCAGATTTTCGATAAATGGGATCTGCATGCCGTGCAAATCGGCCATGTGAAATCCGGAAATAAAATGATTGTGCGCGAAGGCGATCAAGTCATCGCCGATATTCCCGCAAAAGCACTTGCTGACGATGGGCCGATTTATCAACGCGAGATGAAAGAGCCTGCGTATTACGCAGAGGCCAAGCGCTTCAACATGGATACAGTAAGTTCTTTGAAAGACATGGGCGCCGTTTTGAAACAGCTTCTCGGGTCGCCGAGTATTGCTTCGAAAGAATGGGTGTACGAACAGTACGATCATATGGTTCGTACCGACACGGTGTTTCTACCCGGCCACGACGCCGCGCTTGTTCGCGTAAAAGGAAGAAGGCTCGGCATTGCGGTTTCCACGGATTGCAACGGGCTCTACACGTACCTTGACCCTTACGAAGGCGGAAAACATGCCGTCGCCGAAGCGGCACGCAATGTCGTTTGCTCGGGCGCGAAGCCGGTCGCGATTACCAACTGTCTTAATTTTGGAAATCCTATGAAGCCTGAAATTTTCTGGCAATTTCGCCGTGCCGTTGAAGGCATACGCGATGCCTGCTTAAAATTCAATACTCCCGTTACCGGCGGGAACGTCAGCTTCTATAATGAAAGCCCGAAGGGCGCCGTTTATCCCACGCCGGTCATCGGCATGGTCGGCATTTTGGAAGATATCGAACACCGGATTCCTTCGTTTTTCCAAAAACCCGGCGATGAAATTTATGTGATCGGTAAAACGGGGAACGATCTCGGCGCCAGCCAATATTTGGCCATCGTTCACAATATTAAATCCGGAAAAGTACCGGCGCTTGACTTGGAGCGCGAAGCGCTGCTTCACGAATTTATATTGGCGGCGTCCAAAGAGCAATTGCTTTCGTCCGCGCATGACGTGTCCGACGGCGGGCTGGCTGTGGCTATGGCCGAATGTTTATTCGGGAAACGCGGGCATCCACTGGGTGCAACGGTTAGCCTCACCGATCTTAAAGATCCCGAAGTCCGGACCGATGCGTTACTTTTCGGTGAAACGGCCTCGCGTATTGTCGTGAGTGTTGATCCAAAACAAAAAAAGAAGCTCGAGAAGTTGGCCAAGCAAGCCGGCATCGAATGCTATCACGTCGGCCGGGTTGTAGAAGAACATCTTAGGATCGATAAAAATATTCATGAATTAAGCCTCGAGCTTGAAATGCTGTATCGCAATTCCATCCGAAAGGCCATGGAATGATAGAAATAAAACCCAACGAATTTTACATGGAAGATCATCCGAAAGAGGAATGCGGCGTGTTCGGCATTTACGGCAATTCGCATGCGGCGGAGCTTACCTATCTCGGTCTCTTTGCGTTGCAGCACCGGGGCGAAGAGAGCGCCGGCATCGTGTCGAACGAAGGTGAAGAACTCCGAACCATTCGTGGCTTGGGTTTGGTAAGTGACGTCTTTACGCCGGAAAATTTAAAAGAGCTCAAGGGTGAATCGGCCATCGGGCATGTTCGCTATTCCACGACCGGTTCTACCTTATTAAAGAATGCCCAGCCGCAAGTAGTCGAATACTCGCGCGGGCATTTGGCCGTAGCGCACAACGGCAATATCACAAACGCGCGCCATCTTCGCGACGAACTCGAAGCCTACGGTTCCATTTTTTCCAGCACCGTCGATTCGGAAATCATCATTCATCTTATGGCCAAGCCCACGTACCGGACACGCGAGGAAAGTTTGGCGGGCTCACTCAATCGTTTGGAAGGTGCTTTCTCACTCGTCATGCTCACCGAAAGCGAAATGATCGGCGTTCGTGATCCGCATGGATTTCGCCCCCTGGTTTTAGGAAAGCTGGATAATGCTTGGGTGCTGGCCAGCGAAACCTGCGCGCTTGATTTAATCGGCGCTAAAATAGAAAGAGAAATCGAATCCGGCGAAGTCATCATCATTAATAAGGAAGGTATCCATAGCTTTTACCCGTTTACCGAAAAGCCGAAGGCGCTTGCGCACTGCATTTTCGAACACGTCTATTTCGCCCGGCCGGATTCCGATATCTTTGGCCAAAATGTGGGCCAAGTAAGAGAACGGCTCGGAGTAGAACTGGCCAAAGAGCATCCGGTTGACGCAGACATTGTTATTCCGGTTCCGGATTCGGGAAATT
>Ga0209515_10004593_pt1 | contig 18548 bp, 15 predicted proteins | sample Subgroupgradi54m_FD_187454 | JGI IMG/M metagenome (GOLD analysis project Ga0209515, IMG submission 187454) | Subsurface groundwater microbial communities from S. Glens Falls, New York, USA - GMW60B uncontaminated upgradient, 5.4 m (SPAdes)... ...
ACGCGGCCAGCAGCAGGCGCGGGTTGTTCGTGAACTCCTGTCCGTCGGCCGCGCGGCCGCTCGTGAAGACCACGGCCGCCAGATCGTTGGCGCCGAAGTCGCGCTCGAAGAAGCGGTGCAGCGCTTCCTTCACCCGCGGCCCGCGCGTCAGATCGACGTGCGCATCGTCGAGCACGAACAGGTAGATCCGTCCGTCCATCCCGACGTTGGTGTCGACATCCGGCTCGATGGCGGCCGGCGAGAACAGTGGACGCTCGGCGCGCGCAATCGGGATGTTCACGTAAGAGAACGCGCTGACGCCCTGCGGCTTGCCGTCCTCGAGCAGCTGGAAGTCGGTGGCACGCAGGCCCGAGACCGGTTTCCCCATCGCGTCGCTGACGAACGCATCGACTTCGACAAAGTTCGCCTCGACCCGGAACGTGAGAGGCGGTTGATCCGTTGGAGTCTGCTGGGCCGCGCCGGCCAGGACTCCGGCGCAAGCCGTCGCCAGAATCAGGGAATACACAAATCGCCGCGTCATACCCGCATTATGCTCCCCAACCTTCGCTCTCGAGCTTCGGTTGGCAGGCCAACCGTTGCACGGGTGGCTGCGTCATACCGATAGTAAGGTGACCGTATACTCAGACGTTATGCCGCTCGACGTGGCCGCGGTCCAGCAGAGCCTTCGCTCCGATGGCCTCGACGCCTGGCTGCTCTACGACTTTCACGGGTCCAACCCGATCGCCGCGCGGCTGGCGGGGCTCACCAACGGCACGCACATGACGACCCGCCGGTGGTACTACCTCATTCCCTCGTCCGGCTCTCCGCGAGCGCTGGTGCACGCCATCGAGCGGCACAATCTCGACGCGCTGCCCGGCGACAAGAAGATGTATGCGGGACGCGAGCAGCTTGCCGCGGGACTCGACGACCTGCTGCGCGGCGTGCGGCGCGTCGCCATGGAATATTCGCCGCAGGGTGCGATCCCCTATCTTTCACGAGTCGATGCCGGCACCGCGGAAATGATTCGCGCGCGCGGTATCGAGATTGTCTCGTCCGGCGATCTCGTGCAACGCTTCGAGGCCGCATGGACGCCCGCGCAGCTCGCGACGCATAGGCGGGCGTCGGACGCGCTCTATCGCATCAAGGATCGCGCCTTCGAGCGCGCGCGCCGCGCGCTGCGAAACCGCGAGCGGCTGACGGAGTACGACCTGCAGCAGCGGATGGCGCGGTGGTTCGAGGAAGAAGGACTGGTCAGCGATTCGGCCCCTGACGTCGCGCTGGGCGCCAATGCCGGCAACCCGCATTACCTGCCGTTACCGGAACAGGCGGCCGTGATCGCGCCGCACCAGGTGCTGCTGCTCGACCTCTGGGGGAAGGTGACGGACCCGGGCGCGGTGTTTGCTGACATCACCTGGGTTGGGTTTACGGGCTCGCGCGTTCCAGACGAGGCGGCCCGTGCGTTTGATGCGATTGTTCGTGCGCGCGATACGGCCGTGGCGCTCGTCGAAGAGGCAGCCATGACCGGACGTGAGCTGCACGGATGGGAAGTCGACCGGGCGGCGCGCGATGTCCTCCAGCGGTCGGGCTACGGCGACCACATCCTCCACCGCACCGGCCACAGCCTCGGCGAGAGCGTGCATGGAAACGGCGTGCACATGGATGATTACGAAACGCACGACGACCGGCGCATTCTGCCGGGCACCGGCTTCACCATCGAGCCCGGCCTTTACTTCGACACCTTCGGCGTACGCACGGAAATCAACGTTTTTCGCGGAGATCGCGACGCGGTCGTCAGCGGGCCGCGGCAAATGGCTTTGGTGCCCCTTGGAATGTGAGGTACCGACACGCAAGTTGTCACAATTTCGTCAAACGTGAATTCGTAGAGTCTCAAAGAGGGCCCAGCGCGAGACAATAACCCTGGTGCCTGGGAACGACTGTTAAACGAGGATTCAGAGATGTCCAATCGCAAAACCACTCTCTTTTACGCATTACTCATTGCCATCGCGTCGCTGGCCGTCGGGATGGTCATTGCGTCGCGTCTGGACCTGACGCCGCAGTCAGCCGCCCAGAGCGTCGCGGCGCCGCCGTACAACACCGCGCCGATCACCGGAACGATCTCGGCGACGACCTTCCGTGATGTGGCCAAGGCGGTCACCCCGGCGGTCGTCAACATCCGGACCGAATCGCGGCAGCGCACCCAGGACCTGAGCCAGTTCTTCGGCGGTGGAGGCGACCCGGGGGACCCGAGCGACGACCTGTTCCAGCGCTTCTTCGGCCAGGGCGGCCAGGGGCAGGGGCAGCCGCAGCAGCGGCAGCGTCCGCGCGACCAGGTCGTGCAGGCAGCCGGCACCGGCTTCATCATCGACAAGGCCGGCTTCATCCTGACCAACAACCACGTCGTCGAGGGCGCGACCAAGATCGAAGTGTCGCTCTACGGCGAGGACGACGACAAGGAGTACGCGGCGCGCGTGGTCGGCCGCGACCCGCTGACCGACAGCGCGCTCATCGAGCTGACTGAGAGGCCGAACCACACGCTTCCCGAGGTCAAGTTCGGCGACTCCAGCCAGATGCAGCCCGGCGACTGGGTGATGGCGATCGGCAACCCGTTCGGCCTGGCGCACACCGTCAGCGTCGGCGTGATCAGCGCGCTCGAGCGTCCGTATCCGACGACCGAGGGACGGAGCACGCAGGTGCTGCAGACCGACGCCGCGATCAACCCGGGGAACTCCGGCGGCCCGCTGCTGAACATCCGCGGCGAGGTCATCGGAATCAACTCGGCGATCTACACCGACTCGCGGCAGGCCGGCAACATCGGCATCGGCTTCGCGATTCCGATCAACACCGTGCGTGAGCTGCTCCCGCAGCTGCGCGGCGGCAAGATCACGCGCGGCATGATTGGCGTCGCCATCGGCGTCATCCCGCAGACGGCGCTCGACTCGCTTGGCCTCAAGAACCGCCAGGGCGCGCTGGTCGCGTCGGTTGCGCCGGGTGGACCCTCCGCGAAGGCGGGCATCGAGCCGGGCGACGTCATCGTCCAGTTCAACAGCAAGCCGGTGAAGGATCGCGACGCGCTCGTCTCGATGGTTGTGTCGACGCCGCCGAACACGACGGTGCCCGTGAAGGTCGTGCGCGACAAGGAAGAGAAGACGCTGAACGTGAAGGTCGGCGAGCTCGACCTCGACGCCGAGCAGGCCGCGCGCAGCACCGGGCGCGACAACACCCAACCGCAGCAGGAAGCGAGCAGCGGGTTCGGCATGTCGCTGAGCAACATCACGCCTGACGTCGCGCGGCGGCTGCGGCTCGACGACGGCACGCGCGGCGCGGTCGTGGTCAACGTCGACCCGGCGAGTCCGGCGGCACGCGCGGGCATCATGCAGGGCGACGTCATTACCCGCGTCGGCCGCGCGCCGATCAACAGCGTGACGGATGCCAGCCGCGAGCTGGGCCGTATCCCGTCGGGCGGCACCGCGGTGCTCCGAGTCCTGCGCAACGGCCAGGACACGGCGGTGGTGGTGACCAAGGAGTAGGCTCAAGGCTCAAGGCTTCGGGCTCAAGGGGCTCAGGGTTTGAAAAAACCCTGAGCCTTTTTTTTGTGATACAACATCGGCCTCCCTGGAGGTCGACGTGACGCTGATGATCGAGCGTGAAGTCAAGCTCCGGTTCGCCAGTCCAGACGAGGCGCGTGCGGCGATCCTGGGCGCGGGCGCGACGCATCTCCGCTCGCGCCGGCTGCAGGAAGATGCGCTGCTCGACACCGAAGACGAATCGCTGCGCCGGCGCCGCTGCGTGCTGCGCATCCGGACCGAGTCAGGCAGGAGCCTGCTGACGTTCAAGGGTCCGGTGCTTCCAGGATCGATGAAAGTTCGCGACGAGTACGAGACCGTGATTGGCGACGGCGAGGTCGTCCAGCGCGTGCTGGAGGAAGTCGGGCTGCACGTCTGGTTCCGCTACGAGAAGTACCGTGAGGAGTACGCGGCCGAAGACGTCACCATCGCCATCGACGAAACGCCGGTGGGCACCTTCGTCGAGATCGAGGGCGGCGAAGAAGGCATCCTCGCCATGACGATGGCGCTCGGGCGCACGCGGTCCGACTTCGTCCTCGATTCCTACCGCGGCCTCTTCATCAAGCATCGCGAGGAGTTCGGGCTGACCGGCACGAACATGGTCTTCAGCGCTGAATGATTCCAGCGCTGGTGCTGACCGCGGGTCTGGCTACCCGCCTCCGTCCCCTGTCCTTCGTTCGCGCAAAAGCGGCGCTGCCGGTCGGCGACCAGGCGATCGTGCAGCGCATCCTGCGGTGGCTTGCCGGGCACGGCGTCACCGACGCGGTCCTGAACCTTCACCACCTTCCCCACACCATCACCGCGATTGTCGGCAACGGCGCCGCCGACGGCGTGCACGTCCGCTACTCGTGGGAGATGCCCGTGCTCGGGTCCGCCGGTGGCCCGCGCCGTGCGCTGCCGCTGCTCGGCTCGTCTCCGTTTCTCATCGTCAACGGCGATACGCTGACCAACGTCGATGCCGGCGCACTCGTTGACGCGCACAGGGCGTCCGGCGCGCTGGTGACGATGGCGGTGATACCAAACGCCGAGCCCAGGAAGTACGGCGGTGTGGTTGTGGAATCGGATGGCAGCATCAGTGGATTTTTGAGCGCGGCGCGGCCCTCTGACGGCGCGGCGCGGCCCCTTCGGGTCCGCAACACGTACCTGTTCGTCGGCGTTCAGGTCGCAGAAGCCGACGCCTTCGCGGCGCTGCCGGACAACGACCCTTCCGAATCGGTAAGAGAGCTTTATCCTTCATTGATCGCAACGCGGCCCGGAAGCATTCGTGCATTCGTCACCGAGGCCGAGTTCTTTGACATCGGAACACCCGCCGATTACCTCAGCACTTGTTTGCACTTCGAATCCCGAATCCCGAATCCCGAATCCCGGCTTCAAGACTGCGTGCTATGGGACGATGTAGTCGTGGAAGACCGCGTGCGCCTGCGACGTTGCATCCTGACTGATGGCGTGCGCATTCCGGCAGGATCGTCGTGGGAGAACATGACGATTCGCGTCGCGCATGGCGAGTTGATGAAGACCGAGCGGCTCGTCGGGGAGCTGGCCGTGGGACCCATCGATGGATCGACGATCGGCTGATGACGCACGCGGGCGCATCGACGCCTTCCTCGCGTCGACGGATCTGAACACGCGCGGCGCCAAAGTGGTGCCGCTGACCGGCGACGCGTCCGATCGCCGCTACTTCCGCGTGCTGCTGCGCGATGAGCCGGCGCAGGTGCTGGCCGTGCACCCGGGACCCATCGATTTCGCCGCTCTTCCCTTCGTCAACGTCGCGAAGCTGCTTGGCGAGATGCCGGTGCCGGTCCCTCGCATCCTCGGCCACTCCGACGCGCTCGGCATCATCGCGCTCCAGGACCTCGGCGACGTGACGCTGCAGGCGCACGTCGGCGCGGCGTCGCCGGCGCAGCACGCGGCGCTCTACCGGCAGGCGGTCAGCTTCATCGACACGCTGCAGCGCCGCGGCGCCGAGCTGGCCTCGCCGTCATACATCCCGTACGGCATCGCGTTCGACGTCGAGAAGCTCACGTGGGAACTGCAGTTCTTCACGAAGCATTTTCTCGAAGCGTATCGGGGTGCGCAGATCGGTGCGGCCGCACGCGAGGCGCTGGCCGCCGAATTCGCCGCGATCGCGGAAGAGCTCGCCTCGGAGCCGCGCGTGCTCTGTCATCGCGATTACCACAGCCGCAACCTGATGCTGCACGACGGCAGCCTCTACATCATCGACTTCCAGGATGCGCGGCTCGGACCCGATACATACGACCTCGTCTCGCTGCTGCGCGACTCGTATGTCGATTTCACCGAGGCGCAGGTGGACAGCTTCATCGCATTTTTTCTCGCGCTGCGCGAGGGCCGGCTGCCGGCGGCGAGCGATCCGGAAGAGTTCAAGCGCCGATTCGATCTGATGGCCCTCCAGCGAAACCTCAAGGCGCTCGGCACATTCGGGTTCCAGACGACGTCCCGCCAGAACACGGTTTACATCCAGTACATTCCGCGGACGCTCAACTCGGCGCGCGCCAACCTCGTGCGCTATCCGCGCTTCGCGCGGCTGCGGGAGTTGCTGGCGGAACACCTGGAGGAATGGCGATAATGAGGGGTTGTCCGATCACCGCTTCGGCGTCTCCACGCATCTGTTTCATGAAAGCCGGCTAGGCCGCGAGCAGCTCGCCGATATCGCGGGCCATGGCTTCGACGCGGTCGAGGTGTTCGCGACCCGCGCGCATTTCGACTACCGCGATCCGCGCGCAGCCGCGCAGCTTGCCGAGTGGCTGTCCGACCTGGGCCTCTCGTTTCACTCGATGCACGCGCCGATCGTCGACGCGATCCGTGGCGGGAAGTGGATCGGATCGTTCTCAATCGCCGCCGGCGACGAAACCAGGCGGAAGGCCGCGGTCGCTGAAGCGGCGGCGGCGCTCAAGGTCGCTGAAACCGCGCCGTTCGAATACCTCGTCGTGCATCTTGGCATTCCAGACGGACAGGCTGCGCCCGCCAATGACAATCAGCCCGACGCGGCGCGCCGCAGCGTGGAAGAGATCGCCGCGCTCGCCGGCGCCGTGAACGTCCGCGTGGCGCTCGAGGTGATGCCGAACGCGCTGTCGAGCGCCGGCTCGATCTGTGATCTGATTGAAGAGCAGCTCGATGGGCTGGACGTCGGCATCTGCCTCGATTACGGCCACGCGAACCTGATGGGCGATCTCGGCGACGCGATCGAAACCATCAGCGGTCATCTCTGGACCACGCACGTCCATGACAACGACGGACGGAAAGACGATCACCGCGTGCCGTTTGCCGGCCACATCGACTGGGACGCGGCCATCATGGAAACGCAGAAGATTGGCTATGACGGCGTCCTGATGTTCGAGGTGGCCGACACCGGCGACCCGATCGAGGTGTTGACGCGCGCGGCGAAAGCGCGCGAGCGGCTCGAGCACATGTTCGTCGCGTTCTAAGAGCACCCCGCTAGAACGACGCGTTGCCCGGCGTCCGCGGAAACGGGATCACGTCGCGAATGTTCGCCATCCCTGTCGCATAAATGATCGTGCGCTCGAGACCGAGGCCGAAGCCCGCGTGCGGCACGGTGCCGTAGCGGCGCAGATCGCGGTACCACCCGTAGTGATGCGGATCGAGCCCCAGTTCAACAAGGCGGCGATCGAGGTGTTCGAGCCGCTCCTCGCGCTGTGAGCCGCCGATGATCTCGCCGATGCCCGGCGCCAGGACATCCATCGCCGCCACGGTCTTCCCGTCGTCGTTCATGCGCATGTAGAACGCCTTGATTTCCTTCGGGTAGTTCATGACGACGACCGGCCCTTTGACGTGCTCTTCCGTCAGCCAGCGCTCGTGCTCGGACTGCAGGTCCATCCCCCAGCGCACGGGGAATTCGAACGTCCTGCCGCTCTTCTCCAGCGCCGCGATCGCGTCGGTGTACGACACCCGCTCGAACGATGACGCGACGAATCGCTCGAGCCGGGCGATGCACTCCTTGTCGATCCGCTCGGCGAAGAACTTCAGGTCGTCGCCGCGCTCGTTGAGCAGCGCCGTGAAGATGGACTTCAGAAACGACTCGGCGAGATCGGCGTTGGCCGCCAGGTCCGCGAACGCGATCTCCGGCTCGATCATCCAGAACTCGGCCAGGTGCCGCGAGGTGTTGCTGTTCTCGGCGCGGAACGTCGGCCCAAAGGTGTAGACCTTCGACAGCGCACAGCAGTACGTCTCGACATTGAGCTGCCCGCTGACGGTGAGGAAGGCTTCCTTGCCGAAGAAGTCCTGGGTGAAATCGGTCTTGCCGTCGGGCGTGCGTGGAATCGCGCCGCTGTTGACGAGGTCCAGCGTGCTGACGCGGAACATCTCGCCCGCACCCTCGGCATCGCTCGCGGTGATGATCGGCGTGTGCACCCAGAAGAAGCCGTGCTCGTGGAAGTAGCGGTGCATGGCCATGCTCAGCGAGTGCCGCACGCGGGCAACGGCGCCAAGCGTGTTCGTGCGCGGTCGCAGGTGCGCCACGTCGCGCAGGTACTCGAACGATGTTTTCTTCGGCTGAATCGGGTAGCTGTCCGGGTCGTCCACCCATCCGACCACCTGAACGGACTCGGCCTGGAGCTCCACCGCCTGTCCCTGACCCTGGCTCGGCGTCAAGGTGCCGGTCGCGATGACCGAGCAGCCCGACGTCAGCTTCTTGACCTCGCTCTCGTAATTCGGAAGCGCGGCGGCGGCGACCACCTGGAGCGGATCGAAGCAGGACCCGTCGTGGAGGTGAATGAACGACAGCCCGGCTTTCGAGTCCCGCCGGGTCCGGACCCAGCCGCGCACGGTGACCTGGGTTCCTGTGGGTACCTTTCCCTTCAAAATCGAGGCGACATCCACGGGGTCGATTATCCGTCGAGTATCCTACTGGTGATGCTCTTTCCCACGTCCGGCTGCGTCGCCCAGATGATGTCGTTAGTAACAGCCGCAGCTGTCGGACCTACCCGCTAGATCTCCGACATGAAGATTGGAATGATCTCCCTCGGCTGTCCGAAGAACCTCGTCGACTCCGAGGTGATGCTCGGGCTCGCCAAGCAATGGGGCCATCAGCTCACGCGCGAGGCCGCCGACGCCGACGTCCTCATCGTCAACACGTGCGCCTTCATCGACAAGGCCAAGCAGGAATCGATCGACACGATTCTCGAGATGGCCGAACTGAAGAAGACCGGCAAGTGTCAGCGCCTGGTCGTCACCGGCTGCATGGCCGAGCGCTATCGTGACGAGCTGAAGCAGCAGATTCCCGAGATCGACGCGGTGCTGGGAACGGGAGAGGTTCCGGAGATCGTCCATGCGTTGGGATCAGGGATCAGGGATCAGGGATCAAGAACGCTGATTCCCCTTCTGCGTTCGAACGGCGAACCAATGAACCCCCGATCCCTGATCCCTGATCCCCGATCCCTACCCACATACATCTATGACGCCGAAACGCCGCGGCTACTAGCCACGCCGCGGCACTACGCATACGTCAAGATCGCTGAAGGTTGCGACTACAAATGCGCCTTCTGCATCATCCCCACGCTGCGCGGCAACTATCGCAGCCGGCCCGCGGACTCGATCGTCCGCGAGGCGCGCGCCCTGGCCGCACGCGGCGTGAAGGAGCTGCTGCTCATCTCGCAGGACACGAGCTTCTACGGCGTCGACCGGGGCGAGCGCGGCGCGCTCGCGCGCCTGCTCCGCGAGCTGAACACCGTTGACGGGCTCGAATGGATCCGGATGCTCTACCTCTACCCCACGACCATCGGAGACGATGTGCTCGACGCGATGGCCGAATGCGAGAAGGTCTGCACCTACGTGGACCTGCCGCTGCAGCACGCGTCGGACAGCGTGTTGAAGCGGATGAAACGTCCCGGCACGCGCGCGAGCTACGAACGCCTGCTCGATGGCATCCGCCGCCGCGTCCCCGGCGTCACCCTCCGCACGACGTTCATCGTCGGTTTTCCCGGCGAGACCGATGCCGATTTCGAGCAGCTGCTCGATTTCGTGCGCACGGTCGGCTTCGACCATCTCGGCGTCTTCACGTACTCGCACGAGGAAGGAACGTCCGCGCACGGGCTCGAGGATGACGTCCTGCCGAAGGTGAAGAAGCAGCGCCAGTCTCGGCTGATGGGGCTTCAGAAGCGCATCGTCGCCAAAGCCCAGCAGTTGCGCGTCGGCCAGCGGGTTCGCCTGCTCGTTGATGGACCGTCATCCGAGCATGATCTCGTGCTGCGCGCGCGGCTCGAAGGACATGCGCCAGACATCGATCCGGTCGTGTATCTGACCGATTGCGATCCCTCGGAGTTCAATTCAGGCCAGTTTATTCAGGCGGAGATTGTCGGCAGCCGCGATTACGACCTTTTCGCCCGTCCTTTGTCCGAAAATGTCGCGTCGCTTGCGACGCGACAAGAAGACACAGCCGGAGCGGCCCGCCGAAGGCGGGCCGCTCCCGTGTGATATTCTTAAGGGCTGCTACGCGGAGAAAGTCTCCAAGTGGGCTCGTGCCCACTTTTTTTATTTGTGGCTAGGGAGATCGAGCAGGTCCGGGCCATTGCCGAGCGCGTGACGCGGTCGCATGGCCTCGAAGTCTGGGACATCGTGAGCCGCCGCGAGTCGAGCGGCCCTGTGGTCCGGGTCTTCATCGACCGCCCAGGACCGGCGGCAACGCCGGAGGAGAGCGTCAGTATCGAGGACTGCGCGGAGGTCAGCCGGGAGATCAGCACGATCCTCGACGTCGAGGATCCGCTGCCATTCGCGTACACGCTCGAGGTTTCGTCGCCGGGACTCGATCGGCCGCTTCGCGGCGCCGACGACTACCGGCGGTTTGCCGGCCGTCTCGCGAAGATCGTGGTGAGCCAGGCGGTCGACAACCAGAAGGCGTTCGAGGGACGGCTGCGCGGCGTCGAGGACGACGCCGTTCTCCTCGAGGGTCCCAGGGGACGGATGCACAGGCTGCCGATGCAGCTGATTACGCGCGGCCGATTAGAAGTGGAGTTTTAGGCACGACACATGATGCAAAACCCGTTGATGCAGACGATCGAGGCACTCGCCAAGGAAAAAGGGATCGAGGCCGACACGATCATCACTGCCATCGAAGATGCCGTGTTGACGGCATCGCGCAAGTACTACAAGACCAACGAGAACTTGAAGACGCGGTTCAATCAGGAGACCGGCCAGGTCGACCTGTTCGCCATCAAGCACATCGTCCAGGACGTCGAAGATCCGTCGACGCAAATCTCGCTGAAGGAGGCACAGGACCTCTACGGCGAGGAAGCCGAAGTCGACATGGAAATCGAGTTCCCGAAACGGACCGACGTGCTCGGACGCATCGCCGCGCAGACCGCCAAGCAGGTGATCTTCCAGAAGGTCCGCGAGGCGGAGCGCGAAAACATCTTTGCCGAATACAACCAGCGCGTCGGCGAAGTGATCAGCACCACCGTCAAGCGGTTCGAGAGCGGCGACCTGATCGTCGAGATCGGCCGCGTCGAAGCCGTGCTGCCGCGCAAGGAACAGTCGCGCGCGGAAAGCTACACGCCCGGCGAGCGGATTCGCGCCGTCATCAAGGGTGTGAACCGCAGCGCGAAGGGTCCGCAGATCGTGCTCTCGCGCACGGACCCTGCCCTGCTCATCAAGCTGTTCGAGCAGGAAGTCCCGGAAATCTACGACGGCACCGTGATGATTCGCGGCGCGGTCCGCGAGGCGGGCGACCGCGCCAAGGTGGCGGTCTACTCGCGCGAGCGCGACGTGGATCCGGTCGGCGCGTGCGTCGGCATGAAGGGCACGCGCGTCCAGGCGATCATCCGCGAGCTCCGCGGCGAGAAGATCGACATCGTCGAGTGGTCCGACGACACAATCCTGTTCGTGACGAATGCGCTGAGCCCCGCGAAGGTGCAGCGCGTCTCGATCGTCGACGACAAGGAACGCGTGATGGAGGTCGTTGTCGAGGACAAGCAGCTCTCGCTGGCGATCGGCAAGAAGGGACAGAACGTCCGCCTTGCCGCGAAGCTGACGGGGTGGCGCATCGACATCAAGAGCGAGGAAGAGAAACGCCGCGAGGTCGAACTGCAGTTCGGCGCGCTCGAAGCGAGCGACCCGCAGGCGCAGATGGATGCGCTCTTCCCAGATACGCCCGCCGACGCGGAACAGCCCAGCACGGAACAGGCCGCCACGGAACAGGCCGCCACGGAACCGACAGAGGTCGCGGAGTCCGCGCCCGCTGAAGAAACTGAAGAACAGAAGAACTAAAGGATCGATTTGGCAACAGTCCGGATCTACAAGGTCGCCGAGCTTCTCGGCTCCACCAGCCAGGAAGTGCTCGCGCTGCTCAAGCGCGATCACGGCATCGAGCTGAAGAGCGCATCGAGCACGATCGAAGAGGTCGTGGCGCGATCGTTTGTCGAACGCGTCGCGCGGCAGCGGGGTGTCTCGCTGCCGGGCGGCGACATGTTCGCGGAAACGCCGGCGCCGCCCAAGGGCGGCGCGAAGAAGACTGCGACGCTCAAGAAGGCGGAGCCGCCCAAGCCGACCGCGCCGGTGCTCGGCCCGCCACGCCTCGTCAAGACGATCAAGCCCGCGCATCCGCCCGCGGAAGAAGCGCCGGCCGACGCCGCGCAGGCGGCGGCGCCGGAAGCGGCGCCGCCGGAGCCGCCGCGCGTCGAGCCGCCGCCTTTGGAGGTGAGCGAACCACCGGTACCCGTTGCCGCCGCGGCACCCGTTGAAGAAGCGCCGGTCGCCGAACTTCCGGCCGAACCGCACGCGCCGCCGCGCATCGTGCCGCCGACGCTGCGCCTTCGCATCGAAGAGCCCGGCAGGCCGCCGCAGCCCGCGCGTCCGCTGGCGCCCGCGAAGCGTCCAGCGACCTCGCAGCCGCGAATGGTGCAGCCGCCCGCGGCCGTTCCCGCATCGGCAAAGCCGGCGACGCCAGGCACTTCGCGTCCTGGAACCGGCGCGCGTCCAGGGGCACCGGGCGGACCGCGACCGGCCTATCCACCGCCGCCGCGGCCGACCACGCCAAGCATGCTCGGCGGCCCGCGGCCGCTTCCCTCGCAGCCGGTCCGCACGCAGACCCCGCAGCCGCCACGTCCGGGCATGCCGGCGCAGCGGCCGGGCGCACCTCCGCGTCCGCCATTCGGGCAGCAGTTCCGCCCCGGTCAGCGGCCGGTCACGACGCGCCGCGAGCGTCCGTCCGCGCCCACGGCGGTCGCCGCGCCCGCGCCGCCGCCGCCGATCACGCGGACGATCACGCTCGCCGAAGGGATGACGGTGAAAGACCTGGCCGACAAGCTCGACGTGCGCGTGAAAGACGTCCTCGCGAAGCTGTTCATGAAGCGATTGACGCTGACGATCAACAGCACGATCGACATGGACACGGCGCGCGATCTCGCGCGCGAGTTCGGCGCCGAGATCGAGATGCGGAGCTTCGAGCAGGAGCTCGTCTCCGCGGAGCAGGAAGATTCGAAGCCCGAAGACCGCCTTATGCGCGCCCCCGTCGTCACCGTGATGGGTCACGTCGACCATGGCAAGACCTCGCTCCTCGATGCGATCCGCGAGACGAAGGTCGCCGAGCGCGAAGCCGGCGGCATCACGCAGCACATCGGCGCCTACCACGTCGACGTCGGCGACGGCCGCAGCGTGGTGTTCCTCGACACGCCGGGTCACGAGGCGTTCACGCTCATGCGCGCCCGCGGCGCGAAGGTCACCGACGTCGTCGTCCTCGTCGTCGCCGCAGACGACGGCGTGATGCCGCAGACGCGGGAGGCGATCGATCACGCGAAAGCGGGGAACGTGCCGATCGTCGTCGCGATCAACAAGATCGACAAGCCGGGCGCCAATCCGGACAACGTCAAACGCGAGCTCGCCGAGCTGAATCTCGTGCCGGAGGACTGGGGCGGCACGACCGTCATGGTGCCGGTGTCGGCCAAGAAGAAGCAGAACCTCGATCAACTGCTCGAGATGATTCTGCTGTCCACCGACATCCTCGAGCTGAAGGCGAACCCGAAGCACAGCGCGTCGGGGACCGTACTCGAAGCGAAGCTCGATCGCGGCCGCGGTCCGGTGGCCACTGTCCTCGTCCAGGACGGCACGCTCAACGTCGGCGACAACTTCATCGCGGGTCCTGTCGTCGGCCGCGTGCGCGCGCTCATCGACGATCGCGGGCGGCCGGTGAAGGCAGCGGGACCGTCGACGCCGGTCGAAGTGCTCGGCCTCACGAGCCTTCCGCAGCCGGGCGATCCGTTCCAGACGGTGGCCGACGCCGCCAAGGCGCGGCAGATTGCCACGTTCCGCCAGACGCAGGCGAAGGAGCGCGCGCTCGGCGCGCGCGGCGGCCGCCTGACGCTCGAATCGCTGAAGGAACAGATTGCCGAAGGCGGTATCAAGGAGCTGCCGATCATCGTCAAGGCGGACGTGCAGGGATCGGCGGAAGTGCTCGCCGATTCGCTGACGAAGCTCTCGGACGAGAAAGTGAAGATCCGGATCATCCGTTCCGGCGTCGGCGCCATCAACGAGTCCGACGTGCTGCTGGCCTCGGCCTCGAACGCGATCGTCATCGGCTTCAACGTGCGGCCCGATCGCAATGCGTCCGACGTGGCGGAGCGCGAAGAAGTCGACATCCGCCTGCACTCGGTGATTTACAACGTCACCGAGGAAATCAAGAAGGGCATGGAAGGGCTGCTCGAGCCGACGTTCAAGGAAGTTCGGATCGGCACCGCGGAAGTGCGAGAGGTGTTCAAGGTGCCGAAGGTCGGCTCGATTGCCGGCTGCATGGTCATCGATGGACGCATCACGCGCGCGGGCGAAACCACCGCGCGGCTGCTGCGCGACAACGTCGTGGTACACGAAGGCAAGATCGCCTCGCTGCGCCGCTTCAAGGACGATGTCGGCGAAGTGAAGTCGGGCTTCGAGTGCGGCATCGGCCTCGAGCGCTACAACGACATCAAGGTGGGCGACACCATCGAAGTGTTCACGATGGAACGCGTGAAGGTGCCCCTGGCCCAGTAGGCCGGGTTCCGCGAAGCGGACCCGGCGAATATGGCACAAGGCTATCGTCCCGATCGTGTCGGCGAACAGATCCGCGACGTCATCAGCGAGGTTCTGACCCGCGGCGACGTGCACGATCCCGGCATCGGCTTCATCACGCTGACGCGCGTGCAGGTCACCCCCGACCTGCAGATCGCGCGCGTTTTCTACACCAGCCTCGGCGACGAGAAGACGCGCAAGGAGACGGCGCGTGCGCTCGACCGCGCGACCTCGTTCTTCCGCCGCCAGATCGGCGGTCGCCTCCGTCTCCGCCGCGTCCCGGAGCTCGAGTTCCGCTTCGACCAATCGATCGAGGACCAGGACCGCATCGAGCAGATCCTCCGCGACCTTCACGAGGAGGACGCGCGGCGCGCGTCCGAAGTCTCCGAATCCCGAATCCCGAGTCCCGAATCCCGAGACGATGACGACAGCGGCGACTGATTCCGGCGTCAGAGCGCAGATAGCGGACGCGATCCGTCAGCGCCGGCGATTCGTTCTCTCCTCTCACGTCCGCCCCGACGGCGACGCGATCGGCTCCCAGCTCGCGATGGCGTTCGCGCTGTGGCAGCTCGGCAAGGAGGTTCGCCTCGTCAACCGCGATCAGCCGCCCGGTCCGATGATGGTCTTTCCCGGTGTCTCGAGAATCGAGGTCGCGGAGCGCATCGACGATCCGGGCGATGCGGTCATCGTCATGGAATGCGGCGATCTCTCACGGACGGGCGTCGAGGGGTTCGAGCGCGGCTTCGTCATCAACATCGACCATCATCTCGGCAACTCGAATTACGGCGCGCTCAACTGGTTCGACCTGAGCGCGGCGGCGTGCGGCGAGATGGTGTTCGACCTCGTGCGCGAGCTTGGCGCCACGCTGACGACCGAGATTGCGACGCACGTCTACGTCGCCATCCTGACCGACACCGGCTCGTTCCATTACTCCAACATCACGCCGCGCACCTTCGACATCTGCCGCCAGTGCATGGAAGCCGGGATCGATCCGCCCGCCATCGCGCGGGCGATCTTCGACAGCAACAACCTCGGACGCCTGAAGCTGTTTGGCGCGGTGCTGAGCGGGATGACGCTCGACCCGAGCGGCCGCGTCGCGACCGTCTACGTCGACGAGAACCTCGCGCAGGAATGCGGCGGCACCTACGACGACACCGAAGGGATCGTCAACCTTCCGCTCACGGTGAAAGAAATCGAAGCGGTCGCGTTCTTCAAGGAAGCCGGACCCGACGACTGGCGCGTGAGCATGCGCTCGAAGGGCGAGGTCGACGTGAATGCGATCGCGAAAGAGTACGGCGGCGGCGGCCACAAGAACGCCTCCGGCTGCAGCGCGACTGGGAGATTCGAAGATCTGAAGCTCCTCTTCCAACGCAAGTTACTCCAGCGAATAGAAGCAACCGGGACGATGCGAACGTAGTTCGCTGATGACAAGCCACAGAGGCGCAGAGACACAGAGAAATACTTGTTGGACTCTGTGTCTCTGAGTCTCCGTGGCTTGTCATCATTGAAAGTTGCCGCGCATGGACGGTGTACTCGTTATCGATAAACCAGAAGGCCTGACGTCCCACGACGTCGTCGCGGCGGCGCGCCGCCTGCTCGGCGAAAAGCGCATCGGCCACACCGGCACGCTCGATCCGCTCGCGACCGGCGTGCTTCCGCTCGCGTGCGGCCGCGCCACGCGCCTCGTGCGATTTCTCTCCGCCTCGGACAAGGAGTACGAGGCGTCGATCCTCTTCGGCGTGACGACCGACACGCTCGACGTCACGGGCGAGGAAACCGGCCGCTCTGGCGCGACGCCGACGCGCGACGCGCTGGTGGCCGCGCTGCGTTCCTTCGAAGGCGAGCAGCTGCAGGTGCCGCCGGCCTACTCCGCGAAAAAGGTCGGAGGACGACGGGCGTACGATTTCGCGCGGCGCGACGAGCCGGTCGAGCTCGCGGCGGTTCCGGTCCAGGTCGCGCGGCTGGAGTTGCTGGAGTTCGGGAACGACCGTTGCCGCTTCGCGCTCACCTGCTCGGCCGGCTTTTACGTCCGGTCGCTCGTGCGCGACCTCGGCGAGCGCTGCGGCACCGGGGCCTGTCTCGAGGCGCTGAGGCGCACGCGGAGCGGCGAGTTCACGATCGACGAGGCCGTCCCACTTGGGGCACTCGGACCCGCGAACCCTGAACGATCGAATCCCGAATCCCGAATCCCGAATCCCGGCATCGGGACCCTCCTTATTCCCATGGAAAAGCTCCTGCCCCACTTCCCCGCCGTGACGGTGACGGCCGAGGGGCTCACTCGCGTCTCGCACGGCCAGCAGGTCAGGCCCGTCGATCTGGCTGGCGGGCCGCCGTCGAGCTCATCTGAATGGATCCGCCTGCTCGACGCCGGCGGGGCGCTGGTGGGGCTCGGCACGCTGCGACAGCCCTCGGGGTTTTTGCACCCGGAGGTTGTACTGATTTAGAATGATAAGTCTTTGAATACCAAGATTTAGCAGCGTGCGTTACGCACGCCAAGTAGACAGGGTACGGCGGCCTGGTGCTTCCGAGAGTTCCTGGGCCGTTCGTGGAGGATCGATGGCGTTTACCAAGGACCGCAAGACCGGGATCATCGGCGAGTACAAGACACACGACAGCGACACCGGATCACCGGAAGTACAAGTCGCGCTCCTCAGCGAGCGCATCAACTACCTCACGGAACATTTCAAAGTTCACGCGAAGGATCATCATTCACGTCGCGGCCTGCTAAAGCTGGTTGGCCAGCGCCGGCGGCTGCTCGACTATCTCAAGAGCAAGGATACGGATCGCTACGCGACGCTCATTCAGCGCCTCGGCATCCGCAAGTAGCCGCTTCCGCCATGCATAACGTCAATCTCCAGAAACGCGAGATCCAGATCGGGTCCCGCCGCATTTCCATCGAAACCGGCAAGCTGGCCAAGCAGGCCGACGGCTCCGTGGTCGTCCGATCGGGCGACACCATGGTGCTCGTCACGGCATGCCACGCGGCCAGCCCGCGCGAAGGGATCGACTTCCTTCCGCTCACGGTCGATTACCGCGAATACACTTACGCCTCGGGCCGCATCCCGGGTGGATTCTTCAAGCGCGAAGGCAAGCCGCCCGAGAAGGAGGTGCTGACCAGCCGCCTCATCGATCGGCCGTGCCGTCCGCTCTTCGCTGCCGGCTGGCGCTACGAGACGCAGATCATCTCGCTGCTGCTCTCCGCCGATCAGGACAACGACTCCGACGTGCTCGCGATCACCGGCGCGTCCGCCGCGCTCGCGCTGTCGGAGATCCCGTTCGAGAAGACGATCGCCGGCGTCCGCGTCGGGATCGTGGACGGCAGCTTCGTGATCAACCCGACCTACGCCGAGCGCAAGCAGAGCACGCTCGATCTCATCGTCGCCGGCAGCGCCGACGGCATCCTGATGGTCGAGGCCGGCGCCAAGGAAGTCTCCGAGAAGGAAGTGGTCGGCGCGCTCGACGCGGCGCACGCGGCCATCAAGCAGATCGTCGCCGCGATCGACGACCTGAAGAAGACGGTCGGCAAGAAGAAGCTCACCGTCGCCGCCAGAGAGGTGGACCACGACTTCCACAAGAGCGTCCACGACAAATCGTTCGGACCGCTCGGCGACGCGATGCGGATTCTCAATAAGCTGGAAAGCTACAGCCAGGTCGACACCGTCCTCGAGGATCTGCTCGAGGCGCTGGACGACGAGCAGCACGCCGAGGCGAAGCACATCTTCCACGAGCTGCAGGAAAAGGTGCTGCGCGACGAGGTGCTCAACAAAGGGCATCGCCTCGACGGGCGCAAGTTCGACGAGATCCGGCCGATCTGGACCGAAGCCGGCATCCTTCCCCGCGTGCACGGCTCGGTCGTCTTCACGCGCGGCGAGACGCAGGCGCTGGTCACCTGCACGCTCGGCACCGCGGACGACGAGCAGAAGGTCGAGCACGTGAGCGGCGAGTTCTACAAGCGCTTCATGCTCCACTACAACTTCCCGCCGTTCTCCGTCGGCGAGA
>Ga0209515_10004594_pt1 | contig 18545 bp, 15 predicted proteins | sample Subgroupgradi54m_FD_187454 | JGI IMG/M metagenome (GOLD analysis project Ga0209515, IMG submission 187454) | Subsurface groundwater microbial communities from S. Glens Falls, New York, USA - GMW60B uncontaminated upgradient, 5.4 m (SPAdes)... ...
CGCATAATCCAGATACATGTTACCGATTCTGTTTAAATGCTTGAGTTCCTTCGCGTCCAAATAATTTTTTGCGATGACCGTATCACTCGGCATGATTTTTCCTTGCGGTGATCGTCGCCAAGACGTAAGACCCATTTTATCCTTCTTGCTGCTTACGCGATTCTTGATAATCTCTGCCGCAGTTTGACCCGTGATGGCAAAATGCAATTTGTTTTGTACCGTCGCAAAAAATTCTTTGCTCTCATAGGCTTTTGGTGAATAATCGATGGCTGTTGCGTAGATATCCGTAATCTTTTGATAGATTCTGCGCTCACTTGTTCGAATGTCACGAATTTCTTCGTACAGTTCATCAAAATATCTTGTACTGAAACGAGAGCCGTATTTCATGCGGTCGCTATCCAGAGCATATCCTTTATGGATGTAGTTCTTCAAAATTCCCGTAGCCCATTGGCGAAATTGAGTGCCGCGCTCGGAATTTACACGATAGCCAACGGCGATAATGGCCTCCAAAGAATACATCTTTATCTTTCTTTCGATATCCCGCCCTCCCTCATTTTGAACTTGTAAGAAATCCTTACAGGTTGCCTCTTGTGGCATTTCTTTCTCTGCATAAATATTTTTAAGGTGTTGGGTGATATTTTGTGTCGTTGTATCAAAAAGCTCTGCCATTTTTTTCTGGGTCAGCCAAATATTTTCTTCAGCAAATAAAACCTCAATATTTACCGAACCATCTAAGGATTGATAAAAAGCAATCCGATTGTCAGGTATTTTTTTCATAAGAGTTACTTTCCAACTTTTAGCGCAACGAGTTCATGAAACTTTGCTTGCAGTGTGAAGTAATTGAGTGACTTTCTTGGACGAGTATTCAGTGATCGTTGGACTCGTTTGATTTCCTTTGAGGAGATCATACGGAAATCTGTGCCTTTTGGAAAGACTGGCCAAAGACTGCCAACATTATCATCGGGCGACGCCAGGATGAACATGGCGGCTCCGACGCGGACGAGGAACGTCCGGCGCGCGTTCATCAGAAGGGCGCCCCAGATCGCACCGGATACCAAAAACCGACCATTTCACCGTGGCGACCAGAGACGCCGACCGCCCGGATGAAGTCCAGGTTCTCGTTCCAGAGACGTCGGAGGTCATAGGTCGTCCCGTACACGATGAGCATCTCGAACTCCATGGTCACTGGCGTGCTGGTGGGCACGACCTCAAACGGCGCCCCAATACCATCACCCATTCTCCGCTCCATTAACACAAGAACCGGCACTTCTTGAGGCCAGTTCTTGATGGCTCCGAGGGTGGGGATCGAACCCACGACCAAGGGATTAACAGTCCCCTGCTCTACCGCTGAGCTACCTCGGAATAGGTTCTTGTTTCTCAAGAACGATGCATATCGTAACAAGTGACGACAGATTATGACAAGGACTAATAATCCGCCAATCTTCGGATCAGCGGATGCTGCTGAATCTTTTCCAGCGCCTTGGCCTCGATCTGACGAATGCGCTCGCGCGTGACATCAAACTCTTTGCCGACTTCTTCGAGGGTGTGGCCCACGCCATCCATGAGACCGAAGCGCATCTCGAGAATTTTTTGTTCGCGTGGATTCAAATCCTTGATGATATCTTTGACGTAATCGCGCAGGAGCTGAAGCGCGGCCGAACGATCGGGCGTGACGTTTTTGACGTCCTCGATAAAATCTTCCAGCGTAGAATCATCGTCATCATCGCCGACCGATGTTTCAAGCGACACCGTGTCCTGCGAAATCTTGATGATGTGGCGTACCTTGTCCACCTCTTGATTCATTTCCGCGGCGATCTCTTCTGGCAAGGGTTCGCGTCCCAATTCTTGAATCAACTCGCGCTCGATCTGCTGAAACTTATTGATCGTTTCCACCATGTGCACCGGAATACGAATGGTGCGCGACTGATCCGCAAGCGCGCGGGTGATGGCCTGGCGAATCCACCAGGTCGCGTAGGTGGAAAATTTGAATCCTTTGCGATACTCGAATTTTTTTACGGCGCGGAACAGGCCGATGTTCCCCTCTTGAATCAGATCAAGAAGCGAAAGCGATTTTCCCGTAAACTTCTTCGCGATGGACACCACCAGACGCAAGTTCGCTTCGATCAACATCCGCTCCGCCTCTTTTTCTCCCTTCTCTTTCCGTTTCGCGAGCGCAACCTCGTCCTCAGCGGTGAGCAACGGAATCTTGCCGATCTCGCGCAGATACATCTGGATGGACTCGGCGCTCATGTCTAACGGATCCACCTTGCCGCGCTTCGGATCCTCGCCGCTATGCAATGTGTGCAAAATTTCCTGACGCTCTTTGGAGCGCCCCAAAATCCCTTCCTTCTGTTCGACCATGCTAATGCCAGCGGCATCTAACCGATCGATGAATGCCTCATACGCCGGCACATAATCCTCTACCTCGATAAAGGTGTAGAGGATTTCATTTTCCGTCACGAATCCGCGCGAGCGCGCTTTTTCAAACAATCTTTCGATCACTTCCGGGGATGGCGGAGGAGATTTGGTGTACGCCGTAACCCGAATCGGCGCGGATTTTTTTCCGTGTTTGGGTTTGGATCCGCGTGATCGAACGGGAGGAGCAGGCTTGGCGCGCTTGCTCGGATAGAACTTGGAACGTTTGGCAATTTTTCGCACAGATTTTGGCATACAAAAATGAATCAGAGCAAAGAAAATTCACGAGTCAGCTCGGCAATCTTTTGATGATCGCCGACCCGTTCCGCTTCTCTCATCGCTTGTTCGAGGCGTCTCCGCTCCCGCGCCTTGTGCAGGCTGCGGAGCGTGTTGACGCTCATCTTGAGTTCACGCTTGAGCACATCAAGCGCCTGTCCCTGAAATTCTCGTTCTGCAAAAAGGGCAAGGTGATCAAAAAGTCCACGCTGTTCCGGTGTCAGGGTCGCCGGAGGCTGGATAGATGGCTCTCGAAACGTCGTCGAGCCATCTGCTGGTTTATGCTCAGTATACGCGAGAGCGAGCGTGACGTAAAGCCCACCAAGATCAGGTTCCCGAAACTCCTCCGCGCGCCACCCATCCACGTTCAAGGCCAAGGGCAGAAGTTCAACATGCGAAAGCAGCAAAGCGAGCAAACGTTTTTCCATTTCCCTCCCCGTCGTTAGCGCATCCCCTCTGGCGATCCGCGCTCCGAGTTCCGTGATGCGTGATGCGTGATGCGTGATGCGTGTCGCTTGCTGCTTTCCCATCACTTCCCTCAGCGCCCCTTCTCCCACGGCGAGATCGCGAGCGAGGCGTTTGATCCAATGATCGCGCTCCACCGGATCCGCAATGTGTTGAATTTCCGTCAGCACCTCGCGTGCGATTATTTTTTTCTCTTCCGGACTTTGGCCCGGATGGGCTTTGAATGCCTGGCGATACACCCACTCCATAATGCTGATCGCGTCTGCAATCGCCTTTTTCCAGAGCTCAGGATCCTGGCGTATGGCATCATCCGGATCTTTCCCGGCTTCCGGAGGCAACGTGATGATCTTGATGGAAAAATCCTGTGCGCGAGAGAGATCAAGCCCTCGCAACGTGGCGGCCTTCCCAGCCGCATCCTGATCAAAGGCGATAGCGAGATTGGTGGTAAAGCGTTTGAGTAGATGAAGCTGCTCGACGGTGAGGGCTGTCCCGCTCGCAGCCACGACATTCAAGACATTCACGCGATGCGAACTCACTACGTCCATGTTGCCCTCGACGATAATCGCCAGATCTTTTTGACGCATTTCGCCTTTGGCTTTGTCCAATCCATAGAGCACCGACGACTTCCGATACAACATCGTCTCCGGCGTGTTGACATACTTCGACTGGGTCTTATCCTCCACGAGGATCCGCCCCGTAAAACCGACGATGTGTCCATGGACATCCGTAATCGGAAACATGAAGCGATCCCGAAAGCGATCGTAAACCCCGCTTCCTTGTTCGCGCCGCAAAACAAGTCCGGCCGCCAACATCTCCTCTTCGGTGACGCCCTTTGCGCTGAGAGCTTCGACGAGATGGGTCCATCCCTCGGGCGCATAGCCGATGCGAAACAGATCAGCGGTGAGTCCATCGATCTGACGTTCGACAACATACCGACGCGCCCCCTCCGCCTGCGGCAGATTGATCAGCGCGGAACGAAAAAACCGTGCCGCCAGATCATTCACCTCATACAACCGCTTACGCAAACTCGTTCTCTCAGCATCAAATTGTGGCAACGTGACGCCCGTCTTTTGCGCCAATAACTCCAGAGCCTCGACAAATTCCATCCCTTCCATCTTCATCACAAAAGAAAAGTGATCGCCACCAACATCGCATCCAAAGCAATGCCAAGACTGACGGTTACGCGAGACATGAAAGGAAGGCGTTCGTTCCTGATGAAACGGACACAACGCCTTAAACGCCCCGGCGCCCGCGGGCTTGAGCGCGAGGTATTCGCCTATCAGGTCAACAATATCCAGGCGCTGCTTGATGTCTTCGGTGGCGTCCATGGATCCAGCATGACCAAAGATCGCGATCGCGTCAAAAATTGACATGCCCTCCCGCGTCCGATTGACTGGGAGGGAGTTTGAACTCGAAGGGAGGCAACGCCATGAGCCAATGTATTCCGGACCCGATCGCGATCGATTTCATTCTCGGAGGAAGAGCTCTCGTCTCAAGCGGGCTCCTCGAGCGCGCGGATGGAGAAGCCCTTACGGGATTCTCCCGCAAGACTCAATTCCTCACTCGTGCGATCGGCACGCCACAAGAACATGTGGTAGCCGAGTACGGCAGACGACGGCTCGTGCTTGATAAGGACGGCCGAGGATCAAGCATTGATGCGGCGATCCACTACGAAGTATGCGCCGGCGTTCTCTTGTACGCGGCGCTTCAGCCCGGATGGACCAAGGCGGAGACGGTTCATCGAGGGGTTACGCTCACGGCCCGTCGAAACGGGACGTTCGAGATTTCTCCCAACCGCGACGCTTGTCTCAAAGAGGCCAGGAAAGTCCTCTCTAACTTCTGGAGGTTGAAACAAGAACTGACGGAAGAAGAGGAAAAAGAGCAACAGCGGCGTCTCGTGTTCTGGCCCGCGAGGAACCTCGAAGAATGTCTCGTCTCCTACGACGGCCGACTCTTTCTCAACTGTCGCCGTGAGGAGCAAGTGCATCTCATTGACTCGAAGGCGAGCGGCGTTCCCATCGGATATTATGCCGCCGCCGCGTTCTACTGTTCGAACCTTCGGACGTGGGACAACGGCGTTCATCTCCGCGACTCCATGAGTCGCCTGGTCATCTTCGCCTCGAAGAATAAAATCTCGATCCGAACCTACTAACCCTCCCCGCCTGCTTTCGCGGGGTTCGTCGTTTTTATCTCGTCTTTCCGTGTCGCGGCGCGCGTTTTTGCTTGGGCGATGCGGCTGCTTTGACACGCGTCTTGATTTCTTTTTCGATGACCGCGATCTCATCACGCAAGACCGTCGCCAATTCAAATTCGAGATGGAGCGCCGCTTCCTTCATGTCTTTCTCTTTTTGACGTTTCACGGTTTCCAAATCATGCGTGTCTGCGGCCAACTCGAGTTTCAAAAGTTCTTTCACGTCTTTCTCTTCCTGTTTTTGTAGACCGAGCATGGCGCGCAAATCCTGCGGCGCTCTGATGATGCTCTGCGGCGTGATCCCGTTCAATCGATTATACGCCAACTGCTTGGCGCGACGACGCTCGGTCTCACCGATGGCGCGCGTGATCGAACCCGTCATCTGGTCGGCGTAGAGTACGACTTGTCCGCGGACGTTGCGCGCCGCGCGGCCGATCGTTTGAATGAGAGACGTTTCCGAACGCAAGAATCCTTCTTTGTCCGCGTCGAGAATCGCGACGAGGGATACTTCCGGCAGATCCAAACCTTCACGCAAAAGATTCACGCCGATCAACACATCGTAAACGCCGCGACGAAAATCCGAGAGGATCTCCAACCGCTCGACCGTTTCAATATCGCTGTGCAAATAACGCGCCTTAAATTTTTTTTCTTTTAGGTACTCACTCAAATCTTCGGCCATCTTCTTGGTCAAGGTTGTGACAAGGATGCGCTCCCCGCGTGTGATCACCGCAGGAATGCGTGCAAGGAGATCTTCGACTTGACCGCCTTCGCTCGTGATCGGCCTCACGATCACTTCGGGATCGATCAGTCCGGTTGGACGAATGACCTGATCCACGATCTGAACTGAGTGTTTGAATTCATACGGCCCAGGCGTGGCGGAAACGAAAATAACGGGATGCATCTTTTCTTCCAGCTCCTTAAATTGAAGAGGGCGATTGTCGAGCGCAGATGGTAAACGAAAACCATATTCGATCAGCGTCTCTTTGCGAGAGCGATCGCCCTCATACATACCGCCGAGTTGTGGCACGGTCACATGCGATTCATCAATGACGAGCAAAAAGTCTTTTGGAAAATACGAGAAGAGCGTATCCGGCGGAGCGCCGGGCACGCGTCCGGACAACGGCCGCGAATAATTTTCAATCCCGTTGCAGTATCCAAGATTCTCGATCATCTCCAGATCAAATTTGGTTCGACGCTCCAAACGCTCGGCTTCTAAAAGCTTACCGCGCTCTTCAAACCAAGACAGACGCTCCGCGAGCTCTTCACGAATGCGACGAAGCGCCCGTTCCCGCTCTGGCCCCAGCGTAATGAAATGCTTCGCCGGAAAAACCCAGAGATCTTCCTGTTCGCGTTTCATCTTTTTCGTGATCGGATCTGTCTGCGCGATACGATCCACGATGCCGCCCGGCGCTTCGATGCGATACACAACCTCTTCATTGGCAGGCATGATCTCAAGCACTTCCCCGCGCGCGCGGAACTGGCCGCGTTTGAGATCGGCGTTGGTGCGCGTGAATTGCATTTCAATCAAACGCGGCAGCGTATTCTCGCGTGCGAGATGATCGCCGTGCTTGAGATGCAGGATCGTTTTTTCGTACACTTCCGGCGCACCAAGACCGTAGATGCACGACACCGACGCGACAATGAGGACATCGGATCGCGTAAGCAAGGCTTGCGTGGCCGCATGGCGCAACCGATCAATCTCTTCGTTGATCATCGCCTCCTTCTCAATGTACGTATCACTCTTCGGCATGTAGGCCTCGGGTTGATAGTAATCGTAATAGGAAACGAAATACTCGACTGCGTTGTCTGGAAAAAATTGGCGGAACTCGTTGCACAACTGCGCCGCCAAGGTTTTGTTATGCGCGATCACGAGCGTGGGTTTTTGAATCTGCTCGACGACATTCGCGATGGTAAATGTTTTGCCCGTGCCCGTGGCGCCAAGCAACGTCTGAAAACGATGACCCTTTGCCAATCCCTCGGACAACGCCCGAATCGCCTCCGGCTGATCGCCGGAGGGTTGATAGGAAGATTTCAAAGTAAACATGATTGATCTTTTCTCTATTTTTGACTATCCTCTCCTCCATGCTCAACTGGAAATCATTCCCTCGTCCCATCGTGGCGTTGGCTCCCATGGCAGACATGAGCGATCTGCCGTTTTGTTTGTTGTGTAAACGAGAAGGCACGCCGTTGATGTTCCGGGAGATGGTTTCGTCCGAAGCCATCGTACGCTTGAATGAGAAGACGCTCAAGATGGCGAGCTTCGATGAACGCGAACGTCCGCTCGTGCAACAAATCTTTGGAAGCGAGCCGTCCGTGATGGCCGAGGCCGCGCGCATCATTGAGGAACGCTTTCACCCGGATGCGATCGACATCAACATGGGCTGCCCCGTGTACAACATCGTCTCCAATTTCAACGGCGCGTTTTTGATCAAAGAGCCGGAGCGGGCGCGCGCCATCATTCAAGCCATGAAAAAAGCCGTGACGATTCCGATCAGCGTGAAGACGCGTCTCGGGTGGAACAAAGACACGGACTGCCTCGACTTTGTGAAAACCTTGGAAGATGCCGGAGCGGACTTGATCTCCATGCATGGACGCACGAAAGAACAAGGATATAGTGGCGTTGCGAATTGGGATCGCGTTGGCGAAGCGCGAGCGCGTGTGCCGAACGTTCCCTTTCTCGTGAACGGAGATATCACGACGCCGGAACTTGCAAAACAAGCCCTCGACCAATCTGGCGCCGATGGCGTCTTGATCGGCCGTGGCATGTTGGGTAATCCGTGGTTTGCCGCAGAGGTCTTACGATACCTGCAAACACCTCACCCCATCCCTCTCCTTTGTAAGGAGAGGGTGCCGAAGGTAGGTGAGATATCCCTCGGCGATCGCATCGACACGGTCTTGGACCATGCGCGCCTCCAGATTGAACACTACGGACCCGGAGGACTGATCAAGCTGCGCAAACATCTGCCATGGTACTTCTCCGCCTCTGGCGGAAAGGGACTCAACGGCTGGAAAGAATTGCGCTCTGCCTTGGTGCGTGTTTCGACGTTTGAAGAACTCGAACAAATTTTTAAGACCTACGAAGAGATTCCTCGGCTCGTCGAACTCGCTCGGAATGACAAACTATTCGAGACTCGGCAAAAATTGTTCGGCGTTGACGGGAATTCCGTTCTGACGCACCTCGAAGTGCAGATGGGGACCGGTGGATAATCCCGCGCCCGCATCTCCGGGACGACCGCCTGAATACCCGATCACATCCCCGCGTTCAACATACGTGTCCGAGGTCACCGCAAATCGCGAGAGATGCGCGTACACGGTCGCGATCCCGCCGGCGTGCACGATCATCACATAATTGCCGTACTGTTTTCCGGTGCGCGTCCAGGCCACGTATCCGCCAGCAGCCGCATGCACCGGCGTGCCCACATCCGTGGGAAGATCCGTGCCAGGATGTTCAAACAATTTACGGAATGGATAGGTAGGATCATGAAAGTGCGCCGAGATCCCGCGCAAAACTTTGATCGGCCAATCGAGAAGAATATCGCCACGCGCCAACGCGGAATCAATCGAGGCGAGTTGCTGCTTGAGTTGATCTTGCAGGGCTGCGATGTCATCTCCCTCCGCCTGCTGCTGCTGACGCAGTTCATACAAGATGCGCCGGAACTCCTCCTCTTTGGTTTGCGTGACAGACACGAGAGACACCTTGGCCGCGCGCGTACTCTCCAATTCGCGTTGTTCTTTGCCGAGTTGTTTGGTTTGATCCTGCAGAGCCAACCGATGCTGCTCCTGTTCGGTTTTCTTTTCTTCCAGCGCGACTTTTTCTCGTTTGAGCGTCTGCGTGGCATCCACAAGTTCGCGCTCCAACCGACTCAACTCTTCCGCGTGCGCGAAAAATTCCGAGAGGGATGGCCGCGCCATGAATCCCTCTACCGTGTTGATCGCATCCGCCTGCTGAATGCGCAACAGAATATCAGCCAAGCCAGACTGACGTTGAGCGATGCGCGTCTGTTGCAGGCGGATCTGATTGCCTAAGGCTTGCACTTGCAAGGTTACCACCTCGATCTCCCCCTTGGTGCGCTCGATCGCCAATTTTTTTTCTTCGATTTGATTTTCCAAAAGCGCCAACTCGTTTTGCAATGAACTCACCGCCGACTCCTGATCCGTAATGCGATTCTTGTACCCACCAATCAAGGCGTTCAATTCCTGAATGCGCTTCTCTTTTTCTTTCACCTGCGCATGGAGCTGATCGACCTCTCGTTTCAAACTTCCGCTGAGAGGATCGTTGTCTGTCTGCGTGTCATCTGTTGCGGCTCCTTCTTGCGCCCATACTCGAACATCAGACTGCAATAATATCAGACTCACAAAAAAGAGAATGGCTAATGAAGACAAAAAACGAAAAGTGATTTTCATAAGAGGACTCTCTTCTCAACCCTCTGTCATTTCGACGAATCCACGAGGAGAAATATCCGTCCGACATTCGGAGGGGAGATCTCTCACTCCATCAGACTCCGTTCGAGATGACAGTAGGCAGCTTCAGTATGCCAGATGGATCAACGCCTCGTCGATGCGCTGTAACGATCGTGCTTGGCCATACGTCCACAACAACTCAAACGGACTCGGCGATTGCTTGGCTCCAGAGAGCGCCACGCGCAATGGCCACAGCGTGTCCCCATTCCCCCATCCGCGTTCCACAATCCACGCGCGAAGATCTTGATCGAGCGTTTCGACGGATCCGAATTGACCTGACGAGCGCGCCGCCAAAAAATCCCGCAACGCTTCCAAACGTGCACGCGTCTCTTCGACAGGCTGCGTCTTCCACTTCAACAAAGAAGCATCGTACTCCAACGTCGATGGAAAAAGAAAAGACGTGAGTTCCGGCAACTCGGAAAACTTTTTCAAGCGATCGCGTACGAGGAGGCAAGCGCGATCGACAAACGCGGCATCCGCATCCGGCTCCCCGATCCACGAACGCGCGAGAGCAAGATACTCCGTTTCAGACATCGTCTTGATGTAATGCCCGTTCAACCAATCCAACTTCTCCAGATTCAAAACCGCGCCAGACTTATTCACCTTCGCGAGATCAAACGATTGAATCAACTCGTTGATCTCAAACACCTCGCGATCTTCCGTGGGATTCCAACCCAGCAATGCCAAGAAATTGATGAGAGCTCGAGGGAGATAGCCTTTTTGCAAATACGACTCGACGGACACATCGCCTTTGCGTTTGGAAAGTTTAGTCTTGTCCGAATTCAAAATCAGGGGCACATGGGCATACACGGGCATGTCCCATCCCAACATCTCATGCAAGATGATCTGCTTGGGCGTAGAAGAAATCCACTCTTCTCCCCGCAATACATGCGTGATCTCCATGAGATGATCGTCGATCACGACCGCGAGATGATACGTGGGGAATCCGTCTGATTTGAGAAGAACCGCATCGTCGACCTCGCTGTTTTGAAACACAATCTCTCCACGGATGGCATCCGCAAAACGCGATGCGCCCTCCGGCACCTTCAAACGAAGAACATGTGCTTCTTGTTGCGCGAGACGAGAGGCGATCTCTTCGGCGGAAAGTCGCAGACAAGTCCGATCGTACTTAGGCGCTTGCTTGAGAGCCGTCTGCGTTTTGCGCATCTCCTCCAAGCGTTCTGGTAAACAGAAACAGGGATAGACGTGACCCGCCGCGACGAGCTGATCTGCATAGCGATGATAAATCTCTAAACGTCGAGACTGGACGTACGGACCGTAAGAACCTTTCTCTGCCATGGTTCCATCCTCAAGCAAGATCGGCCCTTCATCCTGATGGAGACCAAGCTTTTGTAACGTAGCCAACAAACTCTCGACAGCCCCGGGCACAAGGCGCTCTTGATCCGTGTCTTCAATGCGTAAGATAAACTGCCCGCCAGACTGACGCGCCAGAAAATAATCGTACAACACCGTCCGCAACGAGCCGATGTGCAGATAGCCCGTGGGCGAGGGAGCAAAACGCGTGCGCATAGATTTCTCTTATCCTAACGAAAAGGCTCGCGATTGTCGATCAATGTCACCGACTCCCCATTGACCGACAAAGAAAAATTTGTTAGAGATGATTATGAAAGGGAAAGGCCATGGAGACAAAAAGCCTCGCGATTCCGCTCCCTTCTGCGGATCAGCGAGGAGCCGTTCTTGAACTGCAGAAAACGCTCATTCAATGGGGCCGAAATTTCTCAACCGATCCCCATCCCCATCCCACATCGGGAGAGCCGATCCTTGTGGTCGATACCACGATTGGCGTGTCGCGTGGTGCCTACGTGAACAGCGAAAGGTATCGCATCTGCGCACGCATCACCTCCCATCAAGAGGTTCTCGGATCTCCGATCGAACTCTGCTTCACAACCAACGGAAAAGCATTTATCACCGATCCCATCGGTCGTGAATCCCGTCTCTTCACCTGGCACGAGGGAACCCTTCAGTTCTTCCACCAGGTAGAAGCAGCATTGGAACGTCGCATGAACGAAGCAGCGACGATCGAAGAACAACTTTTCTACTCAGCCGAATCTGCCGCATTCGGCGCGGCTGTAGAGGAAATGCAGTTCACCCTCTAACCCCACGGACACCTCAACCGTGGGGATCCGTGTATACGAAAAAAGGAAATACAAAGACCGCTCGCAAAATACGACGAAGACGATGAGGCTCTTGCATGAGACGCCATGCCCATTCCAGTCCCAGGCGACGGAGAATCTTTGGAGCGCGCAGGACCGTACCAGCCCAATAATCAAATGTTCCGCCCACACCCATCACAACTTTTAGCGATGGAAAATCCTGGCGATGGCGTGCGATCCACTGTTCTTGCTTTGGGTGACCGAATGCGACGAGCAATACATCCGGTGCGAACAAGGTGAGACGATGACGCGCTTCTTCACCGACGGCATCATCTGTTCCGTTTGAAGTGACGTGACCGCCCTGTTCTGCAAGAAACGATCCATGCGGAAATGGTTGACGAAATTTCTCGCAAGCGCGATGGGCAACGCCCGGGCCTCCTCCAACAAGCGCGATTTTCCAATCTCGTCGCACTGCAAACGCGACGAGACGCTCGGCAAGATCAACGCCGGTCACACGCGTGGTACGCACACCGAACAGACGCAACATCAACCATAATCCGAATCCATCCACGAGACGGAAATCTGCCTGACGAAGAATGGACGCATACGCTGGATCGCGACGTGCTTCTAGCAGGATCTCGGGATTGGCCGTCACGATCCACGTCAAACGCGACGTACCCTCCTCGAGATGTTGAATGATCTGCGGGATCGAAAGGCCCTCGATGGGCACGGAAAAAATTTTCATACCAACCTCCGCACGATCTTTTTGAACTGCGCGCCGCGATCAAATTCGTTTTTGAACAATCCGAAGCTCGCGCATCCGGGAGAGAGAAGCACGACGTCCCCCCGACGAAGCTTTTCCGACATTGATCGAAAGGCCGCACGCAAATCCCGAACCTCCATCCACACCACGCCTGCGTGACGAAAGGCCCTTATGATTTTTTCATGCGCCGTGCCTGGCAGAAGATAGACCGTGATGCGTGCGTGTTTGATGACTTGTGCCACTTCGAAAAATTGAAGCTCTTTGTCTGCGCCACCAAAAATAAGATGGATCCGATGAGCGCGTTCCGTCTGAAGTGCCGCGATCGTCGCGTCCGGTGTCGTGGCCGTGGTGTCATTCACATAGCGAACTCCGTGCTTCGTAGCGATCTCTTCAAGACGATCTGGGAGTCCACGGAACGTCCGCAATACGCGACGGATCGTGGTGACCGGTACGCCAAGTTCAAGAGCGACGGCCGTGGCAAATTGCGCGTTCATCTCGTTGTGCGTTCCCGCAAGCTTGAGTCGCGTGCCGGCGACGATGCGCGCCGACGGGCTCGATCCTCGACCAACGCGTGTGAGATGACCGCGCGCGCGACGAGCGAACGCATCAAATAATCGATCCACCGGAAGGAAGATGCGATCTCCGGAATGTTGATGCAAAAAAATCTGCGCCTTGGCTTGTGCGTACTCCTTCATCCCGCGATACGTATTCAAATGGTCGCGCATCAAATTCGTCCACACCGCGACCGCGGGCGATATCTTTTTTTCTCCCAGTACCTCCAACTGCCAACTGCTCAACTCTAACACGACAAGATCATCCGGCTTCACACGCGACAAAAACACGAGTGGAGAAACGAGAATGTTTCCGCCCAACCAAACGCGGCGTCCGGCAGCTTTGAACATCTCTGCGATAAGCGTCGCCGTCGTACTTTTTCCGCGCGTGCCCGTCACACCGATCACGCGCGCCGGACAAGATTGCAAAAAAAGAGAGACATCCGACTCGATCGGAATCCCGCGCTTCATCGCTTCACGCATCTCTCGGGAGTCTGACCGCACCCGCGGGTTGCGCACGATCAGATCCGCGCGACGCACATCAGTAAGATCATGTCGCCCCAACACAAAACGAACATTTTTGAATCGTTGCAAGCGCGCGACATTGCGACGCAATTCCTTCGCGCTCTTCAAATCCGTCACCGTCACGTCGTCCCCCCGCCGCGCAAAAAACACCGCGGCTTCCACGCCGCTGCCGTGCGGATATTGTCCAAGTCCGAGAATCAAGACGTTCATATCTTAGAATCCAATCCTTTCAGATTTCCCTCCGCCAACGCGCGTTCGCCAAAATCCCATGCGCCTTTACGATCTGCCAACTCATCCTGACATATTCTTTTCCTCCCTGCCACCATCCCACCTTTTCCATCTTGCGACGGATTCGCAAACCCGCAAGCCTACGCACATCAAACGAGAGATGATGACGCTTACAATAAACGTTCAACGCGGTTTCGATCATAAAGCCCTCAAGAAAATGCGACGGGATGGCCTCAAAAATTTCCCGCCGCAAGGCGCGCTCTCCGCCGATGCGTGGCAACCAACGCGACAACGCCGTGATCACACGACCACGATCGCGTAACCCAATGCACATCGCCAGACGTCCTGAGCGAACCGGTTTCAATAAAAGATCCAAATGCTCTGGACGTAAACCGTGCAAATCCGCATCACAAAAAAACAGGATCGAACCGGTGCTGCGCTTGACCCCGTGAGCGAGCGCGCCGCCCTTGCCGCGATTGATACGCAAGGCACGAACCTGGGTCGCTCCCGCGTGACGCGCTTCCATCGCGGTGTGATCCGTGGATCCGTCGCTCACGACAAGCACTTCGCGGAACCATCCGGAATCGACAAGAATCTTGACGACATTGCCGACCGTCGGTTCTTCGTTGCGAGCCGCGACAATGGCGCTTACCGGACTGGTCGGATCAATCATGGCCGTCGTGTCTCCTCATCGCCGTGTCATAACGAATCTCTTCAAGCTTGCGCAAATGTTGTTTGGCTTGATCAACCTTCGTGCGCAAACTTCCGGTCAGATCCATCTCCAGCAGCAAACCGACCACGGCGCGCACGTCCGTAAAAATGCGTTCGATAGTTTCGGTTTCATGACGGGTTGCGAGAGATACGGCGCGACGAACCAATTCGCCCGCGAGATCTGAAAGTCCGCCAAGAAAAATATCCGGATCCTCGGACACGCCTTTGACGATCCCGATCTTGCCCGTAGCCAAATACTGCGCCAACAGATCCGCTTCCACAAATTCTTCCTGCGCCGCGCGCCAGGCGCCTTCGTGCACAATGCGCGATTGCTTATCAATGATCTTCCATCCGCGTTGCAATCCGCGACGAGCATCCGCAAGTTCCGCATGAGCCGCGCGCGCATCCTCGCGATGAAACGCAAAAATCGCGCGCTTGCTCGCACCCAACACCTCCGACGAGATCACCTGCAACTCCCGACGCGCATGATCCAAAGCAGACATGCGTTTGACCAATCGTCGCGACAACAAAGAAGAGATCATAGTTCCCCTCATCCTACCGGCTTTTCCGCCTGTGGACAAATGGTGTCAGGTCCCGTTATGCACAACCTAGGCTGGGTTCCTGCCTTCGCAGGAACGACAGATATCCAAGGTGTCGAAAAAATTTCTGTGGATAACGGGACCTGACACCACTTACAAACTTTTCAGCTTCCCAGTTGGAGCTTGACCACTTTGTTCGCCTCGTCTTACTTTCTGTCGAAGTCCACGCTTCACATTCCCTACAAGTGGGACTGGAAATGTGGATAACGGGACCTGACACCACTTATCCCCATTTTTGACAATGTTCATATCTCTGTGCTTCAATTTCGGCGCAAGAGCACCTAACAACCCAAGAAAGGAGGTGCGGCTTGGAAACGACGATCATCGACAGTCGCTTCGAAGTTCTCAACCCCAGCTTCTCTCGTGGAGGTTGGTCGGACATCTGGCTCGTTCGTGACCTCGCCCGAGATGGCGAGCGTGCGGTTCTTAAACTTCTCCGTATTGACCTCAATGCCTCCCCCCTCGTGACGCGTTGCGCGATTCGAGAACGGATGATCATGACGCAAATCGATCATCCGGACATTGAATCCTTTGTTGCTCACGGCTTGTATCAGGACAAGCCCTATACGGTATACCGCTACGAGAACGGCTGTACGCTGGATTCTCTTCTGACATCAAGAAGGAGGACGAATGAATCGCTCCGGTTTGCTGTGGGACCGTTCATCCGCACTCTCCTCTCGGCCATTTCCCACCTGCACGACCGCCATATCATTCATCGCGATATTAGTACGAGCAATATCCTGGTGAAACCTGGCGGGGTACCCGTGCTCATCGACTTCAGCATGGTCATGAGCCTCGAAGAGGTGGATTGGTACATGGATTGGGTGGCCATGGGCTGTCCGGATTTTATGCCCTTGGAATCTTGGGAAGGCTTTCCCTACACGAAGCGCACGGATGTGTTTTCGCTCGGGGTCATCCTGTTCCTCCTGTTCGAAAACAGGTTCCCATTCCCCCAACGCGCCTTCTTATCAAGTTCCGTAAACCTTGATCGCCGATATCCCCCTCGAAGCATGGGTTGCGCTCCGCCGGGAGTCGATCCGATCATCCTCCAGTGTCTCTCGCCCGATCCGCTCGAGCGCTGTGCCGATGCCGGAGAACTCCTCCAGGCTCTCGAGCCCTTTCTTCACTTGTTCTAGGTCTCGCCCACCCTGCACCAGGCAAAACGGGCTCCTATCACAACCCCGCCTGCATGAAGGCGGGGTTTGTGATGAGCCTTCTCCCTTGTATTTAGACCTTCTCTTTTGTATCCTACCTTCCACTTGGGACTGTAGCTCAGTTGGTAGAGCAGTGGCCTTTTAAGCCAACGGTCGTGGGTTCGATCCCCACCGGTCCCACCAACACAAAACTTAATGGTTTTTCAATCGCCATTTTGTGGGCGGCCAGTACGGCCGCCCATTGTGTTATATGCGAAGATTCGTCAATGGATTCGGATGGATATGGACTTTGTTCCTGATTTTTTACCACCACCACTTTTTGGGTGACGGAGAGGTTCGATCCGAAGATTTCTTTCACCACCACTTTTTACGGTTTCGGCGAGGATTTGGGCGGAGAGGAGCCACGAGGCCATGAAGGCATTCCATCAGATGGAATGATCATGATATATTGATGGTGCACCAACCTCACTCTTCAGAGTAGCTTTTTTTAATGGCCGTCTCGGTCAATCCTTTGAGAGTTACTCTTTTGGGGTTGGTGCACCGGGACGGTCATTTGAATATTTGATAATAACTTATTATGTCACAAAACATTTTTCTCTACGCCCGCAAGTCGACCGATGTCGAGGACAAACAAGTCCTCTCCATCGAAGCGCAGCTCGCAGAGCTTCGCGCCTTCGCTTCACGCGAAGGTATTACCATTGTCGATGAGCTTATCGAAAAACGATCTGCGCGTTGCCCTGGTCGTCCCATATTCAGTGAGATGCTCAAAAGAATTGAAAAAGGTGAAGCGGAAGGCATTTTGGCTTGGCATCCCGATAGATTAGCTCGTAACCCCATAGACGGGGGACAGATCATCTATCTGGTGGATACTGGCAAAATCCAGACGCTGAAGTTCCCCACGCTTTGGTTTGAAAATACTCCTCAAGGAAAATTCATGTTAAGTATTGCTTTTGGACAAAGCAAGTATTACGTCGATAACCTTTCGGAGAATGTGAAGCGTGGGTTACGTCAAAAGATTAGACGTGGGGAATACCCATCACTCGCACCTATTGGATATTTAAATGATGTGCGATTGAAAACGATTATGGTTGATCGCAAGCGATCGGTGAGTATTCGAAAAGCGTTTGAACTCTATGCGAAAGACAATTCTTCATTTGAAGCGATTTCGCTCTTTCTTTTCAAGCATGGAATCGCTTCATCCCTTGGCAATCCGCTCAAAAAAGATCGTATTGGATACATTCTTTCCAATCCCTTTTACGTTGGCTTTTTTCGGTATGGAAAAGAATTGTATGAAGGGAAACATGAAGCGATCGTGAGCAAGAAAACATTTGATACCGTCCAAAAAGTTCTCAAAGGACGTTCTCGCACCCAACATACAGTCACGAAGGAGGCGAGAGTCTTGTGTGGCCTTCTTTCCTGCGGAACCTGCGGCATGATGATTACGGGGGAATACCGAACGAAGCACCAAAAGAACGGCAACGTTCACAGCTACACCTACTACCACTGCACGAAGAAGAATAAGGCCGTGACCTGTTTAGAGCCTTGTGTTCGCGAGGAAGAGTTGGATAAACAGCTCACAGCCTTGCTCAAGGGCTTTATTCTGCCCGTAGAGTGGGCAGAAGAGCTAAAAATGATGTTGGATGAGGATAGAGGAAAAGCATCGAGCGAAGGGGCTGCTATAAAGGATGTGACTGACGTCACGCTAAAAGAAATACACGCCAAGCTCGAGCGACTTCTTGACTCTCATTTGAACCAGGATATTGAGCGCGAAGTCTTCCTTTCGAAGAAGGCTGTGCTTCTTCACGAAAAGAAGTCGCTCGAGGAAAAAAGAGACCGCCTGACGCGTCAGGGAAATGCTTGGATCGAACCGATGGAAAAATGGATAAAAGACGCCCAAATCCTCGCCGAAACCGTAAAAAGTGGTGGTGGTTCGGAGAAAAAAGTGGTGGTGAAAGAAATCTTCGGATCGAACCTCTCATTAATGCAAAAAGTGGTGGTGGTAAAAAATCAGGAACAAAGTCCATATCCATCCGGATCCATTGACGAATCTTCGCATATAACACAATGGGCGGCCGTACTGGCCGCCCACAAA